>ERZ651776.701-NODE-701-length-45031-cov-6.503003_pt1 | contig 45031 bp, 42 predicted proteins | sample MGYA00514761_ERZ651776 | MGnify/ENA metagenome assembly ERZ651776
AAAATCTTCAAAATATAAAAGACCGCCTAAATTGTTTTTAGACGGCCTCTTTTTTAAATCATATTCTGGTGATTTTGGTGATTCTTACTATCCTGCAACTTCATCAAGCTCAATTCCAGAAGTAGTTCTCTTGCAATCTCCTGGACAAGAAGTACAGTATCCATTTTCAGGCACACATTGTGTAGATGACCCTGAACACGCTTCTGTCGAACAAGAAGTACCTCTAGATTGCAACTTCCCATTTTTATCTTTTCCTAGTAAAGTAGTGGTTACAAAATCTCCACTCCAAGCTCTCAAATAGATCTTACCATCTATTTCTAAAACTTTAGATTCTTCATATTGAATGAGTACTCCTGTTTCTTCCGTTACAGCTATCTCTAGTTCAGATAAAATAGCTGCTCTTGTCGTAGTATCAAGCGTCAAATCTGCTTGTGTGATTACATCTTCAGAATCTGTACTACATGAAGTAATAACAACTGCTAATAGGATAAATAATAATTTTACATTTTTCATAATAAAAAATTTAAGTGGTTAATAAAATACTGATTTTCAGTACCCTAAAATTACTTCTAGATTTTATTAAAAAAGGAAATTTTTATAAACGCTTACCCTTCTAGTTGTTTTCTTGTACACATTCAAACTTCTATTTTATCTTCTTAGTACTCTCACGCTCAATCAAGCTGGTATCAATATAGGCGGTAGTATACTCTTCTATCTCTTCTTCTGGACGTTCTAGTTTATTAATCAATAACTCGGCTGCTCTACGTCCCATTAATTCTCCGTGCTGACTTACTGTGGTCAGACTAGGAATAAAATGTTTGGACAACTCCCCATCACTAAAACTTACGATAGACACATCATCAGGAATCTTCTTTCCTGTGGCGGTAAGGTGCTTTGCTGCGGTGACTGCAAAGAGTTCATTTACGGTAAAAACACCATCTAGGTCTTTGTCTTTAAGAAATTCCTTAATCTTTTTAGAACAATCATCATCACAATGATCAATGGTATCTAGCTTTAAAATAAAGTCTTTGTCTACCTTAACACCATACGACTCTAAGGCTTCTATATAACCTTTGGTACGGAGTTTTCCTATGGTCACATAATCTTTTGTAGTAATGATGGCAATCTTACGACAGCCCGTTTTTAGGAGATGTATCACACCCATTTTCGCTCCCTCACGATCGTCTATGAGTACTTTATCACACGGGATTTCATCCACAATACGATCAAACATCACAACGGGCATTCCTTGATCTATTGCCTCTGTGAGATGTCTAAAATCATCTTTATGCAAGGTTTCTTTTGCAAGAGATACAATAAAACCATCGGTACTTCCATTGGCAAGAAGTTCCATATTAAGAACTTCCTTATCAAAATCGTTATTAGAAAGCGTGATAATGACATTGTAATTATGCTCTCTCGCCATTTGCTCAATGCCACGAATCACCGTTGTAAAAAAGTGATGTACAATTTGCGGAATAATAATTCCAATGGTGCGAGTCTTTCTGTTTTTGAGACTTAACGCAATGTTATTAGGCTTGTAGTTGTAAAGCTTGGCAAACGCCTTGATCTTTTGGCGCGTGTCTTCACTTATTTCGGCGCTATCTCGCAATGCTTTTGACACGGTCGAGATTGACACGTCCAGTTCTTTTGCGATGAGTTTAAGGGTGAGTTTTCGTTTCATAAGTTATGTCATGTAAAAATAAGAGTATCCCTACGAATGTACAATTTAGGCAAATCCTTTTTGCTACGAAAACGATGTAATCTTAATAACTAATTTTAATAGTATATTTAACCTTAATTCTAAAATAGAAAACCAATGCGAATCGTCTCCCTTATCCTTCTTTTTGTGGTCTGTCTAGGTTGTAAAAAAGAAAATACAACGGTTGTAGAAAAAGAAGTTGTAGCAGAAGAAAGTGACGGGGTACGCTTTCGCGAAAGCTATAGACCACAATACCACTTTACGCCTCCTGAAAAATGGATGAATGATCCTAACGGACTCGTTTTTTACAACGACACCTATCATTTATTTTATCAATATTATCCAGATGATATTGTCTGGGGACCCATGCATTGGGGACATGCGACGAGTAAGGATTTGGTGAGTTGGGAGCATCAACCTGTCGCCTTATATCCTGACGAGTTGGGGTATATTTTTTCTGGAAGTGCGGTCATGGATTTGGAGAATACCTCTGGACTAGGTACCAAAGAAAATCCGGCGATGGTGGCTATTTTTACCTACCATCTTATGGAAGCCGAAACCGCAGGGCGCAGTGATTATCAAACCCAAGGGATTGCGTATAGCCTTGATGAAGGACAAACGTGGACAAAATACAAAGACAATCCTGTGATTGGAAACCCAACAAGCATTCGTGATTTTAGAGATCCCAAAGTGATGTGGCATGACGCTTCTCAACAATGGATTCTCACGCTTGTTGCAGGAGATCACGCTAAGTTTTACAGTTCCAAAAACCTTATATCGTGGACCTATCTGAGTGATTTTGGCAAAGATCTAGGCGCACATGATGGCGTTTGGGAATGTCCAGATTTGTTTGAATTGGCTGTCGAGGGATCGGACGAAAAAAAATGGGTGCTCTTAATTAGTATCAACCCTGGCGCTCCCAACGGTGGTTCAGGCACGCAATATTTTGTAGGTGATTTTGATGGAACCGCCTTTACCACCACGCAAAAAGATATCAAGTGGGTTGATTATGGCACCGATAATTATGCCGGTGTGACCTATAACGGTTTACCAGATTCCGAAAGAACCTTTATAGGATGGATGAGTAACTGGAACTATGCACGAGATACCCCTACGGAGAATTGGCGGAGTGCAATGACGCTTTCGCGAAAGCTTACCCTTCATAAAAACGATGCTTATTATCTTAAAAATTATCCCGTAGCTGCGATAGATGACTATAGCTATGACACAAATAGGTATGATAGCATTACCAATAACTACTCGCTAACTTCTGAAAATTTTAACGAAATGCAGATCGATTTTGATATCGAAGGCGAGTTACACGATTTTGAACTGAAGTTTTCAAATATTTCAAATGATCAATTATTGGTAGGCTATGATAAAGAGGAAGATGCCTTTTATATAGACCGCAGAAAGTCTGGAAAAGTAAACTTTGAACCTCGATTTGCTGAAAAAACACACAACGCTCCTGCCATTACAGACGAGAACAACAAAACAACCTTCAGCATTTTTATGGATGCTTCTTCTATAGAGTTTTTTGTAGATCAAGGAGCGACCGCTATCACCGATCAAATTTTTCCTAATGAACCGTATACCGTGATGACTTTTACGAGCAACGAGCATAAAATGACGAATGTACAGGTTTCTAAAATCAAGCGGATTTGGAAGTAAAAGCATGATACTAACTTAAAACCAGATACCCACCTTCGTGGGTATGAAATGAGCATAAGCAAAATTAATTTTTTGTTTGTCAACCGAAATAATTAATTTTTTTATGCGAAAGCGTAGCGGTTGATTTTTGCAAAAAAAATTTATTTGTTTCATTTCAAATGAAATAAAAATTTTAAAAAAAATGAAAGAAACTACAAAATGGAGTATTACCGTTGCCCTCGCAGGGTTTCTATTTGGATTTGATACTGTTGTCATCAGTGGTGCGAATCAACCCATCAAAGATATTTGGGAATTATCTCCCCTCTTTCATGGTACTTTTATTATGAGTATGGCATTATGGGGAACTGTGGCTGGCTCTTTATTTGGTGGGATTCCGACAAAGATATTAGGTCGTAAAAAAACCTTATTCTGGATCGGTGTACTTTTCTTTATTTCTGCGATAGGAAGTGCATTAGCACCAGATCCGTATCTATTTTCCTTCTTCCGATTTATAGGAGGTGTGGGTGTGGGTGTTTCGTCTGTAGCGGCGCCTATTTATATTTCTGAAATCTCCACAGGTGCCAACCGTGGGAAGCTAGGAGGTTTGTATCAGTTCTGCCTCGTATTTGGTATTCTGATTGCTTTTGTTTCCAATTACCTTTTGAAAGGTTTTGACGGCCTAAATGACTGGCGATGGATGTTAGGAGTAGAAGCCGTTCCTGCATTGATATACACGCTTATGGTTCTTAAAGTACCAAATAGTCCTAGATGGTTAGTCTTACAGAAAAAAGATGATCAAGCCGCTTTAGTCGTGCTTAGTAAAATATATTCTTCTGAAGAAGCAGTAGCTCAACTTAAAGAAATAAAAGTAGATTTGATCAAACCCAAAACGGGAGATAGACTCTTTCAGAAAAAATACAGTCGTGTACTTTGGCTAGGGTTTTTAATTGCGTTTTTTAATCAGCTTTCAGGAATCAATTTTGTACTATACTATGCTCCCGAAATACTAGAACAAGCTGGATTGGGAGGTTCAGAATCTTTATTTAACTCTATTGCGATTGGAATTGTCAACTTAGTATTTACCATAATCGGTGTTCGGTTGTTAGATAAATTAGGTCGTAAACAACTTATTATTATTGGCTCTATAGGTTATATATTTAGTTTGATTATGGTTGGTATTTGTTTCCAACAGGACTTAGGACCGACTCCAACATTGATCTTTATTTGTTTGTTTATCGCCTCACATGCGATTGGACAAGGCGCGGTAATTTGGGTATTTATTTCAGAAATATTCCCGAATCGTGTTCGCGCTTACGGACAGTCTTGGGGAACGAGTACCCATTGGGTATTTGCTGCTGTCATTACGTTGATTACTCCGTTCTTTTTAGATAAAGATCTAGGCATTTTAAAAGATGCTGTTTGGTATATTTATTATTTCTTTGCAGCGATGATGGTGCTACAATTAGTGTGGGCGATCTTTAAAATGCCAGAAACCAAAGGTGTTTCTCTAGAAGCACTCGAAAAAGAATTAATACCAGAAGATGAGTAAAATACCGCATATTGTATGTTATGGAGAAATCCTTTGGGATCTGTTGCCAGAAGGAGAACAACTCGGAGGCGCACCGCTTAATGTAGCGTTGCGTTTGCATTCGTTTGGTGCAAAAACAAGTATCATTAGTGCTATAGGCAAAGATGCTTACGGAAGATCAACCATGCAGTTTTTAAATGACAAAGCCTTTCCTACCACCTACATCCAAAAAACAAAATTTCCTACAGGAAAAGTAGATGTAACGCTAGATAAAACTGGAAGTGCGTCTTACACGATCAAAGAAAATGCTGCTTGGGATCATATAGAAGCAACTCCGGAAGCTATTGAAGAAGTCAAAAAAGCTGATGCCTTTGTCTTTGGAAGCCTTGCCTTGCGAGCCAACTATAATCAAGAACAATTTGAATTATTAGTCTCTGAAGCGAAATACACCGTATTTGACATCAACCTACGGCATCCACATTACGATATCGACATCGTAGGTGCGCTCATGGAAATCGCGGATTGTATCAAACTGAATGACGAAGAATTAGAACTCATCGTGATCTTACTAGGTGTTGAAAAAGAAAGTCTCGAAGAAGAGTTGAAAGCTGTCGCGAAAGCTACCCGTACAGAAACCATCTGTGTCACTTTAGGTGCTGAGGGTGCGATGCTCTTTCACAAAGGAAAAATCTACACCCAAGTAGGTTTCCCCACCAAAGTCGTAGATACCGTAGGCGCTGGAGATTCCTTCCTCGCTGCTCTCATCTTTGGATTACTTTCCGAACAAACTCCAGAAGACTCGCTTGAAGTCGCTGCCGCCATCGGAAGCCTCGTCGCTGGAAAAGCAGGTGCCAATGCGATTGTTACCAATGATGAGATTGATGATTTATTGGATGGCTTGTAGCTATTGGCTGTTAGTCTGTTAGTCGGTAGTCTTTGGTCGGTGGTCGTTAGCGCATAGCTGTTGGCTTTTAGCTTTTAGACTAACTACATGTCACCCTGAGTACTTCGACTACGTTCAGCATGACACCTGTCGAAGGGCTTAACAAATTTATCTCTAGTCATCTCGACGCTAGGAGAGATCGCACATATAGCTAAGTTCACACTGATTCTCTTTATGCGATTTCCTGCCTCTGGCAGGCAGGCTCGTCGCTCATCCTTCGCTCTGTCGAAATGACTGAAATCATCTCGGTCATTCCGATACCATTTTCGCGAAAGCGAAAACCACTCCATCACCTTGTATTCTCAAAACACACAAAATAGAGTATTGCTCTATTTTAGAGTACTACGCTATTTTGCACATACATCAAAACCCCACAGTTACTTTTTATCCCATAACAGTTCCTTCTTCCTATGGGAGAAGTTCAGGATGAGGGATTTTGAGAAAAGACTAGCGCCTGTGCTGAACTCGTTTCAGTAATGAGGGATCAGGATGAGGGATTCACAACACAAATTAATCCCTGTAAATTTTCAAATCAGTATCTTTAGATAACGCTAGTAACAATTTCATATCAGGACTAATTTTAACCAAAGGAGCATATAATCTATTAGAAAAATCACAATGAATAGACAAGAAGCAGAAAAGCACTATATCATTCGCAGCGGATGGTTGAGGGCGGCGGTTTTAGGGGCGAATGATGGGATTCTTTCGACAGCGAGTATTATTATTGGGGTGGCTGCGGCGAGTAGTACGCGCGAACCTATTTTACTAGCAGGAGTAGCGGGTTTAGTGGCGGGTGCATTATCAATGGCGGCGGGAGAATATGTATCTGTGAGTTCGCAAACAGACATAGAAAAATCTGATTTGGCAAGAGAAAAACAGGAACTTATAGACACTCCAGAAGCAGAGTTACTAGAACTTGCCAAAATCTATGAAGAACGAGGTTTGACGCCAGAGACAGCTCTAGAAGTAGCTCAACAATTAACTGCCCACAATGCGCTTGAAGCTCATGCAAGAGACGAATTAGGCATTACAGAAATGACAGAGGCAAAACCTCTACAGGCAGCTCTTTCCTCTGGTATTGCATTTACAGTCGGCGGATTCCTACCTGTAGTCGTCGCCTTCATAGCTCCATTGAACACGATGGAGTACATTCAGTATGTGTTTGCGATTCTATTTTTGGCGATTCTTGGTATCATAGCCTCAAAAGCAGGAGGTTCCAATCCCGTGAAAGCCGTTCTTAGAATCACTTTTTGGGGAACCTTAGCGATGGGATTAACAGCACTCATAGGATATTTATTTAATGTGAATATTGCATAATCCTAAAATCCCACAACTTTTGCACTTGATTCCCTATTTTGTAGGCGTCTTTCAGACTTTACAAAACAGTGTTTCACTAATAAAAAAAGCCCATCATTTCTGATGAGCTTTTCTTCGTACGGGCGGAGAGACTCGAACTCTCACACCTTGCGGCACTAGATCCTAAGTCTAGCGTATATTGCACCAAAGAAACACAAAAATACTCATTTTCAATTAGTTAGTCGTTTTTTCATTTTCTTTAAAGTCATTTAATATCAGTTGATTTCAGCATTTGTTGTACCTATGTTGTACCCAAAAGTTCTAATAAAGACGTATCTTTATAGAAAGTGTACAACAAAAATTGAGCAAAAAACACAATGTTGTACCTATGTTGTACCTGATTTGACTTTCGTACTCAAAACAGGTCAATTATGTCATCAAATGCAAAAATAGTTCTACGCAAAAAACCGAACACCAAGGGGCAATATCCGTTGGCTATTCGAATTACAAAAAACCGTCGTTCCACCTATCAATATGTAGGTCATTATATTGATATAGAGGAATGGGACGAAAAAAATCTTCGAGTAAAAAAATCAAATCCAAATGCCGATAGTCTAAACAGGTTATTATCACAACAACTTTCCGATGCCAATAAGGCACTTATTGATTTACAGTCCGAATATAAAGATGCTTCAGCAAACCAGATTAAAAAAGAAATTTATGCCTCAGGGAATTCCTCAACTTTCTTTGAACTGGCACAAGAACATCTGGACGAACTGGAAGTTGCAGAAAAGTTAAACCGTCTATCTACGGACAGCGCATTGATTAGTTATATTGTAAAATATCACAAATCTAAACAGCTTTCATTTCAAGAAATTGATGAACGATTTCTTAAAAAATTGATGATATACCTCAAGGTTAGGCACCACCTTGCTGAGACTTCAATAATGAATATACTTGTCCTAATCCGCTTATTATTCAACAGAGCTATAAAGCTAAAAATAGTCAGTAGGGAACTATATCCTTTCGGTGGTGACAAAATTAAAATCAAGTTTCCTGAGACTACAAAAATAGGGTTGAATATTATTGAGGTAAGAGCTATTGAAGCTTTAGATAATCTAACCTACAATGAAATTCATACAAGAAATGTTTGGCTATTTAGCTTCAATTTTGCAGGAATGCGGGTTACAGATGTTCTCTGGACAAAGTGGTCAGACATATACGACAATAGGCTTCATTATAGAATGAATAAAAACTCAAAACTACTGTCCTTAAAAATTCCAGATAAGGTTCTAAGTATTTTAGATTTCTACAGAGGTGATAAAAGACACGTTACCGATTTTGTTTTTCCTGAATTGAAAAAGGCCAATCTGGATGATGCAAAAGACATTTATAATAAAAGAAAAACGGCAACCAAAAAATTTAACGATAACTTAAAATCCATTGCCAAAAAAGCAAAAATAGACAAGAAGATTACAATGCACATTGCCAGACATACTTTTGGCAATATTGCCGGTGATTCTATTCATCCTTTAATGTTACAAAAACTATATAGGCATAGTGACTTGAAAACTACACTGAATTATCAGGCAAATTTTATCCATAAAGAAGCAGATGATGCTTTAGATAGCGTTGTTAACTTTTGAATTTTCCTACAGCAAACTGTACCTCTTAAGGTGTACTATACTTCAATTGAACCTATAAGTTTCTGATTAAAACATTTAACCAACATCTTGTATAATTCGGGATGTTTCTTTTTGAGTAAGTCTGGACGCTCGAAGAAATATTCTGAAGCTACTGCAAAAAATTCAGCTTGATTTGTACCTCCATATTTTCGGATATCAGAATGATTATCGTTTATGGCTTCCATTTCCTTATGAATTAAATTCAACCAAGGTATTGCATATTGATGTTCTAATAATCGCTCTGGAACTCCATCTGTACTATCATCCAGCTTATCAATAAGATGCACAAATTCGTGTATGCCAGTATTACTTTTATCGGTTGTGTTTTTAAAGCCGTGGTACAATGCTTTTTTAGATAAAATCATTTGCTTCTCAAAACGTCCATTCCCAACTATTCCACCAATATTTCTTGAGTTATCCTTACTACTAAATTGCATATCCTCATTAAAATAATCTGGATATAAAAGGATACCGCTTAAGTTGGTGTAATGCCATTCTTTAAAACCAAAAACAGGGATTACTGCGCTTGCCGCAATTAAAATCTTATCCAATTCTTCCAATTCAAACTGCACAGCATCGATATAGACCTCACTTAAAAATTGCATCATTTTTTGCTGAAAAATAAGCTGCCTATCTTTTGAAAGGTTTCTATAAAACAGCACATTATCCATCAGTAATTTGTGCCAATCCTCTGGAAATGACTTTACACTATGGCGTTTCGCTTTTCTATAAAAATGAACAACAAAGAGAACAATCACAACTGAAAGTAAAATGTAAGCCATATTAAAAAAACGTATTAGTCTATAGGTTCCGCCTTAAATCCTACTTTTTGCAAAGTTGATTTTACGTCTTCTTCGGTTGCACCATCGCTTTCAATGGTTAGGATTTTATCAGGATTAGAGGTATCTACTTCCCAACTTTCTACACCTTCTTGTTTGTTTAAAAAAGGGGTTACTTTCGATACACACCCACCACAATTGATATTTGTTTTAAATTTTAAAGTTTTCATAGTATTGAATTTATTTATTATTAAAGTTTTACTCGTTTAAGTCTTAAGCTATTTGCAACAACGGATACACTACTGAATGCCATTGCTGCACCTGCAATCATCGGGTCTAATAAAAATCCATTTACGGGATAAAGAACCCCTGCTGCGATTGGAATACCAATGATGTTGTAAATGAATGCCCAAAATAAGTTCTGACGTATGCCCAAAACAGTTCTTTTTGATAATTCCAATGCTTTTGGGATGGATTGTAAATCCGATGTTATCAAGGTCATTTTCGCTACATCCATTGCTATATCCGAACCTTTACCCATTGCAATACTCACATTGGCTTGCGCCAAAGCGTGCGAATCGTTGATACCATCGCCTACCATTGCGACTATCTTTCCATCTGCCTGTAATTTTTCAACAAAAGCGGCTTTGTCCGAAGGCATTACTTCGCCCTGGTAATTTGAAATCCCCACCTGATTTGCCACGGCGGAAGCCGTTTTATTGTTATCTCCCGTGAGCATATAGACCTCGATGCCCCTTTCTTGAAGCGTAGCGATGGCTTTTTTTGAAGTTTCTTTAATCTTGTCCGCTATGGCGAGTATCGCGAGCACTTGATTTTCGCCACCAAAGAATATGACCGTTTTTGCCTTCTCTTCGAGACTTTCTGCTGTTTGCATTAAAGTAGCGTCAATTTGAATATTCTTTTCGACCATTAGTTTATGGTTGCCCACATAATATTTTGAACTATTCTCTGATTGTGCCTTTACTCCTTTTCCTGTAATGCTTTCGAAGGAAGTAATTTCTGCTTGTTCAATGTTTTCCCCTTTCAGATGATTGACTACGGCTTCTGCCAAAGGATGTTCTGATTGTGCTTCGATAGCCAAGAGAATTTCCTTGTATTGCTTTTGATTTTTAAGCTTATCCTTCCAGAGTATATCGGTGACCAATGGTTTTCCTTCTGTAATCGTACCCGTTTTATCAAGGATTACTGCATTCACTTTATGGCCGAGCTCTAAACTTTCGGCATCCTTTATCAAAATATTATTTTCAGCTCCCTTGCCGATACCCACCATTATGGCGGTAGGCGTTGCCAAGCCCAAGGCACAGGGACAAGCGATAACCAAAACGGCTACAGAGGTCAATAAGGCTTGTGAAAAGGCATTATCGCCCCCCACTGACATCCAGACTATGAAAGTTACAATGGAAATACCCAATACCACAGGAACAAAAATACCGGCAATCTTATCGACCAGTTTTTGAACGGGTGCCTTACTCCCTTGCGCTTGCTGAACCATTTTAATGATTTGGGAAAGCAATGTTTCCCCACCTACTTTTTCAGCGGTAAATTGAAAGCTCCCTTTTTGGTTTACCGTTCCTGCGAAAACTTTTTCATCCTTTAATTTTTCTACTGGAACTGGTTCTCCCGTAATCATACTTTCATCAACATACGAGCTTCCTTTGGAAACTTCTCCATCTACAGGAATCTTTTCTCCGGGACGTACCAAAATGGTCTGACCAACTTGTACAGAAGAAATTGGAATTTCTTTTTCTTCCCCATTCTCAATAATTTTTAGCGTTTTGGGTTGTAATCCCATAAGTTTTTTAATTGCCGAAGAAGTATTTGATTTTGCCTTTTCCTCCAATAATTTTCCCAAGGAAATAAAAGTTATAATTACCGTAGCCGCTTCATAATAAACGTGGGGCTCAATGCCACGACTCAACCAGAATTCAGGAAAAAAGGTGTTGAATACACTAAAGAGAAAAGCGATTCCTGTGCTCAAAGCTACAAGCGTATCCATATTTGCTTTACCGTGTTTGGCTTGCTTGAAAGCATTGATGAAAAAGCTACGACCGAACCAAAAGAGGACAGGAAAAGTTAATACCAAGGATATCCATTTCCCAGGTTCCCATTGCATAAAAAACATTCCTAAAATAAAAATTGGAAGGGTAAGTATTGCCGACCAGATGGTACGGTATTTTACATCCTGATAGTGCTTTTGTTGAAGTTCTTGTTGCACTTCAGAAGAATTCTCCGCATCAATAATAATATCATAACCCACTTCACGAAGTGCATTTTGAAGTTGATTAGGACTCAACTCTTTGTCATACTCTACAAGAACAGAACTGCTCGCAAAGTTTACGCTTGCATCAAATACGCCATCTGTGTGTTTTAATACAGATTCAACACTTGATGCACACGATGCGCAGGTCATTCCTGTAACAGGGAATGATTCCTTTATTCCTTGCTTGTTTTTTTTAACTTTGGTTTCAAATATGTTAATTGTCTCCATAATCCTATTCTTACTTGTAGAGTACAAATTTCAGAATTAAAGGACTTTAATCTGTTATGTTTTAGGCTGAATGATTTGTAGAATTAACCGATTAAAAGAATATCAGCATTTATATATTATTACTTACTTAACTTTAATATCCTAAAAGCACCTTGAATAACTAAAATAAAGACTATTGTTCCCACAATCAAATCTGGCTTATTAGAATTCAACCAGTAAACTAAAAGTCCTGCAATAATTACACCTGTATTTATAATTACATCATTTGAGGTAAAAATCATACTTGCTTTCATATGTGCCTCGTCTTTACTTTTTGACTTTTGTAAAATGTAAAGACAAATTCCGTTTGCGATAAGTGCAAAAATAGAAACGATAATCATTGTTGTAAAATCGGGAAGTTTCTCGTCTCCAAAAAACCTCCTTAAAACTTCCACAAATCCGATAACGGCAAGTGTGATTTGAAAATATCCAGCCAGTTTGGCAATCCGTTTTTTCTTTATTAATGTTCCGCCAACCGCAAACAAACTAATTCCGTAAACGAAACTGTCGGCAAGCATATCTAAACTGTCTGCAACAAGCCCCATAGATTTTGAGATAATTCCTGTCGTCATTTCGATAATGAAAAAAGCAAAATTGATTATAAGTACAGACCAAAGTAGCTTTTTTTGGCTGGTGTTTTCTTTAAAGTCCGTTTGGTCGGTTTGTTCCGTTAAAATTTTCTTTCCACCTAATTTCAGTTCGATGATAAATTTTTCGATTTGGTCAATTTTACCGCTGTGAAAAACGGTTAATTTTCGGTTAGGAATATCAAAGTCCAAATTCGCAATGTTCGGGATGCCGTCCAATTTCATTCGAATTAGATTTTCCTCCGATGGACAATCCATTTTGGTAATTTCAAATACTGTTTTATTCACTCGGTTCTTTGTTAGCCACTGATTTTTTAGTTCAATTGTCTTTTAAAACTACAAAACAAGAAATTCTGCGTTGTGTCAAATGGTGTTAAGTGGTCTTCCGTTACACACTTAATTTTGTCAAATCCATTTTTCAACTTTAATGTTAATTCGTCTTCATTGTATTGTTTTATTTCGAGACCGCTACATTTTTCAGGTCCATTTTTGGAAAAGGTTCCAATTGTCAGGAATCCGTTTACAGATTTTCTTGCAGTTTTTATATATTTTGTTATTTGTTCAGGCGTTGTAAGAAAATGAAAGGTTGCTCTGTCGTGCCAAACATCAAAAGTCATATTGGGTTCGAATTCTGTAATGTCGCTTACAATCCAATTTACTTTATTTGCTTTTTCTCCAAGTCGGCCTTTTGCTTTTTCGAGTGATTTAGCCGAAATGTCAAGTACAGTCACATTTTCAAATCCTTCATCAAGTAAGTAATCGACAAGTTTGCTATCTCCACCACCAATATCTATTATTTTTGCAGATTTATTTAATCCGAATGAATGTATAAATTCAAGCGAAGTTTTAGGCGATTCCTGTGTCCAGCTTACTTGGTCTGGGCTTTTAGTTTCATAAACTGTCTCCCAATGTTTCTTTCTATCTAATTTCATCGCTATTTCTTTTGTTTTAAACCTATGACTCACGGTTTTATATGGTTTGCATACATTTTTTATTAAAGCATATGTGGTATGTCTGAAGCCAAAGTTGGATATGAGAAAATCATTGTTCTAATATCATTAACCTTCATTTTTGTTTTTATGGCCATTGCGAAGAGATTTATGGTTTCTTCTGTATGTGGTCCGATTAAATGCGCTCCCAAAATTGTTTGGGCTTCTACGTCAATTATAGTTTTGAACGCATATTCTTCTACATTCAAACGTTTGGCATTGAACCAATTGCCAACCTCTTTATAATTTACCTGAATATTGTAGTTCAGCGCTTTCGCTTTCGATTCAGAATAGCCAACAGACGCCATTGTAGGCAATGTAAAAACTACCGTTGGCATTGGTGGGTAACTTATTTCTTTAGAATTGCCTTTGATGATATTTGAAGCAACCGTATGACCTTCCAAAACTGCAACTGGCGTTAAGGGCAAACCTTCTGAATCTGCGGCATCGCCTGCTGCATAAATATTTGGGTTTGAAATACTTTGCAGATATTTGTCTATCGTAACTCCTTTTTTGGTAAATGCTATGTTCGCTTTTTCTAAATTTAAATCAAATATTGCCGGTGGTCTGCCGGCGGAATTAAATACTGCTTCAGCTTCAAAATATTCTGTTTTTTCTTGAGATTTACCTTTTACTCTATACTGGTTATCTAATTTCTCAATAGCCGTAACATCTGTATTAAGAATGAGTTTTATCCCTAATTCTTTTGTGGCAGAAACAAGATGTTTTACAATATCCTGTTCAAAATTTTCCAAGGGGTTTTCTCCACGATGTACAATAGTGACTTCTGCTCCACATCGAGCTGCGATATGCGCAAACTCAAAAGCAATGTATCCACCACCGATAAATAATAAAGATTTTGGTAATTCTGCTAAATTCAAGAAATCGGCACTGGATTTGGCAAAATGACCACCTTCAAATTCTAAAACCCTTGGCTTGGAACCTGATGCGATTACAATTTTGTTAGCTTTTACTTTGTCGTTTCCAACTTCTAACGTGTTTTCTGATAAGAATTTAGCTGAACTATGAAATGTGTCTATTCCGTTTTTTTTATATCCTTTTTCAATTTTTGGTGGCATTTCATCCACAAAGGATTGTTTAAAAGCCATAATGTCCTTCCAATTGACTTTAGGTATGGTATCAATACCATTTCCTTTAAGTCTTTTAGCAAAGTCTCGTACTTCCGTAGCGCCTATAATCACTTTTTTTGGGTCACAACCTCTCAATGCACAAGTGCCCCCGTAAGGTAATTCATCCGTTATTCCGACTGTCAGGCCTTTTGAGGCGCATTTATTAGCGATGGTCATTCCTGCCATTCCCGAACCAATTATAAATACATCGTAATTTTTCATATAAAAATTATTTTCTTGTTTAGCTAAACTAGCTTGCACAGCAACTCAATTTAGAAACGTCTTTGCCAAACGTAATCGCTGCTAACTTGATTCCTTCTCCTAATGTTAAATAGGGGTAAAAACTTTCAGCTAAATCTTTTACTGTAATGCCAAACTTAATCGCCATACTTAATTGTTGAATAAGTTCGCCACCTTCTGGCGCAATCACTCTAGCACCTATTAGCTTATCGGTTTCAGTATTACGAATCAATTTAATGAAGCCTCTTGTATCTTGTGCTGCCAATGCTCTAGGAACGTGCTTTAAGTCTAATTTACTCACTTCAAAAGGAATGCCTTTTGCTTCCGCTTCTATTTCATCCATTCCAGCACCTGCGATTTGAGGGTCGGTAAATACTACCCACGGTAAAGAGGAATAATCTATACTACTTTTTGACAATGAAAATGCATTGTTTACTGCTGTATTTCCTTCGGTGGCAGCTGTATAAACAAATGGCGGTGTGTTTGTTACATCTCCTGCGGCATATATATTAGAAACATTGGTTTCCATTTTTTCATTAACAAGAATGTGTCCGCTTTTAGTTAAATTAATATCACTATTCTCAAAATCTAATTTAGTGGTATTGGGCTTTGTTCCGGTGGCTACAACAATATGTCCTTTCTCAATGATTTGAGTTGTTGAACCATCAGGGCAGTTGCAATGAATGATAATGTCATTACCTTTTTTTTCGAATTTAGAGGCTCTGAAATTTGGTAAAATCTCAATACCTTCACTTTTCATTTGCTCTACTAAAACATCAGTAATATCACTAGTTTGAGTACGTAATGGTCTATCTGTAAATTCTATAATACGCACTTTTACACCCAATCGGCTATAAGCTTGTGCTATTTCTAATCCAATATATCCAGCTCCCATAATGGTTAAGCTTATAGGTTTTTCTTCCAAATCAAATAAAGAAACATTAGTTAAGTAGCCTACTTTATTTAATCCTTCAATGTTTGGAATGTTTGTTGTCGCTCCGGTTGCTATAACAATGTTCGTTGCACTGTATTTATCTTTTCCATTCACAATAATTGTATTCTTATCTACAAATTCAGCCCACCCCTTTAGCATTGTTAGATTTTCAAAATCACTTACAACATCCATATATTTTTGTTGCTGTAATGCCGAAACCAACTCTTTTTTATCTTTAATAATTTGTTTAAAATCAATATCTACACCTCTTGGTTTAATACCCTTAAAATTAGAATGTGTAGCGTGATATGCAGTTTCGGCAGCTCTAATTAAGTTTTTTGAAGGAACACATCCTACATTTACACAAGTACCCCCAAATTCTAATCCAGCATTTACCATTAGTGTCGTAAGCCCTAAACCTTCAGCTTTTATCGCTGCTGAAAATGCAGCAGAACCACCACCAATAACAATTAAATCAAATTGGTTTTTATTTTTATTAGATTCTTTAGAGATTGTAGTATCAGACGTTGAAGAGAAAGAATCCTCTTTTTCAATACCGTTTACAACAGAATAATTACCAATGCTATTTACTGCATTGATTAATTCTTCTTTACCCATTTTATTTGTATCAAAAGTAAATTCTCCTTTTCCAGTTTCGTGATTTACGTTGCTACTTACTATACCATTGGTCTTATTCATATCTTTTTCGATATGCGATGAACAACCGCTACAAGTCATCCCACTTATTTCTAATGATATGGTTTTTAAATCTTTGTTTTCGTTATCTCTCATTATTGTAATTAGTTGTTCGGTTAAATGATAAAGGTTAAAATCTATGCTTTATCCTTTAGTATTTCTACTTTATACCCTTTCTTCTCAATTACAGCTTTTAAGGCTTCGATACTCGTCTTTGTTCTATCAAATTGTATAACCGCAATGTCGCCTGGGTATTCAACAGAATGCTCAGTAACACCATCAACCTCTTTAACTGCTTTATAGATACCGTTAGAACAACCAGCACAGGTTATTCCTGTTATTTTGAACTGAATAGTTGTCAAATTTTGTTCATCTACAGACGTTTCGACTTTTTGTGTTTCCAAGTTTTTGTTTTGTGCGGTGGCTTCAACAGAAAACAGAACTAAAGCTAGAATGGGAATTAAAATAATATTTTTCATAACTATTTATTTTAATGTTATTTACTGATTATTGATATTGAATTGTCTCCATAATTAGAAACATATAATTTGTTACCAACGGGCATTACGCCAATGGGTTTATTACCTGTTTTATAAGTAACAGATTGCTTTTCGAGTGTAACCGCATCATACACGAAAACTTCTGACAAATCAAAACTTACAACGTATAATATATTTTCATCTTTGGATAAGACTGCTTCTTCTGGTGTTTTTACACCTTCTATTTCCTTTACAATTTCTCCTTTTTCGGTATCTATAATATGAATTTTGTTTCCAAAGAAATTACTTATATATAGTAGTGAATGGTCTTTGTTTCCGTGTATAAGTTCTGGTTTTCCACCTGTTTTAATGATGGATTTTTTTCCTGTTTCTATATCAATCACAGAAATGCTTCCATCTTCCGTATTGGTAACAAACAGCTTTGAATCATTCTCCGAGACGCCTATTCCATCTGGTCCTTTTCCTGTAGGGAATGTTTTTAATATATTGAGATTAGTAGCATCCAGTTGCAACACTTTATTGTCATCTATTGCTATTACATAAATTATATCTCCTTTTCTATTTGCAGTAATTCCACCTATATGAGTTTTAAATAATTTTTCTTTTAGAATGGTATGATTGTCAAAATCAATGATAACCACTTGCTTATCGTAACCACTAACAGCAACCAAATTACTTTCTGCTAACTGAACAAAACCCCACGGATACCTTATGCCTTCTATGTTTTTTAATACTTTATCTGTTTGGGTATCAATAACTGAAATTAATGTATCCTCCACATTTGCAACATATAAAAATGATTTATTGGGTGTTAGAAATAAGGCATCTGGTCCTTTGCCAACTTTAATAACTGGATAATCGATATCCTGTGTAGTTAGCTTATTTTCAACTGCGGTTGAATCCGTTTCTTTTTTATTTTCTTTACAAGAAGTAATTACAAAAGCAAAAAGAAAGATGATTATATAATTTTTCACAATTAAGAATTTTATTTATTAATTACTTTATAACCTGTAGAATTAATTGCTTTTTCTATATCCTCTTTAGTAGTTTTCGAATTATCGAATTCTACTTTTGCGTTAGCTTTTTCATAGGAAGCATTTACATTTACAATACCTTCTAAATTATTAACTGCGTGCGTTACGTGTTGTTCACAAGAAGCGCAAGTCATACCTTCAACCTCAAAATTTAAAGTTTGAATGTTAGATTGATTCACTATAACCACTTCTTTCTTATTATCAGGATAAAAAATGTGAGAGTAATATGGAAAGCTAATTGAGATAGCCGCAAATAGTGTAATTCCTATTAAAAATCCTTTGGTTTGAAACCACTTTGGTTTTGCATCTACTTCACAACAATCCTCTGCTTTTTTCGGTTTTAAATAATCATACCACGCATATCCAATTGCTACTATAGCGACACCAATTAAATAGGGTCTAAAAGGTTCCATCCAAGATAAAGCGGAAGCACTTCCTCCAACGCCTGCAATTAATGCAATAACTGGTGGTATGCAACAAGATGATGCGGCTACAGCAGCAAACAAACCTGTATATGCTGCATTTTTTGATGTTTTTTCTGTTTTCATTATTATAAAATTTAGGCTATTTTTCTTTCTAATTTGATTGACTTAAAAATACTATTCAGAATATCCGTCTCATCCTTATTCAATGAATAGTATAATGTTTGGCCTTCTCTCCTTGATCTTATAATACCTGCATCTTTCATTTTTCGTATATGCTGTGAAACTGCTGGCACGCTCATACCTAAAATATCAGATAAATCACAAGGACATAGTTCATTTTCCATATTTAATAAGAATAGGATTTTTAAGCGCACCTCATTACCTGAAATGGATAGTAGTTTCGATATTTTATCGAAACCATTAGCCATACCGTCAATGGTAGTTCTACAGTTTAGTAACTGCTTATGGTCAGCCTCAGCTCTTGTACAGGATATTTCTAGTTTCATATTAATGCTTTAGACGAGCAAAGATACATTTAATTACTTATTTAAGCAAATACTTAAATAATAATATTACAAGTAGCTGTGAACTTTTAAACAACTCTTCGTTTTTAAAGTACTTTAATTAAATCTCATCCAAAGATTTGCGATTCTGATTTGTGCTTTTTTTAAACTGTGTAGGTGTCATTCCTGTAACCTTTTTAAACTGATTGCTTAAATACGCGACACTACTATAATGAAGTTTAAAAGCTATCTCACTCAAGGTTAATTCATCGTAAACTATAAGTTCTTTAACACGTTCAATTTTCTGGTTTATGATGTACTGCTCGAACGTAATACTTTCTACCGACGAAAAAAGTGAACTTAAATATTTATAATCCAAGTTAAGTTCGCCTGTAACAATATCTGCCCATTTGAAATCGAGCTCCTCGGAAGAATGATGGATTTTATCTACAACCAATGTTTTCATTTGTTCAATAAGTTGACTTTTACGGTCGTCAATCAAACTAAAACCTGAATTTTGAAGCGCTTTGGAAAGACCATTTTTGGTCTGGACACTTAATGAAGAAACTAATTTAACTTCCCCCAATTTTATAGAAACATACAGTATTTCAAGTTGTTCCAAAATATTAGATACCGCCGAGATACATCTTGGGCAGACCATATTTTTAATATGGATAATCTCATTCATATAGTACTTGTTTCAAAATAATTTTAATCCAGATTTGTATAGAGAATAATAAACAGCAGCTATTGCAGCAACTACAAAAATTAATACTATCACAACTAAAGCGATAATTTTATCTTTTCTTGAAATATCACTTTTAGGCTGATGTTTCTTTCTGTCATTTTTTCTTCTATTTCTTCTACTTTCACTCATTATCGTTCGCCGTGATAAAACGAAAATTAATTTATGGTCTTATTCAGATTACTTGATTAATCCATAATTCGCTTTATTGTAAAGTTGCATTTACTTCGCCACAGGTTAACATAGCCGCTCCATAATATGGGTTTCGCACCTCTTTTTCCAAACTTATCCAATAAGCTCCCTTATTGTTATCGGCCATTGGACAAAACTGGATATATACATTTTCGTTAACACCAAAAAGTTGCACGCTACTTATCATATGCGCAGAAAGATGTTTAAAATGTGCTCTTTGTGTTGCTATATCTGAATCGTTCTCAATAGTATTAGCCGAGGTCTTTAGTTCTTTTTGAATGGTCATCCAATGGTTATGTGCTTTTTCATCAGATAATAATTTCATATCCACTTTTTTCAAAGATTGGTTTATTTGTTTTCCTGCCTGTTGAGCACCCTTGGCATCATCATTTACCAATGCATCTTTTAAAAGGATATAATCATCAAAAACCTGTTTTAACTGATTCTGAAATTTGTTTGAAACTTCAATCCTTTCTTTCATTTGAGAATGGTTGGCTTCATTTGTATTTTCTCCAGAATTATCTTCTTGCATTCCCAAATGCCCTTCGTGGCCTGTCATTGTTTTACCACCAGATGCATTCATCATACTTTTTTTTCCCTGTAATTGTGCAGCGGCATCCACGGTAAACGTTCCGTTAGTTACGACTTCATCTCCATTCTTTAAACCTTCAAGAATGGTATAACTATCGCCATTGGCATTGCCCAATAAAACTTCCCTCATTTCAAAAATAGCTTCATTAGGGTTTGTTTTGACATAGACTACAGAGCGTTCTCCCGTCCACATAACAGCGGTTGACGGTACGGAAACGGTATTCTCGGTGCTTGTTTGCGTACCCTCAATTATACCTTCCACAAACATTCCCGGTTTAAAGAGGTCTTTCTTATTTTGCAAGACCGCTCTTACAACCACCGTTCTAGTTGCAGAATTTAATAAGGGGTCGATGAATGAGACTTTTGCATCAAAAACCTCATTGCGATAAGCATTTGTGGTCACTTTAATAGTTTGCCCTTCTTTTAGGGATGCAATTTGATTTTCATAAGCATCAAATTCTGCCCATACTGTATTGAGATTCGCAATTTTATATAAGGGTTGTCCTTGCTTTAAATAATCCCCTTCTTCTACCATTTTCATTGTTACCGTTCCTGAAACGGTTGCAAAAACCGGAAAGTTTTCTTGCACTTTCCCAGCAGTTTCTATGGCGTTGATTTGCTTTTCGGAAAGTTTCCAAAGTTTAAGTTTGTTCCTAACAGCCTTATACAATTCTGGTTGCGATTCTTTTAATGATGAAGCGGTAAGCAGTTCTTGCTGTGCAGCAACCAATTCTGGCGAATAAATAGTTGCCAAGCGTTGTCCTGCTCCAACACGTTCTCCTGTAGAATTAACGTACAGTTTTTCTATTCTTCCTCCAAAATATGTAACCTGTACGGCATTTGACTCTTCATTAGCTTTTATCTTACCAGATAATTTAAGGGAATTATTTCCCATTTGTCCTTTTCCTACAAGTGATGTTTGGATATTGGCCAGTGCCATTGCGTTATCGGTCATTTTTATTTCATTGGCATTGAGACCATCTGCACCAGATTCGGCTGGAATTAAATCCATTCCACAAATGGGACAATCCCCAGGTTCTGGTTGCATAATCTGTGGATGCATAGAACACGTCCACATTTGATTAGAAGCAATTTCTTCTGAATGGTCGTGGGTGTCTTTCGCATTATTTGTTGCCTTGTCCGCAGAACCTCCACCGAATAGTAGAAAGCCGCCTAACAGGCCAACAATCAAGGCAACACTTATATAAATGATGTTTTTATTCATTTTAATTTTATTTATTTGTTATTTTCCAATCGTTTTATCATTGCTTTCATTTCTGCAATTTCCTTTTCTTGTGCCTTGATAATATCTTCAGCTAACTTTTTAACTTCTGGATCTTGGATATCAGCACGCTCACTTGTTAAAATCGCAATAGAGTGGTGAGGTATCATTGCTTTCATCCACAATATGTCTCCTACCGTTGACTTCTGATCGCGTACCAATCCTAATGCACCAACAAATAGCACAATGCTACCCAAAACAATGGCGATATTCTTCTTTTTGTTTTGGTACATATTACGCATCGCCACAAACATTATAATGGCCATAGCAGCAATACCCAAGCAACTCATATAAAAACGAGTAAGGCTAAAATAGACGTGATCTAATTGATAAGAGTTTAGGTACATTGTAATGTACATTGCCACAAATGATGCCGCCAGCATACCTACAAATTTTGTGTAATTGTTTTTTTTTGAATTTTGATTTGAATTTTCCATTATATATTGATTTTAGTGTTACTTATTTTCGTTTCTTTTTAATTATTTTTCTAATGGTTGGGGATGACGTGTACCAAAGTAAAAAACCACTTAATACAGTAATCAACCCTAATAGTGAAAACCCTCGCAATACTAATGTGTTAAAATTGTCTCTACCTTGATAATCCATAGTGTGTGTCATCCAAAGGAAATCGAACCAACGCCAATCCCTGTGTCTTACCGTTTGAAATGCGCCATTTTCAATGGCCACGTAGGCCTTTAAATTTTGAGGTGTTTCATACGAAATTTCATACGCCGGAAGTGGACGACCACGATATTCGTGATGCTGCCCTACCGTATCGACCCGTTGAATTTCAGCTATTTTTAAATCGGTTAGCATATACCTATTTGCAACTTCTTGCGCCTCTTCTTCAGAAACCCCATTTTTCTTATGTCCTGTTCTGGCATTAATAAGTTGTGTTTCATTAATCCAATAGTAAGGTTCGTTTGCAATTTCCAATAGTTCTAAAGTTTGGATTGGTTGCTCTGTATCGAGTTGAGATGTACCGAGTAAATCGTTAAAAGACTTCTGTTTAGGTGCTACTTTTTTAAACTGGTCGCCGTGAATTTCATCTATATCTGTCCAACTGAAATACATCCCGCTAATCGTCCACATCAAAAACTGGATACCTAAGAAGATACCCAAGTAACGGTGTGCTTTTCTAATCCATTTTGCTGTTTTTCTGTTGACCATATTACTTTATTTCAAAAGGAAATTCAACCGTGACTTTTTCCCAACTCATTGAGATTGTTCCTGATTTCTCCGTTGTTTTGTTTACTTTATACTCTAAATGTTCCTTGATTTCATTGGAAATTTTAGGCGTAACTTTAAACCTTAATACATCATCATTTTCGTTATAGTCGTCCTTACCGTGTTGATTCCAATTCCTGTTGAAAATAATTGTCCATTCTTCCTGATTTGGAATTACAAAAAACCCATATTTCCCAGCTATCAATTCTTTACCATCAATTTTTAAGTCCTTATTTGTTTCCAGCCAAGTAGCCATATGAGCACCAGCCTGCCAGACTTGGTCATAGGCTAGCAATCCGCCAAAAATGATTCTATTTCTTACGCCTGGTGATGAATAATCTATATGGATATGGGCATCGCCTATCATTGCCATTGCCGATGTATGTGGGCTTAATGGCTTTTTCTTGTCGGGTTCAGCGGTTTGAGAAGCTGTTTCTACCTCTTTCGCCTCAACTTCTTTGGTCTCTTTACCTTCTTGTTTACAGGAAGCGAAAAGGATAATACCGAGTACTACTATGATTTTTTTCATTTATGATAGTTTTATTTTGTGTATTAAAGTATTCTTGTTAACATAACGACTGCCATCACAATCATAATGGTGTTTTCTATAAAGGTAGCTTCGGTCATAGGTAATTTGAGTGCCGTACCCAGACAAGCGCATTGTATCGATTTTTTGTCCAACAATATTTTGGTTACGCCCACGGTTGTAATTCCCAAAATGATTAGGGTAGAAATTAACGCGATGGGTATTTCAAAACGCATTAAGAACATCAATCCAAGAGCTGTTTCTATAAATGGATATACCCAAGCATAGGCTGGGACTACTTTGGCTAGTGGGTCGTACATCCTGAAACTATCTGGAAAACCTTTCAAGTCCAAAATCTTAAAGAAGCTGAAAACAATGAAAAATAACCCCATAAAGTCGAGCATTGCACCATCCCAGTTTTCCCTTTGATAATTGAGTAACACAGTTGCGATAGCGATATAACCCAAAATAATGAGCAAAGGCTTCAACTGTTGTAGTTTTGATTTTTCAGTTTCCGCTTTCGAGAAAATGTTATCTTCATCGTTACCATTACCAGTACTCGCAAAAACATTTTTCTCTGTTTTCTTTTCTGAAATGGTGTATTTTTCTGGAAGTGCTTTTTGAAATGTTGCGGTATCTATATGACCTTGCATTTGTATGATGGCTTCTTCCTTTTCAAGATTTACAGATGCATTTGTGACACCGCTTACTTCCGAAAGCTTCTGCTCGACGCTGGTACGACAACCATTGCAGGTCATCCCTTGTATGTGGTAAGTGTGTTTCATAATTATGGTATAAAGAATTTTACAATCAGTCCACCTGCCAACCATATATAACAGATATAGGCCGCATATTTTAAAACACTCTCAAGCAATGGACTTTTCGGTGCCATTTCGCTCATTGAGTGCTCTACATCCTTTCTCTTGAAAAACCCTAAGTATATGAGATATCCTGAAATTGCGAGAAAAGCCATATTCAAATAGAAGGTATAGTCAATTTTGAAATGCTCTTTGTCCTGTATTTTAACTTGTGATGTGTCAGGCAACATACCCAACAAATCGAAAGAGTAATGCAGAGCCAAAGCTGTTCCTATTAATGCCGTAAACAGTAAGAATAAAATGAACAGCGACATTTTCCACCCATAATACTTGGCGTTAATACGAAGTACAGGAAAGACTACCAAATCACTAAAAATAAAAGCCATAACCCCTGCAAAACTCACGCCCTTTCCAAAAAGCAATGCCGCCAACGGAATATTACCCATTGAGCCAATAAAAGTCAAAAATGCGGCAATAGGTCCTACAACGATATGTTCCAATATTTCAAGAAAAGTAAAGTCTGTATTGCCCTGACCACTATTGATAAACAGCGTTTGGAAAAACGAATCTGGGACGAAAGCCGCTACGATTCCTGCAATTGTAAAGCCAACGGTAACGTCCTTCCATACCATCTGCCATTCCATTTTATATTTCTTACCAACCCTTGCCCAGCTATCTTCTTTCTTGATTTGTTTTCGCCAATCTTTGGAATCATCCATTGAATCGTCATCTTCGTTCTCTAAATTCTTGCGCGCTTTTTCTATGAGCTTTTTAGGATTGATTATTCGTATAAGAATCCACGAAATAAGAATTAAAAGAATTCCACCTACATATTCCCCAACAACGAACTGCCATCCTAAAAAGATTGAAATAAGAATACCCAGTTCAATGACCAAGTTGGTCGATGCAAGCAAGAAAGCAACGGAAGACACAAAGCTTGCACCTTTTTTAAAGATTGACTTTGTTCCCGCTAATGCCGAAAAACTACACGAACTGCTTATAAAACCGAAAAACGTGCCTAAGAGTACACTTTTACCTTCACTCTCGTTCATTGTTTTTTGCATCCTTTTTTCAGTCACAAAAATCTGTATCATACTACTAATAATGTAGCCCAAAATGAAAGCCCAGAGTGCCATCCAGAAGAATCCGGTGGTCGTATAGGCCGCTTCGCCCCATTGTTTTAAGAATTCGCTCACAGTTTAAATTTTATTTTACATTTCTGGATGATGAATGTGTTTTTACTATCTGCCATTTACCATCTATCTTCTTTAAGATAGAAGTTGCCACTCCTTTTTTCTTTATCGTTCTACTTTCGCCTTTTTCATCTGGGTTGAGAACGATAGTGTAGATATAGGTTTCGGTAGTAAAAGCGTAGGGCAAGTCTACTTCTGCATCAATCTTATAATCTGAAAATTCAAACTTCTTGAAGTGTCCTAATTCTGGTCCTAAGTGATGTTCTATATAGTGTGCATAGGAACCCTCAACACCGCCGGACTCAAATACTTCAGAGTCTTTTGTAAATAACTCGAATGTACCTTCTGTCGTTAGGTTTTGAAGTGCATCCTTATATGTTTTCATTACTGTAAGCACAGCTTCTTTATCCGTATCTGCATCTTGACTGTACACTTGGCCTGTAGCCATTACAAGCAACATTAAGAGTGTTGTTAATTTTAGTTTTTTCATAATTTTTAGTTTTAAAGGTTATTTATTTACTCGAATTCTATTCACATTTGCAATACCAAATACAAGTACAAAAAATCTAAGTGCCACCTCAAGTGCCACTAAGCTCTTAGCTGTAACCGTTATTGGAACTATATCGCCGTAGCCCACAGATGAGAATGTAATTAGACTAAAATAGGACATATCGAAAAATGCCAACAGCCCATTACTTCCCGAACTATTATTTATCTTAAAATGAGCAGAATCAATAAAATGTAATGCTGTATAATCTATGGCAAATGAAAGTACAATCAGAACAATTAAAAATCCGAATAACACCAAAACGTGGCTCAGCAAATGGCTCTGTCCGATAATTTTCATCAGTTGATTAAAGGATAAGGCTATGATAAATCCTATCTTTATTAGCGTAAGGCTCAAGAGTATAATAACGGCGTAAGAAGCGTTAATATAAGGCAGGACGTATAGCCCAATAGCACTAGCAATAAGTACTACTAATAGTACGTACTTTGAACTATTGAAAAGTTGCCCATAAAAGGCAGCTGTAGTTTCTATGTCTTTTTCTTCGCTCATTCCTCTGAGGGGTTTATAAAAATTTCGTCATAAGTCTTTGTCTCGGTTTCGTTTATTCGTCTAACAATGAACTTTCTATGTATGCCCTTTCTATTTTCAATACCCATTGAACCTAATAATTCTTTAAGGGCTTTCATTGTGTTTTTATGGTAATTCGCCACTTTGGTTTTCTTGTCCTCTACAACGATGGAAGCAACCCGGGAAGGCACCATTGTGGTAATCCCCGTGGGGCAGGTGTCGAGGTTGCATTTTAAGGATTGTACACAGCCCAGGGCAAACATCATTCCTCTTGCACTATAACAGGTATCTGCGCCGAGTGCCAACATTCTATAGATATCAAAAGCCGAAATGATTTTACCAGCTGCCATTACTTTTATCTCATCTCGCAACCCATACTTTTTAAGAATGCCGTTTGCGAAATGGACGGCTTCAATTATTGGCATACCTGCCCAATGTAGGGATTCCATATGGGCAGCACCAGAGCCACCTTCGGCACCGTCAATGGCTATAAAGTCTGGGCAATTTTGGTTTTCGGCGAAGGTTTTAATCATTCTTTCAAACTCATCTTGTTGACCAATGCACAACTTTATTCCCACAGGTTTTCCTTTAGAGAGTTTTCTCAATTTTCTAATGAAGCGTAGCATTTCAACATCATTGTCGAATGCCGAATGAAAGGCTGGGGAATGAATTTCCGTTCCCTGCTCCACATCCCTGAATTTGGCAATTTCCTTTGTGTTCTTCTTTGCCGGCAAAATTGCCCCAAAGCCAGGTTTGGCACCTTGCGATATTTTTATTTCAATCATTTTCACTACATCGTTGGTTGCGATGTCGGCGAATTTTTTAGCGTCAAAATTTCCTTCTGCATCACGACATCCAAAGTATCCCGTTCCAAACTGAAAGATAATATCTGCACCGTATTCTTGATGGTAAGGCGTAAAGCCGCCTTCGCCGGTGTTTTGAGCAAAACCTGCTATTTTAGCACCACCGTTAAAAGCAAGGGTAGCATTTTTGCTTATGGAACCAAAACTCATTCCCGCAAGGTTGAGGATGCTCGCAGAGTAAGGTTTTGAGCAGTGGGAACTTCCTATAAGAACCCTGAAATCGTCATTGGTTTGTTTTGAGGGATAGGTGGAATGGGTAAACCACTCACGACCTACTGTATCATACGGAATTTGTGTTCCAAAAGGCTGACTTTTATTGGCATCTGCCGCACGCTTATAGACGATTTCCTTTTGTATCCAGTTGAAGGGCAAACCTTCAGTGCGGTTGAGCAATAATGTTTCTTGGATAACGTGGCGCTGCTCCTCTAGAAGATTTGTGATTCTACCAAGCAAGGGATAGGTTCGCCTAATATTATTGGATTTTTGAAAATAGTCCACAAGACCAAGTACAAGGAAAGGAAGTATAATCAATCCAATCCACCACGAATGGGGATGCCAAAACACCAAAGCGATATACGCAAAAATCAAGAGTGTAGCGGTAATAATAAATTCTTTCCTCATTTTTCAATGTTAATGTGAATGTTCATCACTTTCTCCGTGACCTTCTTCGTTTTCGTTGCCAAGATATTTTCCCTGTGGGCCAACTCCTTCAATATGCACCAGCTGTGAACCATAATGACCTGCTTCGGATACCGAATAAGCTGAAAAAGCCATAACTACAAAAACAACTATTTCAAAACCACGCTTTAGTTTGACCCAAAACAGACTTACTATTTTCAAAATAGCTGCAAGGGCACTTGACCATAGTGTCCAATCAGCATATTTATCGTGCTGTTCCAGTACGCTTTTTGCCATTTCGGTAAGGCCTTCTGTGTGCGGATGTACAAATGTTCCAGCGACATACGCACCAATAAACCCAGAACCTACCGTTAAAAGAATGACCCAATCCATTGTCCGGTTCAAAACAAACAGCTGTATCAACTGTAAGACCACAGCTAACAGCAATAGCACTATGGGAAAATGCACGACCATAGGGTGCAGGTTGGGAAATGCATCAAAGTCTGCTTTTACAGGATCTGATTGTGCAACTGAAGTTGTGCTGACCGATAACTCAGTTTCATCAAGGCTATTTCGTTTTTCATTTAAGGCAAGGGCTTTGGTCAAACTACCTAAGAAGGCAATGACCAAAATGATTGAAAAAAAATGTTTTATTTTCATCTCTTACGGTTTTTAATTAGTCCCTATCAGTTGTAGTGCTAAAGCCCAAAAAACTATGAGGGCTATAATAGCATACATTATATAATTGAACCACTTCTTTAGCGGGTTTTTATTTTGCACTTTGCTATTACCTGAATTGCAACATTCTTTCATTGTTATATCTTCCTTTTTTATATGCAAAATCCTTTAAATAATACTTGAAAATGAGAGGCAACCTTTATTAACCAATAAACCAACCAAAATGTTTACCCCTCACAATCAAGTACTCTTCACTAAACTTCTCTTCATCATAAATTTTTAATTGCCTGACATAGGAAGAGAGATGTTATTATTTTAAGGATTTAATCTCTCTCCCTTGTGCAGGCTGCTATTACCAAATCAACTTTTCTTTTTCAAAATTCGTTGTGCCTGACTAGGGAAGGAACTAACACTAACCATCAACATTGTTTTCCTTCCCAGGACAGGACTTAAAAACTATTCAGATATCTTTTTCATTTTACAACCTTCTGTTAACTAATAAACCAGAACATTGAAAATATTTTTATACAAAAAAGCTATCTATTGAATAGTTTTTTGAACTTTTCCGCATTTAAGCATTCTACTGCCGTAATATGGATTTTTCACTTCTTTACTTGTACTCAACCACGCACTACCCTTATCATACATTGGGCAAAATTGCTCGTATAACGTGCTTTTCGTACCCGTAATAGCTACCATATCAGTAATATCCTTACTTAACGTTTTAAAGTGCTCGCGTTGGTGGTCTATCGCACTTTCAGAAATATGTTCTGCGTGCTCGGTAGCATCTTCTATGATATCGGCCAGCTCTTTTTGTTGTTCTTTTGTATAACTACCCATATCAAATGCTTTAAGAGTGGCTACCAATTTTGTTCCTGCTTGTGCTGCCTTTTTTGTATCGTCCGCAACTAAAGCATCTTTTAAATTAAAGTAATCACTTAAAATAGCTTCTGCTTTTGCGTCACTATTTTTATTCATCATTTTGCTATGGTCCATTTTCATATCTCCGTGATCGTGGTTCATTTTTTCTTTTTCCTGTGCATTGGTAAAAGAAACTGCTAACAATAGCATTGCTGCAATACTCATTTGTAAATTTTTCATTTTAATTACTTTTAAATTATTGTTTATAAACTATCTTTTAATTGTGTGATAAAATTGATTAACTCTTCTGCTTCAGCTTCTGTAAATGTTGCCTCACTATGTATCAAAGTGTAAGAATCCAAAGGCATTTCGCCATTTTCAATCTGCTTGATAATAGACCTTAACTTACTTGCTTTTCTTCGGCTGGATAATGAATCCCATTCGTTGAAATTAAGTTCAGCTTTTCCTTCTTTAATATGGTCTTCCAAAAACCAAGCAACAGGTTGAATCTTATTATACCAAGGGTATTGAGTATTATTGCTGTGGCAATCATAGCAGGATACCTGTAACTTTTTTTGAATAGTTTCTGGTACATTATTGACCAGCATAAAATCAGTTGACGGTACAGTATCACTTTGATTGCGTGTAGTCGGAATAAATTGAATTCCCACGAACGCTACCAGTAGTACTATTGCTATAATCTTTACAATTTTCATTTAGTTAATTTCACGTTGTACTTTGCCGCATTTTAACATTTGACTACCATAGTATGGATTGCGCACTTCCTCTTTAGTACTTAGCCAAGCTGTACCGCCATCATACATAGGGCAAAACTGCTCGTAAAGCTTCATCTCTGCTCCTGTTATAGCAACCATATCTATAACATCTTTACTTAAAACTTTAAAATGTTCGCGCTGGTGTGCTATATCACTTTCTGAAATGTGTTCTGCGTGTTCAACTGCATCCTCAACAATATCCTTTAATTCCGATTGCTGGGTATCGTTATATTGTGAGGCGTCAAAATTTCCTAAGGATGTTGCGAGGGTTGCCCCAAGTTCTTTGGCTTTGCCATTATCATCTCCCACCAAGGCATTCTTTAAGTTGAAATAGTCATTTAATACCGCTTGTGTATTACTATCTCCACCCATTGCCATTTCCTTCTTTTCGCCGTCGTGATGACCATCACTGTTATCGTGGTTCATTTCTGAATGGTCTCCATCCGTGCTATTTTGTTCTTTGCTGTTGTCTTTACAAGACATTACTGTTAAGGTTATGAATGCTATCGCAACTATACCTAATGTTGATTTTAATTTGCTCATTTTGTTTTAATTTAAGTTTGTGTTTATTAATTATTGTTACTGTCTTTTTATAGTGTCTTATAATTTTTCAATGACGTTTTCCAACATTGCAGTTATTTCGCTGGCTACCTCATTCAATTTTTCATTTTTAACAGCTTGCATTGATGCCATTGGGTTTACGGCCGCAACTTCAATGATACCTGCTTCGATTTCCTGTACTATGACATTGCAGGGCAACATCGTTCCAATTTTATCTTCTGCTTGCAAAGCTTTATGTGCATAGGGCGGATTACAAGCTCCGAGTATCCTATACTTTTTAAAGTCTATATCCAGTTTTTTCTTTAGTGTTTCTGTTACATCAATTTCTGTAAGGATTCCAAAACCTTCTTCCTTTAATCCTTGTGTCACTTTCTCGATGACCTCTTCGAAGGTTCCATTGATTGTTTTATTAAAATAATAGTTCATCTTTTTAATTTTTAGTTGTTTAAAATCTTGCTAATAGTCCACCACCCAATCCATATCGGTTATTGTAGTTAGCTTGGATTGAAAAATTGCGCGAAAGAATGTATGCAACCCCTACCAACCATTGTGTTTCGCTTTCAAATGATTTATTATTCTCTAAATCATTGACCCATCCAAAATCTGCTCTGTATTCGTATTCGCCTTCCAGAAAAATTCTTGGAAAAATCAATAATTCTCTGTCCAAACGTATTCTTGGGCGTAGCTGATGGTCCATACTCACATCTACATTAAATCTATAAGGCGTAAAATACTTTACACCAACCAATCCTACGGTATTAAATGTATCGTAAGAATCTGGTGTTGACGTTTCGGTATTTACTCCTGCATAAACACGTACCCAATCGTTCAGATACCTATTATAACTTATTTCGGCTTCAAGATTTTGGTCGTAATCGAACTCTGTTCTCAAACCAAATTCATTTCGGATATTGCTCGACGTTAAAAAGAGTTCATTAAAATTTGAACCTGCACGAGCCAATCCCCACGAATAATAATGGTCTGTCTCATCGATAAGTTTCTGAACTGGATAATCTTTCATTCTATCATCCCTTGGGGTATCGTAACTAAACACTCTTGCCATACCACCCATCATATGGTACAATACGTGACAATGAAAGAACCAATCGCCATACTCTTCGTTATAAAATTCAATAATAACTTTCTGCATTGGTGGTACGTTTACGGTATGCTTTAATGGGGAACGTTCTCCTTTTTCATTGATGACCCTGAAGTAATGACCGTGCAAGTGCATTGGATGGTGCATCATAGTCAGGTTATTTAATGTAATTCTGGTTACCTCGCCTCCTTTTATATTTATCTTATCGGTTTCGGATAATGGCACCCCATTCATACTCCATACATAGCGATTCATATTACCTGTTAGGTTAAGCAACACTTCATTTACTGGTAAATCTGCCTTAAATTCAGTTTTTTCTTTTGCCTCTAAAAAATCATAGTTGAAGTATGTCTTTCGCTCCTCATAATCAAAAGAAGTAGAATCCTTCTGCATCATTGGCATATTGTGCATATGACCTTCCATTTTATTTGATGCTCCATTATGGCTCATTGACATCGAGTCTTTTTTCATTCCCATTGTATCATCCATCTTCATATCCATTTGGTCATTCATTTTGCCATCTTTCATCGACATCTTATCGTTCCCCATTTTCATCTCGCCGTCCTTCATATTCATCTTCATTCCGTACTTCTGCATTAAAACTTCGGGTGTATTCTTCTTCTTGTTTCCAACCATTGCAGGTGCTCCCATTTTCATATCCATTTTAGCCATTTGCTTCATCATCGCTACCTTATCAGGTCTATCAATTCTTTTGGCTGGGTAAAGAGTGCCATTACCTAACTGTATAGAGGTATGACCTGAACCATCTTGAGCGGTTGCGGTAATTTCAATAGTTCCTTCTGGAATAGTTACAATTACATCATACGTTTCGGCTATGCCAAAGAGAAATCTGCTTTTGGAAACGGGTTGCACGTCAACACCATCACTGGAAACCAACATTGGGTTACCTCCGCCAAAGTCCATCCAATAATAGGTAGAAGCCGATGCGTTAATGAAGCGAAGCCTTACTTTTTCGCCAGCCGTAAATTCTGGATACTCTGCCAGTTTTTTACCGTTGGACAAAAATGCGGGATAATAAATGTCTGCAATATCAGCCCCTTCCATACGGTCTCTCCAAAATTTAAGTTGAGCACCAAAGGCACCTTCTGAAATGACCCTACTTAATGGCACTGCTGTGCCTTTTTTAACTTGATACCACTCGTTGCCTCTTTTAAGGTTTCGTAATACATTCATTGGTTTTTCATTGGTCCAATCTGATAATACCACGACTAAATCTTTATCATATTCCAAGGTTTTCTCTTTTGGATGAATGATAATAGACCCATAAACACCTTTTTGTTCTTGTAGCATTGTGTGGGAATGGTACCAATATGTTCCCGATTGGTTGATTGGAATCCTGTATTGGAAGGTTGTTCCTGGCTCAATCGGTGGGGTAGTTAAATATGGAACCCCGTCGTAAAAATTGGGAAGTATCAATCCGTGCCAATGCACTGAAGTTTCTTCATCCATTTTATTGGTTACGTTGATTATAGCAAGGTCTCCTTCATTAAATTCCAAAACAGGCCCAGGGATACCTCCATTGATGGTCATTGCATTGGCAGTAACACCTCCAAGTGTCATTTCGTTTTCTTCAATGGTAAGGTTATACTCCTTAACAGGTCGCCCATCTTCCTTTCTATCATTTCCGTTTGTGCCTACTTGGGCAAAAATTGAAGTTGTGAAAAGTAATAGCGTAATAATTTTTATTGTTTTCATTTTGTCAAATAATTTATGATGGCATATTCTGTATAATACCCTCTATTAGATTCGATTAAATTGATTTGAAACCTTAACTGCAATTCTTGTACATCGAGCACATCGTTAAAATCTATAGTTCCGGTTTCGTAATTCTTAATGAGAATTTCTTCGGCGTCATTCGCCTGCTTTAAATTGTCTGTTTGTACATTAAACTTAATTCTCATTGTATTTCTATTATAAATAGCTTGTGCAAGACGTGTTTCAAGGTTATTGAGCCTCTCTTCTTTCTGTGATTTTATTTCCAATTGTTTCAATTCATTTTGCTTTGTCACTGACTTATATTTATTATTGAAAATGGGGATTGAAATAGAAACCATAGGCATCACAATGTCTTTACCATTATCGGAAAAATTCATATCTGGACGTTCTGATACAGGCACATAGTCCAAACCAAAACCGATATTGGGCGCACTCTCTTTTAGGTTTAATAATTCGGCTTCTTCGATAGATTCATATAATTTATCGTATTTAATAAGTTCTGGATTAAGCTGTAGATTGTCAGTCAAAATAAACACATCTTCTTCGGGAATTATCATCTGCTTTACGACCTCTACGGCAATATTTTCATCACGATTCAAAAGATTATTAAAGAGCGCTTGCTCCGCCAAATAATCTTGTTCCAGCACTTCTTTCTGCTGAATCAACTCGTTCTGTCTTATCTGAAGGCGAAGTACATCAACCGCTGATGCCTTTCCCACTTCTACAGAGGTTAATGCAAGGCGTTCATAGGTTTCCAGAAGTTCTATATTCTCATCCAGAATACCCTGTTTTGCACTTATGGCATAGAGTTTATAATAGGATTGGGATACTGATAACGAAAGTTTTCTTTTTGCAATCGCTATATCAACAAATTGGGCTTCGGCCATTGATGAAGCATAGTTTTCCCTTGCTGATATGGTTCCAAACCAAGGCAACATTTGCTTTACTGAAAAACGTGCACGTTGCGCCCCTGTTCGGGTTTCTGGTTCGCTCACAAAGTAGCCTAAGCCAATCTCTGTATTTGGTAACCAATCAGCTTCATTTACTTTTTCTTCCGCTATGTTGTAGCGCAATTCAAAAGCTTGAATTTCTGGATTATTCTTTTCGGCTTCCTGAATATAGGATGCTAAATCTTGTGCATTTACTTCCGCGAAAGCGAAAAAAACAAGTACTATTAAAATTATATATCTCATTTTGTAGCTCGTTTTAATTGAAATTCTTGTTTCCAGCTGAATAAAACTGGCACAACAAATAGCGTTACAAGTGCTATAAGCATTCCGCCAAATGAAGGGATTGCCATCGGAATCATTATATCACTCCCACGACCTGTTGATGTCAATACAGGTAACAAAGCGAGAATAGTTGTTGCAGTTGTCATTAAACACGGACGGATACGCTTTTCTCCAGCTTCAACTACAGATGCCCTAATTTCCTGTTTTGTTTCTGGGGTATTTCTATCAAAGGTTTGGGTCAAATAAGTTGCCATAACCACACCATCATCAGTTGCAATACCGAATAGGGCAATAAAACCAACCCAAACGGCAACACTTAAATTAATGGTGTGCATTTGAAAAAGGTCTCGTAAATTCTCCCCAAAAAAGTTGAAGTTTAAGAACCAATCTTGCCCATAACCCCATATCATCAAAAACCCACCTGCAAAAGCAACGGCAATACCCGTGAATACCATTAATGATGTACCAACGGAACGGAACTGGAAATAAAGGATGAGAAAAATGATTGCTAGGGCTAAAGGCACAACAACGCTTAAAGTTTTTTCTGCACGTAATTGGTTCTCGTAGGTTCCTGTAAAGCGATAGTTAATCCCTTTTGGCACGATAAGTTCTCCACTATCAATTTTTGATTGGATAAGCGCTTGTGCATTTTCCACCACATCTACTTCGGCGAAGCCATCAAGTTTATCAAAAAGAACATAGCCCACTAAAAATGTATCTTCACTCTTTATTACTTGTGGTCCTTGTTCATATCTAATAGTGACAATCTCACTTAATGGCACTGGACTCCCTTTTTCAACAGGAACATAGATGTCTTTTAAATCATTAGGGTTTGCCCTTAATTCTCTAGGATAGCGAACTCGAATGCCATATCTTTCTCTACCTTCAACAGTCTGCGTAAGCACCATTCCTCCAACAGATACTTGAATGACCTGTTGTACCTGTTCGATGGTAATTCCATATCGAGCCAATCGGTCTCTGTCAATATCCAATAATAGATAAGGTTTCCCGACAATACGGTCAGCAAATACGGCCTCATCCTTAACCCCATCTGCTTGCTTAAGAATATTTTCCAATTGTACTCCAAAGGCTTCAATTTCCTTTAAGTCTTGCCCTTTTACCTTTATTCCCATTGGTGCTCGCATACCGGTTTGTAACATTACCAAACGTGTTTCAATGGGTTGTAACTTGGGTGCAGAAGTAACTCCAGGAAGCTTTGTGACTCTCACAATTTCTTTCCAAATATCATCTGGCGATTCAATTTCAGGTCGCCAGTTTCTAAAGTATTCTCCGTCATCATCTGGTATCAGTTGTGATATGTTGACAGAAAATGGGTCTGCTATTGCCGAAGCATCGTATGTTGCATTTTCAGTTTCTACTTCATTATTTGGATTGGTAACCAACCTTCCGTCCTTTAGAATAAACAGTCCATCTTCATTTACCTTAAACCGCTGTCTTTTTCTTTTCTCATTTAATATATATTCAGACTTGTATTGAATGACATTCTCATACATTGATAATGGTGCTGGGTCTAATGCAGATTCTGTACGACCAGATTTACCAACTACGGTTTCAATTTCAGGAATACTGGCCACAGCCATATCCAATTGTTGTAATACCCGTTTGTTCTCTTCAACACCAGCGTGGGGCATTGAAGTGGGCATCAGCAAGAAAGAGCCTTCATTAAGAGATGGCATAAATTCCTTCCCTGTATTTTTCATAATCATTACCCCAAAAATTATAATGGCGGTGGGCAGGGAAAGAAACAATAGTTTATTCCGTAATGCCCAATTTAAAATACGCACATAATACTTTCTGAAAAGTGTGAATACACCTAGAAGGCCAAAACAGATAAGTCCAACAAAAATCAAATTTATAAATATGCTGCGATCGACGCCAAGTGGTCTCCAATATTCTGCCAATAAGAATATGATAGCAAAAGCAGATACAAATATGTTAATCACATTGGCACGTTTTGGGGTAATTTTCTCCTTTAGCGAGAGGATACCAACCACACCAAATGCAACTAATATTAATCCTAGCGGGTAACCAAAAATAAGTGCTACAACACCCAAAATAATCATTGCTCCATTTAGTATATAACTAAAAGAAATCTTTATGCTACGTTTTTTAAATAAATATGCTGCGAACGGTGGGATTAAAAATAAGGCCACAATTAGGGATGCTGTTAGGGCAGCCGTTTTGGTAAAAGCCAATGGTCGAAACAATTTACCTTCAGCACCAATCATCGTGAATACAGGAATAAAGCTTATAATAGTGGTGAGTACCGCAGTCAATATTGCCCCAGAAACTTCGGCGGTTGCATTATATACTACCGTGTTCATTGGCAGGTTTTCCTCATTTTCATCAATATGCCGAAGCACATTTTCTGTAAGAATCACACCCACATCGACCATTGTTCCAATAGCAATAGCTATACCTGACAAGGCCACAATATTGGCGTCTACATTAAACAGCTTCATTGAAATAAAAACCATCAATACTGCAACAGGTAATAATCCTGAAATTAAAACCGAAGCCCTTAAATTAAATACCATTATAATAATTACGAAAATTGTAATTAAAATTTCTAATGTAAGTGCTTCGTCCAGCGTACCTAATGTTTCTTGAATAAGTTCTGTTCTATCATAAAAAGGAACAATGGTAAGTTGAGATGTTCTACCATCACTTAATGTTTTAGAGGGCAAACCTGAACTTAATTCATTGATTTTTTCCTTCACATTATTAATAACCGCCATAGGGTTAGCACCATATCGGGCTACCACGACACCACCTACAACTTCTGCTCCTTCTTTATCCAACAGCCCTCTTCTTGTTGCAGGTCCGTGGGAAACTTTTGCAATATCCTTTAAGCGTATTGAGGTAAAATTTTCTGATGTTACTACAGCGTTTTCCAAATCGGCAATGGATTTGACATATCCCAAGCCACGTATGAGATATTCCGCTTGGTTAATTTCCAAAGTCTGTGCTCCAACATCCTTATTACTCTGTTTTACAGCTTTTACAACTTCATTCAAACCAATTTTATACTGCTTCATCAACTCGGGGTTGACATCTACTTGATATTCCAAAACATAACCACCAATTGAGGCGACTTCAGAAACACCACTTGCTGATGAAAGCGCATATTTCACGTAAAAATCTTGAATGCTTCGTAATTCCTGCAAATCCCAACCGCCAGTAACGTTTCCGTTTTCATCACGACCTTCAAGAGTGTACCAATAAATTTGCCCAAGACCAGTTGCATCAGGTCCCAATGCAGGATTTACTCCATCAGGTAGCAGTCCTGCTGGTAATGAATTCAACTTCTCAAGTATTCGGCTACGACTCCAGTAAAATTCGATATCCTCTTCAAAAATGATGTAGATACTTGAAAAGCCAAACATAGATGAACTTCGTATGGTTTTGACACCTGGAATACCAAGAAGTGATGTGGTTAAAGGATAGGTAATTTGATCTTCAATATCCTGTGGGGATCGACCATCCCATTTAGTAAATACAATTTGTTGGTTTTCGCCAATATCGGGAATGGCATCTACAGCCACAGGATTACGTGGAAGTGAACCAGTATTCCATTCAAATGGGGCATTAACGACTCCCCAAGCCACAAATAAAACTAATAGCAAAACTGCTACGAGTTTATTTTCAATTAGAAATTTGATGCTTTTATTCAGCATAGAAATGATTATTAAGTAATTATAAATCTTGTTTAAAAAGTGGCAAACAAGCAGAAATGTCCAAAACAAATTAATGTAGGACTACAGTTCTAATTACTTAAAAATCAAATAAGGAAAGTCTGGTCTAAAACTTGAATATCCCTGACCAAGGGAGGTGGTGTATAATCTCTAAATGAATTTAAATCTTCTTGAGATTCGAAAAACAAATTTATATAGGTGTGGATAAAAGCAGCAACAAATAGTTGTTGGTCTTTATCCAATTTTTCGAACGACGTTTTTAAAGTATCTTGACCTTCAACAATCACTTGTTCATCACTACAACAATCTTTTTTGGAGATATCACACTCTGATGAATTCGATTGCTGTTGAACTTCCATACCGCAGGTTTCAGCGTGACCGAATAAAGAAGTATCTACTAAAGTATCGCCACAGTAATGACTATCAACAGTAAAAGAAACAGTTGACAACAACACAATAAGTGCTAAGCAAGCGGATGATATTTTATAAAAAACCTTCTTCATTAATTTTACAAAGCTATTAAATTTTTAGCAGAATGTCTTGATTTAACAAATAATTTAGATTCCACTTGAAGATTTGTACTGAATTTAATCCATTACAAATTATAAATTATTGAGTCTAAATTGCTTGAATTTTTTTATTAAGAATTATTCTAAATAATATTTGTTTAATTGAAAAAGACTACTACATTTGTTCTTTATTTATATTCATTCTAAATAATTTAAAGCAAATGCGAATTCTCTTTATTCTAATACTTATCTTGCAATTCCCAAATATATGGGCACAAACTAATCCCCAAAAAAAAGATACTATCCAACAAAAAACGGAACAGTTAAAAGAGGTTGTAGTCTCAGGAAATACTATACTAGGTAGTAGGTTTGAGGTTAAAAACAAAACGGGTTCTGCAAGCTATATTTCCGAAGAAGACTTAAAAAAATTCTCTTATACTAACATCAACAGGGTATTACAAACAGTTCCAGGAATTAACATTTATGAAGAAGATGGCTTCGGACTACGCCCAAATATAAGTTTGCGAGGCACATCGCCTGAGCGTAGTGCAAAAATCAATTTAATGGAAGATGGTGTGCTCATTGCCCCTGCACCTTATAGCGCACCTGCCGCCTATTATTTTCCTACCATTGGTCGTATGCAGGCCGTAGAAGTTTTAAAAGGAAGTAGTCAAATTCAATACGGACCCAATACCACTGGTGGCGCCATAAATATGATATCTTCCCAAATTCCAAACAAATTCTCTGGAAGGGCTTCCATTGCTGCAGGAAATTACGATTCAAGAAGTACTCAATTAACAATTGGTGATAGCTATAAAAATTTTGGATTTGTAACGGATTATTTTAATTATAATTCTGATGGTTTTAAAAATCTTGACGGTGGTGGCAATACAGGATTTGACAAATCTGATTATTTGGCCAAGTTTAGGGTTAACTCAAATTTAGACGCAAAAACGTATCAGTCATTAACGTTTAAAATTCAGTATTCCGAAGAAGAGGCAAACGAAACTTACTTAGGTTTGACAGATGAAGATTTTCAAGAAAATACCTTTAGAAGATACAGAGCTTCTTCAGAGGATGTAATGAATGCCGAGCATCAACAATACCAACTTACCCATTTTATCCGATTATCATCATCATTAGACATAAGCACTACCGGTTACTTGAATAAATTCAAACGTAATTGGTACAAATTGGATGATGTAAATTTAGGCGAAAGAGTGAGCATTAGCAATATCCTTTCATCGCCACAGAATTTCCCATTAGAATACCAAACCATTTTAGGAAATGAAAACACCCAAGAAGATGTTATGGGCGTAAAGGCAAATAACAGAGCATACACTTCAAATGGTGTTCAATCCATTGCCAAATTACGATGGGGCTCTGATTGGTTACAAACTTTAGAAGCCGGAATACGCTACCACGAGGATGATGAAGACAGATTTCAATGGGTGGACAGGTATGCATTCTTGAACAATGAATTAATACGTACGACCGTAGGCGAAAAAGGGTCTGACGCTAACCGCATAAGTGGTGCAAAAGCTCTCGCTGCACACCTCTTATACACCATAAAAGTTGAGAACCTGACCCTAACACCTGGCTTACGCTATGAGAATATAACTCTAACCCAAATGGACTATGGCACCAATGACCCTTCCAGGACTGGTCAAGATTTATCCATTCGCGAAAACAAGGTAAACGTATGGATTCCTGGTTTAGGCGCAAACTACAGATTTAGTAACGATTTTTCAGTTTTTGGTGGTGTACACAAAGGGTTTTCCCCACCAAGCAATACACCAGGGCAAAATGCTGAAGAAAGTATTAATTACGAAGTAGGAACCCGATTTAGCGTTAAAGGGCTACAAGGGGAACTTGTTGGGTTCTACAATGACTATCAAAACCTACTGGGAAGTGATTTGGCTGCTACAGGTGGTACGGGAAGTCTTGACCAGTTTAATGCAGGTGAAGTGCGCGTAAGCGGTATTGAATTTTTACTGAATTACAACCTATTATATAATAAGTCAGAAAAATTTAAACTTCCTGTGTCGGTTTCCTATACCCTCACGGATACCGAATTTCTGACCAGTTTCGATAGCAACGAGGATATTTATGGAGTGGTGACCAAAGGGGACGAAATACCATACATCGCAAAAAATCAATTAAATGCAACTTTTGGGCTAGAGCATAAGAAATTTGAAGTAAACCTAAATTCACGATATACTGGAGCATTTAGAACTAAAGCTGGTTCAGGATCTATTCCTGAAAATTTTAAAGTGGATTCTAACTTCATAGTTGACTTATCTGCTCGATATTTTCTTAATGAAAATTTTACGCTATCAACAAACATCATAAACCTATTTAATACAAAATATGCTGTATCTCGTGTGCCAGCAGGCTTACGTCCTGGCCATCCTTTTGGGATAAATTTTTCTGTTGCGTATGGGTTTTAGGAAAATATACTAAAGATGACAAAAGACACAATTTTATTGAATAGACCTTACCTTTGGGATTGTTAAATTAATAATAATCAAAGTTTTATTAAAATGATCTGGAAGAATAACATAAGTGAAAATTTTAACTGGGGGCAAGAAATATCAAATATAGACCAAAAAGAGATAGTTGCAAAGAAAATCTCAAAATTGGTTCAAGACAGTCAAACCATAGGTATAGGCTCGGGCTCTACAGCATTTTTAGCCTTGAAGCATATTGCTCAAAAAGTAAAAGAAGAGCAATTGACAATAAAAGTTATTCCCACTTCTTATGAGATAGAATTAGCGTGCACATATTTGGGTCTCACACTAACAACACTTCAGCAAGAGAGACCAGATTGGTACTTTGATGGTGCTGATGAAGTGGATGTAGACAACAATTTAATAAAGGGACGTGGTGGTGCTATGTTTAGGGAAAAATTGTTATTAATGTCGAGCAATAAAAATTATATTATTGTAGACAAATCAAAGATGGTCACTCATTTAGGAGAAAAGTTTAAAGTGCCAATAGAAGTAATCCCTGAGGCTATAAACTATGTACGCCATTCACTAGTTAAAATGGATATAGTAACAATGGATTTAAGAATGGCCACAAAAAAAGATGGTCCTGTAATAACAGAAAATGGAAATTTTATTCTTGACGTAAAATTTAAAAAAATAGAAAGGACATTTGAAAAAAATATAAAGAATATCGTTGGAGTTATTGCGTCTGGATTATTTCAAAATTATGACATCTCAATTATTACACCTTAATCAAATTTTAGTCCTAATTAAAAATACTTTAAAATCGAAAACATTTTATTATCATATTACACCAATCCTAAATTTATTTTAGAGACAACAAGGTTTGGAATGAGTTCAGTAAAAATTAAATTTTCTGTAGCAATCAAGTAATCTATAAAAGATGACAAATATCATATTCCTGTTGAACCTTTAAAATTATCTTCGCATTAATTAATTATGCTTCCAATTGATAATAAGCTTATTAAGTATCATCATTTAATCTATGAAAAACCTTTAATGTTGGACAAAATTTATTAATTTTATAGAGTGAAATTTTTTTTTACCAAAATACTGTCCTTTTTTTTAGCAGTTTTTATACTGTTTTCTACTTCTTCTTTCACGGTGGATATGCACTTTTGCTGTAATAAATTGGTGGATATGGCTTTTTTTAGTAAGGCAGAATCTTGTATGGAGACAGCGCAAAAAAAAGATTCAAATTCCAAGCAATGTACTTCCATACAAGAGAAGGATTGTTGCGATAATCAGACCATTGTAAAAGAAGGAGATGACACCTTTAAGAAGTCCAATACAATTTTAGAGATTGAGACTTTAGTTTTCTTAAATACTTTTTTTAATACCTATATTAATCTGTTCGAGGGGCTAGAAGAAAACGTCATTTCTTTTAAAACCTATAGGCCGCCTTTATTATCTACAGATATTATAATTCTCAACGAGACCTTCTTAATTTGATTTTCTACATCGCAGATTGAATATAATCTGCAATACTTCTATAGCCAAAGTTTCACTTCTGGCTAACATTTGTTGTACTCTATTCCCAACAATACCATACACCATTAACCCTGTTAGGTCTTAACCTTTCAAACCATTGAGTTAAAACTCAATGACAATACATTATATACTATGAGCAAACCAAAGGAATTTTGGATTAAGAATATGGTCTGTAATCGCTGCTTAAAAGTAATTATGCAGGAGTTACAGGAACTTGAAGTAACTGTACTTTCATTGGAACTGGGAAGGCTGTTGGTAGAAGCACCAAATAAAACAGACAATGAAATTATCAATGCAGTAACAACCGTGCTTCACGCCAATGATTTTGAAATAGTGCAGAACGAAGAAGAAATGCTCGTAGAAAGAATCAAGATTATTCTAATTGAACAATTGCAAGAGCTACCATTACATATCAAAGTAAAAACATCTGAACTATTGGCCTCAAGCCTTCATAGGGAATACAAGACATTGAGTAAATTATTTTCAGCAAATCAACAGACAACCATTGAAAAGTACTTTATCAAATTAAAAATAGAGAAAGTTAAAGAGCTCATTCAACTCAAACAACATTCCTTTTCAGATATAGGATACTTATTGGACTACAGCAGTGTCAACCATCTGTCTAGACAGTTCAAAGAAGTAATTGGAGTGAGTATGACCGATTATAAAAATACTGAAAACTGGAAAAGAAATTTTTACGATGAAATTATATAAATAACAACGAAAGTTATGCAAATGAAAATTTTAATCTCTTACTACTTTTAACAAACTAAAATATTATAAAAATGAAAAAATTACTAATTGTATTGTTAATCATTCCTTTTATAGGAACTGCCCAAACATTAGAAAACATAGATTATATCTCACCTTTTAATGATGGTGTCGCTGCCATAAAGAAAGGAAATAGTTGGGCATTTATCAATCAAGAAGGCCAAATGGTCGTGGACTTCAGGGATGATTTAGTTTCCACCAAAACAGACAATGCAAGCTATCCCATATTTAGCAACGATAAATGCTTGATTGCGCATCAAAAAGATGACATACTGTATTATGGTTATATCGATAAAACAGGAAAAACAGTTATTACGCCACAATTCTTGAATGCTATTAATTTCGAATATAACAAAGCATTAGCTCTAAAAGTGCACAAAGAGACCATTGGTTATAATGACATTTTTAAGAAAGACGTGGTTAGCTATCATTATTTTGAAGTAGTAATAGATAAAGAAGGAAAAACCCTTGACCACTTGACACAGTTGGCCGTTCATATCTCACCTAAATATAATAAGAATAGTAATCTGCTAAAAATTACATCTAGGCTTATTTCTAAAGATTTAGCCTTGGTTCAAAATAGAAACACGTGGACATTGAAACAAATAAACAATAAAATCAAAAACTAATAAAATGAAAAAAAATCACTGGATATGGATGGTCTTAGGTTGTGGTATACCACTACTATTCATCTTTTTAGCACCCTCGTTTGGGATAGGAGGTGGTTCATCACTATTTATTTTCATCCTTTTTATGTTTGGCATCCATCTGTTTATGCCCCACGGTTCACA
>ERZ651776.705-NODE-705-length-44870-cov-4.679191_pt1 | contig 44870 bp, 33 predicted proteins | sample MGYA00514761_ERZ651776 | MGnify/ENA metagenome assembly ERZ651776
GGGAAGGGGGGGCGAGACCGGAGAGAGAAGAGCTGCAGAGCGGCGCCTGCTTGGACTCCAACTTGAAGGGTTTGAGGGTGAGGCTGGCGGGGGAAGGGATTGTCAATAGCTGCCACGGTTTGCTTAAGTTGGTGAGGTCGTTGAAGTCGTCGTTGTTGTTGAATGGGGAGGAGAATGCTATACGGACCACGGGGGGAAAATGAGGGTTGCTTGCTATCTGGGAGAGTTTGGGGGGGGAAATTAACAAAATAGAGTGAAAAAGAGCCGCAAGTAGATTTTTGGGGGGGTATCCCATGCCCATGGATATAATTTTTTAGCTCTGTAAACATTTTCGCACAATATTATCGCATGCATTAATTTCCTCCCCCGGCACCAGCAACACCAGCGGCAACACCTGCATTGCTTGCCTTTTTCTTCATTCCCATCTTTCCAACAACATCGTTGTTTTTGTTGTTGCTGTTGCTGTTGTTGTTGCTGCTGCTGCTGCTGCTGCTACTGACCCCGTCGCCATCCTTCAAATCATCGCCCTGCTTCCCGACATCGATTTTCCGCTTGAGAAATTTGAGCCCCGGTATCTGCGCAATGCCGGGCAGTTTAATGCGGCCCTTGGTCGCGGCGATCATGCGCATGCTGTGCCGCCTTTCGAACTCGGCCTTGGCCTCCAGCGCGAGCCTGTCCTTCCGGTTCTGCTCCTTGAGGGCGATGCTCTTGTCCAGCGCGGAGTCGAGATCTCTGTTCCTCCTCTTTTTCTCCTCCTCCTCCTCCACTTTGCGACGTGCCTCCTCTTCCTCTTTCCTCCTCTCTTCCTCCCTCTCCAACAAGAAGCTATAAGGGACGCACTGGTGGTTAGCGCGGTTTCCTTTCTTGTGCATCTTCTTAAAGCACCCAGGATTGCCCATCCACTTGATGCTGCAATAAACATCCCCGCACTCCACACAAATTGTGTCCGGCGGTTTCCCGCAAACACTGCACTCCACGGCGTTATCATCCTCTCCCGTGAGCTTGATTCTGGCCTTGCAATTCCGCTTGTGTTTGAATTCGGAGCAGCTGTCGCAGAGGGGCATCTTGCAAAAGTTGCAGGCCGTCGATCCTGCGCGAGTAGTACACTCTATGCAGTACTGCTGGTGGGGTTCGAGTTCCTCCCTGACGTCAGTCATGACGTGCCTCTTCTTCTTGCCCCTGGCGTGCGTCTCGGAGGCGCATACCGAGCACAATTTGTCCCTGCAAGTGAGGCACATTTTGGTCGCCGGCAATGCCTCGCATTCGACGCACACGTCGGCGCCGGCCGCGAAGCCGAACCACTCGTGCTTGCTCCTCCTTCCCTTCCTGTGGAAGTCCTTGTAGCAGTCGTCGCAGAAGTTCTCGTCGCACTCGTCGCTGAAGGAGGTGAGGTGCTCCTGGAAACGCTTCCAGACCTCGCTGTTGGAGCGGTGGTCCTTCAGCTTGCCCTTGCAGTCGCTGAACAGGCTGCGCATCTTTTCGACGCTCATGTATCCCCCCAGCTTCAGGATGTTTTCGATGGTGTCCACGAAACCGTCCTCAGTTATGAAGTCCGTGTCTTCGTAGCACTCGACAATGAGTGTCGTCAGCCTGTCGAATACTTCCTGCTGGATCTTCATGCCCATGCAGCGCCTAGTGGCAAGGGAAGCGCAGACACAGCAAGTCAGAGGCTTGCACACACTGCTCTTTGTAATGGTAAATTTGTGGTGCCGCAAATCCAAGGATGAGCTGTGGTACTGCGAAAAGCAGACGAAGCAAAAGTGCATCTTTCCGCCGCCCCACTTGATCTTTTTGCTCTTCTGTACGCACTCGTTGCAGCTCCTGGTCGCGTCCTCGTCCTTGCAGATCATGCAGATACCAGGAGGGGCGACCTTGTCCGCGTCGCTCTCCACATCCATGTGGGGCCAAGCCTGCATCAGCTTCTGGGTGAACCGATCCCTTATCATCGGGCGGAAGGGTACATTAGGCTCCTCCCACACGGACAACTGCGTCTTCTTGTTGTACCAGTAGAAGCAGTTTTCGTCTTCATTAAAGAGCTGCTCCCACTGTGAGAACTGCTGCTTCTTGAGGTGGTTCCACAAATTCTTCGCGAATATCTTCTGCCGGACGTTGGATTGGATCACCGTGGCCATCTTGCTCCTCTGCTTGACAAGGGCATTATACTTTTCGAGCTGGCGGTGCCCCCTGAATCGTTTCTGGCAGAGCAGACTACTGTTCCACCAATTAATTACGACTTGGCAGCCCTCTTTTCGCAAGATCAGTCCGGCCTTCGCCTCGTGGCCACTGTGTTGCTTCTCTTCGGCCGCCGCTGTTCCTGCGCGCGCAGCACCTCCTCCCAGCATACCGATCAAACCCTCCCCTCTTCCTCCGACCTTGTTCATGGGAGTCATGACGGAGAGCTTTCTCCCCTCGGACCCCCCCTTTGGAGATCCATATATCTTGCTGGCTCTCCTCCCCTTGGTCGACGCCGCCTCGATCTTCCTTCGTTCCTCTTCTGCCTCCTCTTGGACTAGCCAGGCCTTCTCCGCCTCTTCGCCCTCCTGCATCACTGCCGTCGCCTGTTGAATGCAGTTTTCGAGCCTGTCCGTGAGTGCAGTCACTCCGAGATTCTTAAGCAAAATGTTTACCCGGTCGATGCCACTTTTTAATATGGTAAAGGCCATTTTCTCGTCCTTGACATTGCTCGTTGTCTTGATATTCACCATTTCCCTCAGCACATTCTCTTGGGCCATTGCGGGCTTTCCCTCATAACGATTCAGAAAGGTAGTCAGCTGCTGGAGTGTTATCGGGTAACTCGATTTCTGAAGCTCCTCGACGATCTTCTCCACGCGATTCGGGTTGTTCTTGTACTTCTTCAGCACGATTTTGTAGAGAGTCTCTCGATTGTCCTTGATGCACATTTTGATGCTGCGCTTATCAGATTCGTTGTCGTAGTAGTTCAAGAACTTGAAACCGTTGGCCGTCTCGATGGAGTTATTTGCCATTCCGTGTATGAGATGTCTATCAGAGGGGTTTTTGAAGCCAATTAGCTTGAGCCAATTATCGCTCTTGCACTTCTTCAAGAATATTTCTAGTGTTAGTGCATGTACGCCCCCGCCATCGTCGCCTCCTAGGCCGACCAAACCGACGTCGCTCCCTCTTGAACCAATGGCGCTGCTCCTGTGAGGGGATTGCGAAGAACCGATACGACCAGGGCTGGCGCTGCTCCTCCGGCGCCCTCCTCCAGGGGTCCCCAGACCATGGTCTGGAGAAGTACTGCCGCCCCTCTCGTCAAAGAAAGCACCACCACCTCTGCTCGTAGTCCTTCCTCTGGATGCAGTGGGCGTGCTTAAATGTTGACCACCCGGAGTTTGTGGAAGATTGCTCATTCTGCCAATAGCTTTGGGGGAAGCGGTCGGACTCTCAGGAATGGCGGGAGCCATACCCATCCCGGCGCTATGGGGCGTGTTGAGACGCGTACCTCTCCTTCCTCCCTCTGGAGTCTCCATCCTGCTCTCTCGCCGACTTCTCGGCGAGAGAGGGCCACCTTCTGCGCTACTCGTCCTTCTGCTTCCCATCCCGCTGCCTCTTGTGCCCACCCTGCTCTTGCTAGTTTTTCGCATTTCCTTGAGATAATTCCCGCACGCTACGCTGTACATGCTCGACAAACCGAGTCTTGCGAGCCACATTTCAAGTGTCATTCCCTCAGTGCCATAATTCAGCCAGGCGTGCTTGCTCGCCTCCTTCACTGAGATCTTGAGAACACCCAAAATGCTCTCATTCTTGAGTTTCTTCTCGAATTCTCTCTTCCCCTCGAGCGCTCTCCACGCATTCTGGAGCTTTACTGTCGCGAGTTCCTCCTCAAAAGTAAACTCTGGCGGATTATGAACCGTTCTTGTCTCTTTTGTGTGGACGTTTTTGTATCCGGTGAGATCCTTCTTTTTGTTGAATTTCTCCACCCAGCCGTAAGGAAGCGCTTGTTTGGTGTACTTTAGCGTGACGCTGCATTTTACGCGGTTGCGTGTCAGATTCCAAAGATCCTTACTGCACTTGGCCATTCCATTTATGTTCATTTTGCTGACGTTCTTGATATTACTCCACTCACTAGTAGATCCATTGTCACTCATCACACTTGCGTTGGATGTCACAGTTAGTTGGGTGCTCTTCTTTCTCGTCGCGTGAGTCGAAGGCGTGGCGTGGGTAGCATGAGTGGTATGCGTTGTACCAGTCATTGTGGTTGTTCCCGTTGCTGATGTGGCGCTTGTGCCCACACTGCTATCATCACCACCACCACCTATACTAAAATCTCCGCCGACAGTCCCACGAACGTGTTCCATTATCTCTTTTGGGTGCCTCTCGTCCCAACCATTGTGGAAAACGTCCAAAATATGCGCGACCTTGGCATCGTGATCCATCCAGCTCATGGACAAGCCAAGATGGTTTTCGTAGTCGATCAGAATCTGCTCGAGCTTTTGCTCACGCTTTAGCCACTTCTTGATCTGGGTCTTTCTCCTTTTGGCCTTGAATCCCAATTGCTCCGTCCGCTGCTTCTCCAGCTTTTTCAGTTTATCGTTGACATCGGACATATATTCCTGGCTTACTCGAATGCGCCTTCTAACCACTGCCTTTTCCTCCGTCCCGTCTTCAAACTTAACCTGGTAGCTCAACGTCTTCCCGTCCCGCTCATTTACACCCACTACGACACCAGTGTAAAATGCGCCTTCAGTGCCACCGCACTGAGCCTCGATTGTCATCCCTTCTTTGACTCTTACAACCCTGAGATAATTGCGGTGTACCGCAGGCTCAAAATCTCCATCGTCGTACAGAACCCCAAAGGTGTTTTTGGGGTAAAATTTTATGCCTTCAGAGGAAATATACTCCGTAGGATTCACCTGAAAAACGGTTCCGCTGTAGTATATCTCACCTCGATCAAATAATGCTTGCAGAGGAAAGCCTATGTCGATCTTCGTGGTTTGGATGTTGTCGATAAGATTGTCCACCTCCTTGTAATAGGCCTCTTCCTCCTTCAGATCAGGCTCTTCGTCGTAGACATAGTTGTCAGCTTCTTCCCTCTCATTCTCGTCTTCCTCGCCGCTGCCGTATATGTATCCATCGTCGCCCTCGTAAACAACGGAATCTGGATTAAAATCAGTTCCGATGTCCTGGTCTGGGTTCACAACATCGTAGTTAAACTTTAGCGTAACAAACTGCTTTCGCTGTTTCTGCATCTTCTCCCACTCCTCCTTTTGTTTCGCTTCCTTTTCCCTTTTCAACCGGTCGCGCTTAATTCTTTTTACCATCGTCTTTGCCATAAAACGTCGAATTAGGTTTTGAATGGGCTTGCTCGCCATGTATTCCTCGTAAGTATAGATCGGCCGCTCCTCGGTCACAAGCTCCTCTACTTTTATTTCCCGCTTCACTCTCTTCTCGACCTTTTTTATCCAAACTGTCCAGCCTTGGTCTTCGTCATTCTGTTGAGAGGCTGTCCTCCACTCCTCTTCCCACCCATACCTCGTAAGATCCTTCAGCTCGAACTCGATAGAAGCCTTCTCTTCGGCAAGAAGCCACTCCTTGTACTGTCGCTCATACTCCTCCTGCTCTTTTTGCCTGTCTGACTTGTATACGTCCATAACAAAGTTGTGGTTCTTCTCGTAGAGGTACTCTGTCTTAACCTTGTCCACAAACTTTCTTTCTCTCACAAGCTTGGTCACCTTAAAGGCGATGCAGCCTCTCATCGTATTCTGGAGCACCCTTGCAGCTATATCCATCTCTCTGATATCCATGAGCAATTTGTGCAAGGTTACGCAGCATTCCTTGTCCCTAATGTGGTGCGACCGCACCATCTGGAGCGTGGGGCCTCCGTCGATATCCTGTTCTTTCTTCTTTTTTTGCGTGTCTCCCTGGACAACAAGGACTGCGCTGTGGAGCTTGTAGTACAGGTTTGACCACCCCTTGATCATTAATTCAACTTGTTCGCTCGCGTACAAGTAAACATCACCGCAACTTTCGATTCTGTCACTATCAAACGCGTTGAGCTCTTCCAGACACTTTTCGACCTTTAAAAGCTTGGCAGCGTTGTCCTTGGCCTTCCCTGGGGTGCTATTTATTGCGAAGAATCTTTTGAGCTGGAGAGTGGTGAGTTTCATTTTCAGCAACTGACCCTGAGCAAAGTGATTGGCTCTTGAAGCGTAGCGCTCTCCGTAGTGGCCCTCAAAGACGCGCTTGACCTCGAGCGCCTTGAGCTGTGGCACGTGAGACAAAAACATAAAATCGTCGTAGAATTGCTGCTGCTCCTCGGTCCTTTCTGCATGCGGAATGTTGTCACGGCCAATCGCCCCTAATTTGAGGATGACATTGCGCACATCCTCTGCGTGAAAAATCCCCTTTTGCTTGTCGCCTTTGACCTCCTCGTTAATGCCTACTCTTCTGAGCTGTGCGTCATTCAAACTAAAGAGGTGCTGAGTGTCAAGTACCTTATTCTTGGTAATGACAGGGTAGACATCGTCCCGTATTCCGAGACGTTGGCAGAAGCTCTCTAGCCCCACCCCACACATTACATTCTCAGGATGGTATAGTAGCATAGTCTTCGAGAGGCACTTATCCACGAGGCTGGTCAGGTTTTTTTCTTCGCGGAAAGGGTTCGTGAGCTTTCGCTTCATCTGCAACAATTTCGTCCTCGCCCGCTTCACCTGGATCATCTTTCTGTATCGAATCTGGAGGAAGGTTGCAGCATCATTCTCCCTTTTCTCCTTCTTGCGTTTCTTATAAAGTCGCAACCGAACGCTGAATCCTCGCTGAAGTGATGAGATTTTCGTCGCGCTGGTTTTTTTCAACAGCCGAATTCTATTCATTTCCACAATCTTGGCCTGGTGAAGCATTCGCTCCATAAATTTGCTCACCACATTGTTCTGTATGTCTCGCAGGCGATTCAGGGCAATGCGCTTACCGATATAGCCTCGCATAATCTTTTGGATCTTGATCGCAGAGCGGGTGCGGCCGATATGACGGCGAGTCCAAACACCGTGTGTAATTGCCTGGAGAGTTGTCGCAGCGGCATCCTTCTTGGCGCGAACTATTGCTTTCAGGTGGTTATCTTCCTTCTGACTCATTTCGATAAGGTGATTAAGAAAGCGCCCCTTCTTAGCGCGCCACCAACCGAATGCTATTTTGGACGAGGCCTGTTTGCGTTTTTTCATCATCCCGCGACTCCAGTACCGCAATTTACGGTTGGCCCACTTCTCACGTCGAAGACGCTCGACAAGATCAGTACCCATTGCGGCCCGAGCCATACACTGGATCCTCAAGGAGGCGGAGTCATGGCGGACTTGTAAATGGTCGCGATACATTCGCTGGATTTTCTTGGCCTGGGCTGCCTTTCCGTACAGTTTGATCTTTTTATTGAATGCTTTCTCGAGGGCGTCCGTTTCTCGAAGGCATCCAAGAAGCACAAAGGTAGGAAAGTTACCCTGATGTTTGTACCAGAAACACTGGAGCCTCACAGCAGCGTAAAAGAGCTCAATTTTGTCCGCGCGCTTCTTTTCAAGAACACGGCAAGCCATCTTGACCCTCCACCTGCGCTGGATGGGAGGTGGGGCGGAAAGGAGCCGCTCTAAGGCAATCCGGCGGGCTTTCTGCCTACGCAGGAACTCCATCCTCGCAAGATGGCCGCGGTACACACGGATCGCCACCACACTCGCTGTCTTGATTTTCTTATATTGCCATTTCTTTACGCACATGCGAGCCGCAGATTCGATTACAATCGCAAAGTAACGTAGCTTCATGTACTCACGCCGCTTCACATACATTCGCCAAACAGACTCACAAATTATGGAGGAAGCTTTCATCAGCACATAGAGGTTTCGCTGCGTCACCATCCTGTAGCGGGTCTGAATAGATAGCGATGAATTCCAGAATCGTCGGCGCTCCGTTCGGATTCGGGGGTAGATACGGCACGTCACATCTTTGGAATGCCGGTAGGGAGCCAGGGGAATATCTGAGAGGGGTCCACCGATTGGTTTTACATCGTGCAGATTGATGAAACGGACCAGGCCTTGGTATCTCAGTATGGTGGCTTGAATTTTCACAGCAGCCTCGTCACGCTCCTTGTAAATCAACCAAGATGTTGTGTTGCTCCAGCGCTCAAAGGTTCGCTTGTATAGCCTGAGATCTATCTCCAGAATAATGACTTTGAGGAGACGGCGCCCTGCCTGCTGTCTGTAGACGAGCGACTGCTCGCGGCGAATCTGTTCATCCATGTTCATTTTGAACATAGCCATTCCAACAGTCATCTGAGCGAGCTCGAATCCTCGCACCCACTTCCCAAAAGCGGACTGCAGCCGTTTTCTGCAGAACTCAGCTCCGCCCTCCACAGTAAAGAGAAATCGGAGTGGAAGCGCTTTGTGCTGCACCGCGATAGACGCGTTTATTTTGTTCTGGAGCGAGGTGCTGTGTGTCAGGAGGTTTCGCTCGTGACTTTGTAGTAGTTTGAGAATGCTGTTTTCTTTCTCAGCTAGTTCGTGTAGTTCTCCTTCGGGGAGGTAGGTATCATCAGCTCGGACAATTGCGTGCAAGCGGCGACGACGGTACTCCTCCTTTGCTTCCGCAGATGCCAGCCCAGCCCTTTTCTCCGCGCGCTTCGACTGCGCAGTCGAGAGGAGAAGCCGGTTATAGTCATCAAGTGGAACCATAGTGCCCGCAAACTCTTGGCCATTGAAGGCGTCGAGCTCATAGGGGGAAACAGGACGGTTTGTGAAAGGCGTATTTCCGCGACTCGGTGAATTTCCTGGGGATGTGAGGGCGCTCATAGCCGTCATTGGCTTGTTGGGGCTGGATGGGGGAAGCGGAATGCTCTCGTCAAATGTAATGGTAGATTTTTTTGATGTTGCAGTCTGAGGTGCAGGGGAGCCAAACGCTAGCGGTGACGTCAGTGTGGGAGGAGAAACAGGAGTAAAGAAAGCAAAGTTGCTACTATCGTTGGCAAGAATCTTGTTGCGTTGAATAGCCCTGTTTTCGTATGACTCTGCCTCCCCTGCGAGCTGCTTCCTGATTTGAATCTTCGGTGTCGGCGAGGATATTTCCTCATCGTAGGGGTTTTCCGTTTTCTGTGCCTTCTTGGTGGGAGAACTGGCCACGAACAAATTAGTCGAGGTAGAATTCATGTTGTTTTCGTGAAGAGATTTCTTGGGAGTGGTGGCCGCGCTTCGGAGAGTGCCTGTGAGCCAGGCCTTCTTCATCTCCTTCGGCTGGATGCCTTTCGAGGGCGTCCAAATCGGCCTCCCATTGTTTTCCGCGAGCTTCTTCCAATCCTCATCAGGGGGTAATTCATACCAACCCGTCGGGCCTGCCTCCATGTCCCGAATATTATCGAGGACAAATTTTGCCTCGATCTTCTGATACTCGTCCCGGATATAATCGGATGTGTGAGGTCTCTTTGCATTATCCATTCCCCCCTTACGCTCCTCTGGAAAGCCGGGCCGCGATGAAGATGTGAACGGTCTGTTTTGGTCCAAGTATAGACGAGGAATCTGATATCCAAGCTTATCGTCCTTCGTGAAGAAATCGCTCGATTTAACCCCTGGAACGTGTACGTCCCGGGCAGGCTGATCACTGAACAGAACTGAGGTTCTTGGAGAAGGGTGGTTCGGATTTTTCGACAACGTGATGATTTTCTGCCCCGTCGTTGTTGTCAACTCGCCGGCAATATTCTCCGGATTCATCGTCTTCTTCGTTTTCGGTAGCGGACCAGTATCATCAAAGCTGATTTCTGGCTGTTTCATATAGTCATACAGCAAAAGGTCGGGTTTCTTGTTGTCCGTCCGTTTGAAATATGTTCGAGGCTCCGGGAAATCATAACCAGAAGAAGAGTTACTAAGTAGATCATTTTCTGGCGAAGATAAGGAGTTTGGGGAGTCCAGATCGTTGGAAGAGGAAGGCGAAAGGGATACTTGAGGAGAGGTGGTAATTTTGTTTTTACCGGCTGAGGATAGAGAACGGTTTGTGTAATTCTTCTTCTTACGCTTTGGCGTAGCAAGTTTAGTAGTATCATTGGTCGACTTGGACGGCTCCGGGGTTGCAGCCATCCTCTGGAGAGGGGTCGTAGGAGGAACAAAATCAAATGGGTCGTTGTTAGGATCAGATAGAAATTCCGACAGCATGATAATCACAAGGGAGCAATTCTTGCTTATCTTATTGACATCGTTGACGGAGGGTAACACCTCGACCTTCTCATTTTTCTTCCGTGATTTCTGATGCTTTGGCCGGTTCTTGGCCAGACTGCTACTATTCTGCTGTTGGTTCTGTTGTTGCTGTTGTAGTATGAGCTTGCTAGCCCCAATAATGTCCACTAAATCATCCATAATTTGGTTTGCGTCATTAAGGATCTCTTGCCTCAAGAAAAGTTTATCATCCTTCGACTTAAGCTGCAGGATCCGCCCTATTGCCCAAGCTGACAGGCCCCGATCATAAATGGAAGCTTTTTGGTTTTTCAGGGTGGCCAGAATAGTCGCAAATGAGGATGGGTCGTGGTCCTTAGGCTTCAAAGCTAGTTGCACAGCAACCAACGGGTCGAAGGAGGCAGGAACTGTCGAGGCAGATGCCACTGAAGACATTTGCAAACGATCAGTAAGTTGGCCGAGAAGAATTTATTACATACTATTCATGATGATTGAAGGTTTGATCTGTCGAGGAGCGTACATTGATCTTGCTCGCTCCACGTCGTCATAAAATATATATTCACGGAATTTTTCCTTTTCTGGTTAACTTAAGAATGTATGTGTGCCGTGTGAACTCCCCAAAAAGTTTTATCCAAGCAGAAACGCAATCTTAGATTAAAAATAGACCTGTTATTGGGGGCAATCCTTCCATAATAAATGCGTGTACATCGTGTTCAGCGCAACCTGGGCCCTGTTATTTACTGAGATGACCAAGGCCTAGCTGCCAGATGGTCCCCAGGAGCCTCTGTGCACTGTACAACAGCTTCTCGATGTAGTCAAAGATCCAATACAAGTTCCCACCTTCCACTCCTCCTAGGGGTTCTGTTGTCCTCTTAGTGGCAAGAAAGTAAGGAAAGCGATGGAATCGAGGACGACCAGCTGAAAAAGACCCTCATAATATAATACAGCATTCCACACAACAATTATGTTCAAAGGTTTACCAGTCAAAGCTCGTCGTGTTTTCTTATTAGCAACCACCTACAACCCCTGCCATACCACAAACCCAATCAACACAGAATCATACCTCGTAAGTCACCTTGTTGTTAAAGCTTGAATTACTCTTGACAGCATCTGCATGAGCTTGGAACCTTAAAGTGGTCTTGTCGGAGATCTGAAGTGCGCTTTTCCATCGCTGACCAATTCTTATCGCGGCAGCCTTATCCGTGGTGTTGATCCAAAGAGCAAGCTTGTCTTGTGACTTCACATTTCAGAGAATGGAAGAAGAGGTTAGAGTTGAAAACAAATGTTGAGGACTTGAATGGGAAGAGAAACAGGGCTTTACTCGGACTTACCTTCCTGATACTAACTACAGCACCACAAACCTCTACCCCATCTTCCCCCATGGTCTCGCCAACAATAGCCAGTACGGTGTACAACCACCACTCATCAGTTCTTTTAATGTTTCTCTCCCCTCTCGGCATTTGCATCACCCACTTGCCACCCTTGACATTCTTGGGGTCTTCCCACATCGGCTTTATTCCCTTGCGGAATATATGGTAGGTGGAATTGATTGGGAGAGAAGAGGGGGGCACGACATTATTCAACACCTGCCAGAGGGATTCAGCGGTGGACAGATCAGAGATTGTCTTCACTATTGAGAGCCAGTCCGTTCCGGGGGGGCATTTCCCGGAATCGACCATGAGCGTCCAAGCAGAGTGGAATGGTGTGAGCGATTGTGACATCCTGCGATAGATACGTTCCGTAATTTTACGTTGGGAAGGGTGGGGTGTCGATATTGATTGCTAGCACAAATTTCAAGGTCAGTGTGAATTTTGATGGATTGGGTCGGTTTTTGTGCCGTTTATATTGTTCTTTGTGGTTATGAATATGCGAATGTCGCCGATACTCGTTGTAAAAGAAGGGAGCTGTTAAAGTGAGAGGGGTGAGAAAGCAAAAGGTTTGGGGCCCCGCGTCCAGCCACCTAAAATTACTGCTTACTCACCAATTTTCTTCCGGAAATTTTAAAAAAACAGCCATGTCTACCCTTCTCGATCCTGCTTCCTCGTTGCCCACCCTTGTTGCGCTACTCTACCCTTACACCCCCAACCCATCAACCTTTGTGTCGACGGCGCTAAAGGTTATTGGTGAGGCGAGTAAGAAGGACCTTGTCGACACTTTTCTTTCCCAGGACACCCTCTCGTGCATCTACGAAAACGTTTTGTCTGGTGCAAAGAAGGAGAACATCCAGGAGTGCGAGACACAGCTTGCTAATGCCGTCCCAAATTTGGTTGAGCGAGAGGGAGGGGTTCTGACGGGGGAGGACTTGAAATCTGCTTTTGCGGTTGTGTTTGGAGTCTTGGATGGGGAGGCTACTGGTGAGGTTGCTAAGAGGCTTGGAACTGGTGATGAGAAGAGGTGAGTAGGGTCGTGGCTTGTAGTTTTCTGGAACTTGGACGGGCTTGGGTGTGTGTGTGTGTGTGTGTGTGTGTGTGTGTGTGTGTGTGTATTCTTCTCTGCATTAGACGAAGATGAACGAAAAGTAGTAGTTGCACATGGGGGCGTGGACATGCTTCCATGCACGAGCGCAATGCCACCATCAAATATCTAACGCAAGCAACTTCGCAATGCATAATCGCTCCCACGCTACACAAATATTCTCAGCTCTTCGCTCCGTCTCTCTCTTCTTAGCACACTCTACAATCTTTCCCCTCCCTCTGTCCGCTACCTTGTAATTCCGTCACTTCTTGAAACCTTCACACACTCCGCCGCGCTTCAGCTTTCCGTCTCCACTGAGTCTGCGTCAGTGAAATCGCAGACTATCCTCAAAGCCGCCCAGAACCTTGCCCAGGCCGCTGAAACTGCTGCAGCGCAGTTGACGAATACCCTCGAGAAGAGGAATATCTATCACTGCGCTCACCGGTGCTTCGATAAGGTTGTCGAGGGTGGCGACGACGTCTTCCTCCGCTCGTATCTTTTGACCTTCTCCCCAACGGACGATTTGACTTCGCAACCTGTGAAGGATCTCGCCCTGGTAGCGGTCCAAAAGACAATCGAGAAACGCGTCCAAACGGGGGGGGGACACAAGAACAACTCTGATCACATAATTTTCACCACCGCTCCTGTCAAGGCTATGTCTACCTGGTGCCCCGATATGCTCCGCCTTGGACATCTCTTCTCGCCCCAGGACAATGAAATTGATGGAGGCAAAGCGGTTTTGGCTGAGGTGGAGAAGGTTGTCGAGAAGGGGAAGAAATTGTTTGAGGCTAACGGTATTGATTGCGCCGCTGTCGTTGAGACGGGCAGGCTCATCGCCATTCAGAAGCTTTCCCTGGTTGGGCAGCACTCTCAAGGAGGAGGAGAGCTGGCCTACGGTGACGTTAAGGATACACTCAGTATTTCAGGCGCTGATAGTGATGCTCTCCTTGAGGAGCTTATTGTACAGAGTATTTCTAGAAGCTACCTCCCTCCCGGGGCTAGGATGGACCAGATGGGAAAAAAGGTCGTTTTCGGGACCTTTGTGAGAAGGGATGATGGAGCTGGCAACGTGTTCAGGGGAGATTGGGCTGGGCTATTGAAGCGGGTGGAAACAATTGGCGGAGCTGTGAAAGATGTTGAGAAGAACTTCAGTAACAGTCAGTAATACACTGGATATGGTTATTATTACGTTCCAATGAGGTTAAACCAGATAAACGAATGAGAATGTTGCCTGGAGAAAGTTACTCAATGTTTTCGTCTGTTAATTTTTTATTTGCTCTGTATTTTTACATTCAACAAATCTAAATCTTGAGCCCAATGTCAAAAATGAGAACAGAAAAATCCTTCTTGAGCTTCAATTCAGCACTAACACCAAACTTACCAAATATTTTAGTTATTCGAACAAAATTGACTCGCGCACGTCTCTCGCCCTCTCCACGGTGCCTTGACTCAATAAAACTACCCTCCCTTTCTTCAAAATATCTCAAAAATCTTTGTGAACTGTTTAATACCCCAACTCCTCCCCTCTAATCCTGAAACAATTGAATTTTTTGAAGGCAATGCCTCCCCCAAGCATCCGATCGAAGATTGAAGCGTGCATGGCGGACGTTATGTCCGATCTGGCGGATGAAAAGTCCTCAGGCGCGACCACTGTCTCCATCTCCCATGTTGAGGACCTCCTGAAGATCATGACAGTGAAGATTCTCCGCAATGTCGACGCTCTGGAGAAGGAGAAGGCGAAAGGGGTTGATGGCCAGGGAAATGACGCTACCCCAAAGAGAACTAGCCTGAGGGCTGAAAATGAGAAGGGTGAGTAGTCTGTCAACTCCCACTTCCTTCCTCCCATTCTCCCATTCCTGCTTGTAGTTACACAGATTCAAGTGAATAACCAAAGCCATCTCTCCCTGGGAATCCATTCCTGGTATTTATGCGTGACGCCAAACTAACACACCACTTTCGTCTTCTTCTTTTTGCGGCGGCTTTTACGTATCGTTCTCCACAAACCCTGCCCCAGCCCTCTCCCCTGGCAGTCAAACTCCTGTTGAGAGGAAGATTCTATCCAAGTCTCCTTCTCCTCAGAACGTTTCCGGGGCCGTTGATGACAAGAAAAGTTTTTCAGAAGGTGGACGCCGGCGTTCTTCTGCTTTGCTCTCGAAAAATCCGCCATCTAACTTGCCTTCGCCACCTGGGGCAACCAAGGCGGCTTCACCCTCGAGTTCCCCCACCGCAGCTCCCCCTAGTTCTCCGCCGACTTCGCAGCAGCTAAAAAAGCCCTCCGTGGACGGTATTGAACGCGTTCAATCATTCAAGCGAGGGGAAACGGGGGGGGCACCTTCTTCTCCTCCCCCCTCCTCCAATACCAAGCACTCCTCTTCCATATCCAAGGCGCCTCCCGTATTACCCAAAAGCGTCCTTGCCAAGGCCAGGGAGACAGCCTTGAAAAACAACAACATAAAGAACAGCAACAAAAATGAAAATGACGACGGCAATAATGACAAGGGTGACGACGATAACAAAAACACCAAGAACCTTGACCGCATGGACTCTGCTGGTTCCGTCTCTGAGAACCTGCCAGTGTCAGGTTCCCCTTCAACTATCCCTGCCAGGGATCGCATTCAATCGTCAACAACCCGTCGTGACGAAGCGAAGAAGAGGATAATCGGGTCGGGCGGCGTGGCCATGTTCAATCCAGGTATAGGGGCCCTGGGCAAGGGGGGATTGAAGAAGGTTGAGGGGGTTCGAGAGAGAAAAGAGGAGGTTAGGAGGAGCTTTTTTGAGAGGCCACAACTCAATAAAGTCAACAGACCGAGTGCAAAGAATCTTGTACAGGAGCAAAAGAAGGTGGCAAGAGGGGGGCCTAGGATGAGCGTCACGAAGGAGGGGGAAGAGGAGGAGGAGGAGGAGAGAAGGACCAGCACCATTGTTGGGTTGAACAACGTTGTCGGGGGGGATCATGACTGGGAAGAGAGGTTCGACGAGGAGAGTGATGCGTATTATTACTTCAACAAGATAACTCACGAGAGCAGCTGGGAGAAGCCAGAGAAGTTCGTACCGCACCCGAGCAGGGAGAAGGAGGAGGCGAAGGCGAACGACGACGAGAAAGGGTTTGTTTGGGAGCAAAGATGGGAACCCACGCATAAGTTGCATTATTATTTCAACTTGACAACTGGTGAAAGCGTTTGGGAACCTCCCCAAGAAGGATTTAAACCTTTGGAGGGTAGTGGGGAAGAGGGGGGGGAGGGCAAGAAGGAGGGGGGAGGAGAGCAAGGGGGGGGGACAGAAGGCCCTGTGGAAAATACTGAGAACAAAGACGCAGCTGGGAGTGCAGCCGGCGCCGAACAGTTCGTGTGGGAGCAAAGATGGGAACCCACGCACAATCTCCACTATTATTTTAACACAGTCAGTGGGGAGAGCGTCTGGGAACCACCCCAAGAGGGGTTTAAGCCTCTGGCATAGGAACCTGTCCAATACTTGTCTAAAAGCCTAAACCCACAAAAATAATAATGCCTAGTGACAAATTTTAGCGACAAAATCTAGCGATATTTTAGTATCTTCTTATTGCTACAGTGCGTAATGCAAACATGTGGGAATGCAATCTTGTTTCATTTGATGCCTTACAACCAAGTCACCAGCTCAGGTAGGTTTGACCCAAGACGCCTCTCCAGTGAGCGTATTGTAGTAATAACTACTCTGGACCTCGTCATCGAAGTATTCGACCCACTCGCTGTCGTCCTCTTCGTCTTCGTCGTCTCCCTGTCCGCTTTGATCTGCAGCGCCGGTGTTCCCAGTGAGGGTCTGCCCTTCGTCGGCAAGATCCATCCAGCTGCGGGTCTCTGAGACGTTGCCCACGATGGAAGACTGCTGCGTAATGACGTCCAAGGCGTCCATTCCCGACGAATCTACCTGAGCACCGCCAGAACTTTGATTGGCGACGTTAGAGGCAGAAGCCGAAGCCGAAGCGGAAGCGGAAGTGGAAGCGGAAGCAGTGATGCTGTTACCAAATCCGCCAAACTTGAGCTGAGGGATGAAAGGCTTGGAGTTTCCATACTGCTGGTCATTAGCCACATCAACCCCCTCCATGCGGTCTCTGAGGGTGCTCATGATGCCATCTCCGTCCCTGAGGCGTTTCAATTCTTCTAGAGACATGTTGTTGAGCTTAGAATTGACCTTGTCCAAGATGTCGTTACCCCCGAGCAGTTTGCTCCCCGCTGCGCCGATGCTTGATCTGCGTGTGCTTGGATTATCAGCACCCCCTCCTTCTTCCTGTAGGCTAGTTAAGGCATTTGTGCCCGTCCGCCCCAACCTGGTGTTCATCGCGTCTTCATTTCGGGCAAAGGTGGCCATCATCATACTTAGCTCGTCACTACCCCCTGTGTTCATAATGTCGTCCTCCATCACCGTCTGTTGCATGTTGGGAATATTGCTGCGTCGCAAGCGGGACCCCAAAGTAGCAAACGGATCTATCTGAGTTACGAATCCCTCTGGCCGATCGTACGTGCTATAATCCTCCCTCTCGTTGTAGTAATAAGGGTAGTTCGTCTCTGGATCAATATACTTGACGAATCCAAAGTTGAGTATCTCGGCCGGCTTCTGGCCGTCATCCCTCCTACAAGAAAGTACACCTGAAGGAATCTGTGCTTTATCTCCATTCACAGTCCCAAAAGGATTCTGAACAGTGGCGATAAAGTCGGTGGGGCGTTCATAAGTGCTCGTGTTCATTTCCTCGTGGTAGTAGTAGTCATAGCCACTGTCCGGGTCTTTGTACTTTACCCATCCACCGTTAAGTTTTTCAGTAGGTTTTTGGCTTTCTTTACGTCGAGCAGTGAGGAGTTGGGGCGGGACAAGAGTTTTCTTGGTTCCGTTGATGGTGGCAAATGGATTAGCAACGGTTTGAAAACCTGACGGACGATCATATGTACTCTCTTGTGTTCCTTCGTTCCAATAATAGTGGTATTGGCTCTCCTCGTCAAAGTAACGAACCCAGCCGTCGTTTAAGATTTCCTTGGGTTTTTCATCTGCCTTTCGCCGCGCAGTCAGTTCACTGGCGGGCACCCCGTTTGGAACTTTATTGTTTGTACTGTTGATGGTACCGAACGGGTTCGCATTTGTTTGGAAACCTTCAGGTCGGTCGTAGGTGCTTTCATCAGTTGACTCCTTATAGTAATAATCGTAGCCACTTTCTTCGTCGCGATATTTGACCCAGCCATCGTTCAAAACCTCCATAGGCTTTTCATCCTCCTTCCTCCTAGCAGTGAGAACGGATGCGGGCATCTTTCTGCCGTTGTTAATTGTACCGAACGGGTTCGCCATCGTCTGGAAATCTTTGGGACGATCATATGAGCTTTCGTCTAGCTCAGCATTGTAGTAGTACCAGTAACCAGTCTCGGGGTCTTGATACTTTTCCCACCCTTGGTTTATTTCGAATGGTTTCTGGTTCGGATTCCTCTTCTGTCGCTTGTTCGTAAGGACGTCCGCTGAGACTGGCTCACTTAGGTCTGTGTTGTTGTTAATACCATCAAAGGGATTGAGGAGAGTCTGAAAGTTGGCTGGTCGATCGAACGTCGATTCTTGGAGCTCTTCGGACCAGTAGTAGTGGAACCCAGTAGCCTCATCAAAGTACTTCTCCCAGCCACCGTTAACCTCCAACGGTTTGTCAGACGCTTTACGCCTCGCCGCGAGTAGCTCCGAAGTGAGCGAGTTTGAAGACAATGCGGGGTGGTTGAAAGGATTTTGATTCGTGCTGAAATTATCTGGTCTTTCGTAAGTAGCCTCTTGGGTCTCACTGTTCCAGTAGTAAGGGTAATTCGATTCGTAATCGATGAATTTCTGCCACTTATTGGGCAAGTGCTCGACGCACTTGGCAGCTTCTGCGCGTTTCGCAGAGAGCTCGAAGGCCTCGCAGTCTGGCTGTTGTGGTACATTTTGGTTGTTGTTTGCATTGTTTGAGCTGTTGGCGTGAAGTTTTTGCAGCTGTTGGTGCTTCTTGAGGGCATTCCCTTTAGCTGTGCTCATAGCATTCACTCGCAACTGCCCTGGTTGGGGAGGGTTGGGTTTTCCTGGCGGGGGCGGAGGTCTGAAGCCCTTCGGGGGTCTAAAACGCTTCTTACCCTTGTTGGCACCGATATTACTGACATGTGAGGAGCCAAGAGTCATCATCATCTTGTTATTTTCTGAAGAGTCAATACCTTCGCCCATTTCCTCTTTCTCTTGTGTCTCGTTCTCCTTGTCCTTGTCCTTGTCCTTGTCTTTGTCTTTGTCATTCTTCGCCAACTCTCTGGCTTGTGCCGCTTGTGCCGCTTGTTTGTTCTGCAGCTCCGTCGGGAATATCTGCCTTCCAGACATTCCTCTCGCGTTTGGTCCGAGTGTCTTTGGGTCGATCTTGTTGGGTGTGTTCCCCTTGCTGGGGTGAATGGGTCTCGGGGGACTAAATACAGACTGCCGGAATTGTGCAGCCTGATTGTTCGCAGCCACCTGTTCTGGCCTTAGCCTTCTACTGCTCCTGCTCACATCCACCCCACCCCTCGGTCCCATCATGTGGGGGTTGCTCCTCATCATCAACGGACTACCAGCAGGCCTGGGCTGATTGTTGAAGGGGAGGGGCATAGTGGACATTTGCTGAGGAGGCACCCTTCGCTGATGGTCATACCCCTTGCCGCCTGGAGCCTGTGCTGGACCTGGTATGTTGGGGGCACTAGCACTGTTGAGAAGGGTACGGTTCTGTGGCGGTTGCTGTTGCCAGCCTCCGCCCTTAGCTTCACCGATCCTGGCGGTATCATCTTGACTGTTTATTCTCTCGGCATCACCCGTTGCCTTGTACTCACTTTTACTGCTCACTTCTCTTGCAGGCAGTAATGCTGGGTAAGGATTGAGAGCTTTTCTCTTTTTCGAGCCTTCGCTTTCGACCATCGCAACTGCTTGCTTCGCTGTCCCTGCGTTGATGCTACTCATAATGTTGTCCTTCTCCTCCTCGGTAAATGGCTTGGTCTTTCCTGCTCGTTGCGGCGTCAAGGGATTTGTGCCCTTGGGGAAGTGCTTTGCAACAGAATCAGGGGCAGCTTCAGCAAGAGTAAGGTAGGTCTGCTTCTTTGGTGTTGAATTTGGGTTTGGGCAGGGTTCGGCCGGTAATGGGCGGCGGTACTTCGTGGGGGTTTGCATGGTTGGGTAGTTTATTTTACTCAAATTGAATGAGAAAAATTGTTTGTGGGGATGGAGAGGGATTGAACGCCCTTGATTATTTGATGATGTCCCTCATCGAAATGTGATTGTCTGTGGGAGATTCTTTTTGGCAGAAAATGTTGTTACTTAGCAAGCAACAACTAATTTTTTTTCCCTCACATTTTTTTTCTAAAACCCTAACTCCTTAAATTACACATCCACGCAGCTAATACACCAGGTACACTTTGCGGTTGTAATGACGTAGAATGAGGTTTGTACTGTACTATATAAACATAGCAGTAAATTTACATTAACAATAGAACACCTCAGTCAGTCAAAGGGCTCATCCCTCCCTTTTTTCTCCATCTCCCTTTCTCGGAGGAATAACAGTCACCTCAACGAGAAGAGCTAAGAGCGGAGTCCATCATTGACGGAGCATCGTAGTATCCTCCTTTAGCACGTTTCCTGTCATCAAAACTGTTATCATAGTTTTTACTTTCTTGCTGCTGTCGATCACGCTTCCTTCTCTTGTTATTGTTTGAATTTGGGTCTCTTCTGGTTCCAGTATATTTACCCAGAACTAGGTCTCTAGAAAAGCCGCGCGGAATGCGAGGCTTGTCCTCATCGCCCGGTCGGTACTGGAGTGTGTCATAGGAAGTTCCATAGCGGCAGATGAACCGAGCTCGAGTCCCCTTCCGGCCGTGGTGGTCATTTGCTATTTTCCAAATTGGGTTATTGCATATTTTCCAACCCATACCGTTTAGATCCACCCTGGCTGGTCTCTCCTCGGCAAGATCTGCACCTTCATCGTCCATACCAGCGTCGTCGTTGGTTTCACATTCCTCCTGAATGTCATCGTCATTTGTATTTGTTGTCCCTGCTCCAGTGATCAACCCGCCTTCGAGAAGTCTCTTGCGCTTCTCCTCCTACGCTAGGGGGTCAGACATTTGCAGTTATGACTCAAAATTTAATCCAATCAAAACATAACTAAACATTGACTACTGACTCACCTCTTTCTGGGCTGCCTTCGATTGCCTGTATTCCTCCTTTCTTCTCTCATATTCCTCCTGGTTGTTCTTGTCCCACACTTCCATCTCCTCCTTGGTAGCGATTGACTGAGACATGTTCATTATGGCACGAGAGGCGGAAAACTCGTCTTCGAACAGAATGTTGCAGGCGTATTCGCCGAGCCACTCCACATAACTTGGTCCGAAATTACGGAAGTGAGACATAATGTCCTCTGTTCGCATCTGCTTGAAAGCTGCCATGTCGAGGGCGAATATGTGAATTTTCTTCGTGTCTTTTTTTATTGTCTCCCACGGTGCCTTTAGGTTTCCATCTTCGTCAAGTTCATCGTCGTTAATGACCTTGCTCCCATCGTTATTTACTTCTGAGTCAGCCATGTCTGCCTCATCATTTCCATCATTATTGTCTGCCTTCTCCTCGCCTTCCATATCGTCGGCTTGTTTCTCATCTTTTTCCTCGTTGGCGGCAGCGCGAGCAGCCGCTTCTCGCTCCCTTGCGGCCTTGCGCTTGAGAGCCTGTTCGATCAGCTTGTTCTTCTGCAGCTCATCCTTCCCCTCAAAGGCATCAACACGCCAGTGCTTCAGAGTGTGGAAATTCGCCCATGCCTCGCGCGGTTCCACTGATGGCTTCTTGTTTTTCCAGTACGGCCCTTCGTCCTCGTCTTCTCCCTCTTCGCCATCGTTATCCATTGCGTCGTCGTCGCCGTCTGGTTTCTTCCTCTTAAAACGCTCTTTCCTTGCTTGGCGTTTCTTTTCCTCTTCTTCAGTGTTGAGGTCAAAACCAGTAGTGAACCCCTTATTCGGGTTCTCGCGGAGGCGCTTCGCCTCACTCCACTTCAAAAACTGTTCTGGTTCTGGGTCCTTGTATTCAAGACCAAATTTTTCCGCTCTCGCCTTGCTCTTTCTGCATTCTTCCTGCCATTCGATGAGGTAACGGCGGTTGTCAGCTTCATCATCAGCACTGTACTCGGAAAATTTTAAGATCCCTTTGGCATCCGCGAAGTCGCCACCCTCCTCCACGTCTTCGATGGTCTGAGTAGGGGGGCATCCAGCAACGACAATGTTGCGGATTGTGACCCTCTTTCCTCCACTATCCTTCCTCTCCTGCTTACCACGAGCAGCATTGCCAAAGCCAACATATTTGGGAGCGTCAGTACCGCTGAAAGGACAGTGTTTTTTCACGATTGAAAATGTGAGGGTGAGTCAAAATATCGAGCAATAATGCCTAGACCACAATCGGCTATATTCTCCCCCTGAAGACGACGGCTGAAGTCATCCCTCCTCGCCCTTTCATTCGGTTCATTTTCATTCCTCACCTTCGCAGCTGCTCATAAAGGGAGTCGTCCATCTTGCAGAGGGTGTTTCGCCCAACTTCTGTTCCCATACCACAATGCACCGCTCCATCGATTGCGCAAATCCAATACGCATTGAAATGCCCCGGATCAACCACTCTCCCAGTAACTCGCTCAGTCTGCTTCTCACCCCCTTCCTCCAAACGACGTCGAATTGAGACCTTGCAATTACCACCGCTGCCAATCTCGACTGCGTAAGCTTTCCCGAGGTCAAATTGTGTGGTCGTGCTAAGACAGACGAGAACGGACTCGCGACCCTTCGCCTCAAATGTCACCGACATCCCCATACTATAAGGGCAGCAGTCGGGAAGTCGCAAATCAGGGTGGAAATCCATATCTGACCAATATCCTGTGTTATTGTACCAACGCCTCGTCTGAGGGTGCGGAGGGATGTTGAGCTGTGTGTTTTCTTGCTGTGATGATGTTGGTACAACGCCTTCTGCGAGCTCATCAATCACAGCGATCGGGAGTGTATCCACAGTATCATAAGTGGGGACCGACATGTAATCAAGCTAAATTGTCTGCAAATCGAAGTAATTATCCAAGTCAAAGGGATTCCCGCCGTTTATATGGTCTGAAGTTAATCCAATGGCGCGTCCTTTCTTCTTCTCAATTTTTTGAGAGGCCACGGGCCACGGCCATTCACTGATTCACTCTTCCCTTATAAAACTCTTTTACGCGAATTATTCGGCGATGTCGAAGTTCTGGGCAGCTGATAGCAGCTCGGGCTCTGAATCTGATTCGGACAAGTCCTCCAGCAGTGGCTCCTCTTCTGGTGGTGAAGGTACGGCAGCGGGCATTTGTGGGGTGGGAGGGGGGTTCTTGGCTACAATCATGGTCGTTAGTTTTTCTGGTGGTTCGAAAAGTGTTGAAAGGACTCCTATCTGCGTAATTGTGATTTTGGTCACTGATGTGCGTCAAGGGCTGCCTGCTCGCCAATTAGTTGGTGCTGAAGGATAACTAACACACACACTTGCACCTTGCTAACCGCACTCGCACTGAAATAACCCGTTGTGCCACTATCTTTGCGGCCATTTCTATCACATCTTGTGTTTGCTTGCTAAACAACACAGACAATAAAAAGCCCCTTACTCGACAGTGGCTTGAGGAGAGTGACTCCTCTGACTCTGACACTGGAAGGAAGGTAGTTTCCGCTAAGGACAAGGCATGGGAGAGGTTCCAAGGAAGGGTTAAGGATATCCGGCAGGGAATGGGGGTGAGTAATGTTTATAGTTCTTTCGGGGTCTCTGATTTTGGTGCCCTTCTTTGTTCTTTTGTTTTCTGCCCTTGTACCCTTGTAAAACCCTTCTCTTGAGGAAACTAACTTGACTTATATTAAAATCTGTCCACACACTCACAAAAAAACACACAATGAAAAAAATATGTTCGTTAAATCTCGCGCACAATTAACACAGATCAAGGACTGGAACAAGGTTCAGACGAACTTTGACGAGTTGGGCCGTGACTTGAACAAGAGCCAAACTCTGATAGCAGAACATGGGGGGCTCCCCAAATTTTATTTGAAGCTTCTAATGAACCTTGAAGACCTCCTGATTAGTCTAAAAAAGGACAAGTCACAACTTGGCAAAATGAGCAAAACCAACGTGAAGTCCTACAACAAGATGCAGCTTAATTTTCGAAAGGTTCTCAAAAGCAATGAACTGGAGGAACTTTTGGTAAATTACAGGAAGAACCCAGTCGACAGTGAGGATGAGGGGGGGGATAAAGACGATAGCAGCAGTGATGACGACAGCAGCAGTGATGACGACAGCAGTGATGACAGTAGTGACGATAGCTCGGACAGCGACAGTGATGACAGTGATGGGAAAGTCGCCAAGAAGGCTGCCCCTGTCTCCAAGGAAGGTGTCGATGCTGGTAGCGACGATGACAGCGACTCTTCCGAGTGGGGCTCTGGCTCTTCAGAGTCGTCCTCTAGCGAGGACGAAGACAGTGACGATGAGGCGAGGAGTGGACTCACTGGTAGGGATAAGTGGCTCAAGAAGAACACTATTGTCAAGGTCAAGGAGATTAAGGACAAGGCCTCTAGGGCCAATGCTAGGAAGGAGGAGAAGGAGAAGGTGAGTGCATTAGTATCTTGATGGGTCGCAACTAAAAAGAACACGGTGATTTACTTCATTTTGAATCGTGAAAACGTTCGATATGAATTCCTCGTTTCCGATTGTTTCTTCGTCGCTGACAAAGCAACGTTGAATCCATGAGACAAATTTCGTATTATCCATACATTCTTGAGTGTTTTTCTTGGGTGTAAGCGTTAGTTCTTTGTACTTCTGTAGTAACATTCCGCTAACCTCTCTAATTGCGTCCGCTATCACCATCTCGCAGGCTGCCACAACTAAGGTTGCTAAGTCGAAGCACGTCGTAGCCGAAGAGAACCTCACTCCCGCAACCCTCGAGAGGAAGGTTAACGAAATCATGAGCATGCGTGGGCGAAAGGGAACCGATGCTGCCGATTTGATGCGACAGCTCACTGCGCTTGTCAAATTGAGCGGCAAATTTGGGCCAAGGTTGGAGATTCCTATGCTCCTCCATTTGATCAGCGCACAATTCGACACTATTCGCAACATTGACGACTTTATGGACAACGCCATGTGGAGCTCGTGTGCAACGAGCCTTGACCGCGTCTCAAGCTTGCTCGAACAGAACCCCAAGCTCCGTCTTAAGTTGATGACCGCTGATGACGTCGCTGACATGCTCGTAGCAGCCAAGACCGTCGGAGAAAGGAGCAAGCTCAAGCACAATGAGATGCTCACCAACCCCCACACCGGCGAACCGGAGACTCAGCAAATGCGTGCTGATAGGGAGCGGGAGGAAAAAGAACAAAACATGACCGAGGAGGAGAAAAATCAGCTCACTGTTGCTGGATCAATCTCCGTCTTCTGCAACCGTTTGGAGGAAGAATACACCAAGTCTCTCCAGAACCTCAATCCTCACACCGATGAGTACATTAGGCGGCTAAAGGACGAGTCTTGGCTCGTTGAGCTCCTGGGCAAGGTCAGAAAGTACTACATTAAGATTGACGGAGATGCAGGAGCTGAAAGTCACAGCCGGGAAATTAGCGAGCTGGCACTTTTGCAGGTAGAGCACCTATACTACCGCCACGACTTCGTCGCCAATGCTGTCAATCAGGCGTCTGCGTTTCAGCGAAAGTTCGGCGACGTAGTCATGCTTCATCCAGCTTGCAGCAGCAATAAGGAGGCGTCTTACGATGGCGTCGGCAGCGACCCTGAGAAGTGTCACCCTGGATCTTTTTCAGGAAAACCCAAGGTTGTTATTGAAGCTGTCTCCAGCAAGGAACTCATCAACGAGCTCTGCACCTACTGCTACAATTTTGGGGATGACAGGGCCCGCACACGAGCCATGATTTGTCACATAGCCCACCACGCAAGCCATGACAGATTCGATACGGCTCGTGACCTCCTCTTAATGAGCAGGATTCAGGACTCAATAAATGACAGCAACGACATCCCGACAATGATTTTGTTTAACCGCATGATGGTGATGCTTGGTCTCTGTGCCTTCCGCACTGCTCGACTGTGGGACGCTCACGCTTGCTTGAGCGAAATCTGCAGCGGAAGGGTGCGGGAGCTGCTTGCCCAGGGTTTCAACTCGAGGGCATACGGCAACGACAAGAATGCAGAAGCCGAGAAGGCCGAGCGACGACGACAGGTTCCTTACCACATGCACATCAACACTGACTTACTGGAAGCTTGCCACCTCATTTCTGCTATGCTCATTGAGGTTCCTAACATCGCCCAAGAGAGACCCGAAGGACAGAAGCGGTTCATCCGCAGCCGTTACTTTAGGAAGCACTACGACAACATGAGCCGCCAAGTATTTACCGGCCCCCCCGAACACACACGCGATTTTGTTATCCACGCAGCCAAGCGACTCATGGCTGGAGACTGGAAAGGCTGCCATGATTATATCAAAGATTTGGAGGTCTTCAAGCTCTTCCCGAATGCTAGCAACATAGGAGCAATGCTCGAAGAAAAGGTGAAAGTTGAAGCTCTCAGGACATTCTTGTTCAGCTTTGCTTCCAACTACGTGTCCCTTTCGCTTGATAGCCTCATGAACCAGTTCAGCCTCCCCGAGCAGACCGTGCACAGCATCGTGAGCAAAATGATGATTAACAAGGAACTCTCAGCCAGCTGGGACGGCAGTGCTGACCGCAAGATGATTACCTTCAGCAAGACAGACAACACCTCTTTGCAAACTCTTGTTTTGAAGTACTCAGAGACCGTTTCCCACCTTGTCGAGAACAACGAGCGCCTGCTCGATGCCAGGAGCGGAGCATACGGCTATAAGGACATCGACGACGGGCGTGGGGGAGACAATCGCATGTCCCACAAAGCTAACTTCGGTGGTGCTCGAAGACAATTTGGGACTCACCGCCCCGGAGGTGGTAGAGGCCGGGGAGGCCGTGGAGGGAGAGGTAGCAGAGGACGCGGAGGAGGCAGGGGAGGAGGAAGAGGGGGTGGGAACAGAAACCGGTGGTAAATTGGCTAGTACCGCCCTCAAAATAACGGTAATGACCAAGAAAGATAAAACCTTTTGCCCTGCCAAACATGTCCCTTGTTGTTTACTTTGTTACATCGCCCAACTTCGCCAACCTATTCCTCATTAGTTATTACCAAAAATAGCGAGTCATGGCTCTCAACTTGCTGCGTGAATACGCTCTTGTCAGCAAGATCAAAATTGCCCAGGTCTTTGTGCTCATAGATATCGCGGAGGGCACAGGAGCTCGAACAGCTAACTCCAGGGACAGTTTTAAGATCAAGGCTGATGCTGGCAGACTTCTCGGCATTGTTTATCAGCAGTATTGCGATTCCATCGTCTCCAAGATTTTTGAAGTAAAACACTTGCTCGCTCAAGTGGAGGTCGTCCAGCACCTCAATTTCATCAGTACGTTGCGCCGCCCAGTTCTTGCCAAGCTTGACTTTTGCATTGGATTGGAAGAACTTTTGACCGGACATGTCCACGTACTTTTGGTTGACAGCAATCACCTCCGTGTTAGATATAATTGGCCAAATTGTGTTCATTAGTGCCTGGTCATTAACGTCATGAGACAGGATGAGTGGGGAACTAACTATTGCCCAGGCTGCAAAGTGAGTGCGCCACTCGTTGAAAGACAAGTCGCCAACACCGACCTCGAGCATGTCAGGGTATGCCCAGCAACCGGGTACAGACAGGTTATTTTCAGCATACTTGGTGACAGTCTCAAGATTACTCATGATAGAGTCGTAGTGTGCTGAAATATCGCCACTGGTCCGATAAAAGTTCCAAGGACACCACAAGTTCCCATCACGGATCTCAGGCTCGTAGGGCTCTCTTGAGCCCCAGTGGCAGTTTTCTACAACAACCTTCTTTCCTGCCGCACTTAACAGCTGATCCCATAATTCTAGATCGGTCTGAGCCCCGCAACCGTCAAGTTTCCAGCTGTCAAATCCGAACTCTACGAAGGCATCCACATCCCCCTGGTAGAACTTCTTGTCACCAATAGATGCATCACTGCATATGCAATTGTTGCCGTAGAACCCTGCTGTCAGTCCAAGGGAATGCGCGTAATCTGTCATGTTCTTCATAGATGGGAAGATCGTTGTGTTGACGACCGGCCGTCCTTGATCATCATGATAGTGGCCGTCAGTGCAAACCTGCCAGTTATCATCAAGTCCAACATCAGAGTAGCCAAGGTCAATGAGTGAGGTTTGAACTCCATTCACGGTACGACTACGATCGGCCATTCCCTTCATGATGCCTTGAATTAGATCCTGGTTAACATTTCCTCCGAAAAGATTCCAAGAACGCCATCCCAATGGTGGTGAGCGTGCCAGGCCGTTCTCATTCCCTTCAATCGATTGAAGAGAGTTGAGAATGATGAAGAGAGCTGCAGAGTATTTCATTTTGATAAGGAGTATTTAATTGGTGCAGTTCAGCTAATAATTTATACCTCTGTCCTCTGTCAACTCGTCAACTCTGGATCTGGACTGGACTCTGGAACTAACTCGAACCATTTGAGAGGGACTTTAGTTTATATTTTCGGGTTTGAAAAAGCACCCAAACTCCTCATTTATTACAATTGAGACTTTGTGAAACTGTATTAATCGGGTTAATTTTCAAAAAGACTGTGCTGAACTCTTCACGTTTAAAAAAGCTCGTCGCTTTTTAGGGACTCCTTCAACAGAGATGAGGGTGACTCCAAATTACCGAAACCTTGAATTGAATGGACCGACCACGCGGGCTGTAAATCTTACCAAGGCTGTTGAAAAGGCTGAACGGCCGAACGCAGCAGAGAGTATTCGAGCTCAGTTTACCAACAGCAGAAACAACCTGTTTGAATTCTCCCCTAATGAGCCCGATTTTGGATTTGTAAAGGAGGGGTGCGTTTATAATTTTCCGATAAAATTGCAGCATATGGGAAGGGATGTTGTCCGATTCCGAATTGTACAGCCAACAAATAACAACGATGACGGTGGGTTGACCAGACTACGAGTAATTTCTTCCACAACAAAAATAATTCCCGGGCTTGTGGTAAATGTCGTGTTGCAGCTGACGGCGCTGACACCGGGGGTATTCAATTTCACCTTCGATGTTGTAAGCGAACTTGAAACCTATGCTATTGATGTAGTTGGCCATGTGCTGACAAACGATGACTTCAATGCGCTCGCTCCGCTTCAGAAATTTGGTCGGCAGCTCACAACGACAGGGGTAAAACTCGTGGAGGCACTCATTGACAAGTCATCTGTAGGTAGTTTCAATCACGACACTACATTCATTGAGGAGGGGGAGGAAGAGGGACAGGGGGAAGGGGAAGGGGAAGGGGGGCAAGGGGAGGATGGAACGGGGGGAGCAGCAGACCAGAACGAGGAGGAACGAGACAGCATCTTAGGTTTGTTCACTCAAGATCAAATTGACGAGGCGGCTGTTTGTCCAACCTTCAGTAATATGTATTGGGACAAGAACACTGACATGATGTGTCTATACCCTTCAGAAATCGTTGTGGATGAGAAAAAGACTTTAGATGAGGTTGTGAAAATTAGCACGGAGAAGGAGGAAAAGATAATGGCCAAGCTCGAGTTGAGCGGAATACTGAGTAGTAGGTGCCTGGAATACTTGAAAGTCGACCAGAAAGTAAAGCGAACATCGTTTCGACTTTTGAGCTCCAAGCAGAGGTGACAAAGAGTGTTGCGTGTTTTTTTAATGCTAAAATAAAACAGCTGTAATAATTTTGCGCTAGTAGAATATTCGGTGGTCAACATATTGGTTCTCCAAATTTACTTTTACGTACTTTGGTAATATTCATGAAGCTCAGAGCATGTCTCTGCGCTGGTGGCCGTAAAGACTTTGACCTTCGTAATCATCGGTACTAGCCTTTGGATATGCTGACGCATTCCCGTCAGCCATGCGCTGGAACCTCTTTAGCTCCATCTCTTTATCCGAGCTGCCGCCACCAGAGAAACGCTGACTTGGACCGAAATTGTGACCGCTATCAGTATGACAGCAAAAGAAGATTTTCTTGCGGCACAAGCACAAAACACTCAAGATCAGAAGTGAGGAGGCACCGACCATGGACAAATCACTGCTAGATGTCGCTGTGTCATCATTGTCGTTAATAGAAATGTCATCATAAGTGGGGGAACTGGAAATTGCGCGAATTACCGTAGGAGAGTCCGTACGAGCATCTGTGGGTACAGAGGTAGTGATCGCAGCTCTAGTAGGGGAGGAAGTCACAGGAGAGTCTGAGGGAGCGGTTGTTTCGAGCGAGGAGGGAGCAGATGAGGGAGAGGCTGTTTCTGACGAGGATGGAGCAGAAGAAGGAGCGGATGTGTTCGTGTTGTTCGCAGTAGGGGCATTGGAGGGAACAAGAGATGGTGCTGCAGATGGTGCTGAAGTTGAGTTAGAACTTGGTGCTGTAGATGGTGCTACAGATGGTGCTGAAGTTGAATTAGGACTTGGCGCTGTAGATGGTGCTGCAGATTCAGTTGAATTAAGACTTGGCGCTGCAGATGGTGCTGCAGATGGTGCTGCAGTTGAGTTAGAACTTGGTGCTGTAGATGGTGCTACAGATGGTGCTGAAGTTGAATTAAGACTTGGTGCTGCAGATGGTGCTACAGATGGTGCTGCTGATGGCGTTACAGGTGATGAGATTGTCGGGGTAGAGCTAGGAACAGAAGAGGGCATAAAACTTGGGACTGATGAAGGGAGGGAAGTAGGGTGTGAAGAGGGCATCAAGGATGGGACAAGTGAGGGAGGGGCTGTATCCTGTGAATGGGTTTCCAACAGGATGCCCAGAAAGAGCAAAAGTTGGCTCCTCATCGCTTTTGATGCTGTAAACGATCTGGAAAGAAAAGGGCGGACTTTATTGTGTCAAATTTAGGTGAACAAAGAATTTATAGTCCCACACAAAACACGTTTTTCATATCTTCAGAGCAATGTGATCCAAAACCTCTCGAGCCAAATTGGACCTCTCCTCAACCCAGATCAGATAACTCATCTTACCTTCGATTTTTGCCCCTTGTTAAACTCACAACCGATCCCTACAATGTATAGCTATAACCACGAAACATCTCAACTACTTTAATTATTCTCCTCACGAGATAACCAAACTTCTGTTTTGAAGCGTCACTGAGTTTGGCGACGTCCTTACCTACTACGTCCTCCAGTTCTCATGCCGCTTGCATCGAAGCCGACCTCGCGTTCTTCATATATTTAGCCACCCACAGTCTTCAGCGATGCATGCTACGACCACTATATCAGATATACTAAAGGAGCTTACGAAGGTCATTTATGAACTCAAAAGTAGCAAGAATGGGATAGGCTTTTACCTACCCTTTTCGGCTCACGAGGAGGATGGGGCTCCTTCCGCCTTCAGAAATATATGCGTACTCGACATCCTGGGTATTAGGACCCTCGAAGATCGGAAAAAGTGGTTAAATCAGAGGACTTTCGAGACAAACATCATTGGACCATTTGATGGTCGTCATGAGTTTAATACCACATGTCACGAACAAGGCAGTGTCGCAAGCGACTCAGAGGAGAAGCCACTCAAGAAGCAAAAAGTTTGAGAGGGGAAACAATTTTTGATACCTATTTATTCATCAAGAGATGCAGGAACCTGTGAAGTAATAATACAACTGCCAAGTGAAAAAAAATTGCCAGCAGCTACAAAAAATCACGCTTCTCAATTATTTTCTTTCAATCTATCACTTTCATTTGGAACCTTTGCATTCGCTTCTACCGCTGTCTACCTGCTTAGCTTCCGATGAAATGTCACTAGCTTCACTTGAAGCACTTGCCAAGCTGTCTGCAATGCATGCATGCGACGTTTTCGTGCGATAAAAATTCGTGTGAGAAATATTTCAGGGATATTATTCGGGGGACCCACCACCCCACCCACCGCCTGGATAGACCAGACAGCTCCTAGAGCTTTGCTTATATCAAAACAAAACCTACCTGACCGCATTCTCCTTTCTCTTCCAGAGTCACTTTCACTTTCTTTGAATTCACCCTTTTTCGCAGCGGCCTCTTCACTGTCCATCTTATCAAGTCTTTCTCCATACATTCTTCTCATTGATCTCATAAGTGCAATAAAATGATCATACTCCATACTTGCGAGCATGATTTTTATCTGCATATACGAACATATAAACGAGAAAACAATTGAAGAGTCAGTGTGCAGAGTTGCGATTATTGCAAAATACTTTAAAAAATGCAACTTACATAGTGCCGCGCCTTGGCATCATCCTCTGTAGCTTGCTCACACCTCCGCAAAAAATCGACCTTCCCAAGCGAGTTAACGTTACAAAACTCTTCAATGCGAACCTCAAATAGGCTCTGGAACTGAAGATAAATATCATAATATTCTAGCTTGTGTTCATCATCATCAGTAAATGTCCGACAGTGCCGCATGAAGAAACCTTCGAACTCGGACTGGAAGGACGATGCAGATATGAACGCAACCAAATCTTTTATGATGGGGTCATTGTAACGACGTGGGTTGTTCAGAGCCTCCTGTGGAGTCTCAGTCATCTGAGAGCGCTTGCTTTGTGGGGAAGGAAGGAAGTTGATGAAAGATATTCTCCAATGAAATTAATATTGATTAAATAATTAATTTTCTTTTGAGCTGCCATGCATCGAGCTCTATCAATGGCCGAATTTTTAACTTCTACCCGTACGACTTAATTTTGTTTTGCCAAACAAACAGTAAAAAACATACAACCCAACATGCCAAAAATCTTCAAAATTATCTTCTACGACGACGACGACGATTACTACTACTGCCTCTAAAATTTCCATTCCCGTCTCCTACCAAACCACCTCCGCCACTGCTATTCTCGACATCACCTCCATGTTTATCTTTCGTTGCCTCCATCATATCGACCAGCCCCCAAAGTCCCCCCTTATCCAACCCCCCCCTACTCAATTTTGCTGTCTCTAGCATTTGATTTCTCGTTGATTCGTCCGCTTCAAAGGCAAATCTTGCACCGTTCGTCTGTATTCCAAACCAGTTATCCCACTTTGGTTGCCTTTTTGATTCATTTTTTTCGTCGCTTTCATTGCCCTCGTCACCACTGATTAATGATTCAAATGCATTCCTCACGTGGATGAATTCTGCCTTGCGTTCTTTTCTCAATGACGCCAAGTCTTTTCCTGCTTCTTTTGCGTCTTCTTCTGTTGCTAAATCCGGGTGCACCCGCAAGCTCAACTTTATAAAAGCCTTCTTGATATCAGAATCAGTAGGAGCAGAATTGGGATCCGGAGAAATATTCAATACTGCATAGTGCTTGGCGGTCGAAAAACATCGAAGTCTTGAGAAAATTGTTCTCAGTCCCGGAGACTGGAACATTTCTCCGAGCCAGACGGTATTTTTGGTTTGACACGATAGTGTTGCTAAGTACGGCACAAAAAACCGAATTTTTGCGTGTATGGGATGTGATTGCTTTTTCAGCATAATTTTCATCGCCATTTTGTGTACTGCAAAGAAGCCAAAGCAGCAAATAACATTGTGAGTAAACCCCTATTTTTCCGGACTGAGTGTGCTGCGATATATATGTGATATGAAGATGACTTTCTTTATTCCCAATTCCGCAATTCCGACGTGCTTTTGTTTATCCCCTTCACCGCTTATCTAACATCGTGATCGCCCCTGTACTTTCCGCAGCGCCTTTTTATAAGTCTTTAGAGTCAACGAGGAAAGATGGTGAAGTTTATCGCAACAAAGGTAGGTGTCGTGCAAGATTGAGTTTCAGTGTCATAGGAGTTTCTATTATCCCTGTCGTCTTTTTCCCTGGTGTGCTCTTCCCATTCCCCTGCTCTTTAGATTTAGGGTTAGTTTTCTTTCCTTTTCCGGATTTTTCGTCCAGGGTCTCGGTCTCGGAGTTGGACCCGGAGTCGGAGTTGTCGGAGCTTTGGCTTTGCCTTTGTCGGGCAGATGTGCGCCTAGGGTTAGGGTTAGGACGAGGAGTATGAGAAAACCAAAAGAAAGCAAAACAAACCCGCCGAGGCCTGATTTTCCCCCGGCTTATCGGGTATCGCCTCAGCCCGCTGCTAAGAAGGCGGTGCTGCGGCTGAAATATGTTGAAGGTCACGGTTGGAAATGTCTGTGAACTGATCTAGGTGTTTGTTGTTCTTGTCTTGTTTTTGTGTTTTGACTTTATAATTGTTTGTGGGGTGCTGTGTTTTATGTTCTGCCAATTGTCTTGGCTGGAAACGAACTTGATTGCAGCTCTAACCCCCTCACTCTACCCTCAGGCCGAATTCGACGAGGCTATCAAATCTGACAAGCTTGTGATCATTGACTTCACGGCTACCTGGTGTGGCCCTTGCCAGATGATTGGCCCTGTTTTTGAGAAGGTAAGTAAGTGATGATCTTGTCCTGGACGATGTTGCCAGCTATCTTACACGAACTGGGCGCAGATCTCCACTGAAGTAACGGATGCTGTCTTCCTGAAATGTGATGTCGATGCAAATTCTGAGACTGCTGAAGCTGCCGGAATTTCCGCCATGCCCACCTTCCAATTTTACAAGAATGGAGTGAAGGTCGATGAGATGTGCGGTGCTGACGAGGCTGGGTTGAGGTCTAGGATCGCGAGCAACAAGTAAATAAATATTGACACGATGAGCAACGCTATGCTTTTCATGTGAAATTTGGCAAAGTGCTTGGAGAAAGCTCCCCTGCAGCTAATATAAAATAAAAAATGGTTACCTGGTACCCGGATACACACAATTTGACGAGGCACAAAAAAAATTAAAAAAGCTCCTCCCTCCTACTCTCATTAATTCGTTCGTTCGTTCGTTCATTCATTCATTCAATCGTTCATTCATTCGTTCACTCATTCCTCGTTCACTCATTCCAGCTGTTTTCCTGTTCCAAAAAATTAAATCATGGTGTAAAGTACATACTCAGCGTAGAAAAGTTCCCAAACGCCTTTGTAGAATACCTTGATGGTATCACCATCCTCTTCCTCGACCTTGTCGTATTTATTCAGCAGAACTCCCGCAAGGGCGAGGTGGCCGAGAACCATTGGGATGCGGTTAAAGGTAAACCGGGGGGAGAGAATACCGGTGATTATCGCCCAGCTGTAGTTTGCAAAGAGGGCAAAGACGGCATACTGTATATTTCGTGCATTGTGTTAGTAGCGCCAATAGTTCGTGACTCGCCAAAAAAAGGTGCCACCCACCCATGAGCTGCTGCTCGCTCACCTTGGTCATTTTTCCCACCCCAACAGTGCTTGCCCAAGTCTTAATTCCTCCCTCCCTGTCACCTTCCACGTCCGTAAGATCCTTCGTAACGGCAATAACTCCCGCAAAAACGGTCATAAATCTCGAGATAAATTTGACCTTCGCGCTCCACATGAACGGCGCCCCGATGGCTTCCTTAACGGCGTAGAAGACGCCGAAATTGAGCAGGAAACCACGGACGGTTGCAATTGTTAAGGCGGCCAGGAGAGGGGAACGCTTGGTGCGGGGAAAGGGGAGGGAATAGATTGTTCCCAGGAATAGGCCAAGCATGTAGAGCTGGAAGAGGAGGGTAGAGAAGAATTTTCGGACTAGGTCGAGGGGACTAAGTAAGAATCGAGCTTTAATTTCACATTCAACAAAGCAATAGCAACCACCTACACTCACCTAAGCACGGTCCAATCACCGCACAAATCCCGCACATCCCCCAAGCAAATCTCCCCGTCATCTCTCCACTAGCGATGGGCAGGAACGGCTTGTTGATCTCGTCAATCTCCTTGTCATAAATCTGGTTCAGCCCGACAATGAAAGCATTGCCAAGGAGGAGGGCAAGCAAACCGACAAACGCACGGGATAACATCTGACACCAGAGGAGGGGGACTCCAGGAGAATCCACCAAGGCACGTATCGTACCGGCGACGCTGGCGAGGATCGTGCCGCGCTGTGGTGGATTGAAGAGGAGGGGAGTGGTTAGTGAGGGGGGTGATTTTCGACAAGAACAAATTGTTGAAGGGACTTACGATTGTATGCGGGCGTGTGAATTTGACGATTGCCTTCAGGGTAGGATACTTTGACAGAATGCTGCCGCTGCCGAAGGCTACGTCGACATCGGAGGATGTGGGGACGGTTGAAGCGGGAGAGTTTTGGGGAGAGGATGGAGGAGGATCATAAGGGAGCTCAGACGAGGAGTACGACGAAGAAAGGATGGATACAGACCGAGATGAAGGTAATGAAAGACAATTTTGGGGGAGATGGGGGCGGAGATGCGTGAATGATAAGACTGAGGAAACGATAAGTGGGAGGGGGAAGACGCGCATCCGCTCAGCGGAATTCGAAAACGTTTTTCTGCGGGATTTCTGGGGTGATTCTTTTTAGTTTTCTTTGAGAAATGTGTGTATAGATACCTATATACCAATAGACGACGGGTCACGTTGTAACGACAACTTTGCCCAGTCTAGTGCAAATGAAACAAAAAATATCGGGGGAATCAAGAAAAAATAATAAAATACCTCTAAAGAGCCCCAGGACACGTATCACGTATCACAGCGATGGACGGTCTTGCTGGGTACGGATCTTCTTCAGAAGAGGATGATGATACTGCTCCCCCTCTTTCGCCTTCGCCTCTTTTGGCTGTCCCTGCCGCAAAGAAGCGGAAAATATCTCTTCCCTCCGCAAAGTCAACTCTCGCATCCGACCCTTCACCTGCTTCCCTCCAAAGCGAGACCAAGAATGCAGCTGCAGTCACAGGCTCTAAGAGCCAAATCCAGGTGAAGAAGAAGAAGACGAAGTCGACGACGACGATTACGATGATGAAGCCCCGTCAGACGCATAGTCGAATCGTGAATGAGAATGTTGAGGAAGGTGTTTTTTAGCGAGTTTGAGTGAAGTTTGCTCCCATTGCTGCGTAAAAAATCTTAGAGAAGGTCGTCGTGATTAGCATTAAATTACTGAGTCTGGCCCGTTTGAAGTAGATCATACATCTTTCCATCAGCTAGATCAGATGGAAAGAACTTGGGAATGGATGTAAAAAGAATACTAAAACTGAAAAAGATTTATGGAGAACCATCCTAAAATAATTGCTGCTTTTTCATCCATCAAAACTTTACTCCCCCAATTTTAAGAAAAAAAGCAAACGAACATCCGCAAATCGTAACGCAGGTAAGGAAAATGCTCTTTCCCATTCCTCTCTTGCCCCCCAAGTAACCGATTCCTATCTCAAAGACATTCCACTCCAAATTAATAGTCAGTGCTGCCATAATCAAGAAGGACGAGGTTGCTTCGCAGAGGAGGTCGACAAAACTGTAAAGCAGCGATTGCTGTAACCTGTTTTCCGACATTGTGTCCAGAGTGAAGAAATTGGCCCGATTGTCGCTGTAATACAGCATTGGAAGCATTATTAATGCAAAACAGCTCGTGATGATTTCGGAGTACTCGCTCGCCAGCAAAGAAAGTATTAACCGCAACGCTTTTTTCTTGTAAAATAGCACGCGTTCTGCCCCCCTCCCCCCCTCTTCGCCATCATCTTCGCTATCTCCAACGCTATCCGTCTCAAAACCCTCATCCGTCGTGATCGTGTCAATGATACTTTGAACCTTAACATCAACTTCGTTGTTGTCACCCTCACCCGTCCTGCCACTATTTTCCAACTTAGCAAGTCTCCTCCTCAACCCGTCAATGGCCTTGCTAATTTCAACTCGACCCTTTTTCTCCTTCACCTGCTGCATCTTTATCCTGTTCGTCCTTGCCTTCATCCTAAAGTACAAGATCCTCATCCCCATAAACAAATTCTCGATCACGTCAACGAAGATCATCGGCAAGACGGAGGCTATGCTGTTGGCAGATATGAACAAGAAGTTAGCCGACATCGCCGATATAGCATCAAAGCAGAAGAAAACGAACGGCGCAACATCCGCGTTATTCCCCATCTCCGTTAGCCTCGCAGCGACGTGCTTGAAGAACAGCTTAACTAATGGCCAGATTGGAGCGAGTAGGATTTGGCTCCGGCCCTCCAGCGATTCAAATAGCGCTCTGAAGAAGCCGAACACGACTACATATATGCCCGCGGTGATCCCCAACCCGACCAGAGGCGCCACCCGTACTATCGTCGACTTTCTCAGTAGATTCCTCGCCCCCAGCTTTATAATCAATATAATAATCACTTGCGCTCCAGCAGATATCCCTGCGATAATTATGAAACCAAAAGGGACCGGGAACACCACAAATTTCGCTATGGCCAAATAAAAACTATACGAAATTGCCGAAGACAAGGTTCCCGGCAGAAACATATTCTTTTTCGTGAGCTCCATGGCCAAGGGCATCAAGTAAAGCGGTGTCAGACCGATTCCCAGCACACAAATTAAGACTCCGTAGCTCACATGGCTGTATGTATTGTACTCAAACCCTTTTGACGGGTCATCGAAAGGCATCAATGAAAACATAGCTCCGTTGAGCAAAGCTGGTATGGTTAACACAAGTACACCATGTACCGCAATCGCCGCATTCGATGGACGCTTTCTGTATTCAATGTCTTCTTTTTCGGTGTTGGTGTTGGTGTTGGTGGCAGTGCCCCCCATCTCATGTTTGTACTTCCCCTTCGCGCATCGCTCCAAATGCTTCGACAAATTCTGACTTAAACAACCATTTGGGACAGCTTCATCGCTAAGCTCAAACCTCACTTCTTTGCTAACTTCGTCAAAACTCATCGCGCTCATCTGTGAGGACAAAGTAGCGCGCTCCCGTTTTGTTCTCCTTTCAGACATAATATATCTCTGGGGTACAACGGTCGACATGCCGACCTATATGTAGAGATTGTACCAGAAGTTCAAAAGGATAGCTCAATAGCCTATAGGCACCAACTTACGTAGAATTAGACAGTGACCGGGGTAAGCACATCAACTATGTTGAGGGAAATTTTTCAGGGCTCCGTGCTGTGTGCTCTCCGTGCTTGTAGAAGGTGATCTAGATTGGGAGCTTACTTAACTAAGTTCGTTTGCGACAAAAACAATAGCAAATCAATTTTTTAATTGACAAGGCCCGTTACTAGATCACGTTGTGTGTGTGGGGAAAAAGAAAAAAAAAGAGAACTTTTATTAATTCATTTTCTTAATTACCAGGTATTCCTAGACATACACATAAATCCAACCATAGCCGATGCCCTCCTCCATAGAGCTTACGGTCGGCGCTAGCCCTCAAGCAGATCTGTCGGATGTAGAGGCGTCCATTACCAAAACTTCCTCTGACGACCCTGAGTCGGGATCATGGAGAGATAACACATGTCAAGAGCTGAAAATCGCCGTAAAGCAGCCTCAGTTCTATGCGACCCTCGTGATCTTTATCATCCTCGAGATAATCGTCATCGCCACTGACTCCAATCCTCTATACCATGTACTCTTCTGTTATTTTTTCTTTCTGACCTCAACTGCACCCATTGCAACTACGGGGTTCACGTTCTTCAAAGGGGAGATCGAGAGCGACTCCAAAACGAGAAAATCTTTCCTCGTCCTCGCCTCTTCCACAATGATCTCATGGATCTTTGCCAAATCTGTCCAGAACGCTTCTGTCCTCGGGGCCAAGTATGGGATCACAGGAGGGTTCGCTTACGCCGCCTGGTACATCAGCTTCGTCTCCTGTGCCGCCGTCATTTACAGGCTTAGAATGATGGGGTACAAGTCCCTCCCCGCTGCGATCCAATCCAACTACGGATCGACATCGATGATTTTTTTTGCCCTCGCAGTCCTCTATCGACTGTACAACGAAGTCTGGAGCAACTCCCTGGTGGTTTCTTCGTTCTTTACGTCCGAGTCGCACAGCTCCGAGTACTGGTGGAGCAACATTCTCTCCACCGCGATCCCGCTCGTGTATGTCCTCATGGGGGGCTTAAAGAGCTCTCTGTACAGCGACGTGTTGCAGGCCATTATGTTCATCCTTGGTCTCGTGGTTGTTCTCATATCCGTGGGCATCCAGCACTCGGAGAACAACGTCCTGAAAGGCTACCTAGAGGGGAACCATACATCTTCGTCCTTCATGAACTACAACCCCGCCGGCACCTCTCATGACAGGAATCCTCTCACACTCGCAGGAGGCATGGACCTTTTAATCACTGGGGCGCTTCAGGGCGCACTGTCTTACCCTTTCTTCGACCCTGTCCTCACCGACAGGGCGTTCCTCGCGAATCCCAAGACCAATGCAAGGTGAGGATTGATCGAAATATCACAAGGCACGACGGCACTGCGATAACACTGACCCTGTCTGCTACTCGCTTCGCTGGTCACAGGGCTCTCACGGCTGGAGGTCTCGTTGCTGGCGCATTTATCGTTCTCTTCAGTTTCATTGGAGTGTACGGATCCATGCTTGGGCAGTGCGTTGAGGCTGGCGTCTGTCCAGAAAGCGATCTCAATGGAGCATCCCTTTCCGGAGTAAAGGGTGGCGTGCCAGCTGAGGTTGCCAAAACGATTTCCGAAGGCATCTTTAACCTTCTCTTCCTCGTTATGGCCACTTCCTCCATTTCCACGCTCGACTCGACTTTCACGAGCACCGCCAAGCTTTGTGCGCCTGAACTCTTTGGATTCTGGGAAACTGGAGCTCCGGTTCCACTTAGCGAGGCTACTGACTTGCACGTTAAGGTCGGACGCTTTTCCATGGTCGCGATGGCCGTGATTGGTACGCTGCCCTTGCTGATGAACGTGACTGAATTGAGTGCAACGACGATCAGCGGTACGGTTGTGATGGGATTAGCGGGACCTGTTGTCCTCCTTGCTTTCTTCCCTTGGAAGAAAGGAGAAGTCAAGCCCCTCGCATTCCTGGCTCCATTCCTCACCGGTGCGGCCATAGGCGTGGCTTACATGGTGCGTTACTCCCTCAAAAGCGCCGACGGTACTCTCAAGTACCCCGACGTGAACGTTGACTTCACTCCACTGACAATTGGAGAGGGTAGCTACGGGATGCTCCTCGGTGTGAACGTGCTTGGGGCCTGCTTATCAGTGTTCCTCTGGTTCCTTTTCGCAACGTCAGACTGGTGCTTCGGCAACTATGAGGATGACGGAGAGAAGGAGGAGGAGGCAGCGTCGTCGGTAGATGTGGAGAAGGGTAAACAGGAATTTACAACGAGGTGAAAGGAGAAGTTCGATTTTGGATGACCGCAGTTCTTTCGAGAAGTTTGAAGTTTTGATTTTTTGTGGCAATGTGTTTCTATTTAGCATTTTTTAATTTCATTATTTCATTTGTTAACGATGATGGCCGAGCCGAGTTTCTGGATTCTGGAATCCTCGGCCTAGGGTCCCTACTAGTAGGGACTTTTTCTCCCAAAAAGAGAAGTTACAGAAGTAAAGTTTCTTCTTAATTTTTTTTCTTCTGTCGTTGTTTGTCCTCTTCTTTGCTAAGATGCCGAGGCCTCTTGCTTGGCTTTCTTTAGCTTATTTTTTTCCAATTGTTGTCACCTCTTCATTGCCCAATGACATTCGAGAAGACCATGAAAACAGCCTTCATCCAGATATTCACTTTATACCTTCCACCCCGTGCATAGGGGTTGGTGATATAGCCGGTGCTGTCTCGATTAACGGTGTCCACTCCGTATTCCAACTCTTGTCTGGGGGTAACTCGACAAACGGGGGGTTGAACGGATGGAACCATGCTACTAGTGAAGACTTTGTCCGGTTCAATAATGTGGGTGTGTCGATCGATGATTGGCCGAGCGGATTCGCCGTGCACGACGAAGAGAACGACGAGATGTGCGCCGGAATGAGGACCGATTCAATCCCGAGTGACGGGGGACAGGAAGTCGACAGCAGCATGGCCATGCGTTGCTCCCCCCTTCCCCCTTCCCCGCTGGCAGGCCCTTACGACTTCGGCGAACCGGAGAAGATGTTCAACGTTTATAACTGGCGCTTCGCACCGTACGACCCCTTCCGCCCGATACTGGACGAGGAGGGATTCTGGAATGTCGGGGTGGCCTTCGACGGGTGCAATGACACTCACGCCTACGGCGATGACGTGCCGAAACCTCCGTGCGAGGAGGGGGGGGGGTTCACCACGTGGAAGTCGAAAGACTTGCGGGGGGGGGACTGGGAGCAGAACGAGGATTTCACCTTTCTGACCAATAGGACTGTGTTTGGGACAGACACGGAGGGGTATGAGATGGTCACGATAGATTTCTTCACCCCTCCACTCGTTGGCGTCCCGTTCCCAGAGAACATACAGCACCCTTATCGCGTGTTATTGAATAACCCATACTACGCCCGCGGATCGACGGAGTACTTCATCGGTACCCAAGAAGTCAGCCCCTCATTCTCCCCCTTTACCTTTGACCCTAACGTGAATAAAAATGGTTCGCAGTGGATGTTGGACTGGAGTGCCTTCCGCCCTCGTTTAGACGGCACGGGATTCGGTAAAGACGCGCTCAATCAGTCCGAAGCGAATCATCCTAGTGGAGGCAGTTATCGCATGACACGGACGCTGGGAGAAGAGGGTAGGAGGGTCGCGTATTCGTGGGTCGGAGGGCTGTTCAATGGCATGAGCATCGGCCGTGATTTAGCCCTGGATGCGTCGACGGGGTACCTTATGCAGCGGTTCGTGCCTGAAATATCCTCCCTGCGCGTGGGCGACGGCGCGAAGTACTCGAGCCTCGCCGAAGAGGGGGAAGGCGACGTTGGAGGGTCGGGGCGGACCCTCGAACTGCACTTAAAATTCTCCAACTGGGGGCGGGCTTCGAATAAATTCGGCCTGAACGTACTCGCCGAGGAGGGCGGGTCGGGCGACAAGTGCGAGGTGTCGTACCGTCCGAAGAACGGACTGCTGTGCGTCGACTGCAGCTCGCAGCCCGTGCCGGAGGTTCCGACGGAACATGCAGGTGATGTGAGGTGTGGGCCGCTTTTGCCGGATTTAGGGCAAGAGGAGACGCTTGATATTCATGTCATCGTTGACAAGTCGTATGTTTCTATTATCGCGAATAACTTCACGGCTATTACGGCTTCTGCTAGCCCTAAAGAAGAGAGCTATTATTGGAACGTGTTCAAAGGCCAAGAGGATGATGAGGTGGAATATGAGGTGTATGCTTGGAATCTCACGCGTGCGAATTAGATAATAACGAGGGAAGGAGGATAGATTTTTGCAGTACAAGTACACAGTTCCTACCATCTTAATCGCTTATAAATTAATTAATTAATCCCGCCCTGAATCGAATCCCTGGTGCGTGCCTCCCCTCCCCCTCCCCTCACCCCTCACAAATTATTCACAGCCCAAACCCCAAAAGCAATGGTGGCGGCGATTCCCCCGAAGCTGAACAGAAGTATCGGCGCGTCCCCCCCGTCCAGCGTCGTCCCCACCCTATCCCCCACCTTCTTCGCGTACCTCCTCCTCGGCCCCGAGCACTGCGGGCACCTGAACCCGATGGTCTGCTCCTCAAAGTACAGGCCGGCGCACTCGGCGCGGTTGTAGATGTAGCCGCAGTCGGCGCATACCCAGTCGCCCTGCCAGTATTTTGAATCGGCTTCCAGCTGCGCGGCGCTCTTCTTTTTGGCGGGGAGGGAGGTGGGGGAGGGGCCCAGGAGGGGGAGGGAGGACAGACGTGGTGTCAGCGATGGTACCAAGTGAGGGGCGAAGGAGTGGGTGACTGGGATCAAGATGGAAAAGAGGACAGCGATGAAATAGTTTGATGCGTACATAGTCGGAGATTTTGGTAGTTTTTAAATCAGAGGGGGGGGGGATGGGGGAAATTCTTTGTTGTTGATGTTGACGACAAATCGAAGAAGTCCTCGCTGACGCATTTAGTAATAATAAGCAACGAAACTCGTTGCATTTGCCTCCCCTCTTTCTCCTTGTGAATGAGAACCCTTTCCCTCCCTTCAAAAAATCCCTTGATCCTCCTCACCCTCTCCCTCTTCTCTCTCTCCTCCTTCTCCCTTGTATATCTATCCCCCTACCGCCTGTCCTTAGTCGCGAGCTCTTCGTCGTCATCTTTAGGGAGCATGGTCCGTTCCAACAACGACGGCAACCACGACAACAGCAAAAGCAACGACAAAAACAAAAACAAAAACAAAAACAACAACTCCATGTCTCTGGCCTCGTACCTCCGTTCGTCCCGTTCCTCCCTCTCCTCCCCCTCCCCATCCGCCCCCTACAACGTCGTGACGGGGAACCAGGCCGCGGACATGGACTCCATCGTCTCGACGATCGTCCTCGGCTACTACCTGGAAGTCCTCCGCAGACACCGCGGCGACGACAAAAACGAAAACGCCGACAACGCCGACAACGCCGACGCCGACAACGCCCTTCACATCCCCCTCCTCCCCCTCCCCTCCAGCCCCCTCCGTCTCCGTCCGGACGTCCTCTCCCTCTTCTCCCTCCTCCTAACCCCCCTCTCCCCTCCTCCTCCCCCCCCTCCCTCCTCCCCCGCTTCCCCCCTCCCCCACCCCCTCCTAACCTTCCGCTCTACGTTCGACCCCCGGGGTACCCTACCCCCGGGCTACACCCTGACGCTCGTCGATCACAACGCCGTCGACTACACGTACTTTCCGGAGGAGGCGTTCGGGGGGGGGAAGGGTAGGGTCAGGGGTATCGTCGATCACCACAGGGACATGGGGTACCACGGGGAGGTTAGTGGCGCGTCTCGTAACATCGCGTTCGATGGTTCCGCCGGCGGTGGTGGTGGTGTCGGTGCGGCGCTCGTCGGCAGCTGTTGCACGTTGATAACCGAGATGATATTCCCCACCAACGACTCCTCCGTCGACTCCTCCGTCGACTCCTCCCCCGTCGACTTCTCCTTCCCCCTCGCCGTCCCCCCCTCGGACCTTCGTGACGTCTCGGTGATGCTCCTGGGGGCGATACTGCTCGACACGTCCGACATGTCCCCGGACGTCGGGAAGGGAACGGAGAGGAGATCGGAAGAGCGTCGAACACACAAACAACTAAACGAGAAGGACAACAACGACAACAACCCTTACTCCTCCTCCTCCTCCTCCTCCTCCTTCCGCTCCTCCCTCTACGCCTCCCTCAGCACCGCCCGATTCCTCCCCTCCTTCTGGTCCTCCCTAACCCTACCCGAGCGGCTCGGGCTCGACTACAAGTCGTTCGAATACGGTCCGGAACAACAACAACAACCGTCGTCGTCGTCGTCGGAGGTCCCGGGAATAATACGACGACGAAGAAGGCGAAGGTTCGGGATGTCCACGGTACTCATGCCGGGGGCTTCGGCATTCGGAGGCGGGGGGGAGGAGGAGGAGGAGGAGGACGAGGACGGCGGTGGAAAGGAAAAGGACGTTGAC
>ERZ651776.706-NODE-706-length-44848-cov-3.919055_pt1 | contig 44848 bp, 39 predicted proteins | sample MGYA00514761_ERZ651776 | MGnify/ENA metagenome assembly ERZ651776
GGGATTACATGGGGCACCCCGAAGGAAGCGTCGAGTTTATGGTGGAGTTGGGGCAGACACTGCAATTATTGGCGCTGAGAGAGGAGTGTAGGCGATAGGTTCCATATGCGCATGCTGTGCATTGAACCGACGCGCTAGTATTGCTGAAAGTATTCTGAGGGCAACTTCCACACTCTGCTGAACCAACAGAAGCTTTGTAAGTGCCTGGTGCAGCAATACCTAATGTGCGAATACGTTCAGCGATTTCATCAACCGCGGTTGCCAATTCGGTGTAATGCTCTTCAAACATCAAATGCAATTCACGAAACTGCATACCTGTGACATTCCAGTGAAAATTATGCGTCTGTAAATAAAGCGTGTACGAATCTGCTAACAGCTTCTTTAAACCATCAGTAATTTCTGTTCTATCTGCTTTATTAATACCAATATCGATGTCAGTCATTTTATTTCCTACTATTTAACGTTTAAATTTAAAAACATAACGAGGTGGTAAAAAACCATCCTCGTTACTTTGCTGCCGCTACTGTATTGCCGCTAGTATTGCTATATAACGACCGTTAAAATCACGCTAAATCAAAGCGATCTGCATTCATGACTTTGACCCAAGCCGCCACAAACCGACGCACGAACGTTTCTTCGGCATCATCTGTCGCAAAGGCCTCAGCCACGGCGCGCATTTGAGAGTTTGACCCAAATACCAGATCAACCCTACTTGCTGTCCACTTAATTGCGCCCGTCGCCCTGTCACGTCCCTCAAATGAAGATTCATGATCTGAGACGTCCACCCAAGTTGTGCCCATATCTAATAGGTTCACAAAGAAGTCATTGCTCAGGGTGCCAGGCCTGTCTGTAAACACGCCATGCTTTGAGCCACCGTGATTGGCGCCCAAGACCCTAAGACCACCAATTAGAGCAGTCATTTCTGGAGACGTTAATCCCATCAACTGTGCCCGGTCGACTAACAGTTCTTCCTCTGAAACAGTAAACTCTGTTTGCATATAATTACGGAAGCCGTCAGCCTTTGGCTCAAGTACGTCAAAGGAGTCTATGTCAGTCTGCGCCTGAGTGGCGTCACCGCGCCCTTGCGTGAACGGAACGCTCACATTGTGGCCGCCAGCTTTTGCTGCGGCTTCAACCGCCGCAGTTCCCCCAAGGACAATAAGGTCAGCCATTGACACATCTTTGCCAAAACTGGCTTTGATAGCCTCTAGCGCCTTTAGTACTTTTGCGAGTTGGGCAGGTTCGTTTACGTCCCAATCTTTTTGAGGGGCCAATCTGACCCGTGCGCCGTTCGCACCACCACGTTTGTCAGAGCCGCGGAAGGTTGAGGCTGAGGCCCACGCCGCAGACACCAATTCTGAAATTGACAGACCAGCACTCATAATTTGAGATTTTAGATGTGCGAGATCTGCTGCACTCAACGCGGGACTTCCACCCGGGATTGGATCCTGCCAAATTAGCTCTTCCGCAGGGACATCGTTCCCGAGGTAGAGATTTTTAGGTCCCATATCTCTGTGCGTTAGCTTGAACCATGCACGGGCAAACGCATCTGCAAATGCATCTGGGTTAGCATGGAAGTGACGTGAAACTTTTTCATATGCAGGATCTGTACGCATTGCCATATCTGCCGTGGTCATCATTACTGGTACTTTCGCACCGGACCCGTCCACTTGTGGCGCGTGGTCTTCGTCGCTCAAATCTTTGGCGTGCCAAATATTTGCGCCGGCTGGGCTTTTAGTTAGCTCCCAGTCATATCCAAAGAGCAGGTCGAAGTAGCTCATGTCCCACTTGGTTGGGCTGGAGGTCCAAGGACCCTCAACGCCACTTGTCGTGGTGTGAACGCCGACGCCACTTTCGAAGTCATTCTTCCATCCGAGACCCTGCTGGACGATGCTCGCACCCTCAGGCTCTGCTCCCACTAGTTCGGGATCGCCTGCTCCGTGAGCCTTACCAAAGGTATGTCCGCCGGCAACTAACGCGACAGTTTCCTCGTCATTCATTGCCATACGAGCGAAGGTCTCACGGATATCGTGTCCAGATCCCATTGGATCAGGATTACCATTAGGGCCCTCGGGGTTGACGTAGATCAAACCCATTTGGACCGCTGCCAGTGGATTTTCGAGTTCACGCTCGCCGCTGTAGCGATTGTCATCAAGCCAGATGTCTTCGGTGCCCCAGTATATATCTTCTTCAGGCTCCCACACATCAACGCGGCCACCACCAAACCCAAAGGTTTTAAAGCCCATGGATTCCAAGGCAACATTGCCTGTTAAAATCATCAAATCTGCCCAAGATAGGGCCTTGCCATATTTCTGCTTAATTGGCCAAAGTAGCCTACGAGATTTATCTAGGTTACCGTTGTCAGGCCAGCTGTTGAGTGGGGCAAACCTCTGCTGACCCGCGCCTGCACCGCCGCGGCCATCCGCTGTGCGGTAGGTTCCTGCGCTGTGCCAGGCCATGCGAATAAAGAAAGGACCGTAGTGTCCGTAATCTGCTGGCCACCAGTCTTGGCTGTCAGTCATTAATGCTGTCAGATCGGCCTTAACCGCATCAAGATCTAATTTTTTAAATTCTTCTGCATAGTCAAAATCCGCATCCATTGGATCAGACAGGCTGGAATGCTGAGCCAGGATCTTAAGGTTTAACTGGTTTGGCCACCAATCTGTGTTTGATCGACCGCGCGAGGCTGCATTAGTTGCAGCACCGTGCATTACTGGGCATTTGCCGCCCTCTGGTGCGTCTGTTCCGTCCATTATACTCTCCAATCTGGGTCTCTTAAAATTTTTTACCTTGATATTAGGTCTAAAGTAATGAGGGCAACACTTAACAAATATGACGTTGGGACAAACTTTCCAACTTTATTTTTATTTTTTTACACAAATCTATTTACGTAGTTTTCTAGGATTTCCTGTCTTCCGGATACTGGTGTAGGAGAAATCTTACTGTCGGTGACAGATTTGGCAATACTGGCGAGGTCACTGTTTAGCATTTCTTGCGCTTTTGGAGTTTCCCAGCCTGCATAGCGACCCCTAAGAGCCTCCTCTAGGCCGCCATCTTCTAGCATCTTAGCCGCAGCTTTGATCCCGCGCGCGCAGACGTCCATGCCGCCTATATGGGCGGCAATCAGGTCTTTTGGGTCGAGTGACTGGCGTCTGAGTTTTGCATCAAAATTAGTGCCACCCGAGCCCAGGCCTCCATTTTTTAGGATATGGTAATAAGCCAAGGCGACTTCGGGGACGTTATTGGGGAACTGGTCAGTGTCCCAACCTGATTGGTAGTCATTGCGGTTCATGTCGATTGAGCCTAGAACCCCCAACGACGCTGCCGTCGCTATCTCGTGTTCGAATGAGTGGCCGGCTAAAATGGCGTGACCCTGCTCAAGATTTAATTTTATATCTTTTTCCAGACCGTATTTCTGTAGGAAGCCAAAGCAAGTCGCCGCATCATAGTCGTATTGGTGTTTTGAGGGTTCCTGTGGCTTTGGTTCAACTAATATCTGTCCCTTGAAGCCAATTTTATGTTTGTAATCGACCACCATCGATAGGAAGCGGCCCATATGATCCAACTCAAGCCCCATGTTGGTGTTGAGTAATGTCTCATATCCCTCGCGCCCTCCCCAGAGGACATAATTTTCACCACTGAGTTTATGGGTAGCGTCGAGGCAACTTTTAACGGTGGCTGCAGCGAACGCAAAAACATCGGGATCCGGATTAGTTGAAGCCCCACTCATCCAGCGGCGGTGGGTAAACATATTAGCCGTTCCCCAAAGGAGCTTAGTTCCAGTGGATTGCATTTTCTCACCAAAGTAATCGGTAATTTCATCCAGCGTGCTGCGGTTGGTATCAAAATGCCCCGTCTCGGGCCGTATATCTGCATCATGCCAGCAGAAGTATGGGACATTCAGCAACTCAAACATTTCAAAGGCCACGTCCGCCTTTATACGAGCGCGCTCCATATTGTCTTGTGGGTGCCACGGCCGCTCAAAGGTCTGGCCACCGAAGGGGTCACCACCCTCCCAGGCGAAGGAGTGCCAGTAAGCCACTGCAAAACGCAGGTGCTCTTCCATTCTTTTACCCATAAGAATCTCATCGGGATTATAGTGGTGGAAGGCCATTGGGTTATTGCTGTCTGGCCCCTCAAAAGATGCCTTATCAATGCCTTGAAAAAATTGTGTCATTCGAGAGCCTTTAATGCTGGATATGTCATCTTGTAGCGTTCGTACGCCAATTGATATTTTGCTGTTAATTCACTGCGTGGTAAAATCGTCTTCGCTACTTTTGGAGGTGTCATTACAGTTTGAGGGGTGCGCCCTGTTTTCCCAACAATTGCCAGGCGTGCAGCGCCAAGTGCCGCACCAAACTCACCCTTCTCGGGTAAGTCAATCGGCATGTCCAATACGGTCGCAACAAGCTCAACCCAAAAAGGTGACTGGGCCCCACCGCCGATCCCAAGCGCTCGCGAGAGATTGGTCCCTGTTGATTTTAATGCCTCAAGATTATCGCGCAATGCAAAGCTTACGCCCTCCATAACTGCCTGAACCATATCGCCGCGGGTTGATGCGATATCGATATTTAACATCGCCCCCCTAATAGCGCTGTCGTTGTGGGGCGTACGCTCACCCGACAGGTAAGGCAGAAACTGCATATCATTTGGTCCATTTATACTTGTGCCAACAATTCCAGCAAGGTCTGCCGCGTCTGCGTCAAGGATCTGTGACAGCCAATTCAAACTGTCGGTTGCAGCTAAGATGACGCCCATTTGATACCACCGATTTGGAACGGCGTGGCAAAAGGTGTGTACTGCTGAGGAGGGCATTGGTGCAAAACTATCCTTTGCCGCTAGCAGAACTCCGGAGGTCCCAAGTGAGACGAAGGCGTCTCCCTCTTTGAGAGCGCCGACCCCGCAGGCTGCAGCTGCATTGTCGCCGCCGCCGCCAACCACTATAACGTTTCGACCAACCCCCCAGCGTTCAGCTAGTTCGGAGCGCAAATTTCCAATGGGGGCTGATCCTTCAAATAAGTCAGGAACTTGGTCTTGCCGCATCCCGGACTTTGACAAGAGATCTGGCGACCATTCTCTGGCCCCACAGTCGAGCCATGAAGTCCCGGCGGCGTCAGACATATCTGACACGTAATTTCCAGTAAGCCAGAAATTCATGTAATCTTTTGGCAGTAGGATTTTGGCAATCTTAGCAAAGATCTCGGGTTCATTATTTGCGACCCATAAAACTTTTGGCGCAGTAAAACCTGGAAAAACTATATTTCCTGATATCTCCTGAAAACCTTCAAGGGCGTCTAGGTGCTCCGCCTCCAGGTGGGCGCGGGTATCATTCCAAAGCATGCAGGGTCGTAGTACACTGCCATTACTGTCAATCAATGTGGCTCCGTGCATATGGCCTGAGACGCCGATGCCCTTTAGGTCAGAAAACGCATCCGTATATTTTGTTCGCAGTGAATTGATGACGCCCTCACATGCAGTAGTCCAGTCGGTAGGGTCTTGCTCGCTCCAGGAGGCTTGGGGATGATTTACGCCATAGGTTTCTTGAGCGGATGCAACAATGCGCCCATCTTCTTGAACAAGAAGTCCCCGGAGCCCAGAAGTTCCTAAGTCTAAACCTAAATACATCTATTTCCTTACGTATTCTTATCTTTATGATTGTCAGTGTAAGACCAAGATTGCGCTATACACTAGGTAGTTATGGTGGGCGCAGTTGTCCAGTTGTTACTCAAAGCCACGGAGTTGTCTGACTTCAACATTCAGATGGTTTATCTTATCACCTAGACTGACCTTGGGACATTCAAATTAGGCCAGGGCAAACTTCGCCGATAAGCAGAGGAGTACCAGAAATGTTATACCAATCCGCAAGTGGAGCCACCAGGGCGGGGTGAGGTCAAGTTTGAAAAATATAAGGTCTAGAACAATTAACAAACAAAACCCGACCATAAGAAACTCTATTTTATTTTCAGAATTAGTTGAAATTAAAAAGAATACCGCCAGTGCTGGCAGCACTGATAAAGTATAACAGATAGCAGCTTTTAACTGTGTCGTTTTCGTAGAGAAGCCCCAAAGAACTCCAGACATAAAACTCATTATTACTGCACTATAACTTATCTGAACTTGAGCTCCCACAAACCCTTTCCCAAGCCACATTTGGCTCCACGCCATTAAGTCCGTATTTGCTAGGGTCAGCGCTCCCCAAAAAAAAGGTGCCAGTCCTGCAAGGCTTAATAAAAGGGGAGCATTGGGAATGGGTTTGTTCAAATTAATCTCGGATTAGTCTTTTGGATTAGTGTTATCGTCTAGGCTTGCCAGAAATTTGTCGCTGTCTTCTGCAATCAATTCTTTTTTTTCGTCACTCATACGGTCATAAACTTTGTACATCATACCTACTCTGTGATTGTTACCCAATTTGTTGCGGTTGCGTTTGAGGAAGTCCCAGTAGAGATAATTAAAGGGACAGGCGTCTGGACCATTTTTTTTGGTTACGTTGTAGCTGCAACCTTTGCAGTAGTTTGACATTTTATTAATGTAGCCGCCACCGGCAGCGTATGGTTTACTTGCCAAATACCCGCCATCTGCAAATAAAGCCATTCCAGATACATTTGGCAATTCCACCCACTCAAATGCGTCTACGTAAACGGATAAGAACCAAGCGTTCACCTGCGCTGGATTAATTCCCGTCAATAGAGCAAAATTTCCTAGAACCATCAGGCGCTGAATGTGATGTGCATAGGCGTTTTGTGATGTCTCTTTAACTGACTGATGCAGACAATTCATTTTTGTGTCTGCGTCCCAATAAAACGCAGGCAACTCACGTTTGGCCTCAAAGAAGTTCAGTGCCGCATAGTCTGGCATCTCACTCCAATAAATCCCACGAACAAACTCCCGCCAACCCAGAATTTGACGAATGAAACCCTCGACAGCATTTAGGGGGGCGTGATTGTCGTGGTAGGCCTGCTCTGCCGCTTGGATACACTCCAGTGGTGAGAGCAATCCACAATTTAAATATAATCCAATATGTGAGTGATACATCCACGGCTCGCCCTGGATCATGGCATCTTGAAAGTCACCGAAATATTTAAGCCGCTCGTCTATAAATTGTGTCAATGCTAGTTTCGCTTGGGTTGCATTGACGGCGAAATGAAAGCCGGAGAGCACGCCCATGTGATCTGAAAATTTATCTTCAACCAATTTCATGACATCTAAAGTTACTTTGTCTGGCTCAGAAGAAAAAGTTTCGGGTACATCAAAATTTGAATTGGGTGACTTTCTATTTTCAATATCAAAATTCCACTTGCCGCCAACGGGCTGATCGCCATCCATTAATATTGAGTATTTCTTGCGCATCTCACGGTAGAAATACTCCATCCGGAGGTTTTTCCGATCCTTACTCCATTTTCTAAATTCAAATTGATTACATAAAAAACGATCGTCCTCTCTGATATCAACTGGAACCCCGAAGAGTTCTTGCCAGCCGTTGATTTCGGTTAGAACTCGATACTCTCCCGGTGAGGTTACAATTATTTTATCAATTTTATGGTTCGCCAGGGTTTTTTCTACTGCTTGAGTAAAAGAGCTCATTGGCTCTGGGTCACTCAGTCTAAAATACTCAACTTGGTATTTTTTCTCATTGCGTAACTCTTCAGAAAAATGCCGCATAGCAGAAAACAAAAATGCGATTTTTTTCTTGTGATGTTTTACATATGTCGCCTCAGCAAAGACTTCGCAAATTAAGACAATGTCATTTTCTGCGTCTATGTTGTTTAGACTTGAAATCTCATTGCTGAGTTGATCGCCTAGGACTACCCGTAATGCCGGCAATGAAACTCTCCCCCGTCGCTTTCATGACTTCTTGCAATTAGGCCAGAGACCTGAAAATTCAAGCATTTGATGACTGCGTGGCGATGTATTACAAAATAAAACTTTGGTGCTGGTCTTTTAGTTTCATGGTAGCCTGCTAGTTCCATCTATATCCACTTAGATAGGCTAAGGTAAATGAAGAAGACAACTGTAGACCTACAACCCGAGGAAGTAAGCGATATTATTCAAATGGCGCTGTCTGACCATGTCTCATTTACCAACATTGAAAAAATTTATGGTCTGAAAGAAAGTCAGGTTGTACGTCTAATGCGCTCTAACTTAAAGACTGGGAGCTACCGGGCTTGGCGAAAGAGGGTTCATGAGTTTGGCACTCGTCGGGAATTCTACAAGTGAAGACAGTTAAGAAATCTAATCTTCCAACAAAGATTTGTTTAACTTGTGCACGGCCTTTTACATGGAGAAAAAAATGGGCCAAAGTTTGGGATGAAGTGTTGTACTGCTCCAAAAAATGTAGTGGCTCAAGATGAGTGAAGAACTAGTGACTTCAAATAACTTAGGGTCTTCCCGGCTTGCAAAAGCCACCCCAACTCGGGCCGCAGGTCTGGAGAGGCTTAGCAACTTTACGTCAACAGGGCTTAAATTATACACAGATGGGCGTAATTACGATTACGGGCCAGAAGACCGATCCAATATTTCTGCCCTATCACCGTGGGTTAGGCGCCGGTTAATCTCTGAACAGGAAATAATTGAAAAGTTATTTAAGACTAATTCCCATGGTGCTGCCGATAAATACATACAGCAAGTTATCTGGAGAACCTATTTTAAGGGCTGGCTAGAGCAGCACCCAACTGTTTGGAATGCCTACAACGAGGGGGTTATGAGTGGCCTAAATGAAGTTTCATCCGACCAAAGCAGGGCCCGTGTGTATGAAAAAGCAATTACAGGCCAAACTGGGATAGACTGTTTTGATAGTTGGGCAACCGAACTGATGGAACATTCATACCTACATAATCATGCCAGATTGTGGTTCGCCTCTATCTGGATATTCACGCTCAAATTGCCATGGGAACTTGGCGCTAACTTCTTCATGAAATATCTATTGGATGGAGATCCTGCCTCAAACACTTTGAGCTGGAGATGGGTGTCGGGCTTGCACACAAAAGGCAAAAATTATCTAGCCACATCAAGTAATATTGATAAATTTACATTGGGTAGATTTAGGATAGAGGCACATCTAAATGAAGCTGCTAATCCATTAACCGAACTGACCGAACACCCAATCCAATCACTACCGCGTTTGGAAAATCTGCCAAGTGATGACTTCCTATTGTTAGTCACAGAGGAAGATTGCAATAGCGTGGAATTGACTGGACAATTTCCAGTGGCTGCCCTTGGATTAATTCTTCCAGAAAAATCTGAAGTTTTTGAAAGGAGTGATGCTGTCTTCAACTTTTCACATGGTGCGGTAACGGATGGGGTGGAGCGCATTAGTAGCACTGGCGAGGTCTTGATTTGTGAAGAATGGGCTGAGCCGATAATCGAACTGGCACGCTCAAAAAAGGTGAAAAATATTGTTACCGCATATACTCCAATTGGTCCGGTAAACACTAAGCTACAGGGTATTAAACCTTTATTAAAAAATGCTGGTATTGAACTGTCATTTTTGCGGCAAAAATATGATCAAACTTTTTGGCCCCACGCCACAAAAGGCTTCTTTGCCTTCAAGAAGAGTACAAATAAGCTGGTGCAGGAATTAGCACCATACGCCCCGTAATTTAAAATCCAAATATTTTTTTATTACTATGATTACAGCATATCACAGCTGGGCTTAGATATTTATAATGACTATTTAACTTCGAGTATTTTGGGTTGTTAATAAAAGAGTAAAACATTGTATGTGTTGTATTCTTGTGGTCCTGTTTAACTGAATTGTAGAGTTTTATGCTGGCTTACAGTGATATTGATTATCTGACATCAATCACCAGGTCGCTTTGTTTAAATAAAAAGTGGAAATACTTTTGGTGATGCCTGATTTAACTCAGAAAAATAATAAGGTGGGCGGGCTTTACCTTATTGCAGAAATTTTTGTCACCTTTGTCCTCGCAAGTATAGTAAAAATTCTTCAGCCTGACTTTTCAGTATTTCTGATTTTGTTTTTTAGGTACTTATTTTGTCTTCCACTGCTTGTCGCGTATGCGGTTTATACTAGAGGATATAACTTCCTAAAAATTCAAAATATTAAGGGGCTAGCTCTGAGGTCTAGCTTTGGATTTCTTGGCCTATTAATGTGGTTTTTAGCAATAACTAAAATCGATATTAGTCTTGCTACTGCGCTATTAATGACAATGCCAATCTTCATCACTGGCCTCTCAGTTGTGATTGCTAAAGAGCAGGTAGGGGTAAGACGGTTGGGTTCTGTTATCCTTGGATTTTTTGGTGTTCTAGTGTTATTGCTACCGATCAATCCTGAGCTTAATATTTGGGGTGCTATATTTGCTCTCCTTGGCGCCCTGTTTGCTGCCTTAATGTTCGTCTATTTAAGAATACTGGGGCGCAGTGACCCGCCAGTTTCCACAGCAATCTGGTATAACTCGGTAGGTGTAGTTTTGGCTGGTATTTTAACCTATATTTTTGGTGGGTTTACGCCACTTATAAATTTAGATGGTTCCCAGGCTATTTACGTTTTTATTACCCTGGGCGTAATAGCGAGTTTCCAGCAATTCTTTTTGGCCCAAAGTCATATGTACGCTGAGGCCTCAGTCCTTGCACCTCTTCACTACTTATCCATTCCGTTTGCTGTGTGTGTGGGTATATTATTCTTTGGTGAAGTTATTACGGTAAAATTTCTGATTGGTACTTCTGTTATTATAGCCTCAACTTACTACATCTTCCTAAGAGAGCAGGTTCACAACTGATTAATCGTTGCATAAAGACTTTGCAGTCTTAGTGCTATTCCGCCAAGAACACCCTAACCGCCGCTTCAAATGCCCTAGGCCGTTCGGCGTGCAACCAGTGCCCTGCATTAGGAATTTTGGCAAAATGGGCATTTGGAAACAAGGTTTTAATTTTTGACCGGTGGTCTCTTTGGACATAATCAGAATTCCCACCCGCTAGGAATAATGTTGGCCTATTGAATTTCCCAGATATTTCAGGGAAGCCAATGATTTGCGGCATGAATTCTGTTAAAACATCAAGGTTTAGTAGCCATTTGCACTCTCTTAAGTTCAAGCTTTGCAATAAAAAGCTGCGAACATTCGGATCGTTGACTGTCTTTTCGAGCGCTGCGTCAGCGTCTCGGCGTGAACTGAGGTTGGCTATGGGCAACGCTTGCATTGCATCAATTAAGGTTTGTTGGGTATGTGCGTATGCCACAGGCGCAATATCAGCGACAATTAAACGTCGAATGGGTGCATTTGTCAGGGCGGCCAGCATTGAAGCTTTTCCTCCCATCGAGTGGCCGAGTAGGTCGATGGGTTCGTCGATCTTAGTGATAACCTCAGATAGGTCAGCGGCCATTGCCGCGTAACTGTGATCCGGTAGCCATGGACTGCTGCCATGATTGCGCATGTCGAGGGTAAAAACTCGCCGCTTATCGGACAGTCGCCTGGCAATTACACCCCAATTTCGTCCTGAGCCAAATAAGCCGTGGGCAATAACCAGTGGTGTACCTGAATGGTTTCCGTGCGAAATCATATTTAACATGGTGATAACTTATGATGGCTTTCAATGACTGGCTAGCCCAGTTATGAGAGTGAAAAATCTTATTAAGGTAATAACGATGGTTACTCATAAACACACCATCCCCACGCAGGGGCTTCATCACATCACACTTACCGGTGCGGGAAGGCAGATTACTTTAGATTTCTGGGAAGGTGTACTTGGAATGCCTTTTATTTTTGAGCAGCCCAATCTTGATAACCCAGAGGAAAGCCATCTTTATTTTGATCCGGGTGATGATCGCTTAATTACTGTTTTCTGTGATGAGACGAGAGAACCTCGAAAAGGAAACACACCAATGGTGCCTGGTGCGGTGCACCACTTAGCATTCGAGGTGAGCCAGGCTGTATCAATTCATCTGCCAGAAAAGCTAGATAGCCTGGGCATTGGGCACTCAGGTTTGAAGGATAGAGGTTTTATGACTTCTATTTATTTTCGAGAACCGTTGGGGCTATTGATTGAACTGGCTGCATACAAATTTACACCTCCCCAAGGTGTAAGTCGTGCACGAGTTTTATTTGAAGCGCACCGTATTCGCGTGGCGAATGGTGATTTATCTATTTCCGATATTCATGTCGCTGATGCATTAGCTAAACTAGCACATAGAGATGTACCAAGCCTGTCAAACCCCAAAACGGAAAAGTAATGCTTTTGGCTGGACGAACTTTTTTTTAAGTCCAGCCCAGAAATGTAGTTTTATTTAGTAGAGTGGGAACTTTGCACATAATAAACCAACTTCACCTTTAACTTTTTCTTCCACGGCATGATTTGCGTCTTCACCGTTTTTTGCCAACCCATCAACAACTTCTATAATCCAGTCGGCAATTTGACGAAATTCCTCTTCACCAAAACCACGAGTTGTTCCCGCTGGACTGCCCAATCTGATTCCGCTCGTGACCATCGGCTTCTCAGGATCAAATGGAACACCATTCTTATTACAAGTAATACGGGCGCGACCAAGAGCTTTTTCAGTTGCATTCCCCTTCACGCCTTTGGGGCGCAAATCTACAAGTACGACATGTGTATCTGTACCGTGAGTAACTGTATCTAAGCCACCTTTTATCAACTGATCGGAGAGTGCCTGTGCATTTTTAATCACATTTTGAATGTATATTTTAAATTCAGGCTGTAGTGCCTCACCAAATGCAACCGCCTTTGCGGCAATAACATGCATTAAGGGCCCGCCTTGTATGCCTGGAAAAATGGCAGAATTAAACTTTTTCGCCAATGTTTCATCGTCAGTCAAAATCATTCCACCGCGTGGTCCGCGTAGTGTCTTGTGTGTTGTGGTTGTTGCCACGTGGGCATGGGGGAACGGACTTGGATGCTCACCACCGGCGACGAGACCTGCAAAGTGCGCCATGTCGACATGCAAATAGGCACCCACACTGTCAGCAATTTCGCGCATACGCTTTAAGTCAATTTGTCGTGGAACTGCAGATCCCCCCGCAATAATCAGCTTGGGCTTATGTTCTGTAGCGAGCGCTTGAGCTTGATCATAGTCGAGGCGATTATCTTGTCGACGTACGCCATATTGTATTGCATTAAACCATTTGCCTGATTGGTTTGGTGCGGCACCGTGGGATAGGTGGCCGCCGGCATCAAGGGACATTCCCAGGATGGTATCGCCTGGTTGCAAAAGTGCTTGAAAAACGCCTTGGTTGGCCTGGCTGCCAGAGTTAGGTTGGACGTTCGCGAACCCACAATTGAAAAGCTGGCAGGCACGCTCTATCGCAAGAGTTTCTGCAATGTCCACATATTCACAACCGCCGTAATAACGACGCCCGGCATATCCTTCAGCATATTTGTTGGTCATAACTGACCCCTGCGCCTGCAAAACAGCTTTGGATACAATGTTTTCAGAAGCTATAAGCTCAATTTCATCGCGCTGACGCTCAAGCTCTTGGTCAATTGCCTTTGCTAGAGCTGCATCAGTATTTGCCAAATCTGCATTAAAAAAGTTGTGATTGCTGACTGTCATTTTCTTGTTTCCTTAGCCCTGTTAGTTGCTTATGCTTGTTTCCGATAAGAAATGTCAAAGATTAGTAGCGCGACTTATTGACCTAAATTTCTTGTCCCTGGGCCTCACTTGCGTTTTAATGCTGCACTGGCATAGGGTGCAGAAATGGAGTTTCCAAAATGCCTGCGACAGACCGTAAACGTATTTCTTTTTTAGCCAGCAGTACAGAGGTTGCTCAGTCAGCAAAGAGTACATTTGTAAACCAATTTGGTGACTGTGAGTTAGGCAAAGCTGATGTTATTGTCGCCCTGGGTGGTGATGGCTTTATGTTGGAGACGTTAAATTCAACTCAGCATCTAAATATTCCAGTATATGGGATGAACCGGGGTACTGTTGGGTTTCTGATGAATGAATTTTCACTGGAGCATCTGACAGATCGACTGGCTGATGCAGAAGAGGCAGTAATTAATCCTCTGCGTATGCATGCTACATGTGCCGATGGCATTACCCACACAGAGCTTGCCATCAACGAAGTTTCACTTTTAAGGCAGGGCCCTCAGGCAGCAAAATTAAAAATCTTTGTTGATGATCGACTGCGGCTCAGTGAGCTGCACTGTGATGGAGCTTTGGTTGCAACGCCCGCAGGTTCAACGGCCTACAATTATTCAGCGCACGGGCCGATCTTGCCGATTGGCTGCGAAGTTTTGGCCATCACGGCCATGGCTGCGTTTCGGCCTCGAAGGTGGCGAGGTGCCGTCCTACCAAAAAATGCAAAAGTGAGATTTGAAATAATTGAACCTCAAAAGAGACCCGTTATGGCAGATGCGGACAGTCGATCTGTTCAGGACGTGGTCACTGTTGAGATCGAGAGTGCTGGAGATATTGAGCATCGTCTTTTGTTTGATCCTGGACATGGCTTGGAAGAGAGGCTCATCCAGGAGCAGTTTGCTTAAGTAACGGCGACAACTTATTTAGCAAAACCTAGCGATTGAAGTGCACTTCGTATTTCATCCAAAATTATTGGATCGTCAATTGTTGCAGGTGCCTTGAAGGGTTTGCTGTCCGCGATGCTTGCCATTGTTGCGCGGAGGATCTTCCCTGAACGTGTTTTGGGAAGTCGATCGACGACACAGGCCAATTTAAATGCAGCAACTGGGCCAATTTTTTTCCGAACAAGGCCGATAACTTCTAAGACTATGTTAGCTTGGGAACGATTACACCCATTGTTGAGGCATACAAAGCCAAGAGGCAGTTGCCCTTTTAATTCATCTGCAACGCCAATTACCGCGCATTCTGCCACGTCAGGATGGTTCGCTAAAACTTCCTCTATGGCACCGGTAGAGAGGCGGTGGCCGGCAACATTAATGACATCATCAGTGCGAGACATTATGTAAAGATACCCATCATTATCTATGCTGCCAGCGTCACCGGTTTCGTAATAACCCGGGAAGGTAGTTAGGTATGATTTTAGCATTCGCTCTGGTGCATTCCAAAGTGTGGGCAAGGTGCCGGGTGGGAGTGGAAGCTTTATAGCTATCGAACCCAATTCGCCTGGCTTAACTTGCTGACCACCTTCATCTAAAATTCGAACATCATATCCGGGCATTGCAACAGTTGCAGATCCAATCTTAACGGGCATTTTTTCTATCCCAGCTGGATTACCCGCAATTGTATAGCCAGTTTCTGTTTGCCACCAATGGTCATATACTGGGACACCCATGACGCTCTGGGCCCAAGCAATAGTGTCAGGATCTGCCCTTTCCCCGGCAAGATAGAGCGCGCGCAGACCTGCCATATCAAATTTTTTGATCATTGCGCCGGTTGGATCATCGCGCTTGATTGCTCGGAACGCTGTTGGTGCCGTGAAAAAACTGCGCACATTGTGCTCCTGAATGACGCGCCAAAATGTACTAGCATCTGGCGTACCCACTGGCTTGCCCTCAAATACAACAGTTGTGTTTCCATGAATTAGGGGCGCGTAACAAATATAGGAGTGACCCACCACCCAACCCACGTCGGAAGCGGCCCAAAAAACTTCACCAGGGTTAACATTGTAAATATTTTTCATGGTCCAATGCAGGGCAACTAAATGTCCAGCTGTGGGACGCACCACACCCTTAGGTGCTCCCGTTGTACCTGACGTGTACAAAATATAAACAGGATGGTCACCGGAAACGGGTACGCATGGCGCAGGTTTTGTACCTGCCTGCAACGCATTCCATTCCACATCAATTGTCCCAAGATCAGCTATACATTCAGGTCGTTGGAAAATTACGTTAAATTCAGGTTTGTGGTGAGCTATTTCGATAGCGCTGTCTAGAAGTGGTTTGTATTCAACGATACGATCAGGCTCCACTCCACAAGATCCTGAAATTATTGCCTTGGGTGTGGCATCATCAATTCGGACGGCGAGTTCATTGGCTGCGAAGCCACCGAATACAACTGAATGAATTGCACCTATTCGAGCACAGGCAAGCATAGCTATCAGAGCCTCTGGTACCATAGCCATATATATTATTACTCGGTCCCCTACAGTGATTCCCTTGGCGGCCAAGCCCCCTGCGAATGCCGCTACTTGGGATTTTAACTCTGAATATGTAGTTTTACTTTTTTTATTGGTTAGAGGACTATCATAAATAATAGCTATTTGGTCCCCGCACCCTGATATGACATGTCGATCCACAGCGTTATAGCAGGTGTTAACCTTTGCATCTTTAAACCACTCATAAAAAGGAGCGTCATCATCCCAAAGTGCCTTAGAGGGTGGCTTTATCCAATCTATACTCTCTGCGGCTTTCATCCAAAAACCTTCAGGGTTAGATTTCCAACCTTCGTAAACATCTTTAAATGACACTTATTGGATCCCCTCAGTTTTTATTTTTATTCTTGGGCTAATTCTGGTGCATGTTTCGCAGTTTTGCATGATCGAAACAGGTTATGGCCACGGGTTTATTTAAGTAACTGATGTGCTATCATAACAGATGTCAAACTCATAAAATGTATATTTTATCTACTTGTTAATAGGTTGAACCCAACTATGCAGAACATCCGTGCCGAAGTGCTCTTGTCTACTAAAGAATTAAGGGACGACATTTCATTTTTTACCAAAGTTTTAGGTATGCGGATGGACGAAATATTTCCAGCGGATGACCCTAAAGTTGCCGTTTTTTCTGGTTTTGGTCTTCGAGTGCGAATTCAAAACGGAGCAGATGTAGGGCCGGGCGTCTTACGGATTATGTGTGATGACCCCATTCTAATAGCAGGTGGAGAGACTAGCCTTTTGGCCCCAAATGGTACTCGCATAGAGATTTTGCCACTGGCAGCACCTGTGGTGATGCCGCCAACTTCACACGAGTTTGTCGTACGCAAAATGACTGACCAGGCGTCTTGGGTAATTGGCCGGGCGGGAATGCATTATCGTGATTTAGTTCCTAGTCGCCTTGGTGGTTCAATAATAGCAAGCCATATACGGATCCCAGATGGTGGTCCTGTACCTGACATGGTGCATTTTCATTCAGTTGGATTTCAACTGATTTATTGTTACCGGGGCTGGGTCGACCTTGTATACGAAGATCAGGGCCCACCATTTAGGTTACACGCTGGCAACTGTGTAATACAGCCACCAGAAATAAGACATAGGGTCCTTTTTGCCAGCGATAATATTGAGGTAATAGAGATTGGAGTTCCAGCTGAACACGTTACCACAATTGATCATGATTTGGAGCTTCCAACTCCAAACTTCCTGCCAGAGCGAGAATTTAGCAGGCAGAAATTTGTCCACTCAAAGGCTTTAGATGCCGATTGGGCTCAATCGCGGCTACCAGGATTTATCTCACGCGATACAACGATTTGTGAAAATACACAGGGCGTTGCTTCAGTTCATGTGATCAAGCGCGGTAAAGGTATTCCTGTTTGGGCTTCGCATACAAGTGATATTCACTTCAGTTTTGTGCTGGAAGGAAGCCTTACATTGGAGGGAGAAAACCAACCGGCTCAAGAATTGAAATCAGGAGATGCTTTTGTAATCCCCCCCCAAATGAAGGTGCGTTATGCAAACCCCTCAAATGATATCGAATTACTAGAAGTGAGTTTGCCCGGTGATTTTAAAACGCAAGTGAATTAAGGTTGTAATTAAACAGACGTAGGGTGAAGTATCCGTTTTAGAAGAAATAATTCGCTTTAGCGTGTCTTACGCTTTTTAACAAAATATTTAGAGGTATTAATATGAACGAAGATTTAATTGAGGCTGCAAAGTCTGCACGTAATAACGCGCATGCCCCATATTCAAAGTTTTACGTTGGCGCGGCAATACGCACACCCAGTGGCGCAATATTCGCTGGTTGTAATGTGGAAAATGTAGCTTATCCCGAGGGTACTTGTGCTGAAGCGGGTGCAATTGCGGCGATGTGTTTAGCGGGAGAATATGAGATAACAGAAGTGGCGGTAGCGTCCGGTGGTGATGAACCTTCCTCGCCTTGTGGGGGTTGTCGACAGAAAATTTCAGAATTTGCCAAAGGAAATGTATTGGTGACCATGGTAGCGGCTGGTGGCAGTAGAAAAACTACCACGGTAGCGGATCTCTTGCCGGGCGCTTTTGATTTGGAGCGCCTTAACGCTGGTGTCACAGCTACAGGTTCGTAATGAATGCGCGTGATTTAATTCTCTGCTTACGTGAAGGCCGAGCGGTCTCTCCAAAAGCCATCAGTGCGTTTGGCAGTGGTCTTGGCGGTGATTCCGTGAGCGACGCGCAAGCTGGAGCTTTTGCCATGGCGGTATGCCTGCAAGGTTTGGATGATGATGGGCGAGTAGCTCTAACTTTAGGAATGCGTGACAGTGGAAAAGTGCTTTCATGGGACCTTCCAGGTAAAGTAGTTGATAAACATTCAACTGGTGGCGTTGGCGATGCAGTTTCACTTATATTGGCGCCATTACTTGCTTGCGTTGGCGTGTTTGTCCCGATGATTTCGGGAAGAGGTCTCGGGCATACTGGTGGGACTTTGGACAAATTAGAATCAATTCCAGGAGTAAGAACCCAGTTTTCAGAAGAGCAATTTCGTAAAATAGTTGTGGATGTTGGTTGCGCCATTGTGGCACCTAGTTCTGATATAGCACCAGCGGACCAACGGCTCTATGCAGTCCGTGACGTAACAGGTACAGTGCGTTCTCTTGATTTAATTACATCCTCTATTTTAGCAAAAAAGTTAGCTGCTGGTTTGCAGGCCTTAGTTCTTGACGTAAAAACAGGTTCTGGAGCCGTAACGCAGGATATTAATGAGGCTCGTGCACTGGCAAAGGCTTTGGTTGCCACCGCAAATGGTGCGGGATGCCCAACCAGCGCAGTCATTACAGATATGAGCCAACCGTTATTACCCAGCATTGGGAATGCTGTTGAGCTTGCTGATGTAATGCGCTCATTCGACAGCAAGAGTGGACCGATTTTAGATGTTGTGATTGAGCTTGGGGTTAAGCTTCTTGAACAGGCCAATGTATTTTATACAGAGCAAGGTGCCCGTTCTGAGCTGATGAAATGCCTTGAGGATGGTCGCGCTAAGGCAAAATTTGGCCAGATGATTTTAGCCCAAGGCGGTCCTAAAAACTTTGCGGACCGCTGGGAGGATTACCTCAATATAGCGCCTGGTTTTGAAATCCTGGCGCCAATTGGTGGATATATACAATCGATGGATGGCACTGCATTAGGTAAAGTAGTGGTGGATATTGGGGGTGGACGGCAACGCGAAAATGATCAAATTGATCACTCGGTTGGACTGTCTGAGATTTCACCAATTGGAAAAAAACTTGAACGAGGTCAATGTATGGCCTTGGTACATTGTCACGATGCTAATGTGGCTGCTCGCGCTGCAGAATTAGTCCGGAAGGCAATCCTAATAGGTCCCAAGCCTCCCAAGTCCTCGCCATTAATCATTGAATGGATATCGCGTTGAGCCGTGCATTTTTAATTGTATTAGACTCTCTTGGATGTGGGGGCGCACCTGACGCAGAGGCTTTTGGAGATGCGGGTTCAAACACTCTGGGTCATATCTTAAAAGAGAGAAACGGAACTCTCAATATGCCAAATTTAGCTGGGCTGGGCTTGGGGGAGGCGTTGAAACACTCCAGTGGTTTGCCCTCTCCATGGCCCAAACCGAGACATGGTGGCTGGGCTGTGGCACGTGAGATTTCTAAAGGTAAGGATACCCCATCAGGCCATTGGGAGCTCGCAGGTGTTCCGGTCCCTTGGGATTGGCATTACTTTCAAAATGAAACTCCAGCTTTCCCAACTAAAATCATACAATCTGTTGCTGAATTTGTGGGTGGTAGTTTGGCTAATTGTCATGCCTCTGGAATTGAAGTGATTGACGTATTTGCGGATCAACATTTGAAAACTGGATTTCCAATTTGTTACACATCTGTCGACAGTGTTTTTCAAATTGCTGCGCATGAAGATACGTTTGGTTTACAAAGACTTTACGACCTATGTTCTAAAATGGCACCGATGTTGCACGAGATGAAGGTTGGGCGTGTTATTGCGCGCCCATTTGTTGGCAACGCTGAGCAGGGCTTCCAACGCACCCTAAATCGTAAAGATTTTTCTATAGACCCGCCGTCTCCAACACTATGTGACTGGGTTACTGACGCAGGTAGAAGTGTTTTTGGAATTGGAAAGATTGGTGATATTTTTTCGATGCGTGGTATTACTTCTTGCCAGAAAGGTAGCGATCAACAACTCATGAAACATCTTGATGATCGGATGGAAAATGCGCTCGAGGGCAGTCTGACTTTCGCCAACTTTGTTGAGTTTGATAGTCTGTACGGACACCGACGTGATCCAGAGGGCTATGCCAAAGCCTTAGAGTGGTTTGATTATGAAATTGGTACGATTTTAAAGAAGGCCCGCCCTAATGATTTAATTGTTTTTACTGCGGACCATGGCAATGACCCAACCTGGCCTGGAACAGATCATACGCGTGAACAAGTACCTGTCCTAATTTATTATAAAAAAATGAAGACAGAGATTGGGACGATTGGTGATATACAATTTCAAGATGTAGCTGCTAGCGTCGCGGCACATTTGCGTATACCCGCAAGAGGCAGTGGTAGGAATTTTTTATGAGCTGGAAGTCATTTCCAAAAATTGAATTGCATCTGCACCTTGAGGGCGCTGCGGACCCAGCCTTTATACGTGGTTTAGCTGCTGAAAAATCTTTGGATATTAGTGGAATATTTGATGAAAATGGGAAATATAAATTTGATGGTTTTAATGAATTTTTGACTACCTATGAAAATGCGACGCAGGCCTTAAAAAGCCCTGAAGATTTTAAACGGCTTACGCAATCAGTTTTAGAAAACTTGGCTGAAAATAATGTGGTTTATGCAGAGACATTTATATCTCCTGATTTTTGTGGTGACCGGGATTTGGGAGCCTGGCGTGAATACTTGGCTGCCATGCGGGAAGCACATGTTGAGGGGGTTACCCTGAGAGGAATAGTGACTTGTATTCGCCACCTTGGTCCTGAAAAAGCCCGTGAAGCTGCGTTTTGTGCAGCTGAAACTGCGGGAGATTGGGTGGTTGGTTTTGGGATGGCCGGTGCTGAAAATGTTGGTCGTGCTAAAGATTACTCTTATTCATTTGATATGGCTCGTGAGGCAGGGTTACGGCTGACAAGTCACGCTGGTGAGTGGTGTGGGGCGGAGTCCGTTTGGGAGACGTTAAGAGACCTTCGGGTAGAACGCATAGGCCATGGAGTTCACTCTATAAATGATCCCAAATTAGTAGAGCACCTTGCTGAAACAGGGGTCGCCCTTGAGATCAACCCAGGTTCAAATGTAGCACTTGGTGTATATCCAAGTTGGATAGACCATCCCATAAAAAGATTGAGGGATGCCGGTGTTAAGGTGACTGTAAGCACTGATGATCCTCCATTTTTTAACACTACAATGACCCGTGAATTTGAAGAGTTGGAGTCTGCATACGGCTGGGGTGCTGAAGATTTCAAAGTCCTAAATGAAACCGCGCTTGAAGTTGCATTCTGCGATTTGGATACAAAAGAAGTTATTTCAAAAAGATTGGAAGCCTTATGACCCTAACTGTCGTCGATCATCCGCTTGTGCAGCACAAGCTGACTTTAATGAGGAGTAAGTCCACCCCAACTAATCAGTTTAGACAGTTACTGCGTGAGATAAGTCATTTAATAGCTTATGAGGTAACTAGGGATTTGCCTGTCGAAAATAAATCTATTGAGACACCTATGACCTCTATGCAGGCACCGGTTTTGGCGGGAAAGAAACTTGCCCTTGTATCAATCTTAAGGGCGGGCAATGGACTATTGGACGGGGTGTTGGAGTTAATTCCTTCAGCTAGGGTAGGCTTTGTAGGCTTGTACCGTGATGAGAAAACACTTCAGCCTGTTCAGTATTATTTTAAAGTTCCTGATGGGATGGAAGATCGCGTAGTAATCGCTGTTGACCCTATGCTCGCAACGGGGAACTCTAGTGTGGCGGCAATAGATCTCCTGAAAAATGCAGGAGCGCGTGATATTAAGTTCTTATGTCTGCTTGCTGCTCCTGAGGGGATAGCTAGAATGCAAGAGGCTCATCCAGACGTAGATATTGTAACTGCCGCTGTCGATGAAAAGCTTAGTGAAATTGGCTACATACTGCCTGGTTTAGGTGATGCGGGTGACCGCATGTTTGGCACTAAATAAAAAAGTCGATAGGCTGCATGAATTACTTTGGGTTCTAAAACTAATTTTTTAGTTTGATAAACCTAGATCTTCAGTGTGACCCTACATTTTTAAACAAATAGCTTGGAGGCCAAGCCACGCACCATCTGGTAGAACCAAATTTGGTGAATTTTCTGGATATGGGTCATTATTAATTAAATACTTAGAATTTTTGTTACTTAATATGCGAGCAAATGGGGTACTGCTTACTTGGGTAGTACGAAATTTATTTAAGATTGATGAATTAGACGCTGGATGCGGTGAGAGGGCCAAAGCGTTTTTGGCGAGCTTGTCGATTTGCGTTTCTGAGAGCTCATTTGAGATAATTAGGCTTAACGAAATGGGGAAACCAACTTTTGATAAATGTAATTGTATGGGTTCTTCATTTTCATAATCTGCAAGAGCGGACAAAATATATCCCGCTGTTACCTCAGGGTTACTAGTAGTTTTAATCATATTTTCAGAGAGGATAACTATGCCTCCAGGTATTACAATCGCTTTTTCACGATAACCCGGTAGTACTAATATCTGTTTTAGGTTTTTGGAGTTCAGGCGTTTTGCTAGTTTTTGTACTGCAATAGTGCCCTCTGGGTTTTCACAATAAGGGCCAGCTAATTGGCCAATGTGTTGCCTTATTGCTTGTCCCAATTGCAATCGCTTGGCAGTCGGTAAAACTTTACTTGCATAACTTACAAGTGCTGGAGGGCCTAAAAATATAGTAACTGAACTTATAGCTATTAATGTTACGATCGCTATGATTAGGCGCAATTTTCCAGGGTGGGGCCCAGTTTGGTTGATTTCTTTCCTAACCTTTAGGAGTGCCTCGAGCATTATTTTATCTTTTATTTCAATTGTTTCCTCGGCTTCTGCGCCTGGCCTCAAAGTGGCTTCCCCCATTTTTCCTTTTTGAACTTCAACCGCAGCCAATGACCAATGGGATAGAACACGGTTTTGGGAGTCAGTTAGTACGAGGGTGGCTTTGCCAAATGATAAAATAACTTCACGTCGTTGGGCAGATAGATCACTGCGCCAGAGACCTATACACTCTAGGCGTTGATATTTCTTGAGTGCGGTCATCCTGTCTTAGCAATAGCGCGTAATTCAAATTTCTGAATTTTACCAGTTGATGTTTTTGGGAGTTCTTGAAAAATCACCTGCTTAGGAGTTTTAAACCCAGCTAGCTTACTGCGCACGAATTTTATTATTTCAGCCTCATTGGTTGATTGGCCTGGTAAGAGTTCGACAAAAGCGCAAGGAACTTCCCCCCATTTTTCGTCGGGCTTAGCTACAACTGCACAAAGTGACACCGCTGGGTGGCCCATAATAGCACCTTCAACTTCTATACTTGAAATATTTTCGCCACCTGAGATAATAATATCCTTCATCCGATCAGCAATTTGCATCATTCCATCTGGATGCTGGACTGCTATATCTTCTGAATGAAAATATCCGTTTTCAAAAGCTTTTGCTGTGGCCTCTGGGTTTTTGAAATAGCCTTTCATTACTGAATTGCCACGCATCACAATTTCACCCTGCGTGGTTCCATCCATTGGAATTTGTTTGCAGTTTTTGTCCACAACAGTAGTGGCTTCCATCATGGGCATTGCTACCCCTTGACGCGCTTTAATACTAGATTGTTCCTCTTTTGGAATGTCATCCCACGCACTGTTCCATAAACATTCAACGACGTGCCCATAGGTTTCTGTTAATCCGTAAACTTGGGTCACATTGAACCCCAGCTTACTAATCCCAGCTAATGTGGCAGGTGCCGGTGGCGCACCTGCTGTGAATAATTCAACAGTATGATCAAAGCGCCTACGATCGGTATCGCTCGCGTTTATGATCATGTTTAACACGATGGGGGCACCACCAAAATGACTGACGCCCTCGATAGCAATGCCATCGTAAATGGCCTGAGCTGAGATATCACGGCACCCAACAACAGTACCTCCTAATAATGGCATCATCCACGTGTGGTTCCAGCCATTACAATGAAATAAAGGAACAACTGCCATAAATACTGGCTTCATAGTCATTCGCCAACTCACTGGTGTTCCCATTGTCATCAAATATGCGCCGCGATGATGGTACACTACCCCTTTAGGTCTTCCAGTGGTGCCCGATGTATAATTAAGTGCAAGACTTTCCCATTCATCTTGGGGCATAAGCCATTGATAGTCTGGATCTCCAGTAGCGATGAAGTCCTCATATTCTGGGTATTTACCACTTACACTGAAATTAACTTCAGGATCACATACTTCGACAATAACTGGAGTTGCTCCCGTCATTTTGGCGATTGCCACTTCAACAGATGGAAGAAACTGAGTATCAACTAAAGCTACCTTTGCTTCGCCATGTTCAAAAATATATGCAATTGTATCTGGATCGAGCCGAGTATTGATGGTGTTCAAAACAGCCCCACAGGCGGGCACTCCAAAACTTGATTCAATCTGTGCCGTAATGTTTGGGATGAGTGTTGCTACAACCTGACCAGGTTCAACTCCAATGCCAGCCAGTGCACTGGCTAACTGACTAACTCGAGCATGATATTGACGATAGCTTGCGCGGTGCTCCCCGTAGACTACCGCTGTTTGATCTGCAAACACGCTTGCAGCTCGCTGCAAGTGTGAAAGTGGGGTCAGGGGCACATAATTTGCCTGACATTTATCTAACCCGGTCTCGTTAGTCATCCATCCCATGTCGCAATCCTCCCTTTTAATGCGCAGTATCGTGCTTGCGTGGGAGATTTCAAGAGTTCATGCATACGTGATGGATCAAAATTCGAATACAGCGATGTCAATAATTTTTATGGTTACTGGAATGGCTATTGTCGGCATTATTGATAACTTTATAAAGTTCATCGCTGTCGAAATCAGTCTCTGGCAGTTTCACTTCTTAAGGAGCTTGATTGCCGTCCCTGTCATTGTAGTTTTTGGATTGGTCGTAGGGTGGGATCTGAAACCAAAACGGCTTTGGCCCGTTCTTGGGCGCAACATGTTTTTATCTGGGGCAATGTTCATCTACTTTGGGTGTCTGGGATTTTTTCCAATTGCCGCGGTTGCTGCTGGGTTGTTCACAGCTCCTGTTTTGGTTCTCGTAATAGATGCGATTTGGTCTGGACGGCGAATAGGTCCGGTACGAATTATAACCGCTTTACTTGGATTTTTTGGAACTATTCTAGTTCTTAAGCCCGACGTCGGTAGTTTTAGTTGGGTTAATTTAATTCCAGTTTTAGCTGGCCTTATGTACGCATTCGGCAATGTAGCTACTAGGAAATGGTGTGAAGGAGAAAGTGCCACTGCACTATTGTGGTCTTATAAATTTTTAATGTTAATTTTTGGTGGGTTGGGGGTTCTCTATTTATACTTTTACCCTGGTGATCCGACAAATTATCTTTCTCGAGGCTGGGCTTGGCCATCCCTTCAGGTCTGGTTGTGGGTATGGGTTCAGGCAGTGTTTTCGCTTATTGGCCTTGGATTTATTATGAAAGCTTATTTAATTGGTGAAGTTACCTACGTGTCAATTTTTGAATATTCGATGTTAATTTTTGCTACTCTAACTGCGTGGTTTGTATTTGGTGATAAGGTAGGCGTTCTAGGAGTTCTAGGCATTGGGTTAATAATTATTACTGGGACAGTAGTACTTATTCGTTCTAAGGAACGCTGAGTGATGTTATAAACCTAATGAATCGTTTCCTGCTTCAGCACCCTTATGCCTTCATGAAAACCGATCATAAAAGGCTTCGCCCTCCTTCGCCATTTCCCGTAAAAGGTTAGGTGCAGTAAACCTGACCCCATATGCTGCTTCCAATTCATCACATCTAGCAGTGGCATATCCTGAACCTAGCATGTCAAACCACGATAACGGTCCGCCTGACCAAGGAGCAAAGCCCCAGCCTAAAATAGCGCCCACATCGCCCTCGCGGACATCTAGTAAAACGCCCTCCTCTAAAGCGCGGACTGCCTCTAAAACCTGAGCGAACATAAGTCGGTGTTGGACGTCAAGTAGATCCAGATTAGCATCCTCTTTTATGTATTGATCTCGAAGGCCCTGCCATATGCCAATCCTTTTGCCCCGATCGTCATATTCATAGAAGCCAGCCGCTGACTTGCGGCCTAATCTTCCTTGATCAAACAACCAGAACATTACCTCGTCAGCATCCTCATTATCATAGGCATCGCCGATAGCCGCCTTCGTGGCCTTTGCAATTTTTACCCCTAGGTCAATGGACGTTTCGTCGTTTAGTTGTAGAGGGCCAAGCGGCATACCCATCAGTTTAGCAGCATTCTCAATCAAGGCTGGCTCAATGCCCTCTTTGACCATACGTATACCTTCGTTGATATATGGAATTATGCACCGATTTGCATAAAAAAAGCGTGCATCGTTCACTACAATTGGTGTTTTTCTTATTTGTCGAACGTAATCCAAAGCTTTTGCTACAGCACGATCACCGGTACTTTGGCCTTTGATAATTTCTACCAACAACATTTTTTCTACTGGGCTAAAGAAGTGAATACCGATGAACTGCTCTGGGCGACTACTGGCTTTGGCTAGATCGGATATTGGAAGGGTTGAGGTGTTTGTAGCAAAAATACAATCTGAATTAATTACAGCTTCTACGTTTTTAGTTACTTCAGCTTTGACGTCTGGATCTTCAAATACGGCTTCAATAATTAAATCACAATCTGCCAAAGCTGCATAATTTGTAGTCGCGTTTATCCGGTCAAGAAGCGCTGTTTTTTGTTCTAAAGTTGTTTTTTTGCGCTTAATGCCTTTGTCACAATAGGATGCGACATAGGCTTTACCTTTATCTGCGCTATCTTGGACTTGGTCAATTAGTACAACATCAATTCCAGCCTGTGCGGTCACCAGTGCGATACCAGCACCCATCATTCCCGCACCCATAATTCCCACTTTTTGTACAGATTGATCAGGAATGCCATCTGGACGGACAGCTCCTTTTTCTAATGCTCCTTTGTTTATAAATAAGCTGCGTATCATATTGGAAGAAGATGGATTTACTAAAACTGAAGTGAAATGGCGTGCCTCTATTTTTAAGGCTGTGTCGAATGGTACCAATGCACCTTCATAGACTGCACTCAGGAGAGCTTTGGCAGCGGGGTAAACGCCCAGAGTGTTGCCATTCACCATGGCAGAGGCGCCAACAAATGTCATAAAACCTGCAGGATGATAGGGAGCTCCGCCAGGCATTTTATATCCTTTTGCATCCCAAACCTTAACCAGATCTGCATCTGTTGCAGCCAATATCCATGATTTAGCATCTGCCAGAGGCTGGTCGCTAACCGCATCGATCAAACCGGCAGCCTTTGCCGCTGAAGGATTGCTCAGCTTGCCTTCCAAAAGAAAAGGACTGGCACCCATTGCGCCCATTTTTCGTACCAATCGGGTGGTACCGCCAGCTCCTGGAAAAATTCCAACTTTAATTTCAGGAAGACCTATTTTTGCTTTTGAGTTGTTTGAAGCAATAATGTGGTGGCAGGCGAGTGGTATTTCAAAACCTATTCCGAGTGCTGTGCCTGGAAGAACTGCCACAAAAGGTTTGCCACCCTTCTTTGACTTGAAATCCATCCCAGCGAGTTCAATTTTTCGAAGGATTTGATGAATTTGCATCACCATCTCAAAGCAGCCTTGAGCGGGATTTTCTGGATTTTTCTCTTTAGTTTTGGCTATTACCCCCAAATCCATTCCTGCTGCAAAATCTTTCTTGGCAGAGGTGATAATTACACCATAAATTGTTTCGTTAGCAATACAGTCATCGACAAGGGCGTTGAGATCAGAAAACCCCTGTTCGCTCATAACGTTCATTGGCCGGTCAACGCAATTCCAGGTAATAGTTGCAACGCCATCATCATCTTGAGTTTTTATAAAATCAGACATCTTAGGTCCCTTCAAATTAGATCTTGCTGCACCGTTCCATCAATTGGCGCATCTATTTTTAGTTTGGTAAATCTGACGAATTTTTTTCGCGTTTAAATACGTTCAATTATAGTGGCGGCGCCCATACCTGAGGCGACGCAAAGTGTGGCTAGTCCCGTTCCTTTTCCACTACGCTCCAACTCGTCAAGTAATGTACCAATGATGATAGCTCCAGTCGCACCTAGTGGATGACCCATAGCTATTGAGCCGCCGTTTACGTTGACCCTGTCATCGCTCACATTAAATGCTTGCATGAAGCGAAGTACAACTGCCGCAAACGCTTCATTTACTTCAAAGAGGTCAATGTCAGAAATTGACATTCCACTATCGGCTAGGATTTTCTCTGTCACTGGAACTGGGCCAGTTAACATAATTGTAGGGTCTGTACCTATCTTGGCTGTTGCTCGTATAACCGCACGGGGCTTCAAGCCGAAATGTTTTCCATATTCTTTTGAGCCGATTAACAAACCAGCTGCCCCATCAACAATACCGGATGAATTGCCGGCATGGTGCACATGATTAATTTTTTCTAGATGGGGATACTTCATTAGGGCGATTTTATCAAAGCCTGGCATTGCCTCCCCCATATCTTTGAAAGCTGGTTTTAATCCGCCAAGTGTTTGCATGTTTGTGTCCGGTCGTGGATATTCATCATGGTTTAAAATAGACAGACCGTTTAAGTCATTTACTGATATGACTGAGCCATCAAAACGATGATCAGCCCAGGCATTGGCAGCGCGTTTTTGACTTTCTACTGCAAGGCTATCCGCATCATCACGGGAAAAGCCGTATTCGGTTGCAATGATATCTGCAGATATTCCTTGAGGAACAAAATACTGCTCCATTGCAATAGATGGATCTACTGCAATTGCCGCACCATCGCTGCCCATTGGAATTCTGCTCATCATCTCAACGCCGCCAGCAATGTACGCTGAACCTGCGCCACCATTTATTTGATTGGCAGCAAGATTAACCGCCTCCATTCCGCTTGCACAAAATCGATTTATGGATAGCCCGGGTATGCTTTGATCAAGTTCTGATGCGAGAACTGCAGTCCTAGCAAGGCAACCGCCTTGTTCCATCACTTGAGTTGCATTCCCCCAGATCACATCTTCAACAGCGTGACCCTCTAGGTTGTTACGTTTTTTTAAGGCGTTGAGAATTGTTGCGGATAGGTAGGATGCAGTTACTTCGTGCAAGCTACCGTCCGTCCGTCCCTTACCTCGTGGCGTACGAACTGAGTCATAAATGTAAGCGTCGTTCATAGTGTGTTCCTTTATTCCTGGCCTAAGGGTTTGCCTGGTATTAAATCGAAGGGGTTCTCAAAGTGGCATTTATTCAATTTACTTTAAATACTCATCAAAATTGGGCTAATCTTTTCGTCTCAATAACGTAAAAAGGTCAACAGCCTTTACAGCTTTTAAATCGCAGGAGTTAAAACGCACTGGCTTCTAACTCCATGACTGTATCTGAACCTGATGTGATACGCTCAAGATGTAGTGCTGTAGCTGGTAATTGGCGAGCCATGTAATAGCGCCCTGTTGTTAACTTAGTTAGATAAAATTCAGTATCTGTAGCTTTGTTGTCTAGGGCGAACAGTGCCGCCTTGGCCATTTTGGCCCACATTAAACCAAGGCAGACGTGGCCAAACATGTGCATAAAGTCATTAGAGCCTGCCAAAGCATCATTTGGGTTTTTCAATCCGTTTTGCATGAAATACATGGCTGCAGCCTGTAAATCTTTGGAAGCTTTCTTGAGTGGTTTTACAAAGGCATCCATGGGCTGGATATCAGAATTTTCTTTACAGAATGTCTCGATCAAATCAAAAAAAGCTAACGCATGCTTGCCTCCATTTTGTCCAAGCTTGCGGCCAACTAAATCAAGAGCCTGAACACCGTTTGCTCCTTCGTATATCATTGCAATTCTTGCGTCACGGGTGAACTGTGACATCCCCCATTCCTCTATGTAGCCGTGCCCACCATAAATTTGCTGGGCCTGTATGGTCATTGCGTATCCCTGATCTGTCAGGAACCCTTTTATTACGGGCGTTATTAGTGAGATTATACCATCCGCTTCAGCGTCGTTCTGCCGATGAGCTTGGTCAATCCAGGTGGAGCCCCATAAAATCAGTGCGCGGGCACCTTCAACAAAACTTTTCTGGTCCATTAAACTGCGGCGTATATCTGGGTGTACTATAAGAGGATCGGCAGGGCCGTCAGGATTTTTTGTACCAGTCACGTCGCGTCCCTGTAAACGGTCCTTGGCATAAATAGCAGCGTTTTGGTATGCGATGCTTGCTTGACCGAGGCCCTGCATTCCTACACCTAGCCTCGCTTCGTTCATCATGGTAAACATCGCTCGCATTCCCTTGTGTGCTTCACCCAATAGAAAGCCGGTGGCGCCATCATAATTCATGACACAAGTTGGATTGCCATGAATGCCCATTTTATGTTCAAGCGCGCCGCATGATAGACGGTTCCGTTCACCCAGCTTACTGTCAGATTTTACCATAAATTTGGGTACAATAAACAACGAGACACCTTTTATTCCGTCTGGACCTCCAGGAATTTTCGCTAGCACAAGGTGAATAATGTTTTCAGCCATGTCGTGTTCGCCTGAAGAAATAAAAATTTTCTGGCCAGTAATAGAAAAGCTACCGTCTGTATTTGGTTCCGCTTTCGTACGCATCAGGCCCAAGTCTGTGCCGCACTGTGGCTCTGTCAGATTCATAGTTCCAGTCCATTCGCATGACGCCATCTTAGGCAAGTACATATCTTTCTGGCCCTCTGTCCCATGGGCCAAAATGGCTGATGCAGCGCCGTGTGTTAGTCCGTGAAACATAGAGAACGATTGGTTGGAGGCTAAAAAATGTTCATTAACTGCTGAAGCCAGAACGCCTGGTATATACTGGCCACCGTACTTTTCAGGCATATCAATGCCAGCCCAACCGCCAGCTTTAAACTGCTCAAAAGCTTCCTTGAAACCGTCTGGAGTGCGGACAACACCATTTTCAAGATGACAGCCTTCCCTATCGCCAACCACATTTAGTGGTGCCATAACTTCATTTGCCAGCTTTCCAGATTCCTCTAAAATTGCGGCTGTGAATGCGTGGTCAAGATCCGAGTATCCAGGAATATTGGAAGTACTTAATTTTAGAACATCATGTAAAACAAATTGCTGGTCTTTAACGGGTGCAAAATAGGTGGGCATTAATACTTCCTCTGGTTATGAATGGTTGAATGCGCAGGTGTCGGGTTTTTTAAAATATTTTGGATTTGCTTTAACTGAGATTTAAGGTCGCTGATCGCATCCTTTAGCTCACCTTGCTGGTGCTTCATATAAGTTAAGCGCTCGCAACCTATCCGATAAGTTTCCTGTAGCTGTGTTGTTTGCGCATCGTCCAGATCGTACATGTCGAGAAGTTGACGAATTTCTTCTAGGCTGAAGCCAAATTTTTTACCACGTAAAATCAGTTTTAAGCGTGCTGAATCTCTGCGAGTAAATAGGCGGTGCGTTCCCTGCCGTTCTGGAAACAAAAGCTCTTTGGATTCATAAAAGCGCAAAGTGCGCGGAGTGACCTTAAAGATCTCGCACATTTGTTGAATGGTTTTTGTGACTTCAGTCATCTTTCTCATTTCAAAGATAGGATCCAAATACTGCTTTTTTAATTTAACCAATGCTTAACGTTAACGTCAACTTAAGATTAATTAGGACAATGACAAGAAAACAGTAGTTTTAGTTCTATTTTTGAAATTTAATTTTTGATTTACGTTTGGCGAATTATAACGGCCACTATCAGAGGTAACTTTTAGCTTTGATTTAAATCTGAGGATACAGAATCAATCATTTCAGATAGCTCTAAAACTGCCTCTGAAATTTCTTTTTGCTGCTTTTGAAGCTCGACAAGCTTTCCCTGAGCTATTGGAACCCAAGCTTGCATCTGAGCTTCGTTCCCCTCTTTATCATAGATCATCAACCATTGGCGCAATTCTTCGAGGCTAAAGCCAAAGCGTCGGCCCCGCATGATTAGGGTCATTCGCGCCACGTCTCGCGAATTATAAAATCTTGACCGGCCGTCACGCTCTGGTTGCAGTAATTCTATATATTCATAATATCGCAAGGTCCGAGGAGTTACCTCAAAGTGTGCACACATTTCTTTGAAAGATAATTGTTCTTTATCCATGACTTCCCCCGATTGGAAGATACTACACTAGGTGTTGGGGTCAAGGTCTCAGTTCATGAATTCGGGTACAAGGAGGTAAAATCCATACCCAACCACCAGTGCTGGAATGGCAGAGTATGCTGTAGCTACGATGGCGGCCTTAGGGTTAAGTGCGATTGCCGGAAACAATGCGTCTCCGTCATTGGAGATTGCATTCCCGATCAAAGCCGCAAATGGAACCACCCCGTTTATGTATAGTGTTGCGATTAAAACCTGTGGACCACATCCTGGAATGAAGCCAACAAGGACGCCCAGTAAAGGTAGTAACGGACCAACAGATCTAAATGCTGCTTCTAAATCCAAACCTGCAAATGCATCGGCGTAATCATATGCTAAGTATGCTCCAATAACCCATATTGAAATAAAAGAAGTTTCCTCTGCCATACGCGTTAACGGATGATCTGCCAGGTTGGTCATCGCTTTTAATGGTGATGTTGCCCATATAAAGATCCCAAGGAAAGTGCCTGTTAAGGCAATAATGAAAATTAGAGATGGATTATATATTGCGAAAATGTTGGCTCCACTGAGTTGAGTGATACCAATTATAAGTCCGGGCGCAGCAATAAGCGCATAGCCGTAGTCTTGCCAGCGAACCTTTCCAATGACAGGGGCAATCTCACAATGCTTAGACGGATCTGGGGTGAGATCGATTTTATTAAAGCGATCAACAATCCAACCAGCGACTATTCCTACAGTGAACGATAGTGGAAGTACTACAAGTGCTGCTTCTGGACGAATTGCGATTAGCAGAAATGCAGCGTCTCCCATTGTTGCAGTTAAGGTAGCCACGACCGCCCCAAACCCAACGTTGCCTGAAGAATAGGCGGCCACAACTATAACAGCACCGCCACATCCAGGTGTTGCACCCAGCAGTGCGGCTAGTGGGACCTGCAGGCCGCGGGCTTTTTTCAAAGCTGACCCAATGTCAAAATTAAATAAACGTTCTGCACCGTAAAAAAGTAGCAGGGTTGCAGCAACAAATGACGAAACCTGCACATACGCGTCTACCATTAGCTCTCGGGTAAGCGTTCCTAAATACCCTGGGGCCAGAGCTAGAGCTAAGACAACGCATAAAACAAAGAGCCGTCTGCTTCGAAACGGACCAAGCATATCTGTGGCAATAAAAGTTTGTGTTTTTGGATTTGAGTTCATTACGAAAGCTCTATTGCAATTGAGAATAGTTCGCAAGTGCAAATAAACTGCTTGGAATTTTACGGCGTAAGTCCAATAACCAGAAGTATGAATAATATAGTTTTAGGCAAAGCACGCCAATTTATTGAATCAATCCCGCACTCCCGTAAGATGGGGATGAGAGTTGTTGAAATAGGGGATGGTAAAGCGGTTGTTGAAATGCCCTATGATCCAGCCCTAATAGGTGACCCAGTTACAAAGGTACTTCACGGTGGTGCTGTATCTGCACTTATGGATACAGCAAGTGGCGCCGCTGTTGTGTCCCATCACGCAGCAGGGGTGGGCACAGCCACGCTTGGCTTGAGGATTGACTACATGCGTCCAGCCACTCCTGGGCAGGCAATAACTGCATCGGCCGAATGTTATCACGTTACCAGGACGGTTGCGTTTGTTCGCGCTACTGCCTGCGATGCAGATATGGATCGTCCAGTCGCTACTGCGACTGGGACTTTCACTGTACCCACGGCGCTGAAATGAAAAAGCCTGAACCAGTTACTCAGGTGAAGCGCAGACGGGACCTGGCCCTTAGTGTCATCGTCAACCAAGTCCCATACATCAATTTCCTTGGCGTTACTTTTGATAGGCATGGCGATGAGCTCACTGCGGCTATGAGGTTTCATGAAAATTTAATTGGAAATCCTGAATTGCCTGCATTGCATGGTGGAGCCACTGCAGCCTTTTTAGAAATTACCTCAATAGTTGGATTGGCATGGACCTCACTTTGGGATGAAATAGAAACGGAGCGCTTGAATGTTAAGTCATTACAAGCTGGGGAATTAGCCCTACCTAAAACTATCGACTTTACGGTGGACTATCTGCGATCAGGTCTCCCACGTGATGCCTACGCGCGCGCTAGAGTTAATCGCTCAGGGCGGCGATACGCCTCCGTACATGTGGAGGGTTGGCAGGACAATCGAGATCGGCTTTTTGCACAGGCATCTGGCCATTTTTTGATGCCACAACGAGATGGCTGAACAAACTAATGGGATTACCCACCGCAGGGTTTTGACTATTGCTTTCCCAATTGTAATATCTAATGCGTCTGTACCCATTCTAGGTTTGGTGGATACAGGTGTTATTGGTCAAATGGGGCTGGCAGCCCCAATTGGTGCAGTTGGCATAGGGGCTATAATTCTAGGGGCTCTGTATTGGATTTTTGGATTTCTGCGGATGGGAACGGTGGGCCTCACTAGTCAGGCCCTTGGCGCCAAAGATCACAGTGAGGTGGCGGCTCTCTTTTTTCGTGTAACGGGCATTGGCTTGATTGCAGGTGTCGGCTTCATTCTATTTCAGTGGCCACTTTTTGCTGCAGCCTTTTGGATTTCTCCGGCATCTGGCGAAGTTGAGCTACTTGCACGAGAATACATGAGTATCCGTATTTGGTCCGCACCAGCTGCAATTGCCATCTATGGTCTTAGTGGTTGGTTAATAGCGCAGGAGCGAACTGGTGCCGTATTGGCTATTCAATTGCTAATGAATTTGGGCAATATAATATTGGACATTTGGTTTGTGCTTGGCCTTGGTCTTGGTGTCGAGGGTGTCGCGATAGCCACTTTAATTGCAGAATGGTTTGGGCTCGCGTTGGGATTATATCTTTGCCGCTCTGTTTTCAGTAACTTTGCGTGGAAAATGTGGCAGCAAATTATGGATCAAAGTCGTCTTGTCAGGATGGCGCAAGTCAATGGCGATATTCTAATTCGTTCAGTTTTATTACAGGCTGGGTTTGTAAGCTTTTTATTCTTTGGTGCGAACTTGGGTGACGTAACTCTTGCCGCAAACCAAGTTCTACTACAATTTGTACATGTGGCATCCCACAGCATGGATGGGTTTGTCTTTGCGGGTGAGGCACTGGTCGGTCAAGCCGTAGGAGCGCGAGCCTTGGCGGAGCTTCGACGGGCCGCAATAGTTACGGCAGTTTGGGCATTTAGTGCGGGTATCATAATCGCGTTGATAGTTTGGTTTGCAGGGCCATTTTTTATCGACTTAATGGCTAAAGATGAAAATGTGCAGGCCGCCGCAAGGCTTTACATCCCGCATGTCGCGTTGGTACCAATCTTGGGTGCGATGGCCTGGATGCTGGATGGTGTATTTATCGGAGCGACCCGGACGAAAGATATGCGCAACATGATGATCGTCTCATTTTTAGGCTACTGCATTTTTATAGCGCTGCTATTGCCCTCATTTGGCAATCATGGGCTCTGGATGGCAATGAATGGGTTTTTCATTTTGCGGGGATTAACTTTGGCTTTCAGGTATCCAGCATTGGAGCGTTCCGTAACTAATTGAGGATTGGTATCACAGCCACTTCTCCGTACTAACTCCGACAGCTGTATCGAGCCTGTCAATTCCCTCGGAAATTAATATTTTATCTAGGCCATCTGCAATTCTTGGTATCAGCGACAGCCCTTCGTAGATTAGGGCTGAATAAAGCTGAACGGCGCTGGCACCTGCTTGAATTTTTGTGTAGGCGTCCTCTGCAGAGCTTACGCCTCCGACCCCTATCAAATCAATTTGGCCTTTGGTGGCACTTCTCATCTGAGCCAAAATTCGCGTAGATTTTTCAAACAATGGTCGCCCTGAGAGACCTCCAGATTGTTTTCTGTGCTGTGAAAATAAATTTTTTCGATCGATAGTTGTGTTTGTACAAATAATAGCAGAAAGGCCCACATTTAAAGAGATATCTGCAATATCCTGAATTTCTGCTTCGTTAAGGTCTGGTGCAATTTTTAAAAAAATTGGAACCTTTCGTTCTTGTTTTTTATTTGCTTCATCTACCCTGTTTAGTAAATCCTCGAGTGCAGCTTTGCCCTGTAGATCTCGCAAATTTTTTGTATTGGGCGAGGATACATTTACGGTTGCGAAGTCTATCCATGCCGAGGCTTTGGATAGCACATAACCAAAATCATCAGACTGCTGATAGCTGTCCTTATTGGCTCCCAAGTTTAGCCCCCTTGGAATATCTGTTGGCGCGCGTTTAAGACGCTTTGTAATCGGCTCAATGCCTTGATTGTTGAACCCAAATCTATTGATTACGCCACGATCTTCACTGAGACGGTAGAGACGAGGTTTTTTATTTCCTTCTTGTGGGCGCGGTGTAGCTGCTCCGACCTCTAAAAATCCAAAACCAGCCTTAGATAAGGGCTTTAAGGCTTGCGCATTTTTATCATACCCAGCTGCCAATCCGATAGGGTTTGCCATAGATACTCCACCAACTTCTATTTTAAGACGCGGGCTGGTCACGGGTCTACCGTGGAGTGGCGCCAATCCTAGTCTGAGTATTTGAATGGATAAGCTATGCGCGCGCTCTGGATCGAAACGATGCAGCAATTTGAGCCCAACTTTTTCAAGTATACTCATATAAATTTTTCTGGAAACTCATGGCGCCCTTTAACTAGAGGCAACGGAAGACACCACTCAACGTCAGTTATATTTAGTTTGCCGTAGAGATGCGGAAACTCTGCTCCTCCTCTGGAGACTTCCCATTTCAAACCTGTACCCAATTTAGTGGCATCGATTGCGGCAACGTAAAGGTTCTCTGCGCCGGCAAAGTGTTTGTCAGCAGTTTCTTGTGCTTGGGATGAGGTTGAAAAATGGATATAGCCATCATCCAAATCAATCGGGGCCCCACTAGTTTGCCCGGTCGTTTTAAGCTGTTCCCATTCGTGGAAACGAAATATTTTGTAAATCAGCATAGGCAATCTGTGCCCTGCGGAGCCGAAATCGTCAACAGTTGTCGTGTTATTCCAAGTTATAGTCACTATAAAATTGACTCGACTCAAAAAATATGGGTCGCTCAAACATCTTTAATCATGGGGAAGAAATATGTTCACACGCATCATAACTGGAGTAGCTATATTGGCCATGGGCGCGAGTGCAGCCTTAGCTGACTATAAGTTAACTATTCTGCACACTAATGACTTTCACTCAAGATTTACACCCATATCAAAGTATGACGGCGGTTGTGGCGAGGGTGATAACGCTGAAGGCAAATGTTTCGGTGGCTCTGCGCGATTGGTTACAGCTATTAATGCGGCTCGGGCTAGATCGGGAAATTCGATATTAGTGGACGGTGGAGACCAGTTTCAGGGCTCACTTTTTTATACTTATTATAAGGGCAAGCTCGCTGCTGAGATGATGAACAAAATGGGTTATACAGGAATGACTGTGGGCAATCATGAGTTTGATGATGGGCCAGAAGTTTTGCGAGGCTTCATTGATGCGGTGAACTTCCCCATTCTAATGTCAAATGCAGATATCAGCCGCGAAAACTTGTTGAAGGATGTACTCAAAAAATCTGTGGTAATTGAGCAGGCTGGTGAAAAAATTGGGCTCATTGGGCTTACCCCAATAGATACAGATGAGATAGCAAGCCCTGGGCCTAATGTCGTGTTCTCAGATCCTAGCGCTGCGGTGCAAGGCGAGGTTGATAAACTAACGGCGATGGGCGTGAATAAAATTATAGTACTTTCGCACTCAACATATCAGGTTGATCAGGCAATAGCTGCAAATACTACAGGCGTTGATGTGATCGTCGGTGGTCATTCTAACACGCTGCTTTCAAATACAAATGAACGCGCAGAGGGTCCATACCCAACGATGGTCGGTAATACAGCAATTGTCCAAGCTTATGCTTATGGAAAATTCTTAGGTGAATTAGACGTCACATTCGACGATGGAGGCAATATTATAAGGGCGGTCGGCGAGCCGCTGGTTATGGACAGTGCAGTCGCGGAAGATAGTTCAACTTTGGCACGAATTGCAGAAGCTGCTGAGCCATTAAATGAACTCCGTGCCAAGGTTATTGGAAAATCTTCGGCGTTGATTGAGGGAAATCGAAAGTTTTGTCGCGTTCAAGAATGTGAGATGGGCAATTTAATTGCGGATGCCATGTTGGATCGAGTAGCAGCTCAAGGTGTTACTATTGCCCTTGCTAACGCTGGAAACATACGGGCAAGTATTGAGCCTGGTGCGGTAACTATGGGTCAGGTACTTGAGGTGCTGCCTTTTCAAAACACATTGGCAACATTTGAGACTTTGGGACAAGTGATTATTGATGCTCTTGAAAATGGAGTAAGCCAAGTCGAAGATGTCAAAGGCCGATTTCCCCAAGTTGCAGGGCTGAGATATACATGGGATTCAAGCATTGCTGCTAATGAGGGTCGTATTGTGGAGGTATTAGTGGGAAAGGGTAATGGGTTTGTTCCAATTGATCCGGCTGCTACGTATATGGTCGTGACCAACAACTATATTCGGTCGGGCGGTGATGGCTATAAGATGTTTCGCTCTGCAAAAAATGCGTATGACTATGGGCCAAACTTGGAAAACGTGATGGCGGAGTATATGGCGTCACAGGATGCCTACGTACCGTACCTTGATGGCCGTATTATTCGTAAATAGTAGTCTAGGAGTACACTAAGCTACATAATTAAATTGAGCTATAAACCGTCCCTTTTCGGGGACGGTTTTATCATATGCTAAATAACTACGTTATGATGGCTGATTAATTCATGTATCAAAAAGGTATGTGAATGGTTTTTGATTTTGTGATTATAATATCAAAGAATATTTCCCGAAAAAAAGAAAAAGCCACTATAAATAGTGGCCAGTTGGGGAGATTATTTTTTTGATTCGAATCACGTATTTATGGCAAAATTAAGGCATAGCTACTATATGTTGTGTTTTGCCTTGATCCTATTTTGTCAATCTCCGGACTTTGTACTTCCGGCCTTGACCTTAATTTTTGACTGACATACGGGTCTTCCACGGTGCGGGTATGGTGAAATGGTATCATAAGAGCCTTCCAAGCTTAAGGTGCGGGTTCGATTCCCGCTACCCGCTCCAAAAAAAATCATACCTTAATTATTTTTGTGAGAGCTTCCAAATTCTAGTAACCTCGGACACTACTGGTTGAACCTGCGTCTTTAATACAAAGATGTGTCAAATTAGCGCGCTGGGCTAATCACTTAGAATAATAGCTATGTCCTCTTGTTGGCGAAGTGTCCCAGCTGTAAACCGCATTTGCTAGCAATGCGCGGGAATGGGGCACACCAAATCTAATGGTAGATATTCTAGAAGATCGACCTTCATCAAAAAAAGTTGGTGTTTTAAGGGCATTGGTCCCTTATTTTGTGCCCTATAAGTTTCTAGTAATTCTCGCTCTTTTGGCACTTGTAATTACTGCCACTGTGTCCCTGACCTTACCCGTAGCCGCGCGTAAGGTAATTGATGGCTTTAGCGCTGGTAACTATACTTTGTTAAATCAGTACTTTTTAGCGGCTGTCGGGATTGCGGCCATTTTTGCTTTGGGCACGGGGCTCCGCTATTATATTGTGACGCGACTGGGAGAGCGGGTAGTAGCGGATCTTCGATCAGCAATTTTTAGTCGTATGATAGGTATGTCTCCGGCTTATTATGAGGCTTTGATGACTGGTGAGGTGTTGAGTAGGATTACTACTGACACCACTCTTATATTGTCTGTAATAGGATCGTCAGCAAGTTGGCTGTTGCGAAACATGCTTATGATGTCTGGTGGGCTTGCAATGATGCTTTGGACCTCCCCAAAGCTCACTGGCCTTGTCCTTCTAATTGTCCCGTTAATTCTTGGACCAATCTTAATATTGGGTCGTCGCTTGCGTGGTCTTTCGCGCGAAAATCAGGATTGGATTGCTGCTTCGTCAGCCAAGGCCTCCGAGGGGCTACTGTCAGTGCAAACAGTTCAAGCTTTTACCCATGAAATTCGCACAGCACTTGAATTTTCTGAGGTTATCGAAAGAGCCTTTGATAGTGCAAAGGCAAGAATCAAAGTGCGCGCTTTAATTACTATGATTATAATATTTGTAGTGTTTTCTGGCGTGATGGGTGTTCTTTGGGTGGGAGCTATCGACGTACGCAGTGGGATAACGTCGGCGGGTGAGTTGGTTCAATTTGTAATCTACGCGACAATCGTGGCAAGTTCTACGGCAGCACTTTCAGAGTTGTGGGCAGAACTTCAAAGGGCTGCGGGTGCAACAGAGCGTTTGGTTGAACTACTCAACGCGGAAGACACCGTTGTCGATCCTGAAACACCCAAAGCTCCAATAGTTGGACCTATTAAGTTTGAGAATGTCAGTTTTTCTTTTCCAACTCGTCCAGATGTTTCAGCCCTCAATAAGGTCAGTTTTATTATTAACCCAGGAGAGACGGTTGCTTTAGTCGGCCCATCGGGTGCTGGTAAATCAACTATTATTCAAATGCTTCAAAGATTTTTTGATCCACAATTTGGAAAAATTAGTTTTGGAGATGTGGATTTGTCAGAAATGGATCGAAGTGCTTTTCGAAAATTTATGTCTATAGTTCCACAAGATCCTGTTATATTTGCCAGCTCTGCATATGATAATATTTTGTTCGGTCGCCCAGGAGCTGAGCGCAGTGAGGTTGTTAAAGCAGCAAAATCTGCAGCGGCGCATGACTTTATATCAGAACTACCAAATGGATATGAAAGCTTTGTTGGTGAGCGAGGGGTCATGCTGTCTGGGGGCCAAAAACAACGCATTGCCATTGCACGCGCAATCCTACGAGATGCTCCTGTTCTTTTGCTTGATGAAGCCACGTCAGCCCTAGACAGTGAGAGTGAGGCCTTGGTGCAAAATGCCTTTGAGAGCCTTTCCAAGGATCGAACAACGTTAGTAGTGGCGCATCGGCTTGCGACTGTAAAAAATTCTGACCGTATCTTAGTTATGGAGCAAGGTCAGATAATAGCACAGGGTACACACTCAGAGTTGATTTCTCAGGGGGGTCTTTATTCACGGTTGGCACAGCTCCAATTTTCTGAAGATTTCAATTCTGAAAAGAAATTGAAAAAAATCGTTTAAGCATAAGGCTTGCGAAACTGTAAAAAACTGCTCATCGTGTTAAAAAGGCCACGGAAAGTGGAATTTGATTTGGTGATGGGAGATTAAATATGAGCTTTGCGACAAAGGCCGATGTGGATGCAGTTGGAAATGAAATGCCATGGGTGGAGCGCTCTGTTTCCAAAACGATGTATGAATTTATCAACTCTGTGGCTGAGCGTCATGGAAAACGGCCCGGTATCAGTTTTCAACTAACCTCTGGTCCGAAAGACAAAGCAGAAACTCTTAGTTGGCAAGAGTTTCGGGACAAATCTGTGCAAGCTGCAAATCTATTCCGTCAATTAGGAATAGGCGAAAAAGACGTCGTTGCTTATCTTTTGCCAATCTGTAACGAGGCAGCACTGACATTGATCGGTGGGAGTATAGCGGGTATCGCCAATCCGATTAATCCACTGCTCGAACCGGAACAGATTGCCGCCATTCTGCGTGAAACTAATGCCAAGGTCTTGGTTACCCTAACCGGTTTCCCAAAAACTGACTTAGCTCAACTTGCTGCGGATGCTGTGGCGGAGGCACCAAATGTAGAAACTGTTTTAGAAGTTGATCTTAACAGATATCTGTCACCTCCAAGGTCATGGATAGTCCCATTAATCCGCCCAAAAGTTAATGTAAATCATTCCGCCAGAGTAATGAACTTTAATATAGAACTTGATAAACACAATCTAAGTCTCAATTTTGATGATGCTGCTGATGACCGGGTAGCTGCGTATTTTCATACTGGGGGAACTACCGGTATGCCTAAGGTTGCGCAGCATAAATATTCTGGAATGGTCTATAACGGGTGGTTGGGTGATAGGCTACTTTTCAAGCCGGAAGATACAATAATTTGTCCTCTACCTTTGTTCCATGTGTTTGCCTGTCACGTGATTTTAATGGCCATGATTAGCTCTGGTGCCCACGTGGTATTCCCTACCCCCCAAGGATATCGCGGTGATGGGGTATTTGATAATTTTTGGAAACTGATAGAGCGTTGGAATGTATCTTTTATGATTACTGTACCCACAGCAATATCAGCGTTAATGCAGAGGCCAATTGATGCAGATGTGTCATCGCTTAGAACTGCCTTCTCTGGTTCAGCGCCATTGCCAGTGGAGTTATTTAAAAAGTTTGAAAAAGCCACAGGCGTTGAGATTGTTGAAGGTTATGGCCTTACAGAGGCAACTTGCCTTGTATCTTGTAATCCAGACCAAGGTCTAAAAAAAGTTGGCTCCGTAGGCCTACCTTTACCTCATACAAATGTAAAAATCTTAATGGATACGGCGGACGGTCCCAAGGAATGTAATCGTGACGAGATAGGCGAGATTTGTATTGAGAACCCAGGTGTTTATGCTGGTAATACATATACTGAATTGGCTAAAAACGATAACCTTTATCATTTTGAAACATACTTACGGACAGGTGATTTGGGAAGAATAGACGAGGACGGTTATCTGTGGATCACCGGTCGCGCCAAAGATCTAATAATTCGTGGTGGCCATAATATTGATCCTGCTGAAATAGAGGAGGCTTTAGCCGGTCATGAAGCGGTTGGGTTTGCTGGCGCAATTGGTCAACCTGATGCGCATGCTGGTGAAATACCATGTGCATACGTTGAGCTAGTTGGTGGTGGGTCTGCTACGCCAGAAGAGTTAATTGAATTTGTTAATGCACGAGTAAGTGAGAAAGCAGCACAGGCAAAGTATATTGAGATTTTACCAGAGTTACCAAAAACAGCTGTAGGTAAGGTATTCAAACCGGCTTTACGAAAATCTGCTATTATTAGAATTTATAATGAATCTCTTGAGAGCGCTGGTGTTGATGCCCAAGTGCAATCAGTAATTGAAGATAAGCAGCGCGGCTTAGTGGCCCAAGTTTCTGGAACTGCTGATGATTCAGCTATATTAGAAGTTCTGGGTAGCTTCACTCGACCTTGGGATAGAATTTCTTGAGGATAAAAAATTGTACTAATGGGCTGTGTTAAATAATTTGCCCATTTAAGGTTTTGAAATTTGGACAAAGTTAGGTTGGGGACACTTATGGGAGCCCCTAGTTATCCGTTTTTGGTTGAGAAAACCTTGGTTTATTTGACCGAAAGTATGTCGGCTAACTTAATACTAACTTTATTCTATTCCTGGTGTGATGTATTAGAATGGAAAATAAACCCTATAAAATTTAAAAGTACTTGAGCTGCTAGAATTTGAGTGCTGTCAGATGGATCATAGGCTGGTGCAACTTCTACTAAATCGATACCAGCCACTTGGCCGCGTTTTGCCAGTCCTTGCAAGATTTCAATCACATCATAATATAGAAAACCACCATGGCTGGGCGTGCCGGTACCGGGTGCAATGGAAGGGCAGAAGGCATCAATATCGATTGTGACATAGTACCTGGCACCTTTTGGTATGCGTTTCAGAACAGCATCAACGCCTAATTGGCGGACTTGGCGGACTGATAAAATATCAGACCCGCGGTTGCGTGCGTCATCGTAGCCCTCTTTGGCTGTGGAACTTACGTTTCTGATGCCTAGCTGTGTCATTCCGCTTACCCAAGGTTTTTCAATTGCCCGTCGCATTGGGTTCCCATGGCCCTGGGTCACTCCATGTCGCTCATCCACAAAATCCAAATGTGCATCAATTTGGACGATGTGAATGGGATCTTGATCAGAGAAAGCATTAATACACGGAATATTTATTGAGTGGTCACCGCCTATTACTATGGGCAATGCGCCTGCTGCTAAGATTCTACGTACGCCAAACTCAATATTTGAATGGCTCTCTTCTGTTTTGGTATGGATGATATCTGCGTCACCAATATCTACAATGCGTACATCTCCCGCGAGGTACGTTGCATCGTCTTCATGATCATAAGCGCCAGCATGCCCAAATGAAAAAAGAGTAGAGGCCTCTCGCACAGCTCGTGGTCCAAATCTTGCGCCGGGACGCCACTGTGTTCCAAAATCATAGGGGGCTCCCATCACAGCAACATCTGCGTCTATTGTATTCCAATCTTCAACATAAGGACGCTTTCCAAAGGTTGAAATCCCAACAAAAGGTAAATTTAATCGCCCATTGGCGTAGCCATGCTCTGACATTATTCTTTTCCACAATAAGATCTTTGGCCTTGATGTTGTGTCAAAGCTTTCTGAATGTCGACGATCAAATTCAGAATATTGGCAATCTTAGGGATTATAGCCTTAAAAGGCCTTCAAGCATGGAGTTGATGAGATAAATTAACTTAGGCTACTTGAGGCCTAATAATAATATAGGAATAGTTTAGTATTTATATTTTAACTCTTGCAGTTTCTAGGATGAGGGACTAGCAAGCTCAAACTTGGCGCGGGATGGAGCAGTCCGGTAGCTCGTCAGGCTCATAACCTGAAGGTCGTAGGTTCAAATCCTACTCCCGCAACCAA
>ERZ651776.709-NODE-709-length-44814-cov-6.726848_pt1 | contig 44814 bp, 29 predicted proteins | sample MGYA00514761_ERZ651776 | MGnify/ENA metagenome assembly ERZ651776
AAAAAAAAAAAAAAAAAAAAAAAAGCGTTGACCAAAAAACAAACAAACAAACATCGCCGCATCTGCATCTACACACGTACCTTTGCGCGAATTTAAACGCGCAAGCGCGAGAGAAGAATTGCGCGGCGGAAAAGTGCGAGTTTCATTTCTACTGTTTTTCTTTCTTTACGTTTTTTATTCACATCGCTTTTGTAGGAGGAAAAAAAGACAAAATCAGTCGTCGTTCGTCGGGGACAAATTAAATCTATTGGAAAAACAAAAACAAAAATCATCCGTTAGTCACATCCACATCGAACATCCAACGCGACTCCAAGGCGTTAATTCTCGCGCAAAAGTATTTGTTCGAGACGTTACTGAAAGTAATTGGTGAGTTTCTATAAGTTTCTATAAGTTCTCAGGTGTGGTTCCGAGCGCCGGAAAGAAAGTTTTCTTTTTAAGTATTTCAAAGGAGGTGGGGAGACGCGCCTGCGCCTCTTCGCCTTCTTTCTTGCCTTTTTTTCTCGTGCGCGCTGAGTGAGAGCGCGAATGAAAATTAAAATGAAAGGATTCTTCAATAATAATAAAAAGAATAATAATAATAACAAGAAGAAGAAGAGTCTCAAGAATGAAAAAGCGGAAGGACTGGGTGCACAAGGAAACGCGACGGATCCATTCGGCAACGCGGAAGAAAGAGTTGATTTGAATCAGTTTCTCGAGCACGTGCGTGACGTTTGCGCGAAAAAGGCGCGCGAAATCGAGGAGAGTGAGCGTGGGAGCGAAATCGAGGAGAGTGAGCGTGGGAATTTGCTTCCTCTGCAGCACATTTTGAAAGATGTTTCCATTTGCGCGGATAATTACGTCGCGAAGGCTGCCGAGCTTGAGCATCAAAAAACGCGCGATAAAAAGACTATCGAGCAAGAGTCGGATGCATTATGGAAGCCGTTATTTGAGAATATGGTAGAAGTTTCAGATATAAAAAAAAACAGCATCGGAGAGCTCAAAGAGTTCTCCTTTTCCAACTTTTTCAAGAACGCCAAGGAACTGAAGGCGCTGGTTAAACAAAGCTTTTGCGAGTGGCTAGTCCCGCATGACGATTGGAGCAAAGTTGCGACAGCGCGAGAGAATTTGTGCTGTGATTGTTTGAAGAGTACGGCTCAAGTTATTTTGAAGCATACGAAAGATGATGGTGAAGAACCGTCGGGTTCGAACGGTGACGGTCTCGGCGGTGATGGTAAAAGAAGCGTTTCTGTAAGAAGACCAGAATCACTTCGAGTACCGGTGATTGAGAATGGTATACAGACTTCTCCTGAGAGGAAGAAATTGAAGAAAGACACCTCCACTTTATTGATCCCGAGACAGGCACGGGGACAAAACAATCCAGAACGCGGCAGCAATGAGACGAAGCCAGGTTTCGGAAAATCCGGAATTGGCGAGAGTATTGACGTTGACGAGAGTAAAAAATCAATGTCGCTCGACGATGGTGATGCCAAGAATAACGAGAACAATAATACCACCAACAGCGCCGAAAAAAAGATTCCAGATGCGATGGAGACAAATGGTGACGAGGACGAAGAAGAAATCGAAGAAGATGCAGAAGAGCGAGAAGAAAGAGAAGTTGAAGAACTAGAAGACATGGACGATCTTGAAGACAAGGAGATAGCAACTGCTCGAATTCTCCAAGCGGCGAAAGAGAAGAAGACTAAGTATGAAAAGTTGGATTTGCTAAAGGTGAAAGTCGAGTTCGCTTGTACGTCTGGATCTTTGAGTTGGCGGACGTACGTGTTAGACATGACGTCATGGATGCGTGGGACGAATGAGCGCGCCGGATTCGTTTTGGAAAAATTTCAGGAAGTTTTGAGAACAGAACAAAAAACAGAGTTGGAAAAGTTGGAGGGCAATAAGGAGAAGATGGCATTCATCGTCGAAGCTTTGGAAAATAACAAGGAAGAGGTGCTCGATGCGATGCGAAAAGAGAAAAACGCGGTTCGAGTTCTCGGGGAACGCAAGCAAAAATTTTTGACGAAGAATGCTGAACTCCTCGGAGGTCTTTCATATCAAGAGTGCTTGACAATTTCGGAGACCATATCTCTCTCGAAGGAAAATCACGAGATGTCGGGATTTGAATTCGGCAGCGACAAGAACGGAGACATTTCCAGCGTTCTCATGGACTGCGGCGATTTCAGCGTTCTCACAGATGAAGGTGAAGATGAGAAGACCGCTTCGTTTTTAGTCCGGACGAACGAGATAGTTCAGAGAGAGAACGAAGAGGAAAGAGCTAAAATCTGTGCGCTCGAGGAAACGTTCAGATTTTATTCGCTCCAAGGTGAGCACGTGGGATTGAGCACCCTTCGCGCTCTTAAGGACAAGGAATGGACTATTCTCAAAATCCGCCCGAAAGCGTTTGAACATATCGAGTTTATTGGTCCTCGCGATTGCAAAAATTTTTCCACGGAGAAAATTTTCGCAGATAAGGCCATCAGGGGTGAATATTTAAGTGACGAAGCGTACATGCGTTCTGTGAGAGGATTCTACGTGTGCATCGACAGGAGACGACAACACGTTAAATGGATAATAATAAACATTTCGGCGTGTCGCTTGATTTATCTGGAGGCTTGGTTGTATTACGATTACATAGTTTACTTGGCCACGGAAAATATCATTCGAACGTTGCGTGGACAGTTGACGTTTGCTTTTGATCACAACGGTTTACTGGACAGACTCCGCGAAAGAACGACAGGCAAAGCTCTCGTTCGCAAAGAAATGCGACCATATGGTCCGTTTCCCAAGTTCAAACGCACGAATTAAACGTATTGGTGAAAATACAGCGACGAAAGTTTGGCGTGATATGATTCTGCGCGCGGTATCCATCGTGAAGTCGAAAAAAGGTATGACTACTGTTTCGAAATTCGACGCGGATTTCCCACTGTTCAGTTTGAATGCTCGCCGATCGTTGGAAAATTTTGTGTGACGAGGAAAAAAAACTTATGCTTCGTAGTGAAGACAAGCGCGTCCAGTCGTACATGGAAAACTTCTTTAAAAATTCGTAGGACACGCACTCAGATTTTAATGCACATCGATTTCTCCGTTACTATAACAATAACAAACATTAAATATCGTTTCATTCGTACTAGTCACGAGTCAGTGAAAACTGAAAAAGACCACACACGCAAAAAAAATTCAACAAATTACACCATTTCACACAGTTTGTGGAACATCTCTTTGCTCTTATCACCGTCGCGAGCGTTTGAGTACATGAGAAAAAATAAAGACGACGACGAAGATGATGCGAATGAGCAACGGCTAAGTAACTCTCTCGGCGCTCGCACGATGCGGTTTTTGCGTTTGCGTCTTTGGAAGAATATATATAATATCAATTTCGAAGGAAAAGAATTTTTTCCCCCTACTTTAACTTAACGAATCGTGTGTGTTTTTGTTCGATGATACACACGTTTAAAAAGATAGCTTCGCGCGCAAAAGCACGAATCGGAAGAAGAAGTGTGCTTTCCTAGTTTCGATGCGATCGTTAAAGCTGAAATTCGTGACGATTTGAGAGAGCATCGCGCTCTTATTCAAGGCGATTGGCGATTCTGTACTAAAATTGGGTGTTTAGGGCGACAGATTTCGCTGTACTTCGTTCTTGCCCAGTGCGAGACCGTTTTACGCCGCGCAAACGTCGTCAACGTTCTCGAAACGCACGCAAACCGTGATTTTCGCGAAGATTTTTTTCGCGCGAGTACGTTTCGCGAGCGAGCCCGGAGGGTGGCATCTTTGGAGAGTGGTATCTTTGGAGGAAAAGGCAAACTCATTTGCAAGGAAAAAATAAAAAAAGTGAGAATCGCGTCCCAACTCTTTCGTTACTTCTTTGACTTTTTTTCCCCTTCCAGAACTTGAGAGTCGCCGCGATAAAGATGAACCCGGAAGGCTACGAGAACGTTGTATATCCATCCTTGGATTCGGCGTGGAAAGTTTTGTTCGAGAACGAGCTCTATCCGGATGAATTAGCACTCGTCGATGAAAACGCGCGAACGACGTATCAGATTCGGAATCCTTGGGGTTTGCGCACCAAGTCTTATCTCTTCAGAGATACGAAAGACTACTTACAACTGCGCGAGAACGATCGGTGCGTCGAAGATGGAACATCGATACCACCACTAACCTCAACTACTACGACACCCGGCGATGATTTGAACGGTTGTTTCGTGGTGGGCGTTGAACTGTTTGTGTTGAACAGAACGTCGACGCTGGAGAGTTGCTTGACCATCGCTTTGTACGAGAATTCCCATCCAAAATACGTGCATCGAGTCACGGACGAACAGTTTCTGAGAGGTGGAGAACACGTTCCCGTCTTCTTTCGTGATTTTTTGCCGCACTCGACGCGTGAACGCGCGGATTTGATTCGTCGCGCGCGTCGATTGGTACCGCGCGTAAAGTTGAATAGAAAACTTATCCAACACGAACAAGTCAGAGAGATTGAGACTGCATTGGGAGCGAGCGACGCTGGATTGATCGACCTCTTCTTCTCCGATTACGTGACCGCATCGTTTGAGTTGCGTCGCGACGAAAACATCGACGAAACGCACGACGAGAACAGTTGTAGCGATGGCGATGAAAGCGATGAAATCGCCGCCGAGAAGGAAGAATTGGACGTTTTCAACGGCGACGACTTCTTACTGCTCGCTTATTTTCGGGGAAAAAGAGATTCGTATGAACGATCCGGCGACGAGATTGCGCCGTTCGCGACACACAGACTGATCAACATACGAACGTTAGAGGACGTGTGGTTGAGTCCCGGCCATTTCGCGCGGCTTTGTCGCTACAGAAGAGGAGATTTGTTGGTGGACATCAAAGACGCGTTGAAGAAAGCGTTGGTGGACATAAAGACCAGGACGGGAAAAACAGATTCTGGTTTGATTCGTTCGATCGCGTTGCGAAGAAACGCTCGATTCTCGTTGTGCATCGGATCTGGTTCGTGCATGAGCGCGGTCGAAGCGCTCAATCGCTCTCCGATTATTCCAAGCAACGGGAGGAGGAGGATTTTTATATGCATAGATCCACATATCAGTGCATTGGCTTCTCCGGAAGCGTGGGCGCATCCTCAAATCGTTTTTGTGAGTTGCAAAATCGAAGACATCAACCCGGCGCATCTCCCGCCCGAAGGCATCTTTCGCTCCATCGGTAACGCGCCGGAGTGTTCGCCGTATTCAATAGCAAAGTTCCCGGCACTCGCGGCGAGGATAAAAGAGCTTGGCGAAGAAGAAGCTGCTTTGATTTTACAAATGGAAGTCGACGAGGCCAACGTCCAAGTGCGCGCCGCGGTGGACATCGCCAATTATTTAGTGATTTGTCTGTGGATTGAAAATCCAAAAGGGAACGAAAAGGCGGGATTGTGGAATCAATATTCACCTTTCATCGGATGCGCGTACGACGTGCACGCCATTTCCTATTGCAAATACGGGAGAAAATATCGAAAGAACACGGTCATTTTGGAAAACTGGTTTGACTTGAAGCTCCGGCCGGAGTGCGCGGGAAGCACTTTGTGTAAACACAAACGAATTCACAACCGGCACGCCGAGCACTGCAAATTCGACGGCGCCGCGCGAAGCGAGAACAAAATCCATCCCCGGTTATTAGTTCAATCCATCGACGCGCAGATTGAATCGTTTTACGAAAAGTGTTCCGCGTTGCATTCGTGAGCGCTTTCTTTCTTTCTTTCTTTCTTTCTTTCCGGTGTCGCTGATTTTTTATATCAAATGGACACATCGTTCGGGAACCAGAAATGGACACATCGTTGTTCGGGGAACCAGAAATGGACACATCGTTGTTCGGGGAACCAGAAATGGACACATCGCGTGTACTCAGAAAATAGTCAACATCACGAACCAGAAATGGACACATCGTGCGAACCAGAAATGGACACATCGCGTGTACTCAGAAATGGACACATCGAGCGAACCAGAAATGGACACATCGCGTGTACTCAGAAATGGACACATCGAGCGAACCAGAAATGGTTTAAGACCAACTATATATAACATACCATTCTACCAAATCAAAATCGGCCCATTTCTTCACTCTCTCGATATATAATGAGTTCGTTTTGAAGCACATAACACCCTCGCAGCCACTACAAACGCACGGACCGATGCGATTGAACAGCGTCCAAATGACGTTCTGAAGATCTGTCGGCAGAATACCATCAGTTGCTTCGTGGATCGACTCACGTTTCTCTTTCGAACGACGTCAGAAAAAAAAAAATGGAAGAGAAATATCATCATCACCAACGTTCGTTGAACGGAACGACGTTTTACTTTCTGAACGACGAGAATGACTTGAGTGACATCAGAACAGAACTAGAACGGTTAGACGCAACGTGTTTACAACCTCCTCGCGACACTCACAAGAACGTAAACATAACGCACGTCGTGGCTGATTACATAGACGATTGGGACGACTCGTGGGAGAGCGCACGGGAACGAATCGAAAATTTTAGCACAACCACCACCACCACCACCACAACAACAACAACAACAACAACAACAACAACAACAACCAAAGAACCTTTCGTCGTTTCCGACTGGTACGTGAGCGCGTGCATTCAGCGACAGCAGCTGGTTCCGTTAACATCTACATCGTTGTTGTTTTACGCACCTCGACGATTTTGGGAAACGCTGCTGAGTGGATTTGTATTCGCCCTCGATCCGAGAGCTAAATTTGATGACCAAGAAGAACGATTCGAAATTAATAAACTCGTCACGACGTTGGGCGCAAACCCTCACGATCTCGAACCTCCTGGCACGCCTTTCACGCACCTCGTCGGTCGAGGCAACGTTGAGTTTAGTGGTGTTTCAGTACCGACAACGTACACGCGCGTCACGCGCGAATGGTTGGAAGAGTGTTGTCGTCAAGGACGAGTGGTTCCCGCGCCGGCGAAGAAAGAAGAGACGACGCGTCCGCCTTTGCAACGAAACAATACGTTATTGATTGTTGATGATGACAACAAAAACAAAAACAAGAGCACAACAAACAAGAAAAAGCAAAAGAAAGTAAAGGTGGTGTCGACGACGACGACGGCGACGACGATGCGCGAAGAGAACGAAAAGAACGAAGAGAATAAAGAGAACGAAGAGAATAAAGAAATCAAAGAAAACAAGGAAAAGGAAGAAGACTCGTTCAGCTCGTTCAACGGAGCGTCTTCTTTATCCGAGTTCATGGAAAGTATGGATAAACGCGCCGCGGCGTTATCAGAAAGCAAGAGTGGCAACGTCCTACCACGCAAAAAAAGAAACACGGCGAGTGAGTACGTCAAGAACTGGAAACAAGTACACGCGTACTTCAAGTCCTTCGTCAACCACCAAACCAATCTCTACGCAATCGCAGAGCAAAGATTAGTCAAAGTTTCGCAAACCGATGCGACGAAAGAGTACCCGTTGGAACACGATAAAAAACTCTTACTCTACTTTTCTACCAGCTACTCAAAACGTCGCTACACGCTCTGTTTTCTGGACAATAATCCCCGACTAACCGAATCATGGCGTATATTTGCATCAAATGGTTTGCAAAGATCATGAGATGCCAATTTTCGTGCGCGCACCAAACGCCCGGAATCGTCATAGGGCTTCGTCGTTTACAATCCATGCGAGTGCAATAGACAAAGTAAAAAGGCGATAGGAATTTACTCGTAAACTGAATAGCTACGTTTGTTTTCCAACTGACGCCGTGTATGTATTTCGTCTCGGTGATCATCAACAAGACGATGTTGAACGCGAAAATGAGGAACCGTTCTCTTCGCATGTATTTCATAACGCACGTTTGCTTTTGGCGAAACGCGAGGATTTGCATGAAGAAAAGAATCGACGTCGCGCATACAGCGACGCGCGCTTCTGTGCCTTGAAATAAATCCCCGGAGAATAACACCGTGTGTGAGGTGAACCCGAAGGATATCCCGAGAAAATCTGCGCTCAACGCGACGTCGTGCGCGAACCTCGATTTCCACGGAATGAAGTGTAAAAACGTCGAACACGTATACGGCACCAGCGTGCACATCATCAACCAAAAGGTTCTCGGGTGCACTCGAAACCATTCCGATTTGTTGTTGTATAGTAATATCGGGTACCCAACTGAAGCTAACAAACAGTGCAACCACCCTCGCATGAGCGGTCGAGACATGGTTAAATCCGCGTACCGCTTGTGCCTCCCAAGTTTACGGAAATCGATCAGAGAGGCTAAAGGGAAGCGATACTTTTTTCTTCTGCTCTTACTACTACTACTACTCGTCTGTGGCGCTCGTCGATGATGTTTTCCATCGCGTCGTTCATCGCTTCTGTTACTGCTCTTCCTGCTACTATTTCTCCTTAGTCTTCTTCTCGCGTTCCCCGCCAGCGATATCTCGTCTTCCTCCTCGTCTCTCCTCTCCTCGTCGTCATCTTCAGAAGATGACGAATGCTCATCCTTTTCCTCCCCGTCCTCGTTGTTCTCCTCCTCGAATCGTTTCAAGTGCTCTTTCAAACTTCTAAATTTCTCCTCCGACACGCGTCTCTCGAACGCGTCTCGAGGTAAATCTAAACTTTTCGCTCTTCGCAAGTTGCTCCCGTAGGAATGTTTCAACGCTCTCACGGGGGAGTGCGCGATTTCGTACTCGATTTCCTGGTTCGGGTGAATCAGTTTCGTCGAAAACATTATTGTTGTTGTTGTTGTTATTATTATTATTATTATTAGTATCCTCCCGCGTTGTTCGTGTTCTTATTCTTATTATTATCGCTGCCGGTGGTGTTGCTCGCGTGCCTTTGTGTTCGCGCTCGCGTTCGCACACTGAAGACCATCGTCTCGTTTCCTCTTTTTCTCCTCACTCTCAAAATGCGAATCAGAGGCGAGTTTCGCGTCCACGTGCGCGCGCGTACTTCTTCTCATTCTTCTCGAGGAGGCGCGTTGAAACGACGACAACACCTGCTGCTGCTCACGGAGGAAGCGCACGCGAGAGGGGAGTGGGAGATTGAAAAAGGAGGAGGAGTATCGTCGTCGTCGGTGTTGGAGAAACACGTGCTCGATTTACTCTCGAGAGATGTCGTGGAGATTCGTTTGGTGGAGAAAGTGAATGGAACAACGGAAGAAGAAGAAGAAGAAGAAAAAAAAGAAGACAAGGAGTTGTTCGTCGCCGCCGTGCGTGGGAAACTTCCTCGAGGATTGTTTTTTAAAACGAACGAGGTAGAGAAGGAAGAGGCGGAGAAACGACGAGAGGATGGGATTGCAAAGTTTCCGAAATCTTTAGCATTCGTGTTGACACATTTTTTGGACCAACGAGAACAACGAGAACGAGAACAAAAACAAGGGAAAGAAGAAGCAAAACGAGAGAAGAAGAAGACAAAGAAGAGTTTCTGCGGCGTGATTGGGTGTCAGATGCACCGAGGCGCGGGAGAACACGATACGTTAAAATCGCAACTGGAAAAGCTTCGACCGGAAGCGCGGAAGGATTCCAAGTTGCCGACGATTGATCGATTTGACGAGAGGTTTCCGTGTCCTGGGGATTTACCGGCGTTGGCGTTGGAAAGAATCGTGAAGAATTTAGATGCTAAATCCGCGGGACGGTTACAGTGCGTTTCGAAAGGGTTTCGAGCGGTGATGGATCAGACGTCGCCCGGATTGAAGTTGACGTTGCATCCGCATCAGAGAGCGGCGTTGGCGTGGATGAGAATGCGAGAGCGAAGGGATTCGTTGGGGGTGGTTTTAGAACCAGGATGGGTGGAATTGTTCGCTTCTAATGATGACGATGATGAAAACGGTAACCGGGAGGAGTTTCCGTTTTACATGCAAACGAGTACCGGGATTCTTTCGAGAACGCCGCCAAACTATTTCAGCGATTCCTGCGGAGGCGCTCTGTGCGACGAGCCAGGTTTAGGTAAAACCGTCACGGTGTGCGCTTTAATATTAGCGACTCGAGGGAGCTACGCGCCGCCACCGAAAGGCTTAACGATAAAATTTGAACATCCAGAGAAAGAGAACATGGAAGAAAAGGTTCCGTATTACGTAGACGAACCGGTCTTTGAAGAAGAACAAGTAGCAACGCCAGCGGACGACGCCGCCGACGAGGAGGAAGAAGATATAAAAGAAGAAGATGCAGAGGACAAGGACGCAAAAACGCCATCATCTGAAGCAAAGATAAACAGCAAGAAACACGAACAACCAGGAAAGAAAAAGCGGAACAACCAGTTAGTAGCAGCATCGAAAACGCCAACTTCAAATTTACGCCGGTCGCGTCGAAGCAGCGCGTCGACACCCCTAGGTCTCTACGCCAATCTTGAAAAAAAAGGTATGCTCGTTGGTGCGTTGCCGACGCTCGCCTCGTACGCGACCAACGAAAATAAATCTGGTCGTGGTAGAAACTACGAAGATTTATATTTCAATGAAGACGTTTCGACGTGGTCCTCGCCGCCTGGGTATTATTATCGCAACGCGAACAAGAATACAAAAGATGTCGCCAACGACGATGGCCGGGAAAGCTTGAAACGAAACACGCGATTTTTTATGCAATCGTTCAAACTCTCTCACGCAAGAAGCGGCAAAGAGCCAACGCGCGATGTGATTGAATTCGTCTTGCGCAACGCGGGCGAAATATCGGAGAAGAAGTATCTCGTCATTCCACCGTTCCGAAGAAACGACGATCAACCGATGGTTTTAGACGCGTTCAACATCATTCGACGAGCGAGTTCAAAATCTCAATCTGGATACGCGTTTGGTCCACCATCTTTATCGGCGGTGCAGCAACAACAAGAAGATGAAGAAGAAAAAAAAAATGGGAGAGAACCCGGTGATATTCTCGTGCTCGACAAGCGCGCTCTTCACGATGCTTGGCTCGAAATCGAAAGAGAGGAGAGCGGCTTCAAAGTGCCGCAGTTGCAAAAATTGGACAATCCGACGATTATCGGTGGCAAGAGAATTTATCTCGCGAAAACGACGTTGATTATCGTTCCGCAGCCGCTTGTTGCGCATTGGCTCGAGCAGATAGCCTATTGTTGTGGCTCTCGAAAGCGCGAAGACGGTATTCCTAGAATTGGCGTCATTCACAATCAAACGCACGACTCGGAAAGAAGAGCCGAGCGGAACAATTATTACGGTTTAGGCTCGTACGTACAAAAGCTCGAAAACATTTGCGAATGCGACACGTATAGAACGGACGAATGGAGAACGAACGGGAGGATGGAAGAGTGGAAGGAAGAACTCGCGGATAAGGATATAATTATCTTGCCATTATCCGCGCTTTCGTCGCAGTTTGGAAACAAGGATTCCGCGTTTTTTCAGATTCATTTCAATCGCATCGTCTTAGACGAAGGCCACCAAATCGGTGCATCTTTGGCGTTATCGAACAGGTTTCACGTCATTACAAACTTGAAAAGTCACGCAAAATGGCTCATGACTGGTACGCCAACGCCTGCAACGTTTCGCGGAGCAACCGTCGCGCACTTGCAACCTTTGCTCGGCTTTCTGAAGCAATCGCCTTTCGACGCCAACGCGAGACTTTTTGCCACGTTAGTCTCAAGACCTCTCGAGCAAAGGAACGTGAATAACAATAAGAAGAAGAAGGAAGAAAACGATACGGATAAATCCGTCGCGATGATTTATGCGCGATCAGAAGCGGCGCGAATTTTACTCGAGCTTTTGCAGCGCATAATGATTCGCACGTGTAAATCGCACATAAGGTTACCTCCGGTTCGGAAAATTACACATTCCGTACCTTTCACGAAAGAGCACGCGTTATCCTACAACCGTATGGTTTCGCACGTGCAACGATCGATGTTGCTCGCGGATTGGTTCGACCCAAACCACGAGCAAAGTTTACTCAGCTCAAAGAACGCGAAAGAAGCGAGACAGACGGTGGTGAACTTGCGCGAAGCTGCATGCGTCATCGGCGATATGCCTTTGACGTATTCAAACGACGAAATCGATGAAGCAGAACAAGATCTATCCGCGCACTTGAAAGCGAAACTGAATATGACGGATGCCGTGAAAATTCAAGGCATGATTAATCGCGTGATTCCCGCGATGACACGGTACGAGTTTGTGTGCGATGTTTGCGGCATTTTGGCGTATTTACCGATGGTCACGCCGTGCGCACACGTTTTGTGCGTCGAGTGCGTACAAAATAAGAGCACGATGATGAAAGGCGGCAACGATGATGATAATGATGATGATGCGAAGAGAGTTCGTCGTCCGGCACCTCGCGGATGCGCAAAGTGTGGAATTCCGTACAAAATGCAAGAGGCGACGCCTCGCGAGGACAACCCGATGCCGTGTCAGCCAGTACCTCAGGATCTCATCGAGTTACAATGCTCGTACGTGCAAAGAGGTTGGACGGTAAACATGAACGACGAGCGCTCTTCGCACGAGAGTTCCAAGGCTGATTTTTTGCTTAGCCGTTTGCGCGAGTTAAACGTAGCAGTCACTAAGACGCAGTTGGAAAGCGTCGAAGCTACGGAGAGAATAGTCAAAGAGCATCTGGTGGAAGTGCACGCCAATCGCGAAAATTTCAGCGAGGCTGACTTGGAGCACTTAGCGAATCAAGTTCCCTATTTAAGATACGGGTACAGAACGGACACGCGAATGAAAGGATTAATTGAGTTGCCCATCTTAAGACGCGAGGTTGACGCGTCTTTCGACGCTACAAAAAAGTTGCCAAAGATTGTCGTCTTTAGCTCGTTCAAGACGCATTTACACGTCGTCGACGTGTGTTTAACGGAAGGTCGAGTACCGCTTCAATCGCTCTCCAGACAAGGATACAGTCGTGAACAGAAAGATGCCGCTTTGTCTCAGTTTAGAGACGATCCGGACTGTCCAGTTTTACTATTAGATCGATCTGCGGCGGAAGGTTTGGATCTTTCCTTTGTCAATCGCGTCTTTTTGATGGAACCTTTGGAAAATGTGAGTTTAGAGGAACAAGTAATTTCTCGAGCGCACCGAATGGGACAGCAAAGCATCGTGCACGTGGAAGTGCTCGTCGCGCGAGGTACGGCGGAAGAAACGATGCTCGAAGCGAGAGCGGCGTTTATTAAATGGGAGAAGGCGGAGAAGGAAAAACGCTCCCACGACAACTACGAGAGGAAGGACGAAGAAAACGACCAGTCGGCGGAGAAGATGGAGAACAGTCTCACGGAAGAAGTCAATCGATCGGGGAGGCGCGTTTTGGAGAAGTTGTCGCTGGTAGATATCGAGGAAAATGCAGAACCGAAATCACACGAGGAGAATTTCTTTTCGGAGAAGGAAGAGGAAGACTTCGCGTCGACGATACAAATTCAACAAGAAGAAGCGGTGAACGTCGTCAACAACATTCACAAGAATATCACCAAAGCCGATGCAAGCGACGAATGGAGAGTGCGCGTGAAATGTAACAGAAGCAGCATTTACGAATTACGACTACCAAACAGAGAAAACACGACTGTTGCCGAACTTCAGCGGATGTGCTTGGAAGCGACCGGCATCCGAGCGGAGGAAAAACCAATCATCGAGTGCGGCTTTCCGATGCGAAGCTGCGAAGATTTACCGAAAACATGCGCCATCGGCTTACTCGGCGTGCGAAATCGCGACTTTGTGAGCGTTGAAACCGAAGCATCGTTGACACTAAAGAAAGAAGAAGAAACGTTAATGACCGCCACCAACGTCGTCGCTGCTGAGGAAATACCTCCGCCAGAACCAATTGCGGCGAAAAACAACCACGGCAAGAAGCGCAAGCAACAGAAAAACGACGACGTTCGCGACGACGTCGCGGATGCAAAGCTCCGAAGAAAACTCAACGGTATTCTGCCCGATTCGGAAATAGCCTCCGCTCGCATGCTTGACGATCCGGATGGCAGGGACGACAACGATGATTTCCTTTCGCGCCAACGCGAAGGTATGGCCCAATCCGCAGCTGTTTTACTCCGAGCGACGCAAGGCGGCGCGACTACCGAGTTACGCACCGAGTTACGCAACGCCATCGACGAAAGAATGATTGAAACGCAAGGAAGGCAAAAAGTTGCCGCGGTTCTGAACAACCAATACTCGATTCAACCGTTACCGAATGACCCAGCCGGTCGTCTTTTGGCGACGTACGCAATCGCCAAAGAGCTGGCGCTGAAAACGCAACACCAAAAATCGCAACTCCAAGACGTCTTCCCGGAAATTCCTCTGCCGTTTTTAATCGCGCTTCTTAAAATAGTCGCCGAAAACGACCAAGATCGAGTTAATTTAGCCCCGGAAAGAATGGCCATGGCGTCGCCGAGGGTGTTTTGGAACGTCGTCAAACACGCGAGGCGCGCCGGCGGCGGCGACAAACCCGTCCTCTCCTTCGCGCTCGCGTTGGAGGCGTTAGCCCCGGGCGTCGCGGATTGGGAGAGCCTGTGCACTCGCGAAAGACTCAAACCCAGTCGGTACAGCGAGTACGTCTCCCATTAATTCAAAGAATACTACTATTGCGTTATCGAACGCGTTATTACGCGACCACCATTAGGCGTCGATGGCAGAAGAAAATTTTGCAGACTTTGATTGACAACATATATACACTTAGCAGAGTCGTTATTAGATAGCGATTTAGATTTAGATGTACTGTAGTAGGTGCAGAAACTGTGCACAACAAGAGCTTCATAAAGGAGCGCGAGAATGTGTCTGCGTTTGTCACGTGTGAGAGAAAAGTAAACTTCTCTTCTTTTCGTCATTAAGAACACTTTTTAATAAACGCGCACGATAACACGCACGCGATAAATATATAAATATACACACACGCGCGTAGTAGTACTAAATGACCTCCTCTTCGCACTTAAAGTTTGTGGCGGTTGAACTGTTCGTGTACGATTTGAGGTGCGCGCTTGCTTTCACTTTCCGCGACGTTTCGTTTTCTTCTCTCTCTCTTTAGATAGACTCACACCTCTCTCTCTTTGCGCATTATCATCATTAAAACAGCGACGGCTTAGCCTCTGCGCTTTCCGAGCAACTCCTTGGGAAGAAAATCGACGGCGTGTGGCACACGTCCGTGCATATTTTCGGGAAAGAGTACTGGTTTGGCCACGGAATGCAAGTTGGAATTCCAAAGCAGACGCAGTTTGGCGTTCCGAAACAGATCTTAAAAATGGGCGAGACGCAAGTCGACGAGGAGTTATTCCAAACGTTTCTGGACGAAATACACCCACGGTTTAACGTTGGCACGTATAATTTGTTGGAACACAATTGCAACAACTTCTCGGACGAGTGTTGCGAGTTTTTAGTCGGGAAGAAGATTCCCGAACACATCGTTCACTTACCGAACGAAGTCTTGAATACGCCCTTTGGTCGAGCGATTACGCCAATGCTCAAAGTCATGGAAAACAGAATGAGAAACACGAGAGGCCAAACGGTATTTGCCGAAGACGCGGATGCGATTAGCGAAGGACGAAGCGAGGTTTTAGGAGGTCACGCGGGCGCGACGAGTAGTAGTACTTTGCCGCCGCCGAACACTCGGGGCGACGATTTGGCGCCTCTCCTCGCTTTCGGCCTCCAAGCGTTCGCGCAAGGTTTAGCGAACGCGCAACCTCCAAACAACAACAACAACAACACTCCAAACAACAACAACAACAACAACAACAGGAGACCGTCGCGATGAAACCCACCACCACCATGTTATTATAATAGCGCTTCTAGAAATTTTAATCCACATCGCGATAAATATTATATAATAAAACAAATAGCGCTCGTGTTCGCGTTTACGCGTTAAAAAGACGCATCGTCGTCATTTACCCTTTATTCTCTGCTCGAATTCTTTTCAGACAGAGGTGTTCTTAAAAGTACATGCTTAACTCTCTCTCTCTCTCTCTGTGCTTTCTCTTCTTTCATGATTTTTTGGGTTATTCCGCACTTTGAATACACTCCTTCTCTCACTCAGGTTTTATAAAGACACGCACTCTTCCTCGAGCGCACGACTCAGAGAGACCACACACACACGCGCGTACGAAGAGACTCAGTAATGGTGGACGTGATTGAACTCCAAGCGCAGTTGGAAAAACTCGCGGTCGAGTTACGAAGCGAGAAAGAAAAAAACGCGAAATTGCTCGAGGAGAACGTCGCGATTAAAGCGCAGACGACGAAAGTCGTCTCGGAGATGGAAAAGGAAGAGGAGTTAATCGCGAACGCACTCATGCGAAAAATCGAAACGATGAACGCGGAGAAGAATAAACTGTTGGTACAAATAGACCAGGAAGAGGAACACATCTCGAACGCGTTGCAGAAGAAGTTGGACGAAGTGATGCGGGAAAAAGTTGAGTTGGAGAGACAGTTGGAAAGCGAGACGGAGTTTGTCGGGAACCGTTTACAACGACAAGTGGATCAACTCGCGAAGGAGAAGAAAACGTTGGCGAAAGAGCGAGAACGGTTGAGAGAGAAAATACAGAGATTACACGGGGAAGGAGAGAAACTGAGACGGGAAAAAGTCGCCATCGAACACTCGCTGGAAACCGAGGAGGAGAATATCGTGAACAAGCTTCAAGCGCAGATACAGAAGCTGTTGCAACAAAACGTTCTGCTGGAACGTAAACTGAATCGCTTACAGGGTGGGAATTTTGCGGCGACGAGTGATTCGGAGCAAAGCGAAGATGGATATTCGTCGACGTATTCCGCCAGGGCGGCGTATTTGAGTTCCTCTCCGAGGAGCACGAGAAGCGGGACGAGTACGACAAGGGACGGGAGCGTAGGCCCTCCGGGAAGTCGAGGCGCGGGGCACGGCAGTCGAGGGGATTTTATCACGAGTTGGCAACGCGGGGCGTATGCGGCGCACAGCAAAGAGAATAGTAGTAGTCATAATACTAATAATAATAACAACAACAACAACAACAAAAAGAAGAAGGAAAAAGGAGAGCCTTCGAGCGAGTCCGGGTCGCAAAGAGAGAGTTTGGATATCCCGACCGGCCTCGGGAAAGCGCCGCACAGGACTTTATCGACCGGCGGTCCCGGGTCGACGTACAGTCAATCTGGGATGACGGAAGATAACGCGACGAACGCGACAACGCACGGAAACGAAACGCCAATGAGTTTACCGACGACGCCGAGGAGCGGGTTAAGCGTCCAAAATCCAGATTCTGAGATTGATTTTTAACTCCTTACACAATTATATAGAAGCTGAAGAACATATCTCTACGTTCTTTTTAAGCGCCGCATTGTTTGATTTTATTATTACAAGTTCTCTTTTAGTATCCGTGATGCAGAGCGTGCACGTTTTCCGTCCTCCACTCTTTCATCTCTCGAACTCTTTCATCGGACTCTTTCATCGACGGGCCCGAGAGTCGTTTTTTTTTATCTTCTTTGTTTTCATCCAGAGGAGAAACAGGCGCTTTTCTGCGTCGTTCTTCTTGTTCCAGATTTGCCGGTTCGATGGTGTTGAGTGTGTTCTCATGAACGCTGTCGCTAATGACGACAGATGGGGGTGATATATTACCCGACGACGCATGCTTCGTGAATGGAAAGCCATCTTTTGCTATGTGCAAAATCTCTGCGAGCGGTAACTCTCTTCTTTTTTCGCTTTTGTGCGACGACGACTGGCAACCTTTGCGCGGAACATCTGCTGCGGTATTTACATCAACAAAAACAGTTGTTTCCTCTTTGCCGCGTTCTTCTTCTTCGTCAATCGATTCTTCGTTCTTGACCTCTTCTCTCGATAGATTTTCTTCTCTCGATCTTTCAACAAAAGCTTTTTCTCGGATTTCCCTCGTATCATCTTGCTGCTGCTTTTCGTTTGCTTCTCCTTCCTCCGAGATTATGTTCGCGATGGCGTTGGCGACGATAATTTTACCGACGTTCTCGCCGTCGCGTTCGCCTTGTTTGGCTTCATTTTCATTTTCGGACGTCGTCGTCGTCGTTACTGCTGTTTCAATCAGCGAGTCACTAATTATCACCTCACTCGTCTTTGCTATGATACACTGCGTCGTTTTGTGGCGTTCTAATTCTCCGGCTGCTCTGAAGTTGTCCTTACCGCACCGGTCGCAAACGATGGAAATATCGTGAATGGCTTCAATTTTTTCCGCGGTATGAAGAGCAACATCTGTAGTACGCGCAGTAGCGGTGGGGGTAACCGTCTCGCCGTCGACGACGAGAACGTCGGCTTCGGAAATTGGCGACGACGATGATTGTTGCTGCTGCGGGAGCGCGACGGCGTTCGGCGCCCCCGATACCGGCGAGGAGTATGAATGCGTAGTAGTAGTATTCGGAGTCGTCGTCGGACTCGTTACCGTGATCGTTTCATCTCTTTTCCTCCTCGCCGCTTTCGTCAATTCTTTCCGTTTTTGTCTCTCCTTTGCGCTCGTCAACTCTCTCTGCTTCTTCTCCAACTCTTTCTTCTCCTTAACGAGGCAACCGTAACACACCAACTTACCTTCCCCTAAAACTTGGCTCTCGTACTTCACGTGGACCATGTGCTCGTGTTCGCCGCAGAGTTGACAGTATTCGCCCGGGTACCGTCCCGGTTTGATGCTTTTAACCGCCATCGTCGATGGTTTTTTGTTCGTCGTCGTCCTCTCCTCGTCGACGACGACGTTTTCTTCTCCTCCTTCTGCGCCTCTCTTTCTCGGAGATTTCGCGTTTGCCATCGTCGTCAACGGCGCCAACGCCTTCGCGTCTTCTTCTTCTACTACTTTCATCATCACTCCTCCTCCTCGCGCTTCCTTACCATTCAAGGTAGTCTCCTCCTTCTTCTTCTTTAACTTCTTCTCTCTCTCTCGTTCCTCGTTTTGTTTCTTCCGCTTTACTCTCTTCTTCTCCAAATCGTCCTCCTCGTCCCGCTCGTCGAACGCTTCCCACGGATACCGCCGCCGACGCCGCCGCGCATCCTCAAAATCTACCCCTCCCAAGCACATCTCGTTCACCGATTTCTGTATCGCGTTCAAATACATCAAGCAATACCCGAACTTAGTCTCTCGATCGCCTCCCGCGAGGATTGCTTTTTCGCTCAACGCGTATCCTTCCCTCGCGTTTCTCGCTCTTTGCTTCAACTCGTTCAAGGTCACTTTTGAGAGAGATTTCGTGCTCGTCTTCTTCGATGCGCTCTGAGACGCGAACGCAGAATACGAGGAAGAATCAACAGCAGTGCCTTTCCTTTCCCGCAGACGATGATTTCCTCCTCTTTTCGCGTTCAAAGTCGTCGTCGTTTCGATCATCATCGTTTGGACATCCATGCCGTCGTTTCTGTTCGATTCGAGATGTTTCAGCGCGCGTAAAAGCATCGCGTTTACTTTGACGTTGTCGTTGTTGTTGTTGTCTTTTTCTTCCATCAGGTCGACGCCTCGTTTATGTCGTCGTCGTCTTTCGCAGGTCTTTTGCGCTCCTCTTCTTCTTTCCTTTCTCGGTGCGATCGATGATGTGTGAGTCAAACCTTTTGTTTCTATCGCGCGTCACAACTTTGAGGAAATGCACGAATGAGATACGGATGATGTGCGCGCTCGCGAGGAGGACGATGAGCGCAAAAACGACGCCCAGGAGCATTCCAACACCTCTCGGTATCAAAGCGTCGTCGAAATCGTCCAAGCTCGGGCGATTCCCTCCGGTACCGATGAGGAAAACGTCGCGTAAGTGCGAGTACTTTGAATCCGTTTTAGACGAATTACGACGGCGAAGTTTACGAGGAATATCTGAAGAAGGTTTGTCGCTCGTTGAGAGAGAACGAACGGCGTTCGAGGAAGTGCGTCGAAGTCATCGTCGTCTTTCTGCGCGCGATGATGAGGACAAAAACGAGAGGAGAAGACAACGAAAGCGAAGAAGCTTGTACGTGACGCTGAAGAACGAGAATTTGTACAACTTGTACGCGATGGAAACCATGGCGTGTAGTACCACCGGCGGGATGAATACTTCAGATGATGATGAAGGAAAAGAAGACAACAAAAACGACTACGTTGAAGATGATTTCGTATTCTTCGACCAGCTTTCGATTGGTCTGTTCATGGCTCAAGATTCGCACGGTTCCGCGTTCACGCGAAACGCGGCGTCGCTCCGGGCGAAAGTCGAGCCGATTTTTAGCGAGACGAGTTGGGAGACGTTCGCGGAGAGGTTAGAGAAGACGTGCAGCGAAGGGGTTCTTCCGGGAATGGAAATGGAAGGAGAAGATTATAATCCGCCAATCGCTTTGATTTACGAAACCGTGGCGAGATTTCAACGAAGAGAAGAAAGTCAAAGGAAACCGTCGGACGAGCTGTTGCAATTTTGTACGAAACGAGTGAAACAGTTATCGCCTGCTGATGTTGGGTATAAATACGGCGTTCGGGCGACGTTTGCTGGAGTTGACCCGCGCGAACCAGACGTCGTTCGAGCGAAGGAGCACGCTTTGCGCTTTGTTATTTTAGAAACGGAAACGGCGTATACGTTTGCGCTCGCTTCCTACGCGCCAGATACGAGCGAAGCACACTCGGTGGTGAAATCCTCTTTGGCGTGGGCGCAAAAACCGGCCAATTATAGCAGCGGGACGCGATTTGAAGTCGCGAGAGCTTTAGTGAATACCGTCGCGGCGACGTTAGCGAGTCCAAAATCGTCGACGAAACTTTCCGAGATTACATTCTTGGATCCGTTCTGCGGATCCGGCACGCTGTGCGTCGCGGCGAAACAGCTCGGATTTGGAAACGTCATCGGGAGCGACGCGACGGGACATTTGATTGAAAAGAGTCAAAGAAATGCGCGTTGGTTTTTTGGTGCCGCTTCCGGCGCGCAGGCGGTACCTTCGGAGCAGGCCTCGTCCTCGGGAAGTCCTTTCCCGAGATTTCAACAAGCGAACGCGTTTATCCGAACCTCGTTTACATCCGACCCGAGTAAAACAGTCGTCGTCTCGAACCTTCCGTTTGGTCGTAACGTTGATTTTGTCGCACCACCGCCAGGGGATGAACGTCGTTCTTCTTCGTCGTCGACGACGTCGCATTTACAGTTGGCGTTGGAAACACTCAAACCGCTCGCTCGCACGTACGCGTTTATATCGGGCGTTCCAATTGGCGAGGAGATGATTAAGCTTGGTTACGAAAACGTCAGTCAAATAGCGTTGGACAGACGAGGAAAAACGTTCATCGCAATAAGTTTTAGTAACGACGACGATACCATCATCAAAGTATCGGACGAGCACGTTTGGTTTACCGTCGAGGAAGCGTTACTTTTCGATGAGATTCGCCAAGCGAACGCGAGGAAGCGCGCGGCGATGAGGAAGAACAACGATGAGAAAGAAGAAGATGAGAAAGTCATTGAAATCGCACGAAGTAATCCAAACGCGTTAAAAGTCATCGTCGATTTATCGTACGAACACGACTCCGCCAGAGCTTTAAGATCTGTAGCGAAGCAACTCTGCGAAATAACCTCCGTCGGTAAAAAAAGCAAAGGCGATTTGCGAGTAACTTTCGCCTCGTTCGCCGGCGACATCAAATACGAATCCGAAACTTTCTTCAACGCGGACACGTGGAGCAAGCACGTCGAAATGCTCCCAGACCCCGCCGAAGAGTGCGACGTCGTCGCCTGCCAAGAAGAAGGTCAAACCAAAAACAACGTCATCTACCTCTCGCCGGACGCGGAAACTCCGCTCTCGCTTTCCGAACTGCGAGACCCATCCAATATCTTCGTCGTCGGTGGCATCGTCGATCTAAAAACCAGAGGAATGAAAACGAGCAAAAAGAAAGCGTCATCCTTAGGCGTTCAAAGTCGCAAATTGCCCGTAAAAACGTTGCGACCGGACCAAACGCACGACGTTCTGAACATCGACACGGTGGTTAAAATCTTGCGCTCGGCGTGGACGATGGACGAACGACAAGAGGATGATGATGAAAAAAAGGGTGGTTTCCATCGAGCGTTCGATGAAGTCTTGCCGAAAAGGCAAGGGAAAGAGAAACCAAAGAGACTCAAGAGATGACAATAACAGACGGAGAATGGATGATGATGTGTGATTGAAAAGAGTATTCGTTCATCGAGTAGTATTTTGTTAAATTCGTTCAATTAATTTTCTTCTCTTTTCTCTCGTCGTCTGTTTCTTCATAAATATAATCCTTTCCGTATCCGACGACGACGATAAAGACGTAAACGACCCGAGACAGACTTTCCAATAAAACCTCGCGCGAAATGAGAATTAAATTCTTCGCGTTGATCGTCGTCTCTTGGGGTTTGTTTATTGCCGTTCGGTGGGTGCAATTGCACGCGCATTTGAACGTGCATTTGGATTACGATATGCTGCATCATCGTCCTCAATATCACCTTCGCGTTGTTGGTGGTTCTTCCTCTCGATTGAAACGAACGAATACTGATAATAATATTTATGATGATGATGATGAGAATGGTGATGTGACTACAGGTAGTGCTGCCACCAAAAGGGCAAAAACGTCGTTTTTAGGTGAAGGAGGAGGCGCGAGGAGTGAGAGTACTAAAGATAATAGACGAGAGATGATAAATAGAAGCAATGACAACAACAACAACAACAACAACAACAAAGCGATGGTGATGGGGAGTGGGAGCCAAGATGCGGAGAGCAGTAGTTTTACGTCGAGTAGCGAAGACGAAGACGCGGTGGATATTGCCGCGGTATCGAACAATAACAACAACAACGACGACGCAGACGGCGATGGTAGTAGTAGAAGTAAAAACAACAATGAGGTGATCATATCTGCGACAACGTGGGCGGCGGAAGTTTTAGAAGCCGTTCGATCGATAAATGAAGGCGCGACGACGTTTGAAGACGCGCACACGCGATTTGAGATGTTCGCGAAAGCTGGGTATAGATTGACGAAAATTTCCATGTCGGATGTGTTTGCGAGTTTGAAGAGGCAGGCGAGAGGGAAGCGATTCGACGTAGACGTAGCGAGAGAGAAGTTAGACGCGTACATGAAAGCAAAAGGGGACAGGGGCTTAACCGCGGATGTGGCGAAAGACGACGTTTTGAGACATTTGGCGCACGAGATGCACGCGGCGATTGTCCAGGCGAGAGTGAGCACGAGACCGCCTCCGGCCGCGCAGTATAAACCTGATTCCGAATTTGCGTCCTCTTTTGGCAAATTAGAAGAACTCGCGAGAACGGCTAAAGATAGACAGAACGCGGCAGAGAGCTCTATTCATGGGGCCGTCGAGGAGTTGAAGAACGCGGAACGCGCGACGAGTAACTCGGACATGAACGACGACGAGAATTTAGAAAACATAGATTTAACCGAAGGTTTGTCGCCGCAATCGATCTCGTCGGCGATGGTTTTAGATAAAGCAGAAGTAGCGATGATTAGCGAACGTCGGTCGGAACAATTATTCGCAGCTGGTATTATCGGCGAATGGTCGGATTGGGGTGCGTGTGTCCGAATACCTGGAAGCGCGACAGGCGACGAGTGTCAACGCACGCGCACGTTCGCGCACTCGAGAAATTTCGGTCGGTGCTTTAAATTAGAAAAGAACGTAGATTTGATGTCCAGAGAGAAGATGATTGAATCCCTTGGTTTTGCAAAACCAGAAGAGGTAAACAACTGCATGGTGAAACCGCAAACGATGAGATGCGATTGCTCTTCTTCTTCTTCTTCTTCTTCTTCATCTTCTTCATCCGACGGAGGAGGAGGGAAGGATTTATTCTTTACGAATAACAAAGCCGCGTTGGATGCAGACGCGGACGTGATTTTTGGCAACAACAAAGCAGCCATCGAAACGAAGTGTTTAGTAGACCAACTCACGGACGCGTACGGGTACGCGGAACGGTTCGTCGCCGCGCACAAAGCGCACGACGACGCGAAAACGGCGAAATCGGCGAGTAGCCCGATGCGTTTGCGATGGCCGCTCCCAAACGCCACCGCTTTGAAAGTCGATCCGCAACTGGTCAACTTGGAAATTACGAAAGATACGTTCGAGTGCGTCGGAAACGTTGGTGCTGGAGAACGCAAACGCGCGTACGTGACTACGGTCGCCCCTGGACCGAACGGAAACGACGCCATTTGGAGATTCTTCTTCCACCCGATGCTCGTCAAGCTTTTACCGCAATCCGAAACGATTTCAAAGAAACGTCCGTATAAAACGTGTGCGGTCGTGGCCAACTCAGGATTGATGTTGAAACACGAATACGGCGAAGAGATTGATCAACACGACGGCGTCTTCCGAATCAATTACCCGCCAGTGAAGAAATTCTCCAAGCACGTCGGCAGCCGAACGACGCACGACATCGTGAACATGCACCACGCGCAACGCCTAGGATTCAACGACGCCAGGACGTTACGGATTAACGATCCAGACGTGTGCGACGCGAAAGTTTGTTTGGGCACGTTAATCAAGTGTCGAATGAAAGGATGTCACGCTGAGCCGCTCATTTTTAAGCAAGAGGAAGATATCGATTTAACCGACCCGAACTGGCGCAGACGCGAAATGCTCAAGAAGATGAAAAAGCCGGAAAACAGTCGGTTAGTCCTCTACGAGACCACCTTGAGCATGGCGTGGCGAAGAAAATTCATCCAACTCATTCTCCGTCGGTTTAAGCCTCCGATGACGTCTTTGCTCTCTCCAGATTTTATCGTTCGCGCCAACGCGCTTTGGAACTCGGTGAGTAAAGACGCGCTCTCGGAAGCCGCCGAGAGAGGCGAACAGACGCCGAACTGCGCGTTAACCGCGCAAAGAGCCAAGGACGCGAAGGAAAATTGGCGCAAACGCAGAGGCGCGATTTCCATCTCCAACGCCATGAACCAAGAGGAATCGTGCAAACCAAATTCCGGATGGTTCGCCATCGTCGCCGCCGCTCAGCAGTGCGACAAAGTCACGCTCTACGGCTTTAGCGCCTGGAAAAAAGACAACAACGGGTCCAAGAGCGGGAGTAACAGTAAAGACAAAAGCTTGGACAAAGACGACGTGAAATACCACTACTTTGACGACGTGCCTGGCGTAGATACCGTCCATTCCTTCGAGTTGACTTTAGAGAGTTTGAGACTGTTAAAAAACGCATATCCCGCAGTTCTGGACATCCGAGAAGAGAGAGAAAAGGAGCGTCGTTGAGCGGCACATTTTTAGGGGTTTTTAGCGCAAGACTACACAAGAGGATAGATTTTAATTGACGATCGATGATGGAAACGACAACGAAAGCGACTCGCTCAGATTCATTTTGCGTCGTGAAAAACGATATCGACGAAATTGACGTCGCGTATTGCGGCCCAGTCGCGGAGATTGTCGCGCAAAAGCTCGTCGATTTATTCTCTTCTTCTTCATCGTCGCGAACGTCATCATCATCACGCAGACGCATTTCCCCGCTAAAATTAGGGGAAATCATCCAAGAAGAAGAAGACAAAGATGAAGACAAAGAAGATAACGAGAACGCGATGCGGACGAGAACACCAACAACAACACCAACAACAACAACAAATCCCCGTATCGTGGTCATCGTGGTAGAAACCGTCGAAAACGACGAGATTGCAAAGGAAGGATTGGAAGTCGTGAAGATTCTGTTGAACGCGTCGAAGAAGAAGAAGAGAAACGAGACAACAAAGACGAAGAGTAAACGGAGGAGGAAATACGTCCTCGTTGGCGTCGGGGACTCGAGATTCCTCGCAGAGAGACAATACTTCCGCTCGAACCAAAATTCAGCGGAAGATTGTAACGCCGCCGCGAGAGTTTTAGATAAACTGTTAGAGAAAAGCGATGCGTGGGAACGAGTCGGGAAACGGTTAGAGTTGGATTACGGGAGGGAGTTTGAAGGGAAATTGGAGCGGTGGGTGACCAGTCTCATGATGGCGAAAGATGACTTTCCTTAATTCTTGTCGATTAGAGCACATTTAGCAGTATGATTATTACATAGCATTCCTGAGCATTTCTTCCAACTCTTCGACGGTTAAAGCAACCGGGTTGCCCTTCATGCTCGAACTTTGCATGCTCTTCGAGACGGACTCCGAGACGTCTTCGTCTTTCATGCCAAACGTGCTCAACTTTGGCACCCCGCAAAATGACACTAAATCTTCTATCCATTTTACCAATTCTGCGACCGTGGCGTCGTCTTTACCTAAACACGCGTTGGCTACTTCTTCGTACCGTCGTAAACCTTCTTTCGCACTTTGCGGATTCTCGTCCATCACGCGCGTCTCTAACAACTTCACGTTCATTTTCACGCAGTGTGGCAACAACGCCGCACAAATCGCCCCGTGCGGCGCGTGTAGCAAACCACCCAGCGTACCGCTAAATCCGTGCACCGCACCTAACTTGGCGTTCGCCAACGCCATCCCTCCGTACATGGCGCATAACGCCATATCCGTCCTCGCGTTTATATCCTCCGGCTGTTCCAAACATCTTCGTAAACTCTTCGCGCCTAATTTAATACCACTCATGCTCAAACTATCCGTCACTGGGTTCGGAGAATTACACACGTACGGTTCAATGCACTGCGTCAGAGCGTCCAACCCGGTGTGCGCGGTCACGTCCCTCGGCATTTGCACGGTCAATTTCGGATCGACGATGACCAAATCCGGCAACATCAACGGATGACGCATGCTCACTTTCCTATCTCCAGCTTCGAGCACGCTATTCTTGGTCAACTCCGCTCCGGGTCCAGCCGTCGTCGGTATCGCCACGAACGGTCTCGGTCTTTTTTCAATCGGCATCGCTTTTCCAACCACCTCGAGAAAATCGTATATATCCCGCTCGGCGCCGCCGTTGGTCAACATCGCGGCCACGCACTTGCCGGTATCCACCGCCGTTCCACCTCCTACCGCGACAACGAGTTCGCACATACTCTCCGACGCTAATTTCGTGCAATCAATCGCCGACTGTACCGTCGGTTCGCCTTTCGGGCAATGAAAGACAACCGACTCAACGTTTGCTTCTTCTTTCAACTTTTTCTTCAAAGGCGCTGAAAATCTCTCCGACTCCCCGCACACGATTAGGACTTTTCCGGGATGCGCATCCGAATCGATCGTCGCGTTTTCTTGCTTCGCTAAATCTGTGATCAACTTCACCGCGCGCGTTTCAAACGCATCGATTTCAAACACCGTTCGCGAGGCTGTCGTAAACTCGAAAGGGTTCATATTGGGAGAAGATGATGAAATTCGTCTCGAATTCTTCTTACTACTACTCTTCTCGTCGCGAAGAAGAGGAGTCGTCGTCGTAAAAGGAGTCGCGCTTTTCTGCCGCTGGAACAACAACGACGGGGCAGCAAAAGAAGAAGAAGAAGAAGGTGATGATGATGTTATGAACATCTCTCTTCTCCGAAGCGAGCGTTTCTCTTAATGAAGATGAATGAATTTTTGTTTCCATTTTATCCACTTTCTTTCCCTTCTTCTCTTATACATAGATATGACTTCTTCTTCGTCTTCTGTGTCGCGGTTTTTGTCGCCGTCAGAGTCGATGACGGTAGCACCAAAGAAGAAGAAGAAGACAAAGAAGACGATGTTTAATAAAAAGGGAGTGGTCGCGATGTTTTCTTCTTCTTCTTCTGATTTGTCTTCTTCTGTTTCTTCTTTTCAAAATGATGCAAAGTTGTTAGGGGATGATGATGATATTGATGATATTGATGGAAGAACAAGTAGTAGTAGTAGTAGTAGTAACACTGAAAGAAGAAGCGAGAAACATCCTCACGAAAAGATTGTCTTTTACACGCACTCGTTGTGTCCGTACGCGCACAGAGTGAGACTTTGTTTAGATGAATTACATCTGCTTCGTGAAGAAGGAGGAAAAGTAGATATCGTGGACGTTGACCTTTCGAACAAACCAAAATTTTTCCTCGATATGACCAACGGGAGAGGCGTCGTGCCTTTGATTGAATTCTCAGAGACTGGCGAACTCGTGAGCGAAAGCTTACGAATTAACGAACGGTTGTGGGAGGAGTATTATTCTGATGATGATTCTTCTTCTTTAACTTCTTCGTCGTCGTCGTCATCACCCTCATCTTATGAAGACGCGAAGCGTTTCGCCAACGCGTGCGACCAAAAATTCGTGAGTTTAGGATTACAAGCGATCGGGGGAGGTTGGAGTTTTGATACGACCAGAAACGAAAGGACTTTAGAGCGGTTTGAGAGAGAAATTTGGGAAATAGACGCGTTAATTGAGAAGCACAATGATGATGACAATAGTAATACTAAACGCAAAGTCTTTCTCTTTGGCGGCGACAGAGCGTCTCTGGCGGATGTAGCGATATACCCGTTCGCCGAACGATTCGAACTCGCCTTGCAACATTTCCAAGGGTACACCTTAGGAAACGTCGAATATTATCATCCTCCTTCTCCTCCGTCCTCCTCCTCCTCCTCCTCCTCCTCAAAACATCATCAACAGCCGCGTCATTTCCAAAAATGGCTGAAAACGATGCAAACGCAACCGTCCTCGCTTCGCTGCGCGGTGAAAAACCAAGACGCCTTATTGAAATCGTGGTCTCGAACGAAACGGTTGGACTATTTCGACTACGAAACCGCGGATTTTATCAATCCTTAATAATAGTTTTCAGAGAGAGAGAGAGATGTGTAAATTAGAGAGATATCGAGATTATAGATTGCGCGTAGATTTTACCTATGTGCTGCACAAAACGAGCACGCTTTGCGAGAATAAATACATCACACACTCATACTATACTAAATGGACGACGGCCCAGCTCGCGGTGGCACGCGAGGTGGTAAGGACCAGTTCTCCTGGGAGTCCGTCAAAAATGACACCCAGCACCGGGAGAACTATTTAGGCCACTCGGTGAAAGCGAGCGTCGGGAGGTGGCAACGCGGGAAAGATTTGTTCTGGTACGCGAAGGAACGAATCACAGATGATGATGATGATTTGGACGAGAAAGACGACGAGAAAAGAATTAAAGAGGAGATGAACATCATAAAGGAAAGGGAGGAGAAAGAGAGGAACGAGATGTTAGGGATTTATGGTGGTAACGGTAAGAAGAGGACGAGAAAGAAGAGGAAGAAGGAGTTTAGGGATGATTCTGATTCCGATTCTGACTCATCATCATCATCATCATCATCATCATCATCATCACATTCGTTAAAGAAGAAGACCACCAAGAGGAAGAGAAAAGAAGAAAAGAAGCGAAAACAAAGGAAAGAGAAAAAGGAGAGAAAGAGGCGTCGCGAGAAGGAGAAAAAGAGGCAAAAAAAGAGGAAGAGGGAGAGCAGTTGTAGCACGTAGCACAGAATAGAATTTAAGAAGAGTAGACACACATTTCTCAAATCACATTTCCCCAGAAAAGATCCTCTCTTTTAAAGTACCACACACATAAGCAGTCATAAAAAGATGGAGGAAACGCTTCCTCTGTGGATTCGTTTCCTCGCTTTTTCGCACCGCCTTCTTTTCCAGACTCTTTTGCACCCGCAGTTGGTCCTTTCCATCCTCCAATTCGTACTCGTGAGTGTCGCATTTCTGTACTTGAATCGCGCGCAGATGATGCGATACGTGGACGCAAAAGTCACCGAATACGCGTTAGCGTTACTCGAGAAAAACGTATTCCCGGAAAGCGAAAAAGTGACTCTGAAACGAGTGAAGTTTCGGTGGAACCGAGTGGACGTTTTTGACGTACACGTCGGGAACTGCGTTTCCGAAGAGGAGGAGGATGATGATGACATCTTCGGTGCTTTGGCTGATGAAGCGGCCACGAAGGAGGAAAAAAAGGAAAAACGTGAAAACGCGGCGAAGATACAGAAGACCAAGATCCCGGAATTTTCGTCCCCGTACTTCATGCGCGTGCAACAGATTTCGTTCAAGTGTTCGTTTTTCACGCTCGTGCCGATGATGCAGTTCATGGAGGATAAAAATTTCGCGGTTGGATTTTTGAGCGCGAAAGTCGACTCGATGGTATTGAGAGGCGTGGACGTGTTCGTCGAGGAGTGGAGAGGGAGAGGGAACTTTCGGGTGTTTAAGAAAAAAGGGATAAAATCGTCGTCGGTGTCGTCGTCATCGGTAAAAGAAGCAAAAGGAGATGAAGCTGCGACGACGAAAGGGACGAATGCTACTGGGACGCGCGAGGAGGAGGAGGATTTGACGTCAAACGCGAAGAATACCAACAACAACAACGGTTTATTTTCCTATTTTCAATCTCAAGTTCAAACGCAAATCGAAGACGCGAACAAGAAGATTCAAGAGGCGGCGAATAAGACGATCGAGATTTCCGGTTCAGTTGTGAAAGAAATCGGCGCGGTGGCGACGGACGTGACGGATAAACTGACCGCGCTTGGGAGGTACGCGACGATGATAAACCGCGTGCAAGAAGATCCAATCGAGATGATGCAAAAGAGACCATTGGTTCTAAGAGTGAAAGAGACGAGATTAATCGATTGGAACGTGAAAATATTAACGGTTTCGCAAACGTCTTTTAAGGTGAACAAGTTTGAAATGGTGGATAAAGTGTTCGTGGGCACCGGGAAGGCGTTCGGGAAACGAATCGCGCAAGGCGTGTTGCAAAGAATTATCGTCGAGTTTCAAGACGAAAGTTTGAATCTCATCACCAACGGCGTTTCAGACGGGTTCATGATGAGTAAAAAGTTCTTGGACGACGGTTTTACGACGGTGTACGACGGAGTGAAGAAAACCACGGAGAGCGGGGCAAAAATGGCCGCGAAGACTATGGAAAGCGCGCGATCCTCGTTCACGGTCAGGACCGTCGGGAGAGGAGAAGTTGACCCGCACGAGTTGACCCCGACCGGGTCGGTGACGACGACGTCCTCTCACCTAGGCGGCGACGACGACGACGTAAACGACGACGTGAGCGAAAAAGATAGTAAAGATTCCGTCAAATACGAATTGTTTCCGGATAAAGATCCGCACGAAATGCAGCAACAAAAGAGCGCCGCGTCCGCATCGGACTTGTTCGGTTTAGGGAATCTCTTTAGCACGTGCTCGCCGAGAGGAACGACGAGCGGAAGAAAAAATAAAACACCGCCACCACCATCACCACTGCCGTCGTCGTCGTCGTCTAAATCGACGACGCTCGGTAAGCCCGAGTCGCCCCCGCAATCGTAACGATGAGTATGATCCCTCCTGTAAATTAAAGTGTACCTTTACTACTACTAAAAACTATCTATTACTAGTATTCTACTCGCTATTCTTAGTATCGCTCGTAGGCACCACGCCTCTTACGCGCAAGATCTCGGCGTTGCACATTTCAACGACGGTATAGAAATCGACGTCTCGATGGCGCTCCCACAGATGTGCGGAACTACCTCTTCGCCATTCCGCGGCTGGGTACTTCGGGGACCCTATACCGTGTAAAATGCGCGCGACGGCGCGAGCGCGAAGCATACCGGCGCCACCGACTTTACCGTCTCTGCGATGCGTGAGTATTTCGCGAATGTCGGCGACGAGCATCCGCTTTTCCGTTAACACGCACTTCGGGCGTTTTGCTCCCTCGGCAACCCTGCGAACCGGCACGTCTTCTTCTCCTCCACTCGGATCTTCTTCAACTCTTTCTACCTCCTCCTCCTCCCCCTCCTCTTCGCTTGCGTTCAAGTACCACTTCAAACTTTCGCGCAATCGAGCGCCTTGCACGTCGTCTGCTTCTGCATCCGCGGCGTAATCCAACGCCGAATACAACGCATCCAGTTTACCAACGCTACCTTTCTCTACTGCATCCAAGCGCTTGGTTAAATCAAACGCTAGTTTGCGCAATTTATCCCCTTTCGGTGGATCTCGTAAAATCTCGAAACCGAGCGCTCGGTCGCGAATTTCGTATCCCGCTTCTCTATTATCTCGCAAAGCTTTCAACTGGAACGCGACGTCATCGAGAGAACAGTTGGATAGAAATGCCGCTTTGCAAATGTCAAAGATTCTCGCACCGTCCGCTTTTGGCTCCGGGCAGAGCTTCAGAATAGCATCTACGAGCGTGCTTTGCTTTGCAATCTCTTTCGGATCGCGGCCGAAGAAGCGTATTTCGCACGTAGAGCGGAAATCTGGGAGCACGCGCAGTAAATTTGAATACTCCTCGTCCAATTTTACGTCGCGAGAACCCGGAGATGTTATCGACTGCGCGTCCCGGCCCCACAATTCCAGGCACGATAACGCTGTTTCTATTGCCTCGAGTTTTACGTCAATAACTGGTGCGATGACGTCCGGTTTTATGCGCCCGAGCTTCGGTATCCAATTACCGTAAGCGTCGTAATCCGTCTTCCTTTTCTCAATATCGTCGTCCTCGTCCCTGAAGACTTCTTCACTTACCTGCTTTTTCTTCTTTTTTTGCGTCGTCTTCGGTTTCAGAACGTCGCCGTTGCCGAGAAATACAATTTCCATGAGATCTCGAATGCTCGTGACATCGCACCCGTCCGCGTGCGTCAACGACCGCGACCGTAAATAATCTTCCGGATCCAAAAAAGTCAAGCAATGCGCTTCGTTTCCGTCTCGACCGGCTCTGCCGCACTGTTGAATGTACGCTTCCGGCGACCTCGGCAACGCGTAGTTTATCACATATCGAACGTCCGGTTTATCTAAACCCATGCCAAAAGCAACCGTCGCAACAATCACGCGAACTTTGTTCTCTTGAAACTGCATTTGCGTTCTGTGGCGTTCACTTTTATCGAGACCAGCGTGATAGGGACGAGCGACCACGCCCTGAACCTTCAAGTAATTCGCAACTGATTCTGCTTCGTTTTTGAACGCAACGTACACTATTGCCGCTCCTTTCGGATGATCTTTTTGCAAGAAGTGTAAAAGCGTTGAATTTCGCGAGCACGACGGCACGCGGATAACCGATAAGGACAAGTTATCGCGAATGGCATCGTTTCTGAGCGCGTTCTCGGGGGCAATATTCAAAGTCTCGCGTAAGCTCATCTCCGTCTTCTTCGTCGCCGTCGCTGTGAGCGCTAGCACTGGGAACATTTTACCATTGTTGTTGTTGTTGTTCATCCCACTCCTCATCACTCGATTGAACAAAATCGAGCCGAGTCGATGATACGCCGGTCGAAAGTTATGCGACCATTCCGAGACGCAATGCGCCTCGTCGATGCACGCTAAACTTACTCCGTTCGGGCATTCACGCAGCGCACACAAGAACTTCTCGTTCAATAGTCTTTCCGGAGAAACGAATAAAATCGAAACGTTACCGCTTTTCACCTCCTCTAGCGTTTCCTCCGTCTTTTCGTAGGACGCGTCCGAACGTAAACACGCGCCTTTTAAAGCCGGCGGTAAACCGCGCATTTGATCGGACATTAATGCAAGTAAAGGCGAAATAACTAAAGTGATCCCAGGTAACAGCAACGCCGGAAGTTGGTACGTCAGAGACTTCCCGGCGCCCGTGGGCAACAACGCTAACGTGTTCGCGCCTCTCAAGACGCGTAAAATCACGTCTATTTGTCCAGGTTTGAACACCGGAAACCCAAATCCACGCTCTAAAACCAAGCGCAGTTTCTCTTTCAATACCGCTGTTTCGTCGTCGTCGTTGTCGTCGTCGTCGTTCGTATCGTACATACTTTGTACTCCTTTCTTCTCGGCAACGAAAGAGAGGCACTCGCGAACATCCGCGATGTATTTTTGCAAAGTGTCGTCGTTCAACTCCTCTAATCTTTTGCGTTTTTCCGCGGCCAGAGCGTCCAGCTTATTCCTTTCGATGTCGTCCTCGTCGTTGCCATCGTCGTATTTGCTTTTACTGCTATACAAATCATCGTCGCCCTCGCCGACGGAAAATTTCCCGGTTTTGCCTTTTGCGTTTCGCTCTCTCCTTTCCGCGTTGAGGTGTTTCGAGCCACCACTTCGAGCGGCGTCGCGCGTGTACACTTTTGGCGCGCGTTTAGCACTACCCGCTCTCCGTCTTGGCGCTTTGTACGTCTTGCGTCGCGAGTGTTCGCTCACGCCTCGGAATTTTGCCGTTTTCTTGGCGACGCCGACTTCTGGGAACCGCTTCGCGTGCTCCGCCCGGATTTGCGCCGCGGTTTTCTTTGGCGGTGAAAACGTCGGTGGAAGTTTTGTCGTCGTCGTCGTTTTTGCTCCTCCATTATCATCGGCTGTTTTCGATACTGTGTTGATCTTACTTCCTTCTCTCATCATTGCTGCTGAGTTTCCGTCTTCTTTTTCTATTTCTATTTCTTCTTCTTCTGCTGCCGCTGCTGCTCTTCCTACGACCACTCTTTGTTCTTCTCGAACAACCAACTTCTTCTTCTTCCTCGGCTGGACGACGACGTCTTCTTTCAAAGCGTTCGTTAAACTGACGTTTTCCATCGCGTGCATCTCCCGTCTCTTCATTGCGCCGAATCTTTCCTTCGCTCGATTTCTCTCGTCCTCTTCGCAAAGTAAAGGCTCGTATGATGTCTTCTTCTTTTGCTTATTCGCGATGGTCGCGAACGAGGAGGACGAAGAAAAATCGCCAGCAATAATACCTTTGTTGTTATTACTTTTCATCCTCATCACTAAACTCGGCGGTGGTGCTGGTGGTACTACTAATGGAGGTTTCGTTTTCTTCTTCGCTTCTTCTTTCAAAGCGAAACGAGAAGCTTCGTCCGCGGCGGCTTCCGCGGCGTTTTTCTTCTTCTCTGCAGATGATACCACGGACGACGGCAAAGACGACGACTTTAAAAACGATGATGATTTGTTGTGCTGTTGTTGTTTTATGTGTCGTTGTTTCCTCGGCGGCGTCGCTTCGATGACTTCATCCTCCCCGTCGCTTTCGTATTCCTCCTTCTTCGCAGTGGGATGAAAATTTTCGAAATCTCCTCCTCCTTTCCCGTTGTTGTTGTTCTTCTTATTCTGAATACTCTTCGTGGTGCACGTGCTCGTCATCGATACCACGAGTTCTTTATACTCTCGGTACATCTTTCTCACGCTCTCGTTTTCCTCCACGTCTTTTCTGGTTGGTTTTCTCTCGTGCGCGCGTTCGTACGCGCGCTCCCAGATTTGAATCTCGTTTCGTTTCCGTTCCACGAGTACCGCATCATCGCGACGATGATGAGATGCATTCTCTCTCAGAATAGCAGCGGTAGCATCAGACGTCATCAAAAAAAATCGCGCAAAAGCAATAACGCAGTATATATGTGCTGCGAAATGTCTCGCGCTGCTGTTTTTAGTCGCGTTGTTATATCTGCGAAAGTCTGTTCTGTGTATTCATACGAATGAGGACTCTACGTAATGAAGCATTTTCTCGCACGGGGCTGCCCCTTGGAAAATTCAAAAATCTCTCCACTCTCGTCTCGAGGAGAGTAAGGAGAGAGTTTGAGCGCAAAGAAGTCGAGCAGGAGAGAAGGAGAGATACGAATCTCAGTAAAAATGAAACTGAGAGGCCAAATCACGCAGCTCGGCCTGGCTTGGCTCGACCGATTGCTCCCTCTCTTCGAAAAGATGAACAAAAACGTCGTCACGTTGTACTTCAATCCAACGCAAATGTCCCTCGTGTTACGCCCGGAAGAGACCGGAGGAGTGGACGCGCACGCGGACGTGAGCATCTTTGAGAACAACACGAATAACAACACGAACAGTGGACAACAACAAAATCAAATAATATTCGAACAAAAGTCGTACGTGTGCTCCTCCGCGGTGAAGAACCAAATCGCCTTTAAAGTGGACAGCAACGGGTTGTTACGAGTGGTGAAAGGACTGGTGAACGTGAACGCCACGGGCGCGCACGTGAAGTTACTGAGAAGAGAACATAAAAGAAGGAAAGACGATACGGAGAATAAAACGAATAATAATAATAATAATAAAGGAAACTTAACGCCGGTCTTGTGCTTCTCGTCCTTCGGCGGGGAGATTGATATCGTCCAAGACGTTCCGATTTACGGCCCTTTGAATCGAAAAGACGTGGAAGATATCGCCGCGGCGATCGATACCAGACGGTTCGAAGAAGTTCCGTATTGGTTGGACTTGGATTATCAGTCCGCGTCGGTGTTGAGAGAAGCGACGGAACGGTTGAAGTTTGTCAGCGCGAGAGTGGAAGTGGTGGTCGGGAGAGAAGGGGCGGTGCACATCGCGGGAGAGAAGACGGCGACGGCGAGCGCCGGGGTGGAGTTGAGAGGGGTACCGGTTGCGCCCAGGGTAGAGGTGGACGATGACCACGACGACGAGAATGAGGAGGGAGGAGAGAGTAGAAAAAGAAGAAGAGGGACGACGACTGCGAGAACCGCGCAGTTGAGGTTAGCCGAGATGCGGGCAGTCGCGGTCAGAAATAAGAATAGTACTAATCACTATTCTGTACAAACGCAGCAAAATACAAACGATACTAATGATAACAACAACAACAACAACAACAACGCTTCTCTTCCTCCGGTGGCGACGAGAGGCATTTTAAGCGCCAAGCAGTTAGGGAAAGGATTTCTCGGAACGATGACGAGACCAGACGTCGTTTTCTTTGGCTTTGCGGATAACGCGCGACGGTTGGAAATGGTGCACAGATTTTACAGCGCGAGACAGGTGGTCGTGGATAAAGAAACCGGCACCGCGGAGGAGTCGCAAGATAGCGTGATTGTAAGGTTTCGAATACCCGTGGAAGAAGAAGAGGACGAGATGGAAGCGGACGACGATGGAGACGACGAAGAGAACGCGACGATGGACGCGGGAGGGAGAAACGGTGAAAGAAGAGGACGACAACATCAACAACAGAGACGTTCTTTGGTGTTCGCGCCGAGAAGTCCGGCGGGGAACAATAATAATAACAACAACAATAACAACAATAACGGCGACGACGACGACGACGGTTCTTTGAACACCGAACACGCGGCCAGAGCGTTACTTGGTGTTCAGAAAAAACAACGGATACAACAACGAGGTTCCAGACGGAACGACGACGACAACGGTGATCGTGATTCCTTCTTGGACGATTGAGAAAAAGAAGAAGAAGAGAAAGAAGAAGAACGAGGACGTGAATTGTTCTTGATTAGAAAGCACTCGTAGATTTTTAGAAGAAGAAGATAAGAGAGAAAGAGAGAGACGCGCGCGCGCACGCTGTATGTACAACATTTGGGCGGATTTTTGCAACAAACGTGAAGAACGTAAAACTACTTTGTATTTGTGATGAATCAAAATACACACTGCTACTATTATTAAGCTACATTACTCTTTCTTCCCTGGCACCATGTCATCCTCCGCTCTCAAATACTCCCCGATATCCGCCTGATGAAAACACACCACCGCGCTCGGATCCGCTTTCCTGCACTCCTGCGTCGACTTGGCGCACACGCCGAACCCGAGCGGAACGTCGCTCATGCTCAAAATAACCACCCCTTGATTCGTCGGCGTGTTCTCCGTCACTCGTCCTAACCCGGATTTCAATAGATGATTCCCGTATAAAAACGACATTTCCGACGTTGGTTTCACCCACATCTTATATTTCCCGTGTTGTGCTAATAAATCTAAAGCGCCGATGGTTAAGCGAAACTTCCCGGAGTGCGTGAACTTCCCTATGTTTTGCCCTAAAGTCACCAATTGCTCGCGAGAAATATTCGTCGCTCGTTTGACGATTTCGTCTTTCACGTAATAGACTCTTTGTTTGTGCAAGCGGAAACAAAATCCAACGCCTCCTGTTTCTTCTTCGTCGTCGTCGTCGTCTGAATCGTTTCCTTTTCCTTTTCCTTTTCGTTCTCCTCCTCCGCTCGAGGCCGACGATTCGAGAACGTTTCGTAAATTCTTCCCGATAAATTTGAAGAGCTTTTCAAACACTTGCGCGACTTCAGACTCCTCCAAAGGACGCATTATTACGTGTGCGCGTGTATAAACCGACACTTTTGCTCCTCGGTGAGAAGAGAACGAGTTAAAACGATGTTTGATGAGAGCGCAATAAAGACACAAGAATGAAGCATTTTTGGCGGCTCCAGAGGGAAAAAAGACACATATTTTGGAAGATTTTTCCTCATTAGTAGTAGTAGTATAAAGAAGATTAAATGACATCATCGGGGGCATCGAATTCAATGTCTGGCCTCGCCGGCGGGCGAATTACCGTCTCCGCCGGCGCGAACACTTTAGGGCAACACTCGCAAGAGAAAAACGCGGACGCGACCATGTACGTCGGGAATTTGGATCCGCAAATGGATGAGCAACTCCTTTGGGAACTCTTCGTCCAATGCGGACCGGTGGCGTCGGTGTACGTGCCGAAAGACCGAGTGACGTCCTCGCACCAAGGGTACGCGTTCGTGGAAATGAAACGAGAGGAAGATTGCGAATACTGCGTGAAAATATTGAACATGATTAAAGTGTTCGGGAAACCGATTCGAGTGAACAAAGCGTCGCAAGATGGAGGGAAAGGAGGAGGAGATGTCGGCGTCGGCGCGAACGTGTTCGTGGGGAATTTAGATGCGGAAATCGACGAGAAGATGTTGTACGATACGTTTAGCGCGTTCGGGTCGGTGATTACGGCACCGAAAGTGCAACGAGATCCGGAGAGTGGAGAGAGCAGAGGGTTTGGATTCGTGCAGTTTGATTCGTTCGAAGCGAGCGATCGCGCGATTGAAGCCATGCACGGACAGTTTTTAGCCGGGAAACAGATTACGGTCGTGTACGCGTATAAGAAAGATACGAACGGAGAGAGGCACGGGAGTCAAGCGGAACGGTTGTTAGCGCAAGCTGGGATGCAGAATAATGGCGGGTACGGGGGGAGACAGTTGAGACCGCACGCGATGTTTTCAGACGGGAGCGCGACCGGAATGAGCGGGTTCGCCGGGATGGGCGTCGTCGGAGGCGGGATACCGGGGGGGATGCCGGGGGGGATGCCGCCTCCACCACCTCCAGGGATGATGATGATGGGTGGTGGGATGCCAGGAATGCCACCACCGCCGCCGCCGCCTGGGATGATGATGGGCATGAACGCGGCGCCGATGGCGATGATAAATCAAATGCACGGAGGGATGCATCCGCCGCCGCCGCCGCCGCCGCCGCCGCAGTGAGAAGAGAGCATATATATTAGAGTAGTAGTACACACGTAGACTTTGAAATTGTATCATATTATATAGAAGAAAATATACACATCATCATCATCGCAACTAACAAAAATCAATTTATTATTCTCGTTCTCGCGAAAACAAAAACAGACCAAACGCGAGGCCAAAAACAAACGACACCGCCGTCACGATCGTCGGCATTCTCGCCACCGCCGTCGTCGTCGTCATCGCTCCCACTCCTCCGCCGTGTTGTTGTCCCACTACTACGCTGCTACTAATGTTATTACCGTTGTTGTTCGGCGCTAAATTTTTCATCCCCGTCGTCCTCGATTGGTGTTGTTGTCGTTGCCGTCCTCCTAATCCTCCTCCTCGCCGTCGTCCGGGTACGACCAGTCGTTGTCCCGGAAGCACGTACTCGAAGCCGCCCAATGTCTTCGCGTTTGCCGCCTGTTGTTGTTAATTAAAGAGAGAGAGAGAGAGAGAGAGAGAGAGAGAGAGAGAGAAAGTCAGATTGGAGAGAAGTCACATTTTATTCTTCTCAATACTACTCGTCGCATATTTTTGAATTAAAAATTCAAAAACAAAACTGATGCACGATTTGCGTTTACTACTACTACGACTACGACTGCAAAAACTGCTACGATTACTCACGATCAAATCTCTCGGGTCCACGTCGTAGGCAATCGCCACGCCGTAGAGCGAATCTCCCGGGGCGACCGTGTGCACGACTTCTTCAACATCATCATCATCATCATCATCGCGGGGAAAAGAATTTGCCGCAACACCTCTCGCACCAGAAGCGGAGGAGGAGGAGAAAGATGTTTCGTATCTGTTCTCTCTGCTCGCGCTGCTGTTCACGTAAACGCCTCTGCTTTTACTTTTCCTTCTTCTTCTCAGAGGTCGCGAAGGTGAGGGCAGTGTCGACGATGACGACGATAAAGAAGTCCTTAACATCATCATCGTTTCCTCTTTAAATTGTAACGAATCGGATCCCCAAAAATCTCCATTAAAAACCAATAAACGAATACTACTTAAAGATGTCAGGCGTCACGGCTCTGCGCAGACTCGCGCAACGGTCTCTCCGAACCACAAACGCAACTTCTTTCAAACAACACGCGCAACAGCAGAGGAGACTTTTTGCGTCCGATCCAAACGCTCCACCGAAAGTGAATTACCCGTGGCAAGATCCCACGAACCCGGGGAACTGGAAGGAGGAACATCTGGTGTTTGTGATTTTAGGCGGGTGGGGCGTGGTTATCGTGGGCGGTAAAGCGGCGTTGAGTTAAAAGAATTATAAGTTCTGTTTGTTGTGTAATACACACACGAAACGCGTAATCATCATCATCATCATCATCATCTGTTCGTATTATCTCTCTCGTGTTGTTTATTCGCGCACCACCTCTTTACCATTCGTCACAACTTACGTAAGTCACAAACTTTTGTCGATTGCGCTCTCTTTCACCCTCTTTGATGTCATCCTCGATATCATCGTCATCAGCGGAGCAATCATCGTCGGCATCATCAAAACGACACGTAAAAGAACCGAACTGGAATAACCTGTGGCCAATCGCGCTCGCGCCGGTGATTCCAGTCGTCGGCATCGCTTTAAAGAAACACAAACAGATTCGTTTCCCCGCGACGTTTGGCATCGCCGGGGTGATATTAGTCTGGTCGCACGCGGCTGCGTTAGGGTCAAGCAGCGGGACTAAGTAGTGGTATATATGATGTTCAGTTGTTCTTTATCCTCGAGCGCGTCGTTTTACGGGCAGCCTTTAGCGACGACGACGACGAGGTTGAGAAGAAAGAGGAGGAGTGCTTACGAAAACAAAGATATGAAAGGAGTAGTCTTTGCGAAGAAGCGAGAAGAGAAGGACAAAAACTACCCAAACTTATACACGCCGCAAGATGGAGAACTCGCGGAACGGAAAGCCGCGCGAACGATGAAACGGTTGTTCACGTACGTTTCGATTCGAGTAGTGCAAGCGCACTTGGAAGGCCAAGGGAACGACGGCGGATTCGCCCCTCAGGTCACGGGGTACGACGGGAAAGTTCAATGTCCGGATTATAACGATTTGAGGAACGCAATGGAAGGTATCGACTTAGGCGATGGGGACAGCTGGGTCAGAGAGTTTGGTAAGGTAAACCCGGCGGTGACTTTGCGGATTTTAGAAGCGAGGAAAGCGTATTGCGAAGAGTTTGATTACGAAATGTTGGAGTCGTTCGTGGACGACGATATCGTGAAAGCGAACACGGAATTGATGACGGAGATTATGAACAGATCGTTCGAGAAAGAGGAAGAAGAGGAAGAAGAAGAAGAAAAGGCTTGATAACTTTGTTCTTCGGTGTGGTGTATTGTTGTAATATATAATAGATGATTTATGACTCTCGTAAAATTTTCAACGCGCAACTTTTATTTACAACGCGTGATAGATATGTAATATGTTCGGTCGTGATGATTGCTTCTTAACTTTTGTTTTTTAACGTCTTCGACTCGGCGTTCGTCTCGCCGGCGTCGGGGTTGCTTTCTTCTTTGCCGGAGCGGCGCTCGAACCACCAATCTTCGGTAAACTCGGCATCATCTTCAACACTTTCTTCGGCACTTGTAACGCCAAGCAGTACAAGACAGACATTGTGGAAAAATAAGCCAAAACCGGAGGCGGTACCATCGGCCCACCAGCAACTGGCGGAGAATAAATCAGCGCGAGTAACGCACCCGCCATCATCATCAGGTTGATTTTGATCACCATCTTTTGCACGGTCACCGCTTTACTCGCGCACATCCAACTGATTGCACTCACGTACCAATTTTTCACGAAATCGACGTACGTGATGTGCATTAACAATTGGGCGATTGGACCTTTCATTTGCGCGGATTTCACCGCGCCGTCGGAAATAAGTTCGAGAAATCCACCCGCGCCAGAGATTATAACAGGTAAGGAGAACAAGATCGAAATTATCGCGTGCGCTTTTAACGCGTTCGAAGGCGTCACCGATGGGATCATAGATGAGAGTGCCATATTTGTTAATTAATTTGATAAAAGTGATGATCTTTCCCCTACTAAAACTGAATGGGCCCCCTCGTCCTTTTTCTTTTTCCTACAAACAAATTCGCTCTAAAAAAAAATCTATCATCATCTCGTGCTACTCGTAACTAAAAAAATGTTCAATCTATTTAAGAATGACTCTCGTGCGTACACATTGGCCCTTTCGCGACAGTTTCCAACGCAGTCGGCACGCCAAAGCCAAACTCGCAGGTGCATTTCAAATTTTGTTCCTCTTTTTTGTTTATGTGTTCGATTACACCCAAGTGTACTTTCCCCGAAGCGCGCATCGAGGTGTCCATCTCGCCGCAGTGTCTCTTGACGACTTGCGGTTCGTACGGTTCGTTCGGGCGTCGACCGGACCGTGGCGCGTTTGAGGCGAGCCAAGGCTCGGTGAAGCAGTAGTATTGGTAGTGACTCAAAGCGCCTTGGACGGATGCGTCGAAATCGTGGTTCTCTTCTTTACCGTGGAAGCCGCAAAAAACGCCTTCTTCGGCCAAATAGTCGAACTCGAGGACGGCGTGGGAGCTGAAGGGTTTCAACGCTTCTTCGGCCATCGCGGCGGTGAAGCCGAACGGGAGTTGAACGTCCGAAGATGACGATGAAGAAGATGAAGATTTGCCTTCTTCTTCTCCTATATCGAACGAATTCGTCGTCGTCGTCTTTTCTCCTCCTGCTCCATCGCCTTCTAAAACCAACTGCGAATTTCTCCTCCTCTCTACATTCACGCGAATGATATCGTTCCTGACGCTATCCGGAACTCTCGAATCCGCTAAGAAGCCAGGCTCTCTGAACTTCAAACCGCTTCGAAACCAGCTGGGTAAATCGTATATGTGGTCCATGGGACACGAGTACGGCAGGACGAATTTCTCCGCGCCGGGCGCTCGGCACGCGTTCAAATTGTTCCAAATCTTGTCGCAATAACACCTCGGTTCCGGTAAAATAATCGTTCTGTTTAGAAGCTTCCCAAGCGCCAATAAGTTTCGCACGGTTTCTCGTCGCACTTTATCTTCCGCGAAGTGTCTTTCGATGGCCACTCTGTAATCGCCGTTCCCGTAACCGACCGTTTTCATTTTCGCGCCGCCTGGGCCGTTCGCGTGTTTCACCTGCGCAAAGACGTCCGGGACGACTAAATATTTCGTGTGCGCGTCTTCGTAATACTCTCGATCGTCTGCGGTCCATATCCCAGCCTGTCGCATGCGCTCTCTCTTTCCCCAGGCGTATTGCCCGTCGTCTCCGTATTGGTACGTCGTGTGCACCGCGTACGGTTCTCCATCCTCAGGAAATTGCTTGTGATGCCATTGGACGAAATACGAGTGCCCGTTCCCGAAGAGCCAATTCGGCAAGACGCCTAATTTTACCGTAGCGTTCGCGGCGTAATACACCATCCTGAAACCTTCCTTCCCTCTGTCCGCCATATCTTTCAATTTAATCGCATTTTCTAACGCGTGGCCTCTCACGCCTTCGTGCATTAACAAATTAAACGCCGGTTGGTCTCTCATCCACGCAATCGTCGACGTCGCGACTTTGGTTTTCCACGCTTGTAAAAAATTCTTCGATTCCTCCGTCGCTCGTATGTGTAGTATACCGGTGTTGAAATTCACGTGCGCGCACTTGTTCGAATCGTCTTTGTCTCCAGGAACGTCTATGCAATCTGTGCTGACTAAAATATCCGCTTTCCCGTACGTGCCTTTGTTGAAATACGCCCTCGGGTCTCTCATCCACGCCACGTCCGCGTCCGATAAAATAGGATTCAAGTTCATATCCAACAAGTCCTGCACAAACTTTGTCTTCACCGTTCCCATCTTCTTAAACGCTGCGCTTCCCGCGGTAATAAACTGTACTCCTCTGTTGGCTAAAACCGAGTTCCCAGTCAGTAACATCGACGGTACGTTCCAACTCTTCAAATCCTCCAACATCTTCTCGTCCAAAGCGCCGACAAAGTGCGGCTCTAATTTCAACCGTCTCGCCGCGTTGACCCAATTTTTCGCGAAATCTCTCACCGAGTGCGTCGCAAACGTGACGAATATCGCATCCCCGGGTTTCGCGTGCGACAACTCCGGCGGTATAGCGCCTTCATAAATCTTCCTCTCTAACTCTTTCTTCGCCTCTTCCGTCAGCGCTTTCGTTTGCTGCGCCCACATGTCTTTCATCCATTGCGGGTGATTGCTATCCGAGCGAACCTCTTGCGCGTTGAGAGGAATGTTCGACTGGTCCGGTTTAGGAAGAATCGTATATTTTTTCTCGTATTCGTCTCGTTCTTCTTTCTCTTTTCCTTCTTCCGGCTGCTGCTGCCGCTCAACGCTGGGTGGCGGAGACAAAGTCTTTTCGGCGAGAGGAGGAGGTAAAGGAGGAGGCGGCATCATCATCATCATCATCGGTTCCGGTGGTATCGGTGGAGACGGATCCACCGGTTCCTCGTCCGAACTCTCGAACGCTTCTCGGTCTTCGTTTTCGTTTACTAATCGTTTTTCCCCGTGCCCTCCCGAAGAAGAAGAAGAAGACAAAGAAGAATCATCCCGTTGGTGTTGTTCGTGTTGGTGTTGTCTCATCTGCATCTGCGCTTCGCTTTGGTGATGATGAGAAAAACGATGATTTCTCCACACCGCGTAGGAGGTAAAAACAACCAAAAAAACGAACGCGTCCTTCATTTTGAAAAGTCCTCCTCCTTTTCTTCCTTTTCTCCACGAGCTCATCCTTCTATTTCTCTTTTAAAATGCGACGATGATGAGAGAGCTTTGTTGTGTGCGTCTGTGTATCTCTTCTTTGCCGTCGTCGTGTCAAAACATGATGAATGTGTTTTTTTGTGATGTCTTTTCTCAACAAAAAAGAGTATCAAAAGTTAAGGTGGACAACTTTAGAGGGCAAGTTTGATTTGATTCGTGTCTTTGATGAAAATACAATGTGTGTGTGTATGTAAACGTAGGACTATAAAAGAGCTAATAATGGTGTTGAGTACGCTTGTGGTATCTCAAACTAGAAGCGTGACGATACCTCTTCTCGCACACATCGCATGCGTACGGTTTCTCGTTCGTGTGAGTACGCTTGTGCTTTTTCAAATTACCAGAATCACTAAAACGCTTCTCACATACATCACA
>ERZ651776.711-NODE-711-length-44747-cov-23.441034_pt1 | contig 44747 bp, 44 predicted proteins | sample MGYA00514761_ERZ651776 | MGnify/ENA metagenome assembly ERZ651776
TATTTAAATTACGTTTTAGCCAAAATACTTCCACTGCCGTTGATCCAGCAGGAACTGATGTAACCACTAATTGATTATTATCAACCAGCGCAGGAATCGTTCCAAACTGGAAAGCAGAAATGGATACAGGATGACTTAATCTCGTTGTCGTAAGTTGAACGATGTTTTTCATTTTTAATTTTTTTACAGATACACGGTTGATAGATGATCAATCTCCTTACCTCTCGATACTCCTACATTCAAAAAATCACTCTACTACTTTTTAGACCTTGTGGTACGTTTTTCTTTATTTTTTACAAATATCAGCTTATGTCTGCTTTTAGGGTTTTCTCGTTGTTCTAGCTCAAAGTTTCCAATAGATTTAATTAAGGGTGTTAGCTTTTCAAACCCATAATTTCTAGAATCAAAATTAGGTTGCTTCTTTTGCAATAGACTGCCAACATCTCCAAGAAACGCCCAACCCTCCTCATCAGAAAGATCAGAAATCGTAGTTGAAATTAGTGTTATTTCCTTTCTGGTAATCTTATCTACATTCGTTTTTTCAGCGTCCTTGCTGTCATCACTTTTCTTATCTACTTTATTTTTTAAAATCTCGATATAAATGAATTTATCACAAGCAACAATAAAAGGATTTGGCGTTTTCTTTTCTCCAATACCAATCACTTGCATTCCCGCTTCTCTTAATCGGGTAGCCAATCGTGTGAAGTCACTATCGCTGGACACTAAACAAAACCCGTTGACTTTACCGCTATAGAGAATATCCATAGCATCTATAATCATTGCAGAATCTGTGGCATTTTTACCTGAAGTATATCCATATTGTTGGATAGGTGTAATGGCGTTTTCTAATAATAAGTTTTTCCATTTGGCTAGGTTTGGTTTTGTCCAATCGCCATAGATTCTCTTAATGGTTGGATTTCCATATTTTGCAATTTCCTCCATCATCTCTTTTACATGCGCCGATGGGATATTGTCTCCGTCTATAAGGACGGCTAAGTTGATATTTGTAATCATATTTTGAGCACTTGTAGTGCTATGTTTTAATCCAATACTCCTTTGTTCTTTTCGTTAGGTTCTAATAAATCCCACAAATTACCATACAAATCTTCAAAAACTGCAACCATTCCATACTCCATTTGTTCTGGTGGTCTGATAAATTTTATTTCTCTCTCTATCATTTTAGTATAATCTCTCCAAAAATCGTCTGTAAATAGAAATAAAAACACACGTCCCCCTGCTTGATTGCCAATACTCGCAGCTTGTTGTTCATTTGCTGCTTTTGCAAGTAGTAAACAACATTCTTTGGCTCCGTTGGGCGCGACCATGACCCATCTTTTGCCCTCACTTAGCTTCGTGTCTTCGATCAACAAAAAGTCTAATTTTTTAGTATAAAATTGGATAGCTTCATCATAATCTTCAACAACTAATGCTATATGTGCTATTCTTTGTTTCAATGACTTTTTTAATTATTAAATTCTAATCTATCTCGACAACTTGAGAATTTTGTTTGTAAACGCACTCTCAAATATATACAGCACTAATCATACACAGAAGAATAGAAAGTAAGCCACTATCTCCTACTTCTTGTGTGCCTTTAACCAATTATTATTTGCACACGGGCGTACGACTTCGGGTACCAAATCTGAGCAATCACCTCCGTTACGGATCACATCCCGTACGATAGAGGATGAGATATAACTTTTTCCAGAGGAGGTCAGTAAGAAAACGGTTTCTATACCAGACAGTTTTCGGTTGGTATGAGCGATGGCTTTTTCAAACTCGAAATCCCCAGGATTGCGGAGTCCTCGTAAAATAAATTCAGAATCTTGTTTTTTACAGAAATCTACCGTGAGCCCTTTGTAACTCATCACTTTGATTTTAGGTTCGTCTTTAAAGGTATCTTCCAGAAACTTGATACGTTGCTCTAGTGAGAACATATACTTTTTGTCTGAATTAACACCAATCGCAAGAATCACCTCTTCAAACAAGGTTAGTCCGCGTTCTATAATGTCATAATGACCCATGGTAATAGGATCAAAAGATCCTGGAAAAACTGCTCTTCTCATACCTTAAAAATACACAATTTAGAAATGGCAACTATTTATTTTTGAGGAATGATCCTTTAACTACAATTTATGTAGGATTACTCTAAAATTTCAAACTTCTTTAAAAATTTAGAAAAAATTGATATATCTGAATCAAAGGTTTCTTCATCAGCAACATAATTTATCCATAAATAAGATTTATCAGTTTCTAATATGATGAATTGACCTAATATCCGCCTTTCATTTACTAGAATTAAAGCTCGATATGAATCATAAGAATCAAAATTCTCATGTATAACTGAAAGTAATTTACTGTTTTGTCCCCAAAGCCACGTCTTACTATTTTTATCTAAATATTCAGGGTTCTCAATAATAGAATCTTTAAAATCATCCAAACCTTTATAAACTTCTTTAGGAGATGAATTAATACAAATAACATTATCATTACCTTTCTCTCTTGGAATAGAAAAACAGAAATTATAAACACTATTTGTTTCTTTAATTTCCATTGATTTTTGAACTTCTACTTGATAACCATTTATAGTATCGTAATAAATAATTTTTCTGGCATTATCAAAAAGTCCAGTTAAACGTAAAATTACTATCTCAGAATTCATATAAGGGGTAACAATAACTTTCCCCGTATTTTTTTTTACACGATAATATTCAGCCTCTTGCCCGTAAGAGATACAAATGGAATGAAAAAACAACATAGTTATTATCAAAATTCTCATTCTACAGATTGTTGGATATAACATATTTCATAAAATCAGTTAGTTCTTTTGGTTACTTCAGACTTCCAGCTTCCAACTACCGAATAATAGCTACCGACTAACGACTAAAACCTACTCCAAAACCGCCTCAATCGCTTCTCCAAATAAATCGGCTAGTGAAATTCCTGCGGCTTTCGCCTGTCTTGGAATGATACTTTCTGGAGAAAGTCCTGGGTTGGAGTTGACTTCTACAAAATGTGGTTTTCCGTTATGGAATATAAAATCGACTCGGCAGATGCCTTTTAGTTTTAGTAATTCGTAGATCGCGCCTGTTAAGGACTGCACAGCTTCGGTTTGGTTGTCACTTAATCGCGCGGGAACGATTTCTTGAGATTTGCCTTCATATTTGGCTTGGTAATCAAAGAAGTCATTTTCTGAGACGATCTCGCATACTGGCAATACTTTGGTTTTATCTTGATAGGTACATACACCTACAGAGACTTCGGTACCGCTTAAAAAAGATTCGATGAGGACTTCGTCGTCTTCGACAAAGGCTTTTTCAAGGGCAGGGACTAATTCTTTTTCAACGTAAATTTTGCTCACCCCAAAGCTCGATCCCGCTCGGTTGGGTTTTACAAAACAGGGGAAATTGATTTTTTCTTTTATTGCTTTCGCGAAAGCGGCATCCACCACATCTCCTTTATTTACATATACAGATTGTGCCATCAAGATCCCGTACGGACGTAACACACTCAGTGTATCTCTCTTATTAAACGTGAGCGCGCTTTGGTAAAAATCACAACTCGTCTGTGGAATCCCAATCACTTTAAGATAGGCTTGAATCTCTCCATCTTCGCCAGGAGTACCATGAATGGTATTGTAGCAAACATCAAAATAGACGTTGCCAAAAGGCAGAAGTACGCTGAATTCTCCCATATCCATATAAAACTCTTCACCTTCATAGATACAAACCCATTTATCTTTTAAAATATGGATCGCATAGGCGATATATTTTTGAGGATCTAAGGCGTTCATAACGGTTGTTCCGCTTAGGATAGAAATCTTATACTCACTGCTATAGCCTCCCATGAGAACGGCAACATTTTTTAACATAAAAAAAGGGTTACTGCTGTTGATACTTTATATAGAATAATCACTTAAAAATAATATAATTATAGAGACGTGTTAAAAGAAAAATTAGTTATTTACGTTGTATTTTTATATGTCAAAAATACTAGATACAAAGTGGGCTACCAAAAGACGGTCAATTTTATATCTTTGCCAGACTAACCTAACTATTCTATGAGTATATTTCGCTTTCTATTCAGTAAGACGTTTCTAAAACAATTGGGTCTTGCCCTCCTTATTATCATTGCTCTCATCTTTGTTGTAAGATGGTGGCTGTCTAGTTCTACAAATCATGACGAACGCATTGCTGTACCTGATATTAAAGGGATGACCTTAGAGCTTGTGGAACAAGAATTAAGCAATGTTGATTTGCGTTATTTTATTATAGATAGTGCTAATTATAATCCTGACTATCCGAGATATTCTGTGATAGAGCAAAATCCTGCTGCGGGAAAATTTGTAAAGGAAAATAGAAAAATTTATCTGGTATTAAATCCGTCGGGATATCGTAAAATACCGATTCCTAATGTGATTAGTAAAACACGTAGACAAGCAGAGCCTACCTTAATCTCTCTCGGATTTAAAATAGGAAAAATTACATATATCGATTATATAGGAAAAGATGAACTACGCGAGATGTACCACAACGGGAAGCGTATTCAACCTGGAGATCAGCTTCAAAAAACAGCTACGATAGACCTTGTATTAGGAAACGGAGAAGGTTCTTATAGAGGAGGCGTAGATAATGACTAATACTGATTTTCAAAATAATGACACTGATGGAGGAAACTAATCGTATAGGACCAGAACCACAAGATGACGAGTTGTATGAACATTATAGTTTTACGGCTAGTGAAGGGCAAGAACCTTTACGAGTTGATAAATTCTTAATGAATTTTGTGGAGAATGCCACACGTAGTAAAATCCAAAAAGCAGCCAAAAATGGCAGTATTGAAGTCAACGGAAAAGTTGTAAAACAAAACTACAAAGTGAAAGGTCGTGATGTCGTTCGCGTTTTATTTGAGCATCCGCCTTATGAGTATTTATTGACACCCGAAAATCTTCCGCTAGATATAGTGTATGAAGATGAGGATGTGCTTGTGGTCAATAAAACAGCGGGAATGGTCGTACATCCTGGACATGGCAATTACTCAGGGACGTTGATCAATGCACTGATTTATCATTTTGAAAACTTGCCTAATAATAGCAGTGACCGTCCTGGGCTTGTACATCGGATCGATAAAGACACCAGCGGACTCTTGGTGATTGCAAAGACAGAACACGCGATGACACATCTCTCTAAGCAGTTTTTTAATAAAACAACAGAGCGTGAATATGTAGCGTTGGTTTGGGGAAATGTAGAAGATGATGAAGGAACGATAGAAGGAAATATAGGTCGCCATCCTAAAAACAGATTGCAAAACACGGTCTATTATGGAGATGAGGCAGACCAAGGGAAACCTGCTGTCACACATTATAAAGTGATCGAACGTTTGGGCTATGTGACATTGGTTTCTTGTAAGCTAGAAACGGGACGTACGCATCAGATTAGAGTGCATCTGAAGTATATTGGACACACCTTATTTAATGATGAACGTTACGGAGGTCATGCTATTTTAAAAGGAACTACGTTTACAAAGTATAAGCAGTTTGTAGACAACTGTTTTAAGATTCTACCTCGCCAAGCTTTACACGCCAAAACCTTAGGCTTTATACATCCTACCACAGGAAAACTCATGCGTTTTGAAGCGCCTGTACCTGAAGATATGACCGCTTGTATTGCCAAGTGGCAAACATACGCAACGCATCAACAGTAGTTTTTTTTAGAAAAAAGAATATAGAGTATAGACGCAAAGATTATTCAAATGAAGCTTGATGAGATTCCCGTCTAAGTTTATCCTGAGCGATAGTCGAAGGGCAGGAATGAAGTGAAGTTTTCTTCCTAAGATGCAATGGATTGAAGGAGGTATCTCCTAACATACTTCTAAACCAAGCTTATTGTAAAAACAGCCTCTTTTTTTTGGAACCTACATCGTTTATTTGACACAATCAAATGCTTTCATATAACACCTCCCTCAATCCCCCCTTTCTAGGAGGGATTGAGGGAGGTGTTACATTTTAAGTATTCTTCGTACATTAAGTATCTTTTTTAAACTCCTAACCTCCTAACCTCCTAACCTCCTAACCTCCTAACCTTTTAATCTTTTAACCCATAACTTCCTTCTATACCGATCTTCTTACAATCTATATCGGGACATTCCTTTTCAAGTAGAGATTTCTTACTTTTGAATGATAGAAAAATTAAAGTATTAAATCACAAATCCCGCTGAAAATCGGGATTAGTTCAACTAGCTATTTTAAATACGTCTTTCAGACTTTTAAAAACAGCGTTTTACAAAAAAATTGACTCTATGAAAATCGTTGTTTCTCCAGCAAAATCCTTAAATCTCGAATCTGAACTTCCAACAACACGTGCAACACAACCTGCATTTTTAGAGCAGGCAAGTACACTAAATGGTACGCTTTCGCGAAAGTCAAAAAAAGCCATTGGAGAACTCATGAGCATCAGTGATAAACTAGCGGAGCTGAACAAGCAACGCACCCTTGATTTTGAAACGCCTTTTACTTCGAAAAATGCAAGACCTGCCATCTACACCTTTGATGGTGATGTATACACAGGATTGGATGCCTACACAATCCCTGAAGGAAAACTAGACAGATTACAGGATACCTTGCGTATTCTTTCTGGAATGTATGGAATCTTAAAACCACTCGATTTGATGCAAGCCTATCGCTTGGAAATGGGTACTAAACTGAAAATTGGAAAGGCTGAAAACCTCTACAATTATTGGGGAGACACCCTTACCGATCATCTAAACGAAGAACTCGCAGATGATGAATTATTCATCAATCTCGCAAGTAATGAATACTTCAAAGTTATTCAGCCTAAAAAACTAAAAGTGCCAGTGATCACGCCTATTTTTAAAGATTTTAAAAATGGGAAGTTGAAGGTGATTTCGTTTTATGCAAAAAAAGCAAGAGGTCTGATGGTACGTTATATTATAGATAAAAACGTTACTACATTAGAAGGTTTAAAAGGATTTGATTATGATGATTATGGATTTAGTGATGAGCACTCCGATTTGGAGAAGAATGAGTTGGTGTTTGTAAGGTAATTTGATTCAATGAAATTACAAACTCTCATTTTTATTATTATTTTCTTTATTTCTATTACAAAAGCAATAGGTTGTACTTGTATTGCAGAAAAAAAATCTCTAAAAAGGAAAGTAAAAAATGAATTTTATAGTTCTGATATTATTTTTACAGGTAATGCCATAGCTATCAAAGATCTAAATACGCATCCTACTAGATCATCTTCTGGTGATCCTATACAATATACTTTTGAAATTATCAAAAAGCTTAAAGGAGTTGATACTAAACGTAAAATTCAAGTCATTTCTACTCGTGGTGGTTCAAGTTGTGGCTATACTTTTCAAATCGGAAAGACCTATATGGTATATGCTAATACATCAAATTACTATGGCACAACTACAGAAAACGAGAATGATTATACGACGAGTATCTGTAAAAGAAATAATCATGTCGCTAGAGTAACTAAAAAGGAGAAAAGAATATTAGATAGGATGTCGACAAATACTTCTAAGAGCGCATATAAATTATAAAAAGCCATATAACTAGTATGAAACCCCTTAATCTTAATTGTTTTTTCAAAAACACCATGATTATGGCACTTCTCCTTTTTTCTACAGTAACTTTTTCTCAAAATAAAAATCCAATCAAAGAAGGAGAAATCATTTTTTCTTGTTTAAAAAAAGACTCTATTTTAACTAAAATAAAAATTATAAATACTGAATTAGCACCTGTTAGAGAATCTAAATTCTCTTTTGTAATTAATGATAGCATTATTAAGTATAATAGAAAGTATTTAAGGGAGAATGGGGAAATTGATTTAGGCGATACTATTTATATAAATAGGAAAAATAAAAAAACTTATACTTCCTCTAGACAGTTAAGTGAATCTCTAAACTTTTCTGAAGACATATCAAAACAAGGTAAATTAAACTTTTCAGTAAAAAAATATAAAAAAGAAAAAAAGAAAATTAAAGGATATAGATGCCATAAAGTAATTATTAAATACGACAGAATGGCTAAAGATAATAGTAATACTGTCAGGTATGCATATGAGCTATTTGTCACAAAAAAGATAAATCTAAAACATCATCCTATTTTTTTAAATAGTGAACTATTAAATGATTTTTTTCCTCTTGAGATCAAAAGTAAAAGAGAAATCACTTTCAAAAACAAAAACATCACAAAATATGAGAAAGTATTGAAGAAAGTTTATGAAGTTGAACTTGGTAAAGAAAGACATTACATTTTAGAAAAAATATCATTGAAGTAAAAATAATTAAAGCCAAATCTTTTACTCTTAAATTAAAAAACATTGTGAATAGTATTTTTTCTTTTCATTATTTTTGATGACTTTGTAGTTATTCTGACAAAAGGAAAGAGATGCTCTTCATAAAAGTTAACTGAAAATCAACTTTGAATATTAGTGAAAATGAAAGAAATCATCCAATCACACATAAATGTATCCGATGAGGTGTATCTACTCTTTCTACAAGCAGCAACCAAAAAGAAAGTCTCAAAAAACCAAATACTATTCCACCCAGAAAAGGTCAATAACAAATGTTTGTTTATTGAAAAAGGAATCTTGCGTGCGTATAAAATTATAGATGGGAAAGACTATACACATCATTTTTATTTTTCCAATTGGTTTGCCACCGATTTTAAAAGTTACCTAACAAATGAGCAAAGTGAACTATACATTGAAACACTAACCGATGTTGTGTATCATGAATTTAACAAAAAAGATCTTTTACTTCTTTATAGTGAACATCATACATTAGAAAAATTAGGGCGAATCATAGCAGAAAAAGCATATCTTTTTACTGTTGAAAAATTGGCTAATATGCAAACCTTAGACCTTACAGAACGCTACCAAAACTTAGTCAAAAAGAATCCTGAGCTATTCCAAAGCGTACCACAAAAATACATTGCCTCCTATTTAGGGGTTTCAGAACAAAGTTTAAGCCGCATAAAAAAGAAGCTGATTTCTTAACAAATGTGAATGTATGGGGATTAGAAACCCTTTTTCTTTGTGACAACTAATCCCTTAAAAACTCACAAATGAAAATTCTAATTTTATGTAGTTCTCTAGCCTTATTTGTTTTTATTAATAACTTAAGCCCTGAATCAAATAGAATTCCTAAGAATACAACAGAAACAATAACTATAGACCTTAGTTTATTAAAAGGAGATTGGAAATTAGATTTAAGTCCTGAAAATGATTCTGATACTAACTTTGCACAAATGACCATAACAAGTATCGATGAAAATTCTTTAGAAGGCACTTTTTATAGAGAGGGGGTAAAAATTCGCGAAGGTCGTATCAACACACAACGAGGAATTCTATATGCTGCTTTAGTTTCAGGTGATAATTCTGGAATATACAATACGTCATTTTATTATAAAGAAGGTATCTTATATGGAACAACACATTCCGTTGATAAAGATTTTCTAGCCGTATGGACTGCAACAAAAAAATCTAAATAGTCGTATGAAATTACATAGCATCCTCTGTTTGTTTTTAATATGCACTTATTGTGTAAGTCAACAAAAAAACACACCTACCTTCAACCCTACTTTTAAAGAATCTACAGAAACCACACACAAGATTCCGGAAGGTCAAGACTTCACTTTTGGGTATTTAGAAGTACTTGAAAACAGAAATCTGCCTACAGCAAACACTATACAACTTCCCGTTTATATCTTTAAAAGTAGAAATCCCAACCCTAAAAAAGACCCTATTATATATACCGTTGGTGGTCCAGGATCAACCACCATGCCATCAGCACAATATATGAACTACTACAAATATCTTGACGATAGAGATTTTATTCTGGTGGAACAACGAGGCACTCAATTTGCCCAACCTAGTTTAAATTGCCCCGCATGGTCAGAAGCGATCTATCTATCCAATTTACCTGATTTTGAAAAAGAAAAAAGAGATCGTTTATTTGAGGATGCTGCTATCAAGTGTAAAACAGCGCTAACTGAAAATGGCATTGATCTTAACAGCTATAACACCAATGAAATCGCAGCAGATATTGAGGATTTACGAAAGGTATTAAACATAGACACCTACAATTTATTGACCATTTCCTACAGCACAAAAATTGCCCAAGTATTACTACGAGACTATCCAGAAGCCATACGAAGTGTTGTCATGGATTCACCGCTTCCGTTAGAAGTAAATTATGATGAAGAAAGTGTTGGCAATCTTCTAAACGCAGTGAATACATTACTTTTAGATTGTGAAGCAGATACTAATTGCAATACAATATTTCCAAACTTAAAAAATCGCTTTTTCACATACTTAAAAGAGAAAACAGAAAATCCATTACTCGTAGAAGTTAAAAATCCTACGAATGGAAAATTAGAAACTTTCTATCTTAAAGGAGAAGATTTGATCACAGTTTTCACCACTACATCTATCGCAAATATCCCTTTTGAAATTGAAAAACTTTTGAATAACGATCTAAGTTCCATAAAAGAGCAATTAGCCTATTTATTAAAAAAACCCAATACATTTAATGGCTATGGATTAGGAATGCGATTATCCGTTTGGTGTGCAGAAGAATATCCTTTTAATTCTCAAGCACGTATCAAAATAGAAACCAACAAGTATCCAGAAACAAAAGGATTATCTCCCGCTGTTTTTGAATCAGGTGTTTGCACTATTTGGGGTGTAAAAAAAGTGAATGGGATAGAGAATAAACCTATTCAAAGTGACAAACCTGTTTTATTGATTAGTGGAGAGTATGATACTGATACACCCGTAAAATGGGCAGCCGCTATGAAAGATAATTTACCCAACAGCTATCATTTAATTTTTAAAGGCTGGACACATACGCCCACTACCAATTGGAGTAATCCCTGTGCCATGCAAGCAGCAAATGATTTTTTTAATAATCCAAACGAACAACCTACTCCAGAATGTTTGAAAAATATAAAAAGTCCAACGTATAAAATTGAATAATTCTCTATATAATCACAAAAAAGCCTTAACAGAATATCAATAACCCCCTAAGTAGATTGAATATCCCGTTCCTTTCCCTATTTTTGAAGTATGCTTTACTACCTCATTATTGGGCTTCAGATATATTGCTTATATCACGCCTATAGCACTCGTAATAAAATATATTGGTATTTTATCATCCTCTTAGCTCCTGGACTAGGATCGGCTGTGTATTTGATTACACAAGTATTCACTAAAAAAGATGCAGAGATTGTTCAAAAAGAGATTACTGCTGTAATTAATCCTTCCAAAAAAATAAAAGATCTAGAAGCTAGAGTTGCCTTTTCAGACACCTTCCAAAGCAGAGTAGATCTTGCCGATGCTTATAGTGAGATGAGTGATTTTGACAATGCCATTATAAACTACAAAGAAGCGCTTTCTGGAAGTCACGATAAGGATTATTATGCGACGGCACAATTACTGACCGCCTATTATCAAAAAGAAGCCTACGAAGACGTTATTACTATGGCGCAAATTATTAAGGATAAGCCTGATTTTGAAACCTCAAAAGCACAGTTTTTATATGGTCTTTCTTTATCAAAAGTAGGAAGAGAAGAAGAGGCTGAGGCGATCTTAAAGAAAATTGACAAACGCTATTCGCATTATGAAGAACGTTTAATCCTCGCACGCTTTTATAAAGACACTAATAAACAAGAGGAATCCAAAGAACTACTAGAAGAATTGATTACAGAGGGTGATTATATGACCAAACCCAACAAACAATTATATAAAACAACGTTTTTGGAAATTCAGAAATTACATAGCGAACTCATTGCCTAACACATGGGGGTCTTTCTTCATACCCATCCTTACGAACCTTATAACCTAGAAGGCGCCACCAAACTCATCGTTGGCACCTTACCTCCGCCTCGATTTACGACAGGCGAGCTAAACGACAAAGATGTTGACTTTTGTTATGGAAGCAGTAATGGGCAGTTGTGGCCTATTTTGGATAAGATCTTTGACTTGGGACTCGTCTATGAAAACACACATCACGCTATAGAGCAACGTAGGCATTTTTTGCTTTCGCGAAAAATCGGCGTGTGTGATATCGTTGCTTCCTCAGAAAGAACGAAGATAGATGCCTCAGATCTCGGCATGCAAAACGTACAACTCCGTGACATCTTTGGATACCTATCGAAACATTCGAATATTGACACCTTATTATTTACAGGAGGTAATAGCAAGAACGGCCCCGAATACTTTTTTCGCCGAAAGGCAAAAGAACATCTTCTTAAATTAAAAATTGTATCCAACGAAGTTCCTCGTATTCATTCGTTTCCTTGGGAAGGACGTACTATACAAACTGTATCACTTACCGCACCTTCTGGAGCTGCTAATAGAGCTGTAGGGAGTTTAGCACTTTATAAAAAGCTGAAAAGTGAAGACCCAAATTTTACCACTATTGATTTTAGAGTGCTACAATATGCTCCGTTTTTCTAGTGGTTTTTTGTTTTACCAAAATACTTTTAATTAATAAACCTGTACTTCTTCACTTCTGTAGATCACATATTTAAAAATATTCAGTAGTTTTATCCTACCTAAATCTACATAATACTATGAAAAAAATTACCCTTTTCTTTTTTTCTGTGCTCATCAGTGGCGTTTCTTATTGCCAATTGATGACAGATGATACAGATACCACGCCCTTTGAAGATATCAGCGCTACAGGCACTTCACTAGGTTTGAGTGATGATGGCGAAGAAAACATTGTCATCCCTTTTGAGTTTAATTTGGACGGACAAGTATCTTCCGATCTTAGAATTGGAAATAATGGCGGTGTCTTATTTGGCACCACCACAGGAGATTTGTTTGCTGGCAATTTGCCTTTAGATGGACTTTCGCCAAGAATCGTTCCTTTTTGGGATGATTTTGATGATGAAATAGGAGACGTGTATTGGGAAGTTCGCGGTACTGCTCCAGCAAGACGTGTGATTATTCAGTGGGACGACAGACCTCATTTTCCTGGCGAAACAGAAATTGACCCTGCGACCTTTCAACTCGTATTATTTGAAACAAGCAATGACATCTTGTTTGTATACGAAGATGTTTTGTTTGACGATCCAGATTTTGATAATGGACAGAGCGCCACCATAGGCGTCGTGAGTGAAACAACCGTCTATCAATATGCCTTTAATGATCCTATTCCTCTCGATGGAATTAATGCCATACGGTATTCATTACCCAATGAGAATTTCACTAGCTGTGGTCCTACGGGACAAGTTATAGATCCAGATGCTTCCAACGATGGAGATATTGTTACATCTATTATTACCGTAATAGAAAATGGAACGATAGGTAATGAGTTTTCTATAGATAATCTAATGCTTGATATCATGCATAGCTTTGTAGGAGATTTAGACCTTACCTTAACCTCACCCGAAGGAACGATACTTATTTTATCTAATGAAAATGGTGGTAGCGGCAATAATTACACAGACACTGTTTTTCAAGATGGCGGAGATGCTATCAATGCAGTCTCAGCACCTTTTACGGGAACCTTTGAACCTCAGGGAGGATCATTTGCAGCTACATTTATGGGGGAAGAAATTAATGGAGACTGGACATTAACCATTACAGATGTATTCAGTAGTAGTGAGGCAGGAACACTTAACAATTTCTGTATGACATTTGTTCCATTTGCTATTATGTGTCCGGAAGATATTACTGTGATCACCAATCCAACGATTGTACCAGTTAGTGTAACAACGACGTTTACGCCTGGTTTTAACACCGTTCCAGAAGCACTTATAGATGGCTCAGGTCTTTCTGAATTTCCTGACGTAAATGCAACACATGATGACACATCTCCCGGAAACTCTTTTGTAAGTGAAAATGAAATTACAGGAAGTTTTGACTTTGATTTAGGAGGCACTTTTATGCTAAACGGTGTTTCTATATGGAATCAAAACGCAGGTGGTCCTGGAGATTTAGGAGAAGAAGGATTAAGAGAAATTGTACTTTCTGCTTCATTAGACGGTGTGAATTACACGGCTATTCCTGATTTTCCTGTTACCGTTGACCAAGTAACAGACAATGGGCCTGTAGGCCCAGAACAATTTGGCTTTATCGATACCGAAGCTGCTTTTATACGCTTAGAAGTACTAAGCAATCATGGAGATGACGATACAGGATTTGCCGAAATTGCTTTTGTAGGCACCGCTTGTGATGCTATCGCAACTTTTGACTTCCCAACAGCTACAGGAACACCCAATACACCTATACAAACGGAAGGTTTAGAAAGTGGCGCTATTTTTCCTTCAGGAACTACCACAAACACGTATGAGGTAGAAGGAAACGATGGTTCAATACTTAGTTGTTCTTTTGACGTTAATGTACTAGACGAAACTCAACCTTTCATTATAGGATGTCCAGATGACTTTGAAGTCAACCAAGAAGGAAACGCTACAGTGACATTAGATGATTTTACCGTTATAGTAGCAGCAAGTGACAACTGTAGCGCTGTCACGATTACACAGGATCCCGTTGCGGGAACTACCTTAGATCAAGATACCGTTCAAACGGTCACAGTAACAGCTACAGATGCTTCTGGCAATGCAGCTGTATGCACCTTTGACATTACTGTGTTATCTTCTTTAGGAATAGATGATGAGACTTTAAATAATGTGATTCGTATCTATCCAAATCCAGCCAGTGACGTGATAACACTCAACCACATTGGAAATCAGATCATCACTCAAATTCGTATTTCTGATATGAATGGACGTGTGATTCAAACGATTTCAAACAACAATTTACTATCTAGCAGACAAATCAATGTTGAGAATTATGCTTCTGGCATCTATTTTATTCGTATTGAAACAGCTACTGCAAGTACCGTAAAACGTATCATAAAAAAATAAGCTTAAAAATCTTTTTTATCTACATCCCAAGACGTTACTGTCTTGGGATTTTTTATGAGCGATTCCGTATCTTCACAGCATCAATCAATCTCTTATGAAGTTTTTATTTTTCTTTCTTTGCATAACGCTATTTGTCTCCTGTTCTAAAACGGTAGACAATCCTGACAATATTGATTTTACCACTACTTTTGAAAAAAGTAATGGGACACAAACGCCAACATACGATGAGGTCATTCAGTTTTATAAAGATCTAGATGACGCGTATGTTTCTATAAAAACCTACGAAGTAGGTACTACCGATATAGGAGAACCGCTTACACTCATTAGTTTTAATCCGAACCGTTCTTTTGAAAGCGAATTTGCAGAAAGTCAAGATGTACGCCGAGTGCTGATTAATAACGGAATTCATCCTGGAGAATCAGACGGGATTGATGCTACGATGATGCTTATGCGAGATTTGGCGCAAGGCAAGATAGAAGCTCCTGAAAATACGTGGGTGGGTGCTATCGCTATATATAACGTAGGTGGCGCACTTAACAGAAACAGCACGTCAAGAACCAATCAAAATGGTCCAGAAGCGTATGGCTTTAGAGGGAATGCAAAAAACTATGATCTCAATCGAGATTTTATAAAAAATGATACTAAGAACTCTCAAGCCTTTACAGAAATTTTTCATTTGGTGCGTCCCGATGTATTTATAGATAATCACGTGAGCAATGGCGCCGATTACCAATATACCCTTACCCATTTATTTACACAGCACAACAAGCTAGGTGGCGTTTTAGGTGACTATCTGTATCAAGATTTTCAGCCAAAACTAGAGCTCGATTTAAAATCAAAGGACTGGGATATAACGCCCTACGTCAATGTTTTTAACCGTACACCAGAGCAAGGATTCAGTCAGTTTATGGATCACCCGAGATATTCGACTGGATACACGGCCTTATGGAATACGATTGGTTTGATGGTAGAAACACACATGTTAAAACCCTACAAACCTCGTGTAGAAGGCACCTACGAACTCATGAAAAGTGCGTTAAAGATCACTGCTCAGGAAGGTGAAAAGATCAAGGCTTTGCGTAAAGATGCTTTTAACGCTTTCGCGAAAGCGGACACCTACCCACTTGCACACACCATAGACAGTACACAAACATCGACCTTACAATTTTTAGGATATGAAGGCGAAATGATCCCAAGTGAAATCACAGGGCAACAACGCTTAAAATACAATCGTAATAAACCCTTTACAAAGGAGATAACCTATTACAATTTTTTCAAACCATCAAAAGAAGTAAGCATCCCAAAAGCTTACGTGATCCCAAGAGGATGGCGAGATATCGTATTGAAGTTACGCGAAAACGAAATTAGCTTTAAACAATTAAAGAAAGATACCACGTTTATGGCTGAGGTGTATCATATTGAAGACTATCAGACATCCAGAAATCCGTATGAAGGTCATTATCCACATTACGGAACTACCGTTACGGCTACACAAGAAGAAGTAACCATACGTAAAGGAGGCTATATCGTGAAGACAGAAGATCAAGATGGGTTACGCTATCTATTGGAAACACTAGAACCAGAAGCGAATGACAGCTTTTTTAACTGGAACTTTTTTGATACAATTTTGCAACAAAAAGAAGGGTTTTCTCCATACGTTTGGGAAGACAAAGCACTTGAGTTTTTAAATCAAAATCCAGCTATTAAGGCTGAGTTTGAAGCAAAAAAAATAGCAGAAGCTGCTTTTGCACAAAACTGGTATGCACAATTAAGCTGGATTCATAAGAAATCACCTCAGTATGAAAAAGCGCACTTACGTTATCCTATCGTTAGGATGCTTCGTTAAATAAGCTGCTGGAAAAAGCAACTTGATATTATTATAGGATTTTTCTAACGCCTTTTGTGTTTTCTGAAAATCCTTCCACTTTACTTTTTTGATCCCTTCATTTTCTTGAGGAACTAAAGGACCATCAAAGTCAGTGTACATCTCGTACCAATAGGTTTCCTTTAATCTATATTTATCATTACGCTTAAAGACGTGGTACGTTCTTGTGATAAATTTTTTAATTTCGATACCAGTAACACCTGTCTCCTCCTCTACTTCTCTCACAGCACAGGTTTGAATATCTTCTCCTTTTTCTATTTTACCTTTAGGCAAATCCCATTTCCCATTTCTATAAATGAATAAAATTTCTTTTCTAGAGTTGTAAACAAGTCCGCCGCCAGCAACAATCACAGGTAATTTCTTTTTGAGAAACTTAAGAAGCTTCTCTTCCTTTTTATGATAAAGGTTCACATAAATGAGCTCTCCATTTATCATTTTTTTTATAATTCTCTTCAACTTAGCCTTCTTAAGTGGAATCGATTTATAATTATTCCCAATCTCTTTTTCAGTAGATAGAATTATAGGAATATCATTCACAAAAACTTTATACATTTGCAGTATGATTTTAGACAAAGAAACGGCAAAAAAGACTGCCGAATTATTATTGCAAATTAATGCAATAAAATTACAACCACAAGACCCATTTACATGGGCATCTGGATGGAAATCTCCCATCTACTGTGATAACAGAATTACGCTCTCCTATCCCGCTATACGCAACTACTTACACCAGGAAATGGCAAAGCAAGTAGAAACGATATATGGCAAACCAGACGCTATTGCAGGTGTTGCTACGGGGGCTATTGGCATTGGAATGCTTGTTGCAGACTACCTAAATCTTCCCTTTGTCTATATACGTCCCGAAGCCAAAAAGCACGGACGACAAAATAAAATAGAAGGTCATTTAGAATCAGGAAGCTCTGTTGTCGTGATAGAAGATTTAATTAGCACTGGCATGAGTAGTCTTAAAGCTGTAGACGCACTTAAAGAGGCTGGAGCCAACGTAAAAGGGATGCTCGCCATCTTTACCTATGGTTTTGAAAAAAGTGTTACTGCTTTTAAAGAAGCAGCCATAGATTTGCATACATTAAGTGATTACTCAAATCTATTAGAACAAGCAGCCGATACAAAGTATATTACAGAAGAACAACAAACCACGTTAGAAAACTGGCGTAAAGACCCAGCCAAGTGGGGATAAATACTTATTAAAAAAAATCAAATGAATTTAGAAAGTCCAACAAAAGTAGTTGACAAATCTGCCGAAGAAGTGTATCAATTTTTAATGAATGTTGAAAATTTTGAAACTCTGATGCCAGAAAACACCAAATTTGAAAAAATTAATGATACCCGTTTTCTGTTTGCTTTGAAAGGGATGCCAGAAATTGTATTAGATCTAAAAGAAGGAGTGCCTTATTCTAAAGTGGTCCTTGGCGCTGCTAGTGACAAATTGCCATTTACCCTTACGGGAAATATCACGCAGCTGGAAGAAAAGAAGAGTGAAGTTCAATTATTTTTTGAAGGAGATTTTAACCCAATGATGTCTATGATGATTAAAGGACCTATCACAAAATTTATTCAAACGCTGGCTTCAAACCTAGATCGCATTGGTCAGTAATGACCAAGAATTGTTTACTATTTATTAATTTTAGTTGATAACCTCCCTGTAACTATATAGGCATTCGGAGGCAAATAAAGTATTTTTGAACATTAAAATAACAAAATTCTAATGGCAGATATTCAAAAGCTCGAAGCACTAGTAACCCAAGTACGTAGAGATATTTTAAGACAAGTACACAAAGTAAATTCTGGTCACCCTGGAGGATCTTTAGGATGTGCAGAATTCTTTGTAGCCTTGTATCAAGAAATCATGGATCGCAAAGAAGATTTTCACATGAATGGATTAGGAGAAGATATATTCTTCTTGTCCAATGGTCATATTTCTCCTGTTTTTTATAGTGTTTTAGCCCGTTCTGGATATTTTCCAGTCGAAGAACTAAATACCTTTAGATTATTAAATTCTCGTTTACAAGGACACCCTACCACACATGAAGGGCTTCCTGGAATACGTATTGCCTCTGGATCTTTAGGACAAGGACTTAGTGTCGCATTAGGTGCTGCAGAAGCAAAAAAACTAAACGGTTGCGGTCATAAGGTATATGTGCTCATGGGTGATGGCGAGTTGCAAGAAGGTCAGAACTGGGAAGCAATTATGTATGCGACTGCCAACAAGATAGATAATGTCATTGCGACCATAGATCTTAACGGTCAGCAAATAGACGGTAGTACAGAAGATGTACTTGACCTAGGAAATATGCGAGCAAAGTTTGAAGCTTTTGGATGGACAGTTCTAGATATTGAACAAGGAAATGACATGGCTTCCGTTGTTACTGGGCTACAAAAAGCAAAAAGTCTAAGTGGTCAAGGAAAACCTGTTTGTATATTAATGCATACCGTCATGGGGAACGGCGTCGATTTTATGATGCATACACATGCTTGGCATGGTAAAGCTCCTAATGATGAACAGCTAGCTACAGCTCTTGCTCAAAACCCAGAAACACTAGGAGATTATTAATTATGAAATTATTACTTTTTATAACCAGCTTTTTATTTTCTGTTACGGTTTGGGGACAATCCCAAAATCATGAATTTACGATAGACTATACTGTAAAGTATCTTATAAACAATAAGAAGAAAAAAGAAAAAGATACGATCACCATTGGTTTTGAAAAAAACGGAAGGTATTTATGGTCTAATTATAAAGGTTTATCTGAACAATTTGCAGCTGATATTTTGCCTAGTCTAAGCTCTATTCCTGAGGGCGCTTCCAATTTTATATACGCTAGTGAAATCAATAAAGTTTATATGGCCATTTATTTAGGTCCATTAAACCTAACAATGGATATGGACATCGCATTGGCACTTCAAAGAGATTTTGATGATAGTGACCAAATTAACGACGATATAATCCTCCAATCCGAAAAGATTTCTACGACTTTTAATCTTAATGGCAAAGAATATCCAAAATATGCAGTATATGCAGATGTCGAGCCCGATAGTGCGATGACATTTGCTGTTGATGAATCAATGGAAATGAATAACACTGCTTTATTCATGAACTTCATAGGATTAATGATGTCAACAACCCAAAGTTCAGGTACTGTAGAAGGAGAAATGCCAGATGGTATTATCCTCTCAATTGTAGATAACAATGGAGTTACGGCATTAGAAGCTATCAATGTAGATACAATACCTCGAAAAATAAGCATCAATAACAGCTTTAAAATATCAGAATGAAAACATACGAAAACACAGGAAACAAAGACACTCGATCAGGATTTGGAGCGGGGCTAGAAGCATTAGGGAAGTCTAACGATCAAGTAGTAGCATTATGTGCAGATCTTACGGGTTCTCTTAAAATGGATGCTTTTAAAGCAAACCATCCTGAACGTTTCTTTCAAGTGGGTATTGCCGAAGCTAATATGATTGGTCTTGCAGCTGGAATGACTATAGGGGGTAAAATTCCTTTTACAGGTACTTTCGCCAACTTTTCTACAGGTCGTGTCTATGATCAAATACGACAGAGTGTTGCTTATTCAGGTAAAAATGTAAAAATCTGTGCATCACACGCTGGATTAACACTAGGAGAAGATGGTGCTACACACCAAATTTTAGAAGACATAGGATTGATGAAAATGCTTCCGGGCATGACTGTCATCAACACCTGTGACTACAACCAGACAAAAGCAGCTACGATTGCCATTGCTGAGCATAAAGGTCCTGTATATTTGCGCTTTGGACGCCCAAGTGTCGCTAACTTCACTCCTGCCGATCAAGATTTCCAAGTTGGAAAAGCTGTTCATTTACAAGAAGGAAGTGACGTTACTATTGTAGCAACAGGACATCTTGTATGGGAAGCGCTGGAAGCAGCAAAAGAATTAAACGAAGCGGGTATCTCTGCCGAAGTCATTAATATACATACCATAAAACCGCTGGATGAAGAAGCCATCATTACTTCTGCTAAGAAAACGGGATGTGTTGTGACTGCCGAAGAGCATAATTTTTTAGGAGGATTAGGAGAAAGTGTTGCAAGAACATTGGCTACTGCACAACCAACACCTCAAGAATTTGTCGCTACACAAGATACTTTTGGAGAAAGTGGAACACCTGCTCAGCTTATGGAAAAGTATGGTCTTAATGCCGCTGCTATTGTAAAAGCATCTAAGAAAGTAATGGGCAGAAAATAAACATTAAACTTTTACGTTTTTATAATATATTGTAAGGCAGAATTGTAACATTCTGCCTTTATTTTTGTCATTCATTCAAACACTAATAAACTCAATTATGAAAAAACTAATGATTCTGATACTATTCGTATCATCTGTAGGCGCTTTTGGACAGAGTGCAAATTTTGGAATTAAAGGTGGACTTAACTATGGAGCCACTGGAGATATTACAACAATTTCTGAAGAGAGCTTTGAAGGAGATAATAAGGTAGGTTATCATCTTGGAGCATTTGCTAAATTTGAATTTTCAGGTATCTTTCTTCAACCAGAAATAGTGTATACAAAACTTACAACAGATTATGGGGGAAATTCTGGTGCAAATGCAGATTATAATTTTTCTAAACTCGACATTCCAGTCCTATTAGGTCTTGATATTGTAGGGCCACTATCATTAAAGGCTGGACCTTCTTTTCAGTTAGCACTTAACAACGAACTTGATTTGGAAGGTTTTGAAACAAACGATCCTGAAAATTCATTTACAATTGGGTATCAAATTGGTGCTGGAGTACAATTTGGAAGACTTGGTCTTGACCTACGCTATGAAGGTGCTTTCAGCGAAAACGATACCAGCGTAACTAGCAATATATCTGATGTTGCTGAAGCACGATTTACCATTGACTCTAGACCTTCACAGTGGATATTAAGCCTTTCCTACCAGTTTAAAGGAGGAGATAATTAAAATTAAAATCTATTTCATAACCTAAAAAAGGCAACTCTAATGAGTTGCCTTTTTGTTTTTTTTGGGTACGCTTTCGCGAAAGCGGACTATTAACTATCTGAATCCAAATAATCAGGTGTACCATCACCGTCAGAATCTGGATAGGTAATAACTCCTGTATTGAAGTTAATGTCGATCTCATCTAAGGTATTGATACCATCTCCATCATCATCATCATCCAAATGATCACTAATACCGTCATTGTCGGTATCCATAAAACTTACAAAATTTCCTTCTTCATCACGTACAATCTCTAAACTCGTGGTTACGCCATCATTATCATCATCTGGATCATTAAAGTTTGACTGATTATCTCCATCTGTATTATCGATATCATCAAAAAAGAAATTATTATTATTGATGTCTTCATTAATAGAAATAATACCATCCCCATCATGATCTGTTACTTTACTATCAAATATAGAGAAGGTAAATACTAATGAAGAGTAAAGACCAATACTGCTATTAGGTGGTTGTGCAAAATAGGCTAATCCACTAGGAATGAAAATAGCTCCAATTCCGTAGTCATTATTAAATTCTGTAGTGCCATCAGCTGCAATTGTAAATCCAGAACCTCCTTTTGCGCCTGCAATTCCATTGGCAAAACCATCTATGGTTGCTGGAAGATTAAACCAAATTGGATTGGCAGCTCCATCAAAAACATTTCCCAAAATATTAGATCCTCTATAGGTTACAAACGTTGAATCTGCAAAGGTTGGAGACGCTCCTACACCTTCTCTAGCTGTAAGAATATATAAGGTATTACTTGTATCAAAACGATCATACGTTTTTGTCGCTACCTGATCTAACAAAGGTGTTTTATCAGCATTATCTCCAGCTATCGTGTCAAAACGAATCTCATAATTAAAATCTGCAGGTGGATTTGCAAATTCTTCATAATTATAAAAATGTGTTTGTAAGTAATCTCTAATAAACTCATCATCTGCTATAGATTGTTCTCCCCTATCATTAAAAGGAATCGCATCTGGGGTTCTATCATCATCTCCACAAGAAATGAATAGAACCAATACTGTTAGTATACTTAGATAATTTTTAATAGTCATAAAATTCTTTTTCGAGGGCGCAAGATACAATTTTGGTGTATTTTTGACCACAAATTATACATAGATTAACGTGCTTTTAAGCTTTTTTATATGAGAGTTGATAAATATTTGTGGTGTATTCGTTATTTTAAAACCAGATCTATAGCAACCAATGCTTGTAAAAAGGGACAAGTAAAGGTAAACGGTGGGGTTGTAAAACCTTCTAGAGACGTATATCCTACTGATAAAATTAGCGTACGGAAAAACCAAATATTCTATACTTTAGAAGTGTTGGATCTTCCTGAAAGCAGACTTGGCGCAAAGTTGGTTGACATTTACAGAAAAGACACTACTCCAAAAGAAAATCTAGAAAAATTAGATTTGCTCAAATATTCTAAAGATTATTACCGTAAAAAAGGAACTGGTAGACCTACTAAAAAAGATCGTAGAAATATTGACGGAGTCTATGAAAATGATGATTTTTTCACAGATACAGATACAGAGGACAGTGAGGAAGAATAATATATAGTAGTTTATTAATTAAAAGAGTATGAAAGTAAAACTTGAAAAAATACTAGACCACAAAGCTATTGAGCATAAGACAAGACGTATTGCATATCAGATTTATGAAACCAATGTCAATGAAGAAGAGATCATTCTTGCTGGCATTGCAGAAAATGGGTACAAATTTGCTGAACGTCTTCAAGCGTCACTTCAAGAGATCGCTCCCTTTAAAACAATTCTATGCAAGGTAACGATGAACAAACAAAACCCATTAGGCACAGTAAAGACAAGTCTTACCGAAGAAGAATATGCCAACAAATCTATTGTCCTTATAGATGATGTTCTCAATTCTGGCACCACATTAATTTATGGAGTACAACATTTTTTAAATGTACCTTTAAAGCGCTTTAAAACGGCTGTACTTGTAAACAGAAATCATAAAAAATACCCTGTAAAGGCAGATTTTAAAGGAATTTCACTGAGTACCTCTCTTAATGAATCTGTAAAAGTGACTTTTAGAAAAGGAAATGATATGGCTATTTTAGAATAAGGTTGCTATGATTTCTTCTACAATCTCAGTTTCGCTTTGATCTTGTACTTTGATTACTTTGGAAGCTTGGTTGTAGTAAAAACTTCTTTCAAACAGATGCTTTCTCAAAAAATCCTCTAATGCTTCTTTTGACTGTTGACTTGCGATTACTGGTCGTTCTGCTTTTGCATTCCATAACCTATCGGTAAGTTGTCCTACGGGAACATTCAAATATATAGAAGTAACACCACTATCTTTTATATCCTGCATATTATTTCCATAACATGGAGTTCCTCCACCTAAAGCCACTATTTTTTTGGTTGCTGTCTTTTCTAATAGCTCTTTTAAATAGAAAGCTTCTTTTTTTCTGAAGTAAATTTCGCCTTTAGATTCAAAAATATCAGAGATGGACTTATTTTCTTTTTTGATGATAAACTGGTCATAATCTACAAAATCATACCCTATACGTTTCGCTAAAAGCTGTCCTATAGTGGTTTTTCCAGATCCCATATACCCCATCAAATAAATATCCATACTGCTCTTTTGTATTAAAAAACAAAGGTATTGTCAAAAGATGAAAAAAATGTAAAATATATTTTAAAAAGGCTTTGATATCTAAATTAATTGGCTGTATATTTGCACCCGCATTCAGGAAAAGACCTGGTAGCTCAGTTGGTAGAGCATCTCCCTTTTAAGGAGAGGGTCCTGGGTTCGAGCCCCAGCCAGGTCACAAAAATCTCATCAAAATTGATGAGATTTTTTTTTAATATTTAGGTTTCAATCTTCCTGGTGTATAAGGAGCTTTTATTATTTTTAATTTATTTTCAATTTCTTTTATATCAACTTCTATTAGATTTTTTATTTTGTTAAATATTGGAATAAACTCATCTTTAGCAATTTCAAAGCTTTTAAGATGAGTTACAGTAGGAGACGAAGTAGAATATTTTTGTTCGTATAATATAGAACTTAATCTCCCATAAGCTGTTGGAACTTGCTGAATATCAAGCTTACTTTTTAACGAATTTCCGTAAAAACTTGTATTGATAGATTTTATTTTAGAATCAGTATTAAAAATTAGTTTAGATAGTTCATCATAAGGAGCTTCAACTAGCTTAATTGCTTGTTTAAAATATTTAATTTTATTAGAAGCTTCTCCTAACATTTTTGCAGCAGAGAGCATATCGCCTTCTAGACTTGAAACTTTTCTTTGAAATATTACCTTCTCAGCTCTATCTAAAGCAGGCATGGAAGTGTTATTTAGTGCTAAGACATTAAAAAAAACTGGATTAGATAATTTCTTAAATGTCGAGCCATTGAATAAATCCATCTCAATAGAATATTTTCCAGGATTAACTAAAGTCCCCTCAGAAACACCAGCAAAAGGATTATAAAAACTAGATTTAGCGAAACTAACAGGTACTTTTTCTTCATAACGAAGATCCCATTGAAAACGTTGAATACCCAATTTTGGGGATTTGAATACTTTTTTAATAACTAGTCCGTCAGAGTCTTTGATTGTAAAAATTAACTTGTCTTCATATTCATTCGATTCATTATACAAATCTTCATAAGAAGGATAAGTTACATCTTTATTATTTTTAGTTAATTCTTTTTCACTTTTTTGTCTTTTAGATTTCAATGAACTAAAATTATCATTATGATAATATGTTATCATTGCTACTGGACCTAAGTTTGTAGCTGAATAAAAGTTGTCACCTTGAAAAGCTTTTCCTGGAAGTCCTAAAGGCATACTTTTTTCCCACATCAAAGGGTCTCTTACATTAAAGATATTAGAATTAGTAGTAGAGTAATAATCTTCAATTGATCTTAATGAGGAATAATCATCTAACACGTAAAAACCTCTTCCGAAAGTCCCAAGCACTAAATCATTTTCTCTTTCTTGTATTGCTATATCTCTAACTGCAATTGTAGGTAATCCATTATCCAGTTCTTTCCATCTACTACCAGAATTAGGTGAAAAGAATACTCCAAATTCAGTTCCACAAAATATCAGATCTTTATTAATATGATCCTCTTCAATTGAATATACACTACCTCTTTGGGGAAGGTTGTTTGAAATTGATTTCCAGGTTTTGCCTTGATCTGAAGATTTATAAATATAAGGTTTAAAATCTCCAAATTTATGGTGATTAAATGCGACATACATGACATTTATGTCATGTTTAGATAAATAAATACTATTAGTATAGGAGAAGTTTGGAACACCTTTAATATTATCAATTTCAGTCCAATTTTGACCACCATTTTTTGTGATTTGAATTAGACCATCATCGGTTCCAACTGCAATAAAATTAGGGTCTAAAGGAGATTCTGACAATGATACAATTGTTCCATAAGGAGATGTTGATCCATTCTTGGCTACTGCATCCATACTTAAGACCCTATCATAAACTTTAAGTTCATTTCTATTAATTTTTCTAGAAAGATCATCACTTATAACCTCCCAGCTGTTCCCATAATCATCAGATCTAAAGACTTTGTTTGCGGCAAAATATAATCTCCCACTTTTATGTTTACTTACAGCTAATGGAGCATCCCAATTCCATTTATAATCTAATTCACCTTTTCTTGCGATTGGTTTAATTCCCACTTCCTCTCCACTTAATTTATCATATCTAACTAACCACCCATATTGTGACTGTGCATAAACAATATTTGGGTTTTCTGGATCAACTTGAGATTCAAACCCGTCTCCTCCATGAGTAATAAACCAATCTTGATTAGTTATCCCGTGAGCAGTTTTGACTCTTGAGGGACCACCCATACTAAAATTATCTTGAGTTCCACCATAAATATTATAAAATGGTTCAGCATTATCTACTGCTACTTTATAAAATTGAGTCACAGGTAGGTTTTCTTTAAAGTCCCAGTTTTTTGCATTATCAAACGTTTCATAAATACCACCATCACAACCCACTAACCAATGAGAATTATTGTTAGGATTAATCCACATAGCATGATTATCAACATGTTTGAAATCTTCTCCAACATTTTTAAAGGTTTTACCTCCATCATGAGTAACTGCCATCCATGTATCCATCGTGTAAACAACGTCTTGATTAACGGGGTCGGCAAATATCTCTTGATAATAATTACCACTTGTAACCTTGCTACTTTGTTTTATCCAACTCTCCCCCCTGTTGGTTGATTTGTAAAAACCACCCTTTCTTTCAGCAGCCTCTACAATAGCATAAATTATTTCTGGATTTGCATCAGAAATATCCATTCCAATTCTTCCAATTTCAACACTTGGTAGACCTTTATTTATTTCTTTCCATGTTATACCACCATCAACTGATTTATGCAAACCAGATCCTGGGCCACCTCCAACATAGGTGTAAACATGTCTTCTTCTTTGATGACTTGCAGCATATAAAACATTTGGATTTCTAGGATCCATGTGTATCTCGTTAAAGCCTGTATGTTCGTCAATATATAGTATTTTATTCCAGGTATTTCCACCATCTTCAGTTTTATAAACACCTCTATCTCCACCTTTACTCCATAATGGTCCATATGCTGAAACATAAACTATATCAGAATTTTCAGGATGAACTAAAATATTACCAATATGTTCAGAGTTTTTAAGCCCCATATTAATCCAAGACTTACCACCATCAAGAGATTTATAGACTCCATCTCCATATGCCACAGATCTTTGATTGTTGTTTTCTCCAGTGCCAACCCAAACAATATTGGTATTATTTGGATCAATCGTAACGCAACCAATGGAATAAGATGATTCATTATCGAATACAGGAGTATAATCCAAGCCCCAATTTGAAGTTTTCCATACACCTCCAGAAGAAACAGCCACATAGTATTCAAATGATTTATCAGGGTTAATTGCTAAATCTGAAATTCTACCCGAAGTTAAAGATGGACCTACACTTCTCCATTTAAGGCCATTCAAACTAATTTTATCTAAAGGATCATTTTGAGTTTTATTTTTGTCTTTGTTGGCAAAAGAATTATTTGAGTAAATGAATAATATAACTGCTATATATATAAGTTTTTTCATGACGTAAAATTTAATTTTCATACCAATTTAAGAAATATTACATAATGTTAAATAATTAATAAAAAATTATATTTAAATAAAATCTTACATAGTAATGATATAATATATTTTATATTTGTTTTTCTGATTTTTTAGCGTACGTGGCGGAATTGGTAGACGCGTTAGGTTGAGGGCCTAATGACTTATTTAGTTGTGGAAGTTCGAGTCTTCTCGTACGCACAGAATATATTTTATGAAAAAAAGTATTTCAATTATTGGCTCTGGTTTTTCTTCTTTATCTGCCGCATGTTATCTAGCAAAAATGGGGCATAATGTTGAGGTTTTTGAAAAAAATGATGATTTTGGTGGTAGAGCAAGACAATTTAAAGAAGATGGGTTTACTTTTGACATGGGTCCTAGTTGGTACTGGATGCCCGATGTCTTCGAAAGGTTTTTTAAAGATTTTGATTTCAAAGTAGAAGATTTTTATTCTCTAAAAAAGTTAAATCCTGCATACCACGTATATTTTAGTAAAAATGATTTCATAGCAATTCCAGATTCTTTAGATAAGATTTATCAAGTTTTCGAAAATGAAGAAAAAGGAAGTTCAAAAAAACTTAAAAAGTTTATCTCCAGAGCAAAAGATAATTATAAAATAGCTGTAACAGACATGTTATATAAAATGCCAGGTTTATCTCCATTAGAGCTGATATCATTAGATACTATTAAAAGATTAGGGTATTTTTTTAGCAATATAAAAAAGGAGGTAAATAAAGACTTTAAAAACCCTAAACTTAGATCAATTTTAGAGTTTCCTGTTTTGTTTTTGGGTGCTGAATCCTCAAATACTCCAGCTTTTTATAATTTTATGAATTATGCAGATTTTGGTTTAGGTACTTGGCAACCAACAAATGGATTTTTTGATGTAGTAAATGCTATGATTAGCGTTGGAAAGAAACTTGGAGTTAAATATCATAATAATTCTAATATAGATGAGATAATAACTATTAAAAATTATGCAACTGGAATTAGGGTGAATGATAAAATAATAAATTCTGATATAGTATTATCAGGTGCTGATTATAATCATACTGAAAAACTTCTACCCAAAAATTTAAGACAATATTCTGAAAAATATTGGTCAAAAAGAGTTCTAGCTCCTTCATCTCTATTATTTTATCTTGGTTTTGATAAAAAATTAAATAATCTAGCTCATCATAATCTATTTTTTGATACTGATTTTAATTTACACTCCAAAGAAATTTATAAAGAACCAAAATGGCCATCTGAGCCTTTATTTTATGCTAACTTTACTTCTATTACCAATAAACATACAGCACCTAAAGGGTGTGAAAATGGTTTCATTTTAATTCCTTTAGCACCAGGATTAAATGATACTCAAAAATTAAGAGACAAGTATTTTGATATAGTTATAGATAGAATTGAGTCAATAACTGAGCAAAAAATAAAAGAGAGTATTATTTTTAAAAAATCTTTTTGTGTTAGTGATTTTATTGATGAGTATAATTCATACAAAGGAAATGCTTATGGATTAGCAAATACACTTCTCCAAACTTCATTTCTAAGGCCTAAATTAAAAAGTAAATTAGTTAAAAATATGTATTTTACAGGTCAATTATCTGTTCCAGGTCCAGGCGTACCACCAGCAATAGTTTCTGGAAAACTTGTTGCTGATTTGATAAATAATAAATAAATTGTATTAGCTTTAACCAAATTAATTTTTTTATGAAAACTATTTTTGATGATGTCTCAAATGATTGTAGTAAGATTGTTACAAAAACTTACAGCACTTCATTTTCATTAGCCACAAAAATGTTGTCTAAAGGAATACGTCAACATATTTATAACATATATGGATTCGTAAGATTTGCTGATGAAATTGTAGACTCTTTTCATGATTATGATAAAGAAACGTTATTTAAAGACTTCTCATCTGATTTAGAGAAATCCCTTAAAAATAAAATTCATTTAAATCCAATTCTAAATTCTTTTCAAGCCACCTACCACAAGTTTAATATAGATAAAGATCTTGTTGATTCTTTTATGAGCAGTATGAAAAAAGATTTACACAAAACAAAGTATTTATCAAATCAAGAATACGAAGATTATATATATGGATCTGCAGATGTAGTTGGACTAATGTGTTTAAAAGTCTTTGTAAATGGAGATTCAAAAAAATATGAAGAACTAAAGTCCTTTGCTATGAGACTAGGTTCTGCATTTCAAAAAGTTAATTTTTTGAGAGATTTGAAAGATGACTTCGAAGTCTTAAATCGAACATATTTCCCAAATACTGATTTAAACCAACTAGATGAAGAATCAAAAATTAAGATTATTGAAGAGATTGAAGGGGATTTTAAAGAAGGATTAAATGGAATAAAAAAACTACCAATTGAAGCAAAATTTGGTGTTTTCATGGCTTACAGATATTACAGTCAACTATTAAAAAAACTAAAAAAAACCCCGGCATTAGAAATAAAGAATACTAGAATAAGAGTACCTAATTATAAAAAAATTGAACTACTAACTAGAAGTTATGTTAAATACCAACTTAATCTATTATAAACTGTTATGAATATAATCTTTTGGCTAATTACATTTTTTGTCACATTTTTTATTATGGAATTTATGGCATGGTTTACACACAAATATATAATGCACGGATTCCTTTGGAGTGTTCACAAAGATCATCATCACAAGAATCATGATAGTTGGTTTGAGAGAAATGATTTATTTTTTATTTTTTATGCCGTAGTTAGTATGGGCTGTTTTTACCTTTGGAGTTATGAAGGATTCTGGTATGGGTTGCCTATTGGTCTTGGAATAATGGCATATGGAGCATCATATTTTATTGTTCATGATATTTTTATTCACCAAAGATTTAAGTTTTTAAAAAAAGCAAATAACTGGTATGCTAAAGGGGTCAGAAGAGCACATAAAATACATCATAAGAATATCGGAAAAGAAAAAGGAGAATGTTTTGGAATGTTAGTTGTTCCCTTCAAATATTTTAAATAATAGTAATGTGAAATACGATTATATTATTGCTGGGGCCGGTTGTTCAGGATTAAGTCTATTGTACAAAATAATTCAAACTCCTTCATTACAAAAAAAATCTATTTTAGTCATTGATAAGAATCAGAAAAAAAACAATGATAGAACATGGTGTTTTTGGGAAAAAAACCCTGGCCCATTTGAGTCTATTGTGTATGCTAGATGGAATACTTTAGAATTTATTTCAGATGATATCAATAAGAAAGTAGACTTAGGTCCATATACTTATAAAATGATTCAAGGAATTCATTTTTATAATTTTGTTCTTGAATATGCTAAAAAATTTAAAAATGTTGTATTCATACAAGAATCCATAATTGATATAGATTCAATATTTAATGAAGCTAAAGTGATTACAAAAAAAAATACTTACACGGCAAAGTATGTGTTTAATTCTACAAATTTATTTAATCCAAAGATTAATAAACAAAATTCTTTATTACAGCACTTTAAAGGCTGGAATATAAAAACAGTTGACCCCGCTTTCAACTCAAAAGTTGGTAAACTTATGGACTTTAGTGTTTCACAAGAAAATGGTGCAACATTTATGTATGTTTTACCGACTTCTTCTACAAATGCATTAGTGGAATATACATTATTTAGTCCGAGTCCTCTTAAGCAAGAAAAATATATTAAGGAGTTAAAAAAATACATAAAAGAGGTACTAAAAATTGAGAATTACACTATTGAACATGAAGAATTTGGAATTATTCCGATGTCCTTAGCAAAGTTTGAACAAAATCCTAAACCTAATGTTATTAATCTTGGAACATCAGGCGGATATACTAAAGCTAGTTCGGGATATACATTTCAGTTTATACAAAAAAATGTTTTGGATATAGTAAAAAACCTAAAAGCTGGAAAAAGTCCCGTACAAAATCTTTCTTTTAAAAATAAAATTTATCGTTGGTATGACAGAACACTTATTAATGTATTATTAACAAAAAAATTGACTGGAAAAGAAATTTTTACAATTATGTTTAAGAAAAATTCAGCACATAAAATTCTGGCATTTTTGGGAAATGAAAGTACTATTACTGAAGATATTTTAATTATGAAAAAATTTCCAAAAATACCATTCCTATTAGCAGGTATAAAAAGTTTAAAGCAAAAAGGTATAAATGATATATAAACTAAATCTTGTGTAAATTATTTTTTTAACCAGTTACTATAAAATTCACAATCTTTATACTCATTAGCGATTTTAATATACGTGTCATCAATTTTGGTGTTTTGCCATTTCTCAATTTCCTTTAATTTTTTATTTTGAAGTGCTAAGGCTTGAATTTTTATATAATCAGTTGCAAAATTAGCTTCGTGCTCATCAATTCGATCTGTTACAGTTAAAATTTTAAATTTAACCGGGTTTAATCTATCTTCATCTCTTAAAACTATACTCACGTCACCGTCTTTTAATTTTTCTATTTGTGAATACAATTCAGGATCCATTTTTGTTAATTCAAAATTAAAGTCCTGAGTTTCTGGATTTATTAACTTACCCCCCTCAAATTTAGTTTCAATTTCATCGCTAATTTCTAAAGCCACTTCAGCAAATGTCAAATCACCTGATAATATAGTATTTCTAGCATCTTCCAGTTTTTTTGCTGCTTCTGCTATATCAAAAGGTTTTAGTTTAGGTCTTAACAAAATATATCTTACATCATATTCTTGGCCTCTAATTTTATCCAATATTATAATGAAATATCCAAAATCTGATTCAAATGGATCAGAAATCTCTCCTTCTCTTAAAGAAAAAACTGTTTCCACAAAATTTCTATCAAACTGACCTCTTTGTTTTTTTCTATTTAAGGTTAATTTACCTCCGCTTCGTCTAGAAACTAAATCATCACTATATAGAACAACCTTTGTAGTAAAATTAGCTCCGTTATCTTCAACATCTGCTTTAAATTCTTTTAATCTATCAATAACTTTTTTCTTTTCTTCCTCAGTTGTCTTAGGGATAATAACTATTTGAGCAACTTTTAACTCAGTTCCAAAAAATGGTCTATCATTTTTGGGAATTGAATTAAAGAACTGTCTAACTTCTTCAGGTGTTACTTCAGTTTCGTCAATGATCTTTTCTTGCATTTTCTTTGCTAACTCTGAGCTTTTATTTAATTCAAACATTTCATTTCTAAGTTCCTGTTCAGAATTTTTATTGTAGTAATTGATTAGTTTTTCCATTGAACCAATCTGTTCAGCAAAAGCATCTATTTGTTGATCAACAAATGACTGTATTTCTAAACTATTAACAGTAATACTGTCTTGAATTGCATGATGTTGATATAATTTATCTTCTAATAACTTACCAAAAACTTGACAAGTAGTCATATCATCAGTAGAAATTCCAGAAGCTTTAAGTTGATTAAATTGTTTTTCAATATCTGAATCTAGAACAAGAAAATCTCCTACAACAGCTGCCACACCATCAATCTTATTTCTATTATTATTAATTGTACTGTTATCTTGAGAAAGTAATAAATTCGATGTTAAAATAGCGATAACAACTACATAATTCATGAATAAATATTTAGTAAATTTCAAAACTTTTATTTTTAATTGCATCTTTGGTTATATCTTTTCTTAGTTGATCTATAAAAACTGATTTTCTTTTATTAATTATCATCCTCTTTAAAGTCTCTGAAACATAATCTAGAGGGGCATATTGATTAACTTTTAGCATATCTTTTATATTAATCAAATATAAACCTAATGAGTCTTTGATTTCAATAAAATTAGATTTTTTTAACATATACTTATTCACCTTTTTTAAATTAGGTAGCTGATAAAAAACCTCATTTTTATTTTTCCAAATAGTATCATTTAAAGAGAATCTATTGAATTGAAAAGAAAGTGAATCTAGGTATCTGGCATCGTCTATGTTAAATCTTCGTAATTTTTTTTTAAAAAGTGAAATATCAGGATTTAGATTAGAGATATATATAAATCTAATTTTAAAGAGTTCTTCAGTAAGTTTGAAGGTTTCTTTATAATTATCATATAAACTGTCTAACTCAAATTGTGTGACTTCTAAATTCATATTTTGATTAACCATAGCATCGATATATGTATTAATTAATATATCTGTTTTATAATCATCTACTAAATCTTGAATTCTATCTTGGTTTTCTTGAGGAAGGTTTAGTAAAGCACGTTGAAATAATAATTTATTAGCAGCCCAATTATTTATATAATTATTTAAAACCATCGTACTATCTGCAAAGTTTGTGCTGTTTTCAAATATACTTTCTATTTCATTTTTTGTCAAATACTCATCATCTACCCTAGCTAAATCTGAATTTGATTGATTTTTAAAATAATTATCACAAGAAAAAAACAAGAAAAATAATATTATGTAGCGCATTATTTAATTTATATTTTTTTTAATTTTTTTTAAAACTTTTTTATCAATAAAAATAGTTCTTTTTTTTCTTAAGGAATTAATCCATTTTTTTTCAAATAATACTTGATAATTTGAAATAACCTCACCTGAAACTTCATGAAATGGTTTTATTGATTTGTCAATATTCATAAAAAGTGATTTATTATTGTTGTAATATTTCTTTAAAGCTAAAGTGTCTTCTTTTACTCTATTCCAAACCTCATTTTCCATTAGATCAAATAATAACAACCCATCTCTGTATTCATTATAAATGAACCTGTATTTATCATTTTCTGTGTATAAATTTTTCTTATAATAATCCATTAATGACTTATTAACAAAGTCTTTATATAGATTTTCAATTGGTTTATATGTTAATTGATTATTTAATGCATTATTAACAATGTAATTAGCAAAATCTAAATAATTAAGCTTAACATTATTATAACTAATTAATACCTTATCCTTTTCTATATTATTTGGAATTACCCAGGGATTATTATTATCGGCGTCTTTTAATTCATTTAAAAAATAAGTCAAATTATTATTATAACTAACAGAATATTTTTTTAACAATTTTTTGTAAAAAGAATTAGAGATGACAGATGATCTTGAATTATTTCTAATTTTTTTTAATAACGATGGTTTCAATTCTTTAAAAGACTTTAATTCAGATTTAGAATAAAGCTTCAATATGTGCCATCCAAATTTAGTTTGAATAGGTTTAGAAATTTGACCAATATCTTCGAGTTCAAATGCTGCTCTTTCAAATGGTAATGAATTTAATTGACCACTTGTAAACGGCTTTAATTTTCCACCCAAACTAGATGTTTTTTTGTCATTTGAATATTTTTTGGCAAGAGATTCAAAATTAGATCCATTAATAATAGAATCATAAATAGAGTTTATTGTTAATTCAGATTCTTTATTGTTTTTAAATAACATTATGTGACCTACTGAGACCTCACCTAAAGAATTTCTTATATCATTAACTTTTACAATATGAAAACCAAATCTGGTTCTAAAAGGCATAGAAACCTCATTAATATTAGTTTGATAGGCCTTTGTTTCAAAAGAATAAACCATTTTAAATGCTGAAAAATAACCAAGATCCTCAACGAAAACATTTTTGCCATCGTGATATTTCTTTGTTAAATATTCTAATTTATTATTTTTAAACTCACTTCGATATGACAAAAGTCTATTGTAGATATCTAAAGTATCAATACTTTCTTGATTAATTCTAATTAAAATATGACTAGCATTAATTTCTTTTTTTGTTCTTTCATAAGCTTCATTAAGTAAAGAATCTTGAGAGGTTTTATCAAACAAATAATTAGATGCTAATTGAGCCGAATACTTATTTAATTCAGAGATATAACTCTCATTTTTGTCATATTTCTTATCATAAGCCTCTAAAACCTTTAACTTATAATCAATATAAAGTTGCAGGTAATTGTCTATATTTTTTTGAGATATATCAGTAATTAAATCAAGATTTTTATTATATACTTTTAAGAATTCTTCACTAGTAACGTGATTATTATCAATAGAAAATAAAATATCTTTTCCATTATTTTGGGCAAAAAATAATAATGGAAAAATAAAATAAAATAAAAAGATGTTTTTCATAATTAGCTAAAATTAATAAAAACAGAAATTATCTAGAATAATTTGGAGCTTCCTTAGTTATGCTGACTCCGTGGGGGTGACTTTCAACAATACCAGATGAAGTAATTCTAATAAATTTTGATGTATTTTGAAAAGTTTCAATATCCTTAGAACCACAATATCCCATACCCGCTCTTAAACCACCGATAAATTGATGAATACTTTCATTAAGCTTTCCTTTGAAAGGAACTCTTCCAACAATTCCTTCTGGTACTAATTTTTTCAAATCATCTTCAACATCTTGAAAATATCTGTCTTTACTTCCTTGTTTCATAGCTTCTACTGATCCCATTCCTCTGTAAGTTTTAAACTTTCTACCCTCATAAATAATTGTTTCACCTGGTGATTCTTCAGTACCTGCAATTAACGACCCTAACATTACACAATCTGCTCCGGCAGCAATTGCTTTTGAAATGTCACCTGTATATTTTATTCCTCCGTCTGCGATTACAGGAATACCTGAACCTTTTAAGGCAGAAGAAACTTCTATAATAGCAGATAATTGAGGATAACCTACACCTGCCACAACTCTAGTTGTACAAATAGATCCTGGACCTATACCAACTTTTACAGCATCTGCTCCTGCTTTAACTAAATACTTAGCTGCTTCTGCAGTAGCTATATTGCCAACTATAATATCTAAATTTGGAAAATTCTTTTTAATTTTTTTTAGCACTTCAACAACTCCTTTGGTATGTCCGTGAGCAGTATCAATAATTATTGCATCAACTTCAGACTTAACTAAGGCCTCTGCCCTTAATAAGGCATCTGAAGTTACTCCAACAGCTGCAGCAACTCTCAATCTACCATATAAATCCTTATTTGAATTAGGTTTTAATGTAAGCTTTGTTATATCTCTAAATGTAATTAAACCAACTAATTTATTGTCTTTATTTACAACTGGAAGTTTTTCAATTTTATGATTTTGTAAAATAACTTCTGCTTCAAGTAAAGAAGTACCTTTAGACACGGTTATTAGATTATCGCTTGTCATAACTTCAGCAATTGGCCTACTATTATCCTTTTCAAACCTTAAATCTCTATTTGTTACTATTCCAATTAGTTTTTTATTATCATCGACAATAGGTATACCTCCAATGCTGTACTCTTTCATATATGATTTAGCGTCTGATACGGTTGAATCTAATGGAAGAGTAACAGGATCTATAATCATACCGCTTTCTGCTCTTTTTACGCGTTTGACTTTATCTGCCTGAGCTTTAATAGTCATATTTTTATGTAGAACTCCTATACCTCCTTCTTGTGCTATAGCTATAGCCATTCTACTTTCTGTAACTGTATCCATGGCTGCAGAAATTATAGGAATATTAATCGAAATGTTTTTTGAAAATTTTGTTTTAATTGAAACTTCTCTTGGGAGAATTTTAGAAAAGTTTGGGACAAGTAGAACATCATCATATGTTAGACCTTCTCCGATAATTTTATTTTGGTGTGATTTCATTGCAATTAGATTGTAATTGCATGCAAATATACGATTAAATATTAACTTTTTAGATGATTAAAATATCATCAAAAATGATCCAATAAAAAGAAGTTTAATCGAAATATAGATCACAAAATTAAATACACAATATTATTTAGAATAATTTTAAATAATAATTTAAAAAAAGTTATTTATGTATCTTTGTGCGTATGAAACAGTTAAAAAACACTATTCTATTCGATAGTAAATGTAACTTATGTTCAAAGACTGTGAAAAGAGTGATGAAATTGGATAAGAATAAATTATTTACATTCATCTCAAACAAAAGTGAATATGGTAAAAACATCATATCAAAGAACAACTTAAATTCGATCACTACTGAAACAATAGTACTGTTTACTACTGAAAATAAATTCTTAATAAAATCAGACGCTGCTATTTCTATAGCTGTTAAACTGAATCCATTATTTCTAATATTTAACATACTCTTTATTGTTCCAAAAAAAATTAGAGACAGGGTTTATGACTATGTTGCAAAAAATAGATATAAATGGTTTGGAGAAAATGAAAGTTGTGATATAACTAATGAAATTTATTGAAAATTTCTAATGACTGGTTATAACAACTCTCAAAACGCAATGAATTGACATTATTAGATGTTTTTTTAGTATTAAGGTAAGATAATATTTTCTCTGTAGGCATATTACCAACTAATTTATTGCTTGCCATAGGACATCCTCCAAATCCTTTAATTGCACCATCAAATCTTCTACATCCAGCATGAAAAGCACTATCTAATTTATCATACCATGAAATCGGATCTGAGTGAAGATGAGCTCCAAATTCTATATCTTTATGATTTTTTAATACCGAATTAAAAATAGATTTAATAGATTCTGGATTAGACGATCCAATAGTATCACTTAAAGATATATAATTAACACCCATTTTACTCAACTTATATACCCAGTGATTAACAATATCCAGGTTCCATGGATCTCCATAAGGGTTCCCAAAACACATTGACAAGTATACCACTACTTTTTTATTAACTTTTTCTGCTATAGAAATGATTTCTGCTAATTCGTATTCTGAGTCCTTGATAGTTTTATTTGTATTTCTCATTTGAAAATTTTCAGAAATTGAAAAAGGATAACCTAAGTAATCAATTTTATCAAATTTAGAAGCATTTATTGCCCCCAATTTATTTGCAACAATAACTAGAAGTTCAGAATTTGAATTTGATAAATCAATTGAATCAATTATAATTGATGTATCAGAAAGTTGAGGAATAGCTTTAGGAGAAACAAAACTTCCAATATCTACAACATCAAAACCAACGTCTACAACACTTTGTAAATAACTTAACTTAGTTTTAGTAGGAATAAAAGTCTTTATGCTTTGCATAGCATCTCTTGGACATTCGATGATTTTGACTTTATCGATCATAAAATAAAAATAAAGCTATTTTATTTAAAAATTGATCAAACTGAAAAAAGTATTACAAATGCTATAGAAATAAAAATCAATATTTGAATCCATTTCATAAATATGTGAAATATTTTAAAATCAACTAGGTATTTTGAAATTTTAAAAGAAAAAAATACTATTAATAAGAAAACAATTAAAGTTGTAGACATAAATAAAGCACCTAAAATATAAAATTGATAAACAAAGCTTAATTCAAAAGGTTCTAGAAATAAAAATGCTGGAAAGAAAGAGAAAAAGAAAAAATATACTTTAGGATTTAAAATATTCATAAGAACCCCAGTTAAAAAATTATTAACATTTGATTTCTTTTCTTTTTTTATTTTATTAACGTTAAAAGAAATAGAGGAATTAAAAACTTTTAATGCTAAAAAAAACATATAAGAGGATCCAAGCAATTTGATTATATAAAAAATATTATCATCAAATCTTATGAATTCAGATATTCCAAAAGCTACTAAAGTTGTATGAAATAAACACCCTGTCACTAATCCTAACACAGTGAAAATACCAGCCTTCTTTCCATTATACAAAGAGTTAGACAAAACAAATATATTGTCGGGTCCTGGAGATAATGCCATAAAAAAACTAGCGACAGTAAAAGAATATAAAACTTCCAAATGGGTTCAAATTATAAGTAAAAATAATAATTTTAATATTTAGTATATTTGTGAAAATATTCAAAATTCGTGAAAAATATACACTCAACATTAACTACATTATTTTATTTATTAATAACAATAAATTGCTATTCACAAGAAAGTCAATATTGTGCAACTCAAACTTCAGAAGAAGATATACAATTTATAAATAACAATATGGATTTAATAAGATATTATGAAAATGAATATTTTCTTATAAAAGAAAGTAAAACATCGACTGCTTTGACCAGTATTCCTGTAAAAATTCATATTGTAACTAATGATGATGGAAGTGGAGGTATTGAAATAAATGATGTTTTATCAGAACTAGACGAGGTCAACTCTTATTTTCAAAATTCTTTTGTTGAGTTTTTTGTTTGTGATGATGTAAATTATATCAACAGCTCTTCGCTTTATGATTTTGATTCTGACACTCAACAAGATTTACTTTTTTCAAACCATCAATCTGATATTTTAAATATTTACTTTGTTAATGATATTTCATTTGGAGCTGGTGGTGCATGTGGTTACACCTACTTACCTGGAAATTCTAATCAATATTATGATGCTATTGTAATGGATAACGACTGTACGACATCAACAGATGGAACTACATTAACTCATGAATTTGGACATCACCTAAATCTAATACATACGCATGGACCACAAAATGGAAGCCTGACAGATGAATTAGTTAATGGCACCAATTGTAGTGTGGCTGGAGATTTATTATGTGACACTCCTGCAGACCCTGAGCTAGGTGGTAATAATGTTAATAATGTTAATTGCCTGTATTCTGTTTCTGGAACACCACCAACAGATGCACAGGGAAATTTATTTGACCCTGATACTAGTAACATTATGTCTTATGCACCACAAGTATGCACAAACACTTTAAGTGATGACCAATACGCTCGCATGTATGCTGGATATCATGCTTTCAAAAACTATTATGCATGCCCATCATTAAATGTTGATTTTAATACTGAAGAAAATACAATAGATTGCGGAGAACAGTTAGTAGTTAACTTTAATGACAATAGCACAAATGCAGTAAATTGGGAATGGGATGTTGATGGAGATGATGTTATAGATTACAACGAATCAAGCTTTTCCCACACCTACGAATCTCCAGGGAATTATGATGTTAGTTTAAAAATTTCTGATGGCAGTGAAACCATCACAAAAGTTTTCCCTAATTACATCAGTTTCAGTGCTAATATTTATGAAACATCTAAAATATATTTAAATGTAAGTGTAAAAAATGGAATCAATGAAAACACATGGGAGTTAAAGGATAGCTCCGGCTCAATTATTTATTCCGGTGGACCTTATGATTCAAATGGTTTATATGAACACGAATTTGACGTTGCATTGGATTGTTATGAATTTATCATGTACGACTCAGCTGGTGATGGATTAACTAATGATAGTTGGAATCTTGGCTCAGAATATTACGAGTTGCTTGACGAAAATAATGTTACTATTAAATATGGAAGGGATTTTGGATTCGAAGAATCAACGTCAATAAAAAATGAATATTTAAGCTTATCAAATCCTTTGGATTTTAATTTTATGATTTATCCAAACCCAGCTAATGATTACATCAATTTAAAAAGTGAATTAATTATTGATAGATACATAATTTACGATATAAAAGGTAGTTTAATTTCAGAAAAAATAAATAATTCAAATTATTTAAACATTTCCTTAAAAAACATTTACTCTGGTATATACTTTTTAGAAATAAAATCTGGGATACATAAAAAAACAGTCAAGTTTATAAAAAAATAAGCTTAAACTCTATTTAACAAAGCTTTATTAATTGATCTAATTAAGTTAGGTCCTTCATAGATAAAACCAGTATAAATTTGTATTAAATCTGCACCTGCATCAAATTTTTCTAGTGCATCTGCAACTGTATTAATACCTCCAACTCCAATTATTGGGATTGTTTTATTACTATTTTTTGAAATGAATTTAATTACTTCAGTAGATCTTGAAGTTAACGGCTTACCACTCAGTCCTCCAAGTTCGTTTTTATTTACTGATTTTAAATTATTTCTGTTAATGGTAGTATTGGTTGCAATTACTCCATCCAATCCAGTATCCTTAACAATAGAAATAATGTCTAGTAATTGGTTATTATTTAAGTCCGGTGCAATTTTAAGTAAAATTGGTTTAGGTTTTTTTTTATTACGGTTAATTGAAATTAAAGAATTAATTAATTTTGTTAGTGGTTCTTTTTCCTGTAGATCTCTTAAATTAGGAGTGTTGGGAGAACTTACGTTTACAACAAAATAATCAACAAAATCAAATAGCATATTAAAACTAGTAACATAATCATCGATAGCTAAATAATTGGGAGTAATCTTATTTTTGCCAATGTTACCACCAATTAATGTACTTTTATTTTTTTTTAAATTTTCAATTACCTCTTCTACTCCAATATTATTAAAACCCATTCTATTAATTATAGCAGAATCTTCTACCAGCCTAAAAAGTCTTTTCTTTGGATTGCCTGATTGAGGTTTTGGAGTAACTGTTCCTATTTCAATAAAACCAAAACCAAAACTAGTTAACTCTTCGTACAATTGAGCATTTTTATCAAATCCAGCAGCTAATCCAACAGGGTTCTTAAATTTTATTCCAAATAATGATTTTTCAAGTCTGGAATCATCAATTATATAAAATTTACTTACCAAAAATTTAACAAAAGGAAACTTGAACAAAATTTTAATTGAAGAAAATATAATATTATGTACTTTTTCAGGATCAATTAAAAAAAGAACAGGTAAAATAATTTTTTTATACATTATTATATTTTAGATATACAAAAGTAAAATAAAAACAATGAACTAGAAAGTATGCAAGATAGTTCTTGCCAGTTATTATTTAGATACATAATTTTGAGAAAAATGATATTAAATGTTAGATGAAAAAAAAATAATAAATCGCTTTATCTCTTATGTAAAAATTGACTCTCAGAGCGACCCTTGCTCAAACAGTACTCCGAGTACAAAAAAACAATGGAATATTGCAAATAAATTAGTGCAAGATTTAAATGACATAGGTCTAAGTGATGTCTCAATTGACAAAAATGCCTATATATATGCAACTCTTCCATCTAATATGAACAAAAAGTGCCCGACAATTGGTTTTATATCACATTTTGATACGTCTCCAGATTTTTCAGGAACAAATATTAATCCACAAATAATTAATAATTACGATGGCGGTGATATCATATTAAATAAAAAAAAAAATATCATTTTATCATCAGAATATTTCAAAGAAATAAAACAATACAAAGGTCAAACTATTATAACTACTGACGGAAACACTTTACTAGCTTCCGATGATAAAGCAGGAGTTTGTGAAATCATTTCAGCTATGGAATATTTGATTAATAATCCAGAAATTAAACATGGTGATATAAAAATTGGATTTACCCCTGATGAAGAAATTGGAAGGGGAGCTCATAAATTTGATGTTAAAAAATTTGGTGCAGATTGGGCTTACACAATGGACGGAAGTCAAATAGGTGAATTAGAATATGAAAATTTTAATGCTGCATCGGCTTTAATAAAAATTAAAGGAAGAATTGTTCACCCTGGCTATGCTAAGGGTAAACTTATCAATTCAATGTATTATGCAAGTGAATTTATTAGTAAAGTACCTTTAAATGAATCTCCAGAAAAGACTGATGCATATGAGGGATTTTATCATTTAACTTCAATTAAAGGACTTGTAGAAGAAACAGAATTACAATATATCATCAGAGATCATGATTTTAATAAGTTCGAAGAAAGAAAGAATTTTCTAACTAAGCTAGTAGAATTTGAAAATAAAAAATTTAATGATATAATATTTGAGATTAAAATTAAAGATCAATATTTCAATATGAAAGAAAAGATTGAACCGCATATGCATATTGTAGACATTGCAGAAAAAGCAATGATATTATTAGGTATCAAACCAATTATTAAACCTATTAGAGGCGGTACAGATGGCTCTCAACTAAGCTATATGGGGCTTCCTTGTCCAAATATATTTGCTGGAGGACATAATTTTCATGGTAAATATGAATATCTTCCTGTCAAAAGTATGATTAGCGCAATAAAAGTTATTTGTAAAGTTTGTGAGATAACAGCTTCAAAAAATAAGAATTAATGAAAATATTAAAATTTGTTTTTTTAAGTACTTTGCTGTTGACAATATCTTTCGTTATTTTTTTTAGCCAAAAAGATATTCCTTTAAACAAACTAAAAGAAAAATATACAAATTCATATTCTTCATTTATTGATATAAGTGGAACAAATGTACATTATAGAGACGAGGGTATCTACAATGATTCAATTCCAATTATACTTATTCATGGTACCGGCTCTAGTTTACATTCATATGATATATGGACTAAAAGCTTAAAAAAAACTAACCGTGTAATTAGGATGGACTTACCTGCTTTTGGGTTAACTGGTCCTTTTTTAAACAAAGATTACTCCATATCGAATTATACAACTTTTTTAGTTGAATTTTTAGAAAGTTTAAACATAACGCAATGCATTTTGATGGGTAACTCTCTTGGTGGAGAAATTGCTTGGAGATTTGCAGTTAAAGAACCAAAAATAGCAAAAAAACTTATTTTAATAGATCCAGCTGGATACCCAGTTAAATCTAAAAGTGTTCCAATAGCATTTAAATTAGCAAAAGTTCCAATATTGAACAAGCTACTAACTTATATTACCCCCCGTTTTCTTGTAAGGTCTAGTGTTGAAAATGTTTATTTTGATAAATCAAAAGTTTCAGATTCACTTGTAAATAGGTACTTTGATTTAACTCTAAGAAAAGGAAACCGTGAAGCAATTATAGATAGGCTAAAAGTTTCTACAACTTTAACAAATAGAACAAACACACATTCTAGCGTAAAAAAAATCAAACAACCAACCCTAATAATTTGGGGAAACAATGACCGACTAATACCCGTGGAAAATGCATATAAATTCAAAAATGATATTGCTAATTCTAAATTAATAGTCATGCAAGAGACAGGACATGTTCCAATGGAAGAAAAACCATTAGAAAGTTTAAAACATGTAACTGATTTTCTAAAAAACTAAAATTTAAATTTAAGCTTTAGGTTTATTTAATT
>ERZ651776.713-NODE-713-length-44724-cov-7.093220_pt1 | contig 44724 bp, 28 predicted proteins | sample MGYA00514761_ERZ651776 | MGnify/ENA metagenome assembly ERZ651776
CTTCTTCTTCTTCTTCTTCTTCTTCTTCTTCTTCTTCTTCTTCTTCTTCTTCTTCTTCTTCTTCTTCTTCTTCTTCTCCCTCTTCTTCTTCTTCTTCTTCTTCTTCTTCTTCTTCTTCTTCATCCTCTGACTCCAAAAGCTCCGTCAACTTGGTATCTTCCGACGATGAGAGCGAACAAGAAGGCTCCGTCAACTTGGTATCTTCCGACGATGAGATCGAACCAGAAGATGGAGGAGAAGATGAGGATGACGATGGCGTGGGGAAAATAGTTTTCCAAGAGTTGACCGAACAAGAAACTCGAGAACTTTTCAAGGAGAAGACGAGAGAAAAATTGGAAGGAATGGTGATTCACGTCGTTGCCTCTGCGGGTAAAAATCGTGCAATTTACGTGGACGGAAAACGAAGGTTTGCGCAAGCTCAACGTGGAGCTCTGCGACATTATTCGAAGCAGTCGTCGCAGATTCGGTTCGATATTAAAAGAAAAAGAGAACCTTGCATGTGGAGAAAGTTTGATGGCCCGCAAGCGAAAGAGGAGGCGATGGCGTTCGCCCAAAACCCGGCTGTGCTGCGAAGAGAGGAGGCTGAAAAAAGAAGAGAAGGCGCCGGGAGAGAGCGCGGTCAAGGGCAACGAGCGCAACCTTGTTTACCGGGATCCTATAAAGATAGGTTCAACAAAGTTCCTCTTCCAGAGAACGCACGTTTCAACGCCGAACCGCAGCAGCGGCAGCAGCAGCCCGACCCCGAAAAGATAGATAGCGGTTTCGCGCGGCGTCCTTGCGACGCGCGCCGTCATCGCGGTGGCAAAGAGAAAAAAGTGGACCATTTTACGTTCGTTTGCAAAGCGATTAATCTGACTAAAGAACAAAAGGAATTCTTTCGTCTTTGCGTTCGCGTCAGTCGACGAGTTTACAACATGTGCGTCGCGATGGTAAGAAAGTGGGAAAAAAATTGGGGATGGAGTTATGGCACCTGTCCGCGGGAGTTTTTGAACGACATGCAGAACCAAACCATGGTGACATATTTTAACCGCGCGGTGTTCGGTAAGAAAGGCGATATCACGGAGGGGGTTAGAAATTGCGCGGAGCATATCCCATTGAATGGTCGAACGCTCGAACGAGTGCAACGAGAAGTCCGCGATGAGATGGATGCGGTACCGAAGGCAGTCATTTATAGCGCTATTCGTCAAGCGGATATGGCTTATCGATCGAATTTTGCGAAAATAGCGAAAGCCCAGAACGAGGGACGCCCTTATAAAGGTTTCCGCGTCCATTTTCGCTCATCATCATCTAGATCTAAATCAGACGTGGTGAAGTTTCCAGGCAAGGAGGTAATGCAGTTTATCGAGGAGGTGGAATCGTCCGATTCGAGTTCTTCTTCTTCTTCCGAGGAAGTGAATTTGGTATCGTCCGGTGAAGAAGCCGACGGCGAGAATCAGGAGCAACAACTGCTACAACAACAACCGCCGCCGCCGCCGCCGCCGCCGCCACAAGAACAACAAAGGAAGAAAAAGCATTTTGTTGCTCAATTCAGCGCCAGAACAAGTGAAAAAGTAAAAAATACGCAGTTTACACTGCGGCAGAGTTCGAAAGTCGTCGATGAAATCCTCGAGAACAACGGCGCTAAAATCGTCGAGAAGAGAATTCGGTACGATGGAAAAACGAGATCGTATTACGTCGATATTGTCATTAAACGCGAGAAAACGAGCGCGGAAGGCGCAAAGAAAACCATATTTTGGGATCTAGGCATCAACCCCCTGACCACGGGTGTTGACACACGCGGGAAGGTCGTTACGTGTTATTCGCGTGAGCCGCTGTTTGACCTACGGAGAAAGATTGACGCTTTGGCATCGAAAATCGCGAAGCGCGACTACGAAGCGAGTAAGAGAAATGGAAGCACCAGGACGCGCACGCAGTACAGACGAACGACGCGAACGTTGAAGAAAAAGTTGGTCAAGATGCGCCAACAGTTGAAAAGATTTACCTCGAATTACCACTACATCGAAATCAAGAAAAATTTCGCCGACAACGACATCGTCCTCGTGAATCGATTGAACGTTAAAGACATCGCGCAGAAATCGAAGGAACGAGGAGACTTGAGCAAAACAGGGCGAAGAAACATGTACACTATGGCGCCGGCATTGTTTGTGGACAGACTTTCACACGTCGCGCGTCGAACGCCTGGAAAAAAAGTCGTGCTTGGCTGCGGGGAAGAAATGACTTCGCAGACTTGCACGAACTGCGGTCGAGTGAACGAGAACTTGCCTCACTTGGAGAAGGATTTCGTGTGCCCACACTGTGGTCTTATAATCAATCGCGATGAGAACGCGTGTTCAAACATTGGGAAAAAAATGATTGTTGTGATGTTCGAGCCGAACGGCGACGAGAAAGAGGTAGGAGGGGAGCAAGATCACCAATAATAAAACATTATTTTAGTCGGCGGCACTACTAAAACCCGTTTCAAAGTCTCAGTCCTGCTGAGGCGAAGTCTTATGTTTCCATGAGACGGCGTGGTGGACCGTCGCGACTCCGTTCCGCGGGGCTCGAAACCGCTTTTTGAAACCAACATATCACCCGCCACATTCTGTGTGGCAGTTTTAGAAAGTTGTAATTCCTAGTTGAGTAAAAAAAGCAAAAGAAGCGCAAAAACAGTCTCCGGCAACACCGGAAGAGTTTTTGCTTTTTCGAGACACCGAAAAAGCGCCACTCGCCAAAATTCGCTCTCCCCTTTCGCGTTCGTTTCGAACATTCCCCCTCGTTCACAGAGAGAGAAAATGTCGGCATCACCGGCGTCGTATAACGTGACGCTGGCGACTCTGAGGACGACGAGCCCTTCGCGAAATAAAACGCGCAAACAAGTTCGACAACAAACGGAGAAAGAGAAACGGAGGGCGAGACTTTTGAAAAAGCTCGAGATCGTCGCTTTGCGCGAGCGAGGATTCGCCGCACACAACGTGCGTTTTTTTAAACCATTACATTATCCATTATTTCTTCTTTAAAATTAACTCTTTTAAAACGCAGTTCTTGATGAGTCACAAGGTGCATCTCGTCGCGAGGTTGAACGTAATCGCGACAAATTTCGGATACTTTGGTCTGAGCTACGTCATGTTGATGCGACTGGTTGAAATCAGCAGCGGTGCGTCCTCGTCTGTAGGAGTAATCATTGCCTTTTTTCTTTCTTACCTATTCGAGGTGCTCAAATATTCCTTTTTGAAAGAAAAAAAAAAGGAAAAAAACGGCTCGAAATTCAAAAATACGAGTACAAAAAATACGCGTGAAATACACGCAAAACGCGTTTGGATAAGAAGAAGTGATGGAACTTTGACGATATCGCTCGAGGGCGAGAGGACGTTTGATTATTGAGTGACTTTTACTGACACCTTTGCTCTGCGCAAAACCTTCTTCTTCATTCACAGGCGATCGAATGGCGTTTCCGGCTGCTCTGGAAGCCTTGAAATATTCTCACCGAGCGCACGGGTTTTTTCTTTTAGCGATCGCGATCATATCGACGCTCTTTCACTCGCTTCAGATGGACGTGATGCGAGACGCGAGAGAGGCGTATTGCTCGTGTTGTGCTGGGGTGAGAAAGAGGAGAATTAACAGAAATGAAGAAAAGCCAACGGACGATAAAGCGACACAAAAGACGATCCGGGCACCGCGGAGGAGTCGATCGGAACCAGACTTCGAGAATGTTGTGTCCATGGAACGAAATGGCGATGAACGTACGTTGAAGTCTTCTGCGTCCGTCAAAACCGCAGTGGCTGAGAGAATACAATGGGTTTCGTCGCAAAAACAAAGTTTTCATCCGATTAAGAGGACGGGTTCGCCCCACTCTTATCAGTTGAAGTCGTCGGCGTTTCATCAGAATACGCCGGGGATAGTAAAGAGTAAAACGCGAGAACGAGAATCGTCTCCGGTATCAGCGCTGTGTTTGTCGACAGAGACGTGCGATCCGTTGGTCACAGATCGCAAGTTCAGCGCTTTGTCGCCATCTTCGGCGTCCTCGTCGACGACGACAACTCCCTCTTCGACGGAATATTATACTACGGCGCCGAAAAGCTTTCGCGAAGAGGACGAAATGGAAGACGAAGAAAAGATCAGAAACGCAATTAAAAATTACCGATGGGGAGCTGTTTCAAACTTGATTTGTTGCGACGTTGTGACCGCGGTATCCTACTGTCTCTTCTTGATGCTTTCGCACGGTGAAAAGACAGTAGTCGTAAATGGACTCTTGCCGTTGTCGGTGTTATGGTTCGGCGCCTCGTCAAAAGCAAAAGGGCGCTACTGGAATTACGCTATTTGGCACGCCGTTTGGCACGTGCTCAGCGCAGCTTTGATGGCTAAAGTTCTCATCGCGTAAAAGCAGAATCATCTCGTCCTTCGACGCGCGCGTAATATCACGCGCGTCAAAATATTATTATTATTATTGTAATCAAACCCGTATATATTGGGAGTACTCGTATCAGTTTTTCTATTCATTAACAACAAGAAGACATGATTATTATCTTTATGAGTAGTAGTAATAGTAGTCAGTATTATTCAATGTCCACGACGCCGCCGTTTGAAATCATAAACTCCGCGTCTTGCTCTTTCAAATCCGGTCCTTGCATGACTTTCAACACGCGCGCTTCGGCTCTTCCTTTTCGGACGCAAAGGCGAATCGTCGAAGCGTGCGCTAAAACGTGGCCACCGATCGGTTTCTTTGGCTCGACGCCGGCGAACGCCATCGCTCCCGGGTCGCTTTGGACTTGGTTTGTGCACACGATCGCCAAGTTGAACTCGTCCGCGAGTTTGGAGAGTTTAGACATAAATTGTCCGAGACGTTGTTGTCGACCGGACAATTCGCCTCGGCCGGTAAAATCAACGCGGTAGTGCGCCATTACCGAATCGACGATGAGGAGTTTGAACGGTTCTTCGGCCATTTTTCCGGCGATGGCCAACAACGCGTCCTCCATTTGCTCGTGCGTAAACGTTCTCGCGATCATGATGTTTTCCAAAACCGCCTCGCCGTCCATGCCGTACCTTTCGGCGATTTCGAGAATGCGTTCGGAACGGAACGTGCCCTCGGTGTCAATGTACGCAACTTTAGCGTATCCACCCCCCATTTCGAACGGTAGCTGCGTGCTCACCGCTAACGTGTGGCACAACTGCGTCTTCCCACATCTCCATTCGCCGTGAATTTCCGTGATAGACCTCGTCTGAATCCCTCCGGCGAGCACTTCGTCGACGGCTTTCGATCCCGTCGTGATTCGAACGACGTCTTTCCGCATCTCTCGAAACGTCGCCGCGGTCACAAACCCGCCCAATTCGGATGGATTCGAAAGCGCTTTTTTGCACGCCTCCAAAAGCTTATCCACTTTCGCATCGGAAAACCCTCGCACGTCCAACAAGTTCGACTTAGAGTGCATGACCAAAGATCTCACCGTGTTGAAACCGGCTTCTTTCGCTTTCTTCAAATCCGTCGCGGAGACGCCGAAAGATTGCAACGAGTCGATGGACATGACACCAGACGCGGTGGCCCCTTCTTCCGCCCCGTTGGTGGTTACTTCCAGCCCAGCCGCGTTTTCATCGTCCACGCTGTTGTTTTGCGTTTATTTATAACAGTCGGTGGTGGTGGTTAAAAACAAAGGTCAGTCTTCAGTTTCTTCTCTCTGACGACGAGACGACGGAAAGAAGAGAGAAAAAAAAAAGAGCTTTGCTTTGCGCGACGACGACGTAAACGACGACGTAAACGACGAAGACGAACTCGAAGACGCGTTAATTGCGCGCGGAGGATATTCGTCGTCTCGTCGCGAAATCAAGCGAAGGAAAAACCCGTTCGCAAGTTCTCGGTTTATCGCGAAAACGTTCTTCGCGTTTGCTCTTCGAACGCTTACGCGCAACGCGAAAAGAAGAAGAAAACGAAGAAGAAGAAGAAGAAAAACGAACGCACGCGATGGCTATTTCCTCGGCTTCGTTCTCGATCGCGGCTGCCGCGGTTCTTTTCAATCGTTGTCGAGCGGACATGATGACGTTAAATTCGGTCGAAGACGAATAGGACGAGTGATGTTTACGACGAGAGAGTTTTTATTTATCTGCGCTTTTGTTGTTTTTGCAAAGAGGCAGATTTGTGAGGAATTTGAAATGTGAACACGCGCGAGATTATTAAACGCTTTTCTAATCAATCAATCAATCTCAATCTCTCTCTCTCCGGCGAAGAAGCGACGGCTTTTTGTCTTAAATCTCCTTTCCTCGCTTTTGCGTTGTTCTTTTCTTTTCCTTGGACGAAGACGACGCAGATTTTTATTTTAGCGGTTCAACTCGCTCGCGACGGCGTCGAGAAATTGGTCGTTCGTGGCCAATCGTAACATGGCGTTCCGGATGGCATCTCTCGTGATCATCGCGCCGCTGCTGCTTTCTCCCGCGCTACTTCCAACACCACCGCTCTTCTTTTTCCCGGCGGCGATATTAGTTTCTTTCTTTGGTTTCGGTTTCGCCGGCTTTTCGGCGCCTCCACCGAAGCCCGACATCGCCGATTGAAACAACGACGCGACGTCGTCGATGGAGCTGCCGCCGCTCTTAGTAGTACCGGTACCACCACCACCACCACCACCTTCTTCACCGTTATTCGCATATATTCCACTCCTTTCCATTTCTTGCGCTCTTTGAATGATTTCGTATATGTTCGTCTGTTCTTTCTCGTCGTAAAACCACACTCCGTTCACTTCGTCCGTGTCCGTCTTATAGAGCAAATACTTCTCGCTCATCTCAAACTCCGCATCTTTCGCGATCGATTCCACGAACCGTTCGTCCGATAATCGGTTTAAGACGATGAATTGAAATCTACTACTGCTGCTATTACTGCTACTTTTTTTCCGTTCGACCACGAATAAGGATCCTTCCACGTTTTTCCGGTGCCACTTCGTCGTTTGCATGTCCAACTCGTACATCGCGATCGAGGATGCCGATCCGAGGATAGTTTGGATCGAAGGGTCGTCCCTCCGCAAGACTTTTAAGTTCATCGAGTCCGTTTGCGTGTGGTCCACTTTCGGTTGTTTTCCTCCTCCAGTCATTTTTCGTCGTTTTACGCTCTGTTTTACTGATGTGTGAGTGTATTTATTGCGTTACGTTTCGTCCACGCAATGGGGAAAAGTTCGTGAAAATGCCTCAGTACGATGCGGTGTGGTGCAGCGAGAACGACACCTTTTCTTCGCAACGGCATCCTCAGCGAAAAAAGCGGATTTACGCGGGATTTCGCGCGAGCGATATCGTCCTCTTTTTGCTCGTCTTCGGTGAGCGACGAAACCTTCGCGTCGTCGTCGCGCGCGTCGGGTTTCTCGTCGTCAGAGAAGGAGGATTTGGAGACGATTCGCCGCCGGAATTTTCCAATTCGCACTGTACACGTCTTTGAACAAAAACAACAAAGACGAAAGAAAACGATGACGTCGAGCAAAGCAGAGGAAAAAAAGGAAGAGAAAAACAGCATTCCAGTCACGGTATTCGTGAACCAGAAACTGATGGACTCGAAACCGATCGAGAGATTACGAGGGATGAAATTCGATCGGTTGAAGATTGAATGCGTCTCAGACGAGAACGACGGAGGCGACGATGATGATGATTTTGCTGATAATGCTTTGGGAGAGAAAGAGGCAAGTGTTTTATCGAGTAAAGTGGCATCGTCGGAATCGTCGGAATCGATGATGATGAAGACAAAGAAGATTTCTGCGGTGGGATGGTGGTTCGCCAACACCGACGCGCTCTCGAAACACATGGAACGAGAACAGATGACGATGATGATGAAGACGACAAAAAGCGGCGGGAAAGAGGAGAAAGAGGAGAAGTGTAAAAGCGGCGACGAAATAGTTTGGACGCACTCGGCGTCGGCCGGCGTCGATCACTTGTTAAAACACGAGGCGATACAGACGCACGGGTCGGTGATGACCAACGCGAAAGGCGCGTTTTCGGCGTCGTTAGGGGAGTGGGCGATATTCGCGAGCATGTATTTCGCGAAGGAAGTGTTTAACATGCAAAGAGCGCAAAGAGAGAAGGTTTGGAAACGGTTTCAGGTGGACATGTTGAAGGGTAAGGAGATGTTGGTGGTCGGGTACGGCGACATCGGACGTTCGATCGGGAAAAGAGCGAAAGCGATGGGGATGGTTGTGAACGGAGTGAGGAGCAAGAAAGTGATCGAAGAGAGAGATCGAGAGGTGGTATCGGAGATGTTTACGCTGCAAGAATTGGAAAAGGCGGTGGAAACGGCGGATTACGTGGCGTTGGCGTTGCCGCACACGAGAGAAACGGAAAACGTAGTCGGCGTAAAGGTGTTTGGAAAGATGAAATCATCCGCGGTTTTAATCAACGTCGGTAGAGGTGCGAGCGTGGACGAGAACGCGTTGTGCGATGCGTTGAATACGGGAAAGATAAGAGGCGCCGCGTTAGACGTGTTTCAAACCGAACCGTTACCGGAATCGAGTCCGTTATGGTCAATCGATGAAGCGAAACTTTTGATGTCCTTTCACTCGGCGGATTTAACCAGCGATTACCACGATTTAGCCATGGACGTGTTCGTAGAAAATCTGAGACGTTTCGATCAGAGTGGAGGGAAAACGGACGATTTGATCAATAAAGTAGACAAAACGGTCGGGTATTAACAGCAACGCGCGGAAGAAGAAGCAGAAGAAGAAGCAGAAGAAGAAGAAGAAGAAGAAGAAGTTTTTAAGAGAGAACTTTATATACGACGCGATGAGTATAATACGTCGCGGTAGGTAGTATTACTTCTTCGATTTATCCACCACAACCACTAACTCCTCCTCCATCTTCCACTTTTGCACTAAAATCTCCTTAATCTGTTCTCCGTAGTCTCCTTGTAAATCAATCTCGTCTTGATTCGTCGCTCCTTTCGTCACCGAACATCCGCACGCGAATTTCTTCCCCAACGTCTTGGCGACTTCTTTCAAGTTTCCGTCTTGGAATGTGCTCGAGAAATGTTCAAACCCCGCGACGTTCGTGATCGTTTTCCGTTTGTTTCGACTGGTTAAAGTGATCGTGATGCACTTCTGCTTTTCTTTCTTCTTTTTCTTCTTCTCTTCGGTCTTTATCTTTGTCTTCTTCGCGTCGTCCTCCTCCTCTTCCTCGAGCGACATTTTGTCCATCTTCTCGGAAACATCTCCTTTAGTATTAGTATTAATGGCTGACGAAGAAGCAGGAGTGCTGCTGTTACTGCAAGACGAATTATACGCGCAGTATTCGCGGGGGAGTTTGCACGCTTTGCACGTTTCAACCGCAGTCGCGGACGGGTGTTTGGTCCACGCAGATAAAACCATGATTTTAATGGAGATTTTGCCCCATTTTTCCCCGTTAAAATGACAGAGGGAGAAAGCACTAAAGAAGACAAAGATGAAGAACGCGACGACGATTTCCTCGCGAAGAAGGAGCTCACGACGACGACTTTGTCAGAAGCGACGAAAATTCACGCCACTGCATTCGACCAATCCTTCGAATCCATCTTACACGTGGAGCAAGAGTGCATCGAAATTGGCTTCCAAAGCGGCCAATCCGACGGGGAAGCGAAAGGCTTCAAAGAGGGCGAATCGATTGGGTTTTTGGAAGCCTTCGCGATTGGCTCGGAAGTTGGACACTATCTCGGAGCGCTGAGAGTTTGGGAGAGGGAATTTTCGTCGTCCTCGCCGGATGGGACGACGACGACGACGACAAACCTGGAGGAAAGAAAGAAAGAGCGGATTCGAATGGCTTTGGGACAGTTGGAAACCGCTTTAGGGGATATCGTCGCGAGCGGATGGATTGGAGACGATAAAGATGGAACAACGAAAGAAGGAACGGACACCAATCTGGACGAAGACTTTACGGAAAAGTTGGAACGCGCTCGCGCGTGTTTTCGGAAGTGCACGGCGAGTTTAGGCGTACACGGGAAGTATAAAGGATTCGCGGAGGAGGAAGAGGTTGCGAAAGAGGACGGAGACAACACTTTTGCGAGAGATGATGCGTTTTAGGATATTCATATAGGAGGAGAGTAGTAGATTTTTGTACAATGTTAGCATATTACGCCGCAGCCTAGACACTCGGAACCGCCGTAAAATACCGCGTATTGCCCTTTGGCTAAACCTTGATCCTTGCCGTCGATTTTGATTTTCAGCTTTTGATTTTCAGCGGTATTAGGTGTTGTTGGTTCTACGTGCAACACTCGGTAATACGATTCGCCGTGGCGCACTTTACACCGCTCGATGCGCGAAAGTTGGTCTGCATCCGAGTCTCTGCACCAAGATAAATCTTCGCACTCGAATGAGTCTCTTTCGCGTTCGTTTTCTTCGCTGTGGTACGCGCGAGAGATGAAGACTACGTTCTTTTCCACGTCCTTCGAGTGGACGTACCAAGGCCCCTCGTGCGCTCTTTTATCGAGCTTTAACCCTTGTCGTTGACCAACAGTGTGGAACCAAAATCCTTTGTGCGTTCCGAGCAATTCGCCGGATTCAATCTCGCGAATTTCCCCCGGCTTCGTTCCTAAATGTTCTTCGATGAACTCGGAAAATTTGACTTTCCCGAGGAAGCAAATACCTTGAGAATCTTTTCGATCGGCGTTAACGAGCGATAAGTTCTCCGCAATTTCGCGGATGCGAGGTTTTGATATACCACCTATAGGGAACATCGCTTTTTGAAGTTGCCAACTGCTTAAATGCGCGAGGAAGTAGGTTTGATCTTTTCTCGCGTCGCCGGAGGCGACGAGTTTCACGTCCGTCTCGTCGTCCTCCTTTCTCTCGAGCGCCGCGTAATGCCCGCTCGCTATTCGATCAAACGTACCAATCTCTTCCTCGTTTGTATCTAACCACTCTCGAAACGCTCCGAACTTTACCCTTGAATTACACAAAATATCCGGATTCGGCGTTTTCCCTCTCTGAATCTCCTCCACGGATTGTTTCACCACCAAATTCCAATAATCGTCCGTAAAATGCACCGTCCGTAACGGCACCCGCAATCGTTCGCACACTCTCTTCGCGACCATCACATCTTCCTCCCACGGGCACTGGTCCCAAAAATTCCGAAAGTCGTCCTGAAACCAAATCTGTAAGTAAAACGCCACGCACTCGTGCCCGGCGGCTCGGAGCAACGACAACGCCACCGAACTGTCCACGCCGCCGGAGAGGAGCACGGCTACGCGAAGTTTCTTCCCCCGCTTTATAATGCGAGCGCTATTATTATTATTACTACTACTACTACTACTCGCATTACTATCATCGCTACGTAAAACCGGTTCGCAAAACCGGAGTATATCTTCATCCGCGGAGGTGTTCGTTCCCACTGCCTCTCGATAAATTCGCTCAGGGAAAGCCAAACCATTCACATCCCCTTCGTCGTGTGCTCCTTCTTCGGGCGCGTACGTCAGAGAACTCCGCCCCGAGCTGTTTTTACTGATATCAACGATTTTGTCTCCTCTCGAGCTGTTCGTCGCATTCATGGAATCCACGAAAGAAGAAGACGTCCTTCCCCGCTGCTCTTGCTCAAAAGGGGTAAATTCTCGTTCAGCCGCCGCCAAAAACCTCCGACGATTCGACCTCTTTCCTCCTCCCAGTCGTCGCGAAAAGAGTGGTGTTGTTGTAATTGTTGTCCTTTGTCTTTCTCTGCTCCATTTTCCTTTCCGCGATGGCAAAGCCTGCCACGGACTTGGAAGAAGCATTTCGTGCGACATAATTGTGCAGACGAAAGGAAAGAAGTATTAGGGGAGTTGTGTGAAATACGCCATAACATCGAATGAATATCATCCGCGCGAACAACCTGAATAATACAATTTGCTAACACAACTACTACGTTCAATTGTTTTCTTTTCCCTTACACACTTAAAACCTGTCTTTTACAGCGCGCACGCGACGGCGGAGGCGACGTTCTCGTGGCGCAGGAACTCTTTGAGGCTGGAAAGTTTGCTCGGATGACCCTCGATGGCTTCTATGAGCTCTTTTTCCGTGCACATTAAAGCGACGCCTTTCCAGTCTTTGGCACCAGAGGCAGTCCCATTCGTCGGGGCTCTCTTGTTGTTACCGTTCGCGGACGGCGCGGTGGCGGCGGCGGCGGAAGAGTACGAGGAACCGTGACCGCTGCTTCGTTTCACGATGCGAACGAGTTTCATGCGCAGGAGAGTTTCAAAGGAACGCGCGACGACGCCGTCCGTGGCATCTTTGGCGGCACCAAGCTGCTCGACGCTTCCCATTTCATGAAGTTCTTGGGTGAGGGCGGCGATGGTGAAGTGAAACCTCTCGCGGGTAAAGTGCAGACGGTACGCCGCGACGCACAAGAGAAGTTCCAGAAGCGAACAACTTTTCAAATTCTCCACGAAATCGTTCCTGGTGAAGTCTTTCAAGGCGCGAGCGAGATCGGATGGTAATAATACATTTCTGCTGATGTTGTTGTCGTTGCCGTTGTTATCGTTAAGCAAGGCGGCGGTAGAAAAGAGAGTCCTCGATTGATACGCCATCAACGCCGCGATGGCTAAATCTGAAGCCGTTCGCGGAACGTTATCGAGCGTCGCGATCGCTTGCAAACGCGTCTTAACCAGAGGTGTGTTGATGGCTTCGTCGACAGCAGCATTCCACGATTTTATCGCCAGCTTACCACGTTCGGAGAACAATACGCCCGGGACTGCGCTGCTGCTTTCGGCTACACCGATGTCTCGTTTCTCCGTCAACGGAGGAACGATTTGGGCGCTCACTTTCAAACAATTACGCACTCGCTCTGCCAAAAACTCTTCAAACTGCGCCAGATTTCTGGATATGCTCTCGTCATCCACGATTTCTTTTCCGGTGGCGCGATCTTTCAACGGTTGTCCCGTGCGTTCATCGAGAACGAGCGGAGGGATGCATGTTTGAGACTCAACGACGCAATATCTCGCCGTGAATCGCGATTTCACTCTCTTCTCAAGCGCTTCTTCCACGTCGTGTCGCGAGGTAATCGCGATAATTGCTATTTGAGCGTGTTTTTGCTGTAGCAAATCGAGCATTGAGTATAAGAACGTTTGTTTCTTGCCTTTTCTGGCGAACAAATCGAAATCGTCCAAGACGAAGACAGCCGTTTTCTTCGCACCTTCCAACAGACGAAGCGTTTCCTCAACAAAGTTGTAATTTTCTCGCATGTTCGACGCGACTTTGTTTGTTGCGCTAGCGTTGTTTGCGGTGCCACCAGCTGTGTTGATGCTGAAAACGATATCGTCCACGAAATCGTTATCGAAAACTTCGTCGTCGTCCATTTCTTCGTCGTCCCACATTTGATAACTCGGACGAAGTTGTCTCGCCACCTCCCGCATCCCAATGTTGTCTTCGGCGTGCAAAAGTCCCGATAATCTAACGACTGGTATTTTCGCCTCCTTATGTTGTTGATTGCCTGGTTTTCTTCTATTGCTCATCGTTGTTGTCGTATTGTTGTTGAGCTTTTGAAGCTTTGCCAGCGCTGCTTCTACAATGGCAGTTTTACCGACGCCTCTCGCGCCAGAGAGACACACGGCGATGGAATCTTCATGACCGGTAACTGTAGGTTCAAGTTGCTTCACTAGATCATCTCTGGTTCGCCTCATCGAGGCAGTGAGAGCGTCGCTATCTACTATGTTGCGTGCTGTGCTGTATTTTTCAGTCGCATCGTTGTCACTGCAGTCTTCATCATCTATCATAGCAGCGCGTGTTGTCGCTTTCAACAACTTTTCTCGAATGACTCGTACAATTGCTGCCGCAGGCGTCATGCCTCGATTCGTTTGCAGCGCTTCAAAGAGTCTTGCTTCAGCGAGCGTTTTTTTCACGGCCGCTGCGCGGTCTTTCGTTTCTCTTTCGCGTCGATTCATCTCTGACTTCTTTTGCTCTTCAACTTTGCGCGCTTCCTCTCTTTTTGCTTCCTTCGTCCTTTCTTCCTCTTCCTTCGCTCTTCTTTTCTCTTCGGCTTTTTCCGCGCGTCTTTGCAACTCTTCCGCTTTTCGGTCGGCTTCTTCTCTTGCCCTTCGCTCTAGTTCTTCTTTACCCGGACATGCCTGTTCGTGACGAATTCTTCCCTGCTGGTTTTTACACACTTTGCCGCACTTGCTGCATTCGTTACTATTCATCGTGCTCTTTTCCTCGATCTTTCCGCACGGCCCAGAGAGATGCAGTTTATGTTTGTATCTGGACAAAAAGTTCTGATTGCATTTCGAACACTGATACGCGTAATCGCTTTTTGCTTTACTACCCTCGAATACGTCTTGTTCCTGTTGTTGCAGCTGTTCATCATCTTCTTCTCTTTCTTCTTCTTCAATCATGTCATCATCATCGCCATTCACATAGTTGCCGCCGAAATCGTCGTCGTCGTTGTCGTCGTTGTGGTGGTGGTCGTCGTCGTCATAGGAGCCATAATCGACGGGCGCATCATTCACGATCATCCCATCATCGCCATCGTCATTATCCGAAATACCAAGAGCTTCCATCACCCGTTTTGGTGCCGCCTTGAGATGATCCTCATTCATCGATTGCCCCGATTCCCGTAATATTTTCTGATCCCGCAGCCAAGTCTGGACCGCGTGCTCTTCATCGTCGTCAACAATTTCACGTTCTTCTTCTACATTAACATCTACTACTAAATCTTTTTCTTTTTCCTCTCCTCGTTTTGCATTTCCTTCGCTTCTACCATCTACATTCTCCTCCCCGTCTGATATCGAAACCGAAGGCGACGATACCACCGGCGCTCCGCGATGATCATCATCTCCTTTCTTCTCGGCAACCGCATCGGTAGTAGTAGTAGTAGTAGTAATAGTAGTAGTAGTAGCAGCAGCAGCAGTATCGTTTTCTCGTTTCTCCTCCTTGTGATCGCCGCGGTCGTTCTCTCCTCCTTCACCTTCTGCTCCGCCGAGCGATGGAAACTGTCTAATTTTACCCGCCAACGGCGAAAGCGACGTTTTCTTTTCCTTCCGCTCAAAAATTTTACCGCTCGCAACCGGTGACCCGCTCAAATAGTGCGCCGAAGGCGGCGCGTCCTCGCCGTCCTCGTCGTACTCTCTCCCTCCCGGATGCATCTCAAAAGCTACGCTATTCGGTGACTTGTGCGTCACGATAAAGTTTGCTCCACCGTTCGGAGAAATCAAACACGAAGGCGGTCCCAGCGACGGCGGAGACGACAAACCAAGCAGAGGACGTTTAAACCCCATCGAAAACGAGCTCTCTCCGTCGCTCTTCTTCTTCATCATCTTCTTCTTCGCGGAGGCGGTTAAAAAGTCTTTGCCGGAGACGTACTTTTTCTCTCCCGTCGTCATACTCATCAGCTTTGGTGGTACTGTCGTTTTCTCGTTCTCGTCGTTCTCGTCGTTCTCGATGTTATTCTTTTGTTCCTCTTCACTATTCTTCGTCTTCTTCGTCGATGATGATGGAAAAAACGCCCCCGCGCTACTCCTTCGCCTTCCTTTTGTCGTATTAAATACGCCACCGATGCGTCCGGCAAAATCGGTCTTTGTCTTCTTCGAACTCGAGAGTAGTTTCATCGGCGTTTTCTCTTCTTCTTCTCCCGCATTGTTTTCCTCGTCTTCCTTCTCTGCTTCGTCGTCTTCTTGGTAGTCTTCTCCCTGTTTCCGCTTCTTCTTGCTGCTGAAGATGTGCTTCTTCATCTTTCGCATCATCTCTTTTCTCTTCTGCGTCAAATGACAACAAAGCGATGAAGATGATGACGATGCTAATACTAATGATAAAGTTAAGAAGAAAAAAGGGAAAAGGAAGCGACAAAGCGTGGAGAACGACGAAAACTCTCTCTTTCTCTCTCTTTCTCTCTCCGTGGCTCTTTCGTGCGTTCGTGCTCGCGCGAACACTGCGCGCGTTCCGAGAAGTGTTGCGAGAAATTGATTTTTGAAAAATTCTTTTGTTTGTTGTTTAGGGTTTGTTTGCAAATTAAAACTACTGGTATCATCCTATGACTATGTATACTACTTGTACATATCATCGATCATCATCATCGCGAGAAGAAGAAGAAGAAGAAGAAGAAGAATCACCCATGATCTTCGCGACTGCGTTCAACTCTCGACTGATCAACTCGAAGCTGGTGAAGGTGATGGCAGCCGCCGGGGTGGTTCTCAGCAAGTTCGTCCCGACGCCTCGGTAAAACGCCTTGGCGCCGCCTTCTCGGTAAATGTCCGCGGCTAAGGTGAGAGCACCGGAGAAAGGGCCGTAGCCTTTGACGTGCATGTGCGATCGGAGGACTTCGTGCGGGTACGTGAGCGTGCTGGCGATGATTTTGGCGACGCCAGAGGAGAGCGCTAAATCCGCCGCGGTGAGCTCGTCCGCGGAGCGGAGGGTGCGGAATTGCGCCAACTCGTGTTTTAAACGCTCGTAGATTGGGAACTGGATGGCGACGTGGGAGATGCCCATGAGGGATGGGGCGAGGCCGGAGTAAAGGCCTGGGATCCCTTCGCATCTCGCGATTCTTCGTAACGCGTCGAGGGTACCTTTGTACGGCGCTCTCGCGTGGCCGACTAAAGAGGAGGAGAGCGTTTCGGAGTATTGCACTTGGAGTCTAGTTTTGGCGACCCAGAGCGGGTTGGTGGCGAGGATGGTGGCCGCGCCCGCGCCTCCAGCAGAGACTATGTGCGCGAGCGTGTCGTTCCCGTGCTGCTGCTGGTGGTGGTGGTGGTGACTACCGCTTGCGCTGCTCTCTCTATCGCTATTCTCGCTACTACTCGTCGCTTCGCTCCCGCTCTCCCGCCTATGTTGCCTATTTCTTAAATCCGCGTTCCTCTTCCTCCGCTCTCGAAACACGTGCTTCAAATACCCGTACGTGGTAAAATACACCCCCCAGTTCGGTAACAACGCCGCCACCGTCGGTCCTAGTCCTCGATACAAACCTCTCACCCCTTCGCTTCGTGCGATTTTCTTCAAACTCTCCATCGTGCTCATATACGTCGAGTCGCTCAAGGTCGACACTTGCAATCTCGTTTTCAAAACGTCCAAAGGACAGACAATTACGGCAGCAATCGCTCCGGACGTTGCCCCGGACACGCAGTTCACCACACCCGTGTCCGATAAGGGGAGGTATAAGGACGAAGGGAGGATATCGGCGATATATTTTCTCCGGCGTTCTTGCGCTTCGTCCGATGAAATCATCATCCTCTCGTCCTCGTCTTCCATTTTTTGTATGCGTGCGAAGAGTGCGATGAAAACACTCCTGTTCAAAACACCTCCTCCCTGTCTCTCCCTTATACTCTCTCTCTCTCTCTCTGAACCGTATCCGCGCGAGAAAGGAGGAGGAGTTCTGTAAGAAGAGTTTCTTATTTAGGGGAGAAAAAAGTCAAGACAAGTGGAGGCCAAACGCACCAAAAAGCTCTTTCTTTCTTTCTCTCTTCTGTGTTGTTTGTTTGTTTTGTGTGTATTTTCGTTCTCTCGCAGAGTGTTCTCTCGCGGTGTATTCATTCACTTCATTTTTCAATTCATTCGTATCTTCGGATTAACACGCAACACACACAACACACGCGAGACATCACCAATTGGAAAACCACATTGGACACACACAGAGAACAGAGAGAGAGATACAGAGAGAAAGAGAAAGAGAGAAAGATATGTCGTTTTGTTGCAGTTACTCTTTTGTTTCTTCTGCCGTGTCTTCCTCCGCGCGAATGAAGACGACGTCGAGAGGAGGAGGAGAACAACAACAACATCAAAAGAGGCTGATGATGATGAAGCTGATGAGCAAGAAAATGGGAAGGACACGTCGCTTAAATTGCGCGATGATGATGAGTGCATCGAAACGAGACAGAACGACGACGAATAAAAGGAGAGGAGACAGAGGAAGGCGCGCACTCCTCGCGCCAGTGTCGGCGATTTTAGACAACGAGAATAGCAGTACTAGTTTTAACAACGCGACGAGCAGCGGCAGCGGGGAGAACAACAACAAAGGCGGGACGACTGAAAAACGAAGGCGGAAAAGCAGACAAAAGATTACGAACAACCCTTCGATCAACGCGTTTCAACAATTTTTCGACGTGGATGCGAACATCATAACCACGGAAGAAGATGACGACGAGGACGACGAGTTTGAAAAGACGCAGTTGGAGATATGGGGACAACTGACGAAGAGTTTAGGGAAGGTTTTGATGTTTACGTTTGGCGTTCCGTATTTCGCGAGTTGTTCCTTGCAGGCGATGTTTGTGGATCCGTGGTTGGAGTTGAAGGTATCGAAGCATTCGAGCAGTGGTGCGAGTATGAGCGGGTCGTATTCGTCTTCGTCGCTGACGAAGACGCAGACGGAGTCGGTGTGTAACGACATCGCTCGGTTCGAGAAGCGTTTGTATTACGAAAATTTGGCGCAGTTTCCAGACGAACAAGACGCCGCAAAGTTTGAGAAGACGAAGAGGAAGTTAGTGGCGGAGGAGATGAAACGGTTGGAGATGAAAGAGAGAACGAGGTCGACGAAAGCGCTTGGTAATTGGATCGGGAGTATGATGTACGTGAGCATTTTGGCGTGCGTTTTAGTCTATCAGAAGGAGTTTGTGTCGAAAATGTTGACCGAGTTGAGCGCGCAGTTCAACGGATTGGATTCGGCGACTCAGGCGTTTGCGTTGATGCTCGGGGCGGATATGGTGGTCGGGTATCACTCGAGTGACGGGTGGCAAGCATTTTTGGCTTTTATGATTACTCGATACGGAGGGGATTATCATAAGTTTGAGACGTTTGCGAGAATGTTTGTGGCAACCGTACCGGTGTTTTTGGACGTGTGTTTCAAGTATTGGGTGTTTAACAAGTTGAGGAAAATCTCGCCGAGTACGCAAATCATTCTGAGCGAGATTGAAAGGCATTGAGAAACATACTACTACATACGTACAGTACAGAAAACTGATGTTGTGAACACTAATGCATTTACTTCTTTATATAATATGATTAAAAACCTCCTCTTGTGCCTACCGTGTTCGAGTATTAATTTCTACTTTTTTTAAGTTTGATTTTCGCAGAAGTGAACGACTGAAGCTAAAACGTCAAATTCGTGCCATCTCGCGACGTTCCGAAACACGCGCAAACCATCACGCAAGGCGCCCGGCTTAGAAGTGGTTTCGAACAAACCACCACACGGGCATCGGTTCTGGACGTGACCAACTTTAATTCTCGTGCATCTTTTGCACTTCAAATCTTGCGTCTGCGCTTTGCGAACGCGCGCGTTTACTTCGTCACAGAGTTTCATCTCAATCCACTGGAGATCGTATCGATTCTCGCACTCCGCGCAGCGCCACTCGCCATCGGCTAAATCTGGATCTCTGCACAAATCTAAATCTCGAACGTCGCCGCAACATTCGCACACGACGTCGCGTAACGCGAAAGAGATGCACGGTTCGTGAAACGTCGCTTCCGAACCAAACTCTGGAACGGAGAGTAACTTGAGTGCATTTTTGCGACATCTGGTAACCGCATCTGCGATCGTGTCATCGAGAGAAAGCACGGCAATTACTGTTTTGACGAACGCTAACGCCGCGTTGCCTCGAAGGTGATTTGGTAAATGCGCTCCGGGCAAATTTTCCGGGAACAAGTACCTCTTGTCGAGACGAGTAGCGCCGTGCGTGGATCTCGACGCGTGCTTTTCAAATCCGCGCGCGACTTGGAGAATTTTCGGCGTAAAGTGCGAATCTATTTGCGCGCAGAGCCATGTCGCTTTCTCTTCCTCAATTTTGAGTCTGTTTCTAGCCAAATTTTGGTTATTCGCGTCGTCCGCGTGGTATTTACTCTCCTTTTTCGTTTGCTCTGGAGTTGCGTTCTCCTTCCCATCGTCGGCGTCGGCCCTCCTCTCGGCGGCGGAGTCCGCGTTCTCTTCATTGGTATCGTCCTCATTGAGTTCCAAATCGCTCAAATCATCTGGTGCTTCCAGTTGTGCCTTTATTCTATCCGTCTGCGCAGCAGACACGTCTTTGTCCTCTTTCGCGACACCGAAGCGACCGTCGGGACCGAGTTCGCGTTCGCGTTTCCACGGAAGGACGATAAAGTCGCCAGCGATCGCTTTGAAGTGATCGCTCAACGCCTCTGGAAGAAAAGTGGCGATGTTCCAGTGCATTTCGAGCGATGCTTCGTCCCCTTCGACGGCATGTGGATCGAGTTGTGTATCCGTCGGGACGTTTTCCGTCTCCATCGGCGCCTCCCCAGCCCCGTTGTTCAAGAACAACTTCTGAAGGACGGTCTCGTCTGCAGCCAAACCCCCGAAATCGTGCGGTCCTCTAAATAAGAGCGTGTGCCAGACCTTCGTGGGTTCGAGTTCGAGCCAGTTGAATAACTCCCGCGTACCTAACGCGTTACGTAAACCCGTGATGAATGCCGACGCCGAGGCCAACGAATTCTTCTTCGTCGACACGATGACGCGTCGCGTATCCGCGAAAACGACATCCGCGCCTAATCGGTTGAGTTCTGATATGAGTAACGTGAACACTTTTCTCGAACACAACTCCACCAAATGCTGTAAACCCGGTTCTCGCATTCTCGAATTGGAAGAAAATATCCAGCGTCGAAGCTGCGCCAAAGTGGCGTCGGCGATTTCGTTGCCTCGTTCTGACGCGTCTCGGAGCATCTCTGCCACCATCTTCCTCAACGTCCGAAACGCGTTCGACGCGTCGTGTCCACCGCGGTCGGCGACGGTAGCATTGCCTCCATCGAAACCTAACAACGCGCCTTGTTCGAGATCGTTCAAGATGTGTGAATTCACGATGGCGCAAACCACCAAGTGATGGACGCGCAGCTCGCAACAGACGGATCTGTAAACGCCGGATTTCGAAAGTTCGCATCTTGGCGATTCCATCGATTCCAAAGTCAACGTCGAACTAAGCTGATCATCCATTGATCCACCACCGTAGTCTGGCTTGCCGTTTTTCCCAGACCAGAGAACTTGATGTTCATCGCGAAGTCGTCGCGCGAAGAATGTATCTAAAACGTGCGTGGACCAGTCCGAATCGAGATTACAGAGAGGAATGTGCGCGTAGCGGGAGATTTGGATAGACTTCTCCAAATGTTTCGAGGTGTGCGCGAGACGGATAGCAGCTAACTGCGCAGCGTCGCGTTGCCACGCGATGCCTTTTTCACTGAGATACTCGATGTCGCCAGAGTTGAACGGGACGACTAGAATGGGCGAATCTTTTAAGGCGGTGAGCACTTTCTCAAAACGTTTCGCCGCTTTCGCGTTCTTGTTCATGCCGGCGCAAGAGGAAGCGAAAGCGTCGTCGTCGTCATCGAATTCAGGAATACCGTAACCAACAGGCGGTGCTTCGAGCAAGACGACGCTTGGACCGTTCGAGGCGTTTGCAAACTCAGAGACTGCGTCGTTGAGGTTTTTCGCTGCCGCCGCAGACGTCCTGGCGTAAATGACGCGCCATTCGCACTTTTCAGAATCTCGATCTTCTTCCATTTCCTCGTTACCGTCGACGCGTCCTTTCTCGCCTTCAAACATTTCCGAAACGAATTCACTGTCAACTTCGCGAACCGATTTTCCTCCAGGTTGGAGCAATATGAGCAAACCTTTCGATGTCCCTTTACCGCCTCTCTTTGGAAAGTGTGCGGCAAAGACGCCTTTGCCGTCCAACGCCGCGTGATAAATCGAGCAGTGGCGCAACAAACCCGCGGATGAAAGCGCGCGATCGTCCGTAAAGTCCATCATAGACGGCAAGTAGTTCACTTCTGTCGTCGTTTTCATGTCCAAATTCGTCGCGGATACTTCCAACATAGGTTGCACTTTCTTCTTCAACCCTTCTTTGTGCGTCTTTTTCAAATCGTCTAATATTTCATTCGCGGCTTCTCTCTTCACTCGAGCGACGCACCCGATGGTTTGAATAGACCAATCTTCTAACGGTACGTCTCGTTCATACACGCCAACTACGTTTTTATCCGCGAGTAACGCTGCGACGTCTCTGCCGTATTGAACCGCGGACAATTTCGAAGCGTCAAACTCAACTTCGTAGACATTCAACGTGCTCGTGCCGTCTGCCGTCATGAAATTATTCGTGTTTTGTGCTCGCGGTAACGCAACGTTGACGCGCTTTTTCCCGTTCAAACCTCTATCACCTTCGGGATCGGGATGGTGCGTGGCAACGTACACTTTTCTCGGCGCGGAGAGCAAAACGGAACGCATGGCGCCATCGGCGACGACCCAGACGCGGAAAACGCCCGCCGGAGGTTCTTCGACTTCGGCGCCGCCATCTTCCAAGGATGAAGGCGCGTTGCCTCGCGAGTAATCATCGATGGAGACAATCTGCCACGGAGAGGTGGCCAAAGACTCGTCGACGTTCTCGAGAAACAAGTCCATTTGGCCGATGAAACTATCGTCGTTTGCGCTGTGACGGCGCTTCTGACGAGGAAGGCCCTCGCGTTCGCGACGTTGATCTTCGAGATCTTCTCGATGTTTTCGCTCGCGCTTTTCCTTGCGCTTTATGCGCCAGCCTTTCGTGGCGTGCTCGAGCCACGACGCGTAATCGCTGTTTGGATCCGGTGCAGGCAAATTCATGTTACCAATCGGAGGCGTTCTGGGCCCGCCGTGATGGTGTCCAGTGTCGCGGTGTCTCTGGAACACGCGCACGCGCGCGCCTCTCGCCGGTGTAATTCTAGCCGCGCCAAAGTCTTCCATGTCGTGTTCATCATCGTTGTCGTTGTCCTCGTTTCTCGTATCTTCTTCGTCCTCGTCTTCCGAAAAGTTCAATTGCTCGAGGTATTCATCCTTGGTCTGTCTGCTGAAGCCCGTCATGGAATCGAGTTTGATCTGCTTGCGCTTATCCTTGAGTTCGCGAATGCGCTTATTTAACCAATCCGGGTGCACCACGCCGGGACACGGATTCTTGACGTTTTGCAAAGCTGCCGGAAGGGAGATAATTTTCTGCACCGCGCCGCGCAAACGACCTTTGTAATATTCCCAATCGAGAATATCGCGCAAGTCTGGCATTTCGCCAGCTTCTCCCGGAGGAGCATCTTTCAACCACTCTCGCAAATATTTCCTCGCGACCGCAGGTGTGCTCGAAAAGACGGAAACCGGAATGGCTCTTTGCGAAGTAGGCGCGCCGTGAGGTTTCGCCGAGATGATGTATTTGCACACCAAACCTTTATCCTTGACGAGATCAGGGGCTTCGAGAAATTGTGCGAGTCTTCTCGCCGTCGTCACCGACGTGGACTTCCTATCGCCGTATTCTGCCAACGATTTACTCATAACGCTCGATTCCGAAATGTAATCGATGAGTTGTTCGTCGTCAATTTCTTCTCCTTTCGTGTCGAGCATGTCCAGAAGTCGATTGGCGATGTCGCCTACTCTCTTGTACACCTCTTCCAGCGTCTGCCCTCCTAAAAATGGAGAACTCCCGGAATCTTCAAAAAGTTCGGATTGAAACACCTTGATCAACTTCAACTCGCCTCTTCTTTTCAATTCGAAGCCTTTCAACTCCTCTAAAGACCCGTCGTGATTGAAAACCGCGTAACGCTTCTTAATCAGCACGCCTTCTTCTTTCGACGCCGGTAAAATCATCGCCCTGTACGGACCGTCGACTTCAAACTCGATGGACATCTCCGAAGACTGCTTGTAAATTTGCTTTTCTGGGTCGACGAGCGTTTGATATTGATCGTTTCTGGTTTGCAAATCGGTCATGCGGTTGAGAACGACGCACGGATAGCTAACCTTCAATTTTTTCTTCATGTTTCCGGACCCGTCGCTGTTCGGCTCGAACGTGTATTCCTCCGGGAACGTACCCGGAAGACAGCACCAGATACCGTCGGTATCCAACTCGAGCGGCATACCAATGTCATCGACGAGTTGCTTTGCCATTTGGATAATGCGCGCGCCAGTGAGCGTGACAACTCCAGCCATTTCCATAGAATACCATCTCGCGCCTTTTCTCATGACGTACCCGTAAAAAGAATTCAAAATACACTTGTGCGCGAGCTGTAAGGAATCGTACAACGTCACCATATCGGCCGCCTCTTTCGTCTCGATAGGGTTCCCTTCCTGTTTCGCCGCGGACAGTCTTCCTTTCCATTGTTTGTTCAACCCTTTATACTCGTATCTCCGATCGCGAAAAGTTCGCACGGTATCGATGTAAAAACTGTTCTCTTTCATGCAAATCGAACTCTTTTTCGTTTCGACCACGGGCTTCTCCATGACTTTTCTGTACACTTTTTGCGAGTACATCTTTAAGCGCGTCTTCTTTGCGATTTCTTGCTCTTGTCTGCTCAAATCCTTCCAAAACCGTTTCGGTTCGCCCGGAATTAGCGGCGGAAACCTTTCGATCTGCAACTGCGCTTTGATTTGCGCGTAATCCGAGCTCGTCGCGGAGTAGTGTTCGCCTCTCCACGTCCACTCCATTTCTCTCAAGCAAGTTTTACCTGGACGGTTAAAATCACACGACGCGCAAATATCTTCGTTCACGTTCGCCATCGGTTGCAACCGATTGGTCAAGATGATGTTCGGGTACATCGCCGCGACGTCTAAGTGATAAATCAGCGGATTCACCTCGCAGTTCGGGTTATCGCGCAATTCCTCCAGCTTCTTCACGATGCCTTCTCTAATCTCTTTGTAGTTTTCGACGTCATCTTCCGTCGCTCCTTTACCTTCGTGCTTCAGCGCGTACCTCAAATCGTCGTCAACGGCGTCGATGAGTTTTTGGTACCCTTTCGGTTCCAGCTTGAACTTGACCGGAATGTCCGAGCGAAACACGCCCGATTGCAAGCACTCCACGTGGCCTCCAATGTACGTCTCGCTTTCCAGCGGATGGCCGTTGAAATGCTGTTCGCCCGCACCTCTTTGCTTGTTCGGGCACACGATGTTTCCTCGATACGCTTCAACCATGAGCAAAGACTCGCACAACGTCCCAGACCCTTTTCGTAAAACTTCATCTGGCGTAAGCGGAATGATTGTCGCCAACGAAAAGATGAAAGGATGAACGTACTTCATGTACAAATAATACGTAGACACGGCATCGGATACCGAATATGCCGCCATAGTTTGCGGTTGCGAGCGCGCAAATGGAAGCATATCTTCCGGGTCGACCTCGATGGGGTTAAATTTCAACAACTTCTTCGTGACTGCTTTTAAACCGTGCGACCCAGCCGGTAAGTACGAATCTCTCTTCACCCAGTGAAAGGCGTCCAAATGCAAAGCAAACTTTGACCTCGTCTCCCCGGAATCCGACCCTCGAAAGCCAATTTCTCGGTACATGGACATCCCGTGTTTTTTCGCTCTCGTTTCAATGAAAGGGAAATCGAAATAGTCGCCGTTATACGTCACGTACACGTTCGGTTGCGCGTCGCGCATGTGATCGAACCATCTGCGCAATAGCGCCTTCTCGTCCGGCTCGTTCCACACGATAAACGGCCCAGGATATTCCGGTTTCGGATTGTATTCAAAATCGTCGCAATCTTCGCTGACAACTTCGCGATTGATAATCAAATAGCCTTGCCCGTCCAACATGTACGAAATCATAAACACTTGATCAAACTCGGCGTCGGGAAACTTCAAAGGCAATTTCGTCGTCTCGATATCAAACGCGCACACTCTCACTTCCGCTCTTCTCTTCAAATCTGGCCTGTGCGTAATGATTACATCTCCATCACCAATTTCAACTTTCACGTCGTACCAATGTCCACACCTCACCTCGGAATCAATCATATACCTCATGTGATACGGCACGTCGTACTCTCTGATATCCAACATCGCGTCTTCGTAATCCGTGAACGTCTTCTTTTTCGAATTTTCAAACACCCTCTTCCCTCTCGCGTCTGTTTGCATAGCATCGTTCCCACCGCCATTTTCGTGCGCATTTAACGCATCCTGCTCGTGCAAAGCCTGATACGCCACCGATGCGTTCGATTTCGCCTTGTTCTTCTCTACGATTGGCAACAACTCTCTCCGACACTCGTACATGCCGCTCTGCGTGTAAAACGAAATCTTCAAATACGTCTGCTTCAACCCGCTCAGATGATTTTTCAAATCCAAATCTTCCTTGTCCACTAACTCCACCTCTTTCACGTGCTCTTTATGTTTCCTTCTCACGTACGCCTCCACCTCGTGCTCGCTCCCGGGCGAAGTCGCGAGCATAAAATACGGCGCGTATTTCTTCTGCACTTTGAACACGGAACCGTCTTGGCAGGAAAAGTACAAGTTCACCGCCGCGTGCGGCTTTTGCGCTTGTTTGCACTCCACCGTCGTCTGTTGCGTCGTAATAACACGAACGCGTCATAAAATAAGAGAGAGAGAGAGAGAATGCGCGTGCACGCGTCAGCGCTAACTCGTCGTCGCGATTATTCGGGTCCGCGCGATATCGACAACCGAGAAGAAGAAGACAAAAAAGAAGAACAAGAAGAGCGTAAACGACGAAGAAGAACACGAAAAGCGCGAAGACAACTTTGAGACGATGAGAAGACCGGCAGACTCCTCCCGCTCACGTGTTGTCGTCCGAGAGTGGTGGTAAAAAATCAAACGCGAGAGACGAAAGCGCTTTCTCTAATCTGCCCTCTTTTGGTAAAGGTTTGAAAATTTTTGAATTTTCCCTCGGGCTGCGCTTTCGTATCTCGATCGCGCTCACGTACGAAGAAGCAGACAAAGAAGAAGAATAAGATACGAATAAAACGTACCGCGCTGGCGTTGACCAACCATCCCAACTGCACGTCCTCCGCGTCTGCACCTTCTAAACCGTTCAAACCGGGCACGCGGTACCCCAACTCCTCTTCCAAATTGTCCTCCTCTCTCGCGATCTCCAAAGGCGTCTTGGTAGAAGAGTTGCTCGCACCAACGACACGGGATTGATTCTGGCCTTTGCCTCGTCTGGCTTCGCCGTACGTGTTCGCCCCTTTGTTGTTTTTCTTGTAATACATCTTTATATTTATAACGCTCTCCTTCTCAGTGTCTCTCGTTCTTTTTTAACGCGTTCGCGGAAAGAAAGGAAACGCAAAAGCCGTGTGGAACACCGCGTCGATGTGCGCGCGAATTCTGTCGCGTTTTTTGAATTTTTCCTCCAAAAAACACACTCGCGTTTCTCGGGAACACAAATGCGAAAAAGGACGACGACTTTGACGGTTTTACTCGGAGGAACGACGAGAGGCTTTGCGTCGTCCGCGCGTGTTTCGTCGTTGTTTTCCGTCGGTGGTGCGCTCCTCTCCGCTCGAATGCATGGGAGCGTGAGTATTGAGCGTCGTTTGAGGAGGAGGAGTGGGAGGAGGAGTCGTGCGAGTGGTGATGATGTTTTGCCGCCAAAATCATCGTCTTTGCACGAGAGTTTAGGAAACGAAGGCCCCGGGGAGAAGAGATGGTCGGTCAAGGAGCTCGTCGAGAGAAGTAGCGGTAATCGTAGTAGTAATAATAGTAGCGGATGCGTGATATCCGCGGAGGAGTTTAGGAAAACCGCGGAGAGCGTGAAACTTTCTTTCGACGACCAGGAGGAGGAACAGTTAGCGAGGAGAGAGGTGGAAGAGATTGTTCGGTTTAGCCAGATGGTTTTATCGTCATCGTCATCATCATCGGATGCTGGTGGTGGTGGTGGTGGTGAAAATAATAGTGCAGATGACGGCGTGGAGGAGAGGGCGGCAGAGAGGAACGGGCCCACGCCTCGACGCCGAGCGGACGAGTAAAAGTTCTTCTCCTATTCTACGCGGCGATGAACGCCCGACTCTTTTAAAATCTACTCACATTCTATGTACTCTATTATGTCGCGCTACTTACTACTTCTGTGCCGTTCTTGTTGGAGCATTTCCTTCTTCTTCATCTTCTCTCGACTTGTTTTACTCACGTGGAACGCCAACGCCGCGGAGACTAGGACGCTCGCGTTCATGGCCAAAGCGACTTCGCTTCCGAAAAAGTCTACCGCTAAGCCGCTTAAAACGGGGCCGAGTAACAGTCCGACATCGCCTGAGTTGCGGTATATGCTCAAAGCGGCTCCGCTAGCTTTTCTTGGGGCTATTTCGGCGACAAATGTCATCGGAGCAGCACCCATGATGCTCGAAGCAGCGGCCCACGAGACGCACGCTGCGGCGAAACCAGCGTCGGTGGAGCTTCCCGCGATGGCCATGACGGCGAGCGAAGAGAGAACCGTCGTCGGCGCGATGACGTTTCGAGCACCAAACGTAGTGATGAGTTTCGAGGAAGGGACTAATCCAATCAAACTCGTCGTGGCCATAGCTGAGAAGAGCATGCCTAGATTTTGCGCGTCCATGCCGTGCGAAATGGCTAATATAGGCAAAACGGCGCCTCTTCCGCCGGCGCCGGCGAAAAATAAAGCAGAGTTCAAGAAACACACCGACCAGAAATCGGAACGTTTGACGAGCATACCCAACTGCCTACTATCTGCCGAAGCCGACGGTGACTTTTGCTTCTCTATGGCGTCTTTGTTAAGCGTCAGAGACGCGTCCATCGTCATCGAACCGCCGGGTTGTAAGAGCTGTGTTTTTTTCTCGGATGTTGGCGTCGTCGATGTTGTCGTTTCATCACCGCCTTCATTAGTGGAAGACGTCGTCGTCGACGACGACGACGAAGACGATAAATGCTTCGTCTCTGGCGCCGCGTACAACGCCACCGCGCTCAAACTTCCACTCAACGCCGTCGCGAATAAAAAAGGCGTTCGAATATCCTCGCCACCTAACGCGTACATCGCGGAAATCAACCCCGGGCCTATGGCCGCTCCAGCCAAAGCAGCGCCTTGATGCATGTTCATTGCGTTTCCTCCATTCATCATCCCTTTGTTTTCTGTTTTCGCGATATCGCTCAAACTTACCGACGCTCCAGTCGTATACATTGAAGATCCAACTCCCGCTAAAAAGCGCGCTCCCAACAACTCGTAATAAGATCCGCTCGTAAAAGTGCTCATATTCGCCATCGTCGTAACCATCGGACCGAACCACAACAATTTCTTCCTTCCAAACTTATCCGCAAAATACCCAGCCGGCGTGTTCACGCACAATCTCGCCGCCGCGAACGCGCTGAGAATAGAACCAATCTGCGCACCCGACAGATGTAACTCGGTACTCGCAAACGACGGAATGGTAGGCGCTAAGATACCGTGTCCCATCGCGCACGCGAACGAAAGGCCGCAGATGGAGAGGATTTCCTTGTTCTCTTTGAGAAAGTCTGAAACAGGAAAAATGTGCCGAGTTCCTTCAATATGGTTCTCTGAAGGGACGATTTTCGATGACGATGATGTTGCCGTCGTCGGAGGAGGAGGTAGAGGTGACGGCGTTGGTATCTTCGGTGATTTCTTCTTCGTCTTTCGTCCTCCCGTCTTCCTCTCGTCATCATCTGCAGTCGAAGAAGAAAACAAAGCCTTTTCGACGACACCAGTCCAGAACAACAGCTCTTCTCGCTTCGTCTTCGTCTTCGCGGAGGACACCACCGCTCTGCGTAACATTTTGTTACTCGACGTAAACGACACCTCCAACACAAAACGTTTCGTTCTTCTTCATCTCGTCTCTCATCTCGTCTCTCTCTCGAAAACTCTTCTTCTGCCGCCAAAAACTCTCTCTCTCTTTCTCTCTGCGCGAAGAGTGTCTGTCTGTCTTCTCTGCGCGCAAATAGAGTGCGTGTGCTCAAAGAACCACGACAACACGCGAGAGAAAGAGAACGAGACTATGACGACGTTTCGGCAGCTCTTGGGGAAAAAAAACGTCCAAAAAGCCAAAGAAAGAAAGCAACGACGAAAAAGTAACAACACCACCAAACCAGAGAGAGAGAGAGAAACGAGACACACACACACACACACACACGAGAGTTCATAAACTCGTATTTGAGATTTTCGTGGTGTCCTTCACGCCACACTTTGGTTGGACGCGCGACCCTTTAGGAAACGAACGGAGAGGAAAGGAAGGAACGCGTATTGTTGTTGTTATATATATATTTACCACATACACACACACACAAAAGAGAGAGAGAGAGAAAGAGCGTAAAAGAAGACGGACCACCCGCAGACAACGGAGAGCGCGTCGTTCGTTGTTGACACATCATCATCGAAATCATTTCTCATCACCAAAAATCAGAGATGGAAAATCTCCGCATCTCTTCTTCCCCGAAGAAGAAGCAGACGACGACGACGACGACGAAGAAGAAGAGAGACCCCCTGAGCGTGGAGATTCCAGAGACGACGACGAAAACGAACGAGGAGGATTTTGCAGGAGAAGAAGTAAAAGGAGAGACCGGTGAGACGATTCAGACGACGAACAAAACAAAGACGGTGTGGACGAAACCTCCTTCTCCCGCGCGGCAGATGGACAAGACGGACGCGTTGCTTTCGCCGACGAAAATTGAATGCGAGCAGATAGAAAAAGATAACGATGCGAAAACGATCGATGAATTACTGATGGAGAGCGATATAGCGGACGTGGATTTACCGTACGATAAGAACGATTCGGTGGCGTTTTTCGATTTAGACCACACGGTGGTGGATACGAACTCGTCGTGGTTGTGGGTGCAACACGAGGTGAACTCGGGGAGAGTCGGCGCGCACATGATATTGACGGCGATTTACTGGTTCGGGAGGTACGCTTTAGGGTACGGCGCAGGCGCGGAAAGAGCTGGGGCAGATGCCGCGGAAACGTATAAAGGCGTCCACGCGGATAAGTTGAGAGGAGACGTGGAGTCATTTTTTGACGAGGAGATGAAGCATAGAATACGACCTGGGTGCGTGCCGGTGTTGAAAGCGCATAAAAGCAGAAGTCAACGAGTGATTATGTGCACGTCAACGTGGCAGCATCCGGCGGAAACCGCGGCGAAGATGTTTGGTTTTGAAACAGAAGCGGACGACGTGATTTGTTCGCACATGCAAATGGACGAGGAAGGGGTTTTGAACGGGAAGTTGGCCAAGATTGCCTACGGCGACGAAAAATACGAACGAACGAAAGAGTGGGCGATAAAGAATAACGTGGATTTGAAAAAGTGTTATTTTTATACGGATTCGTATTCGGACGTGAAATTGATGGAGCACGTCGGGTATCCCGTGGCGGTAAATCCAGATCCGAGGTTGTTGAAACACGCGGAGAGTAGAGGGTGGGAAATAGTAGATTGGGGGGTAGCGCCGCAAAGGGCGAAGAAACCGAGGTATCACTACGGATGCTTGAACGGGGCCAGGCAGTCGTACGCGTGATAAGAGAGAGAGAGAAACTATATATTATTGTTCTACACTGTGTCGTTGTTGTTATTATTATTATTTACATATATACTAACCGTTGATTTTATTGAGTGAAGAAAGAAATTTTACCATAACTTGTGTGTCTCTAAGTTCCTCGATTTTTGGTACAGCCTCGCTTTCTCCAACCGCTTCTTCTCGCGAAGCGCGTTCTCCCGGTCGTCGTCTACACTATTATTGTTATTATTATCATTATTATTAATCACAACTCTCTCTGGAATTTCCTCAACCTCACCGAGCGGACTCTTCTTACTATTCACTTTCGGTATGAACGAACCGTATTCGTGCGTTGGCGGGAAATACCACGTTTTCCACGACGGTTGTTCCTCTTCGTCGTCGTCGTCGTCGTCGTTTTCCCCTCTATTCGATGTCGTAGTTCGCTTCGCTGCCGCCGCCGCCGCCGCCGCTTTACTCCTCAGTCGTTTCAATTCATCCACCATCCTTCTCACGTCTTCGTCTTCTTCGTCTTCGTCTCTTTCTTCTTCTGTCTCGAGCTCCTCCTCCTCTTCCTCCTCCTCCTTCTCTTTCTGCATCTTCTTTTCCGACGACGACGAGCAACGACGAGGAGGAGGAGGAGGAAGCGGGTCTTTCAACACCTCCTCCAAACTCGACTGAAAATGTTTGTGTTTCGTCTTATTTCGCATCGCTTCCACTCGAGACTGCACGGTAACGTTGTTGTTGTTAATATTCTCACTTTTCCCACTCATCCTCCCCCTCCCCCTCTCTCTGGCGCGTTGATTTTCCTGCATCCAATACGCCTCTATCGCTCTGTTTTGGTAAAACGACGTCGTTTTCTCTTCGACGTCTTCGGAGTCGATGAATTCATTCCGCGCGTATACGAACCCCTTTTCCCCGACCAAGACGGAAGGATTGGACGGGCCTTTGTGGAGTTTCCATTTAGGTTGGTGTTGTTGCGACATTTCTCTCCCTCTGCGCTCTCTCTCTGCGCTCTCTGCTCACTCCCTCTCTCTCTTATCTGTCCGCGTTTGCGCGGGCAAAAGCGAACGACACACAAAACAAGCGGAGAATGGAATGAAGAATTTGGTGAAACTACTTGGTACTTGATATTTAATTGAATAAACTAGTAAATATAATATCGGAGAGACGATCAAACACACAGACATCAAATCAAATCGACTTGGGCTGCTCTAACTGCTCCACCCCACTTTCCTTCAACATCTCCACCATCCTATCGCACATCGCCCTGGTCTTTTTCGCGATTTGCAAACTTTTCCTCGCGTCCAACTGCGACGCCGCCAGTTGTTTCTTCAAACGCGAGATTTCGTCGTCCTCGTCGCCGCCGGCGTCGTTATCATTCGTATCGTTGGCTGCCGCTAAACTCGCCTCCAACGGCGACAAGACACCTTTTTCTCCCGCTTTCTCTTTTTCTTCTTCTTTTTCCTCCTCGTCTTCGGTGTTTGGTAATTTCATCTCTCTCTTCAAAAACGTCTCCACGAGCTGTCGTTTCCTCGCCTGTTCGATTTCCAAACTCGCTTGGACGTTAAATCCAATCTGACGGGATTTCCGCAATCGCTCCTGTAACTCCTCGGCAGAGATCGCGTTGAAATCTGCTTGGTCTGATTTCGCGGCGGTTTTCAGACGGCCGATGATTGCGTTGAATTCATTGTGAGTATTCGCATTATTCGGCTCTTGTTCTTGTTGTTGTTGTTGTTGTTGTTCGGATGACATCTTCGTGTAAATGAGTATTTGCGTGTCAAGTTTAAAGACAGTATGTTAAACGATCGCTCGCGTATTAAACGCGTCGTGGTATACCAGAGCAGCGTTAAAGGAACCCGTGCTCCAATGTGGGAATTCCAACGTAGTATTAAGTATATCTCGAGTCGTGTGTATGCACTCAAGAATATGAATGGTTTTCCCTTTTATCCAATGAGGACTTTGGGAAAAAATACGCGCGAAAATTTTGTATCTAAAAACTCTTCACTTATCGTACATGCACAGTTGTTGTTCTCGTTCAAACGCGGGGCCTGTCTTTCTCTCGTTAAAGCGCGCGACGGTTTTGAAACTCGTCGTCATCTCTTTAGCCGCAGCCGCTTCTTCTTCTTCTTCTTCTTTGGCTTCTTCTTCTCCGTCAAAGGCGAATTTTTCGGACGCAACTTGTGGGGCTGCTCCGGTAGGGAACTTGGTCAATAAGAATACTAACAACAATACCAACAGCGGGACATCGAGAGTTTCGAGAAGCTCTGGAAGAATTATACCTCGCGGGATGGCTTGGCGATCGCACGGGACCGATAACGATTCTCTCGTGAACGCTTTGGTGCGTAACAGAGTGTTGAAAACGAGGAAAGTCATCGATGCCATGCGAAGGGTAGATCGAGGGAACTATTGCGTACCGTTTTCCGGACAGTCGGCGTACGAGGACCATCCGCTGCCGATTGGCTCGAACGCGACGATTAGCGCGCCGCATATGCACGCGGCGTGTTTGGAATTGGTACACGATCGAGTGACGGAAAACGCGAGAGTTTTGGACGTTGGAAGCGGATCCGGGTACCTCACTTCGTGTTTCGCGGCTATGCTCGATCAGCACGACTCGTACGCCGCGGGTTCTATTCGCGCGGAAGAGGTGGAGGATAGACGGCCGGGCTTATCAGATACGAAATACCCAATCGTCGTTGGCGTGGAACACATCAAAGATCTCGTGGATTTCTCCATCGAAAATACCAAAAAGGACGGTAAAGGCAAGTACTTGCAAGGCCCGGAACCTCTCGTCGTCTTAAAAGTCGCCGACGGTCGCGAAGGGTACCCCCCGTACGCGCCGTACGACGTCATCCACGTCGGCGCCGCTTCGCCGGAAAAACCGACAAAACTTCTCAAACAACTCGCAAACGGCGGAAGATTGGTGTGCCCGGTCGGAAGAGGTTGGCAATCTTTGCGCGTCTACGACAAAGACGATAAAGGTCGCGTCACCGAGTTTGACGCGATGGGCGTCACGTACGTTCCGCTCACTGGCGCGAAAGAACAAATGGGTCGCGCGTCCGCGTCGTCAGGGAGTTTTTGGTAAGCCTAAATAAAGTTTCTACAAAAACGAATGAGAGAGAGAGAGACATAGACACAGACGCGAGCGAGCGCATGTCGTTTTGTTGGTTCATTCCTTCAACAAGAGAGATCTTTTCAAATTTTTCTCACAAATCCACATCCACGAAAGACACGCGCGTAAACACACTCATAAAGCATGTCCGCACTGACCGTTTCGCTGTTGAGCGGCCGCGGCGTCAGCACGAAATCACGCACCTCCAACGATTCGTCTTCCTCGGTTTCGATGAGGAAGCATTACCAGCGTCGTAGCTCTCTTCATCATCCGACGACGACGAAAAATCATCATCCTCGCGCGACACCCGATCGAAATTGGATTAAGAACAACAACAAGAACAGCGCAAACAACGTACAAAAGTCCTCGAAGGTACGCTCAAACTCCCCCTCGTTTGGTGGTTCCTCCGTTTTGGAGGACTTTGACGGACAGAAACCGGAAATTGCGACGACGACGAGGAGGAGTAGCACCGTGAATAATCCTTTGCGAGAATCGAAATCGAGAGCAGAAAACGCGATGCGAGCGAGACAGTTTTTTAACAACAAACAGTCCTCCTCGTACGCGAACGGAGGGAGCGCGGCATTTGGGAGCATGGTTCCCGAGGACGAAGAAGCGAGCACGAGCGGGCAACAAGAATTACAACAACAACAACAACAACAACAACAACTAGAAAAACAAGAAAGAGAAGAGCAAATGTCCGACATCAAGAAGCGCATGATGGTGGCGTTGGAGTGCGAGCGTCAGGATCTCGCGGATGGGTCTGTTTTATTCAGCTTCTCGGAGAAACCGTTAACGAGGCAACAGAAAGCCGCCTTGGCGGCGGAGGAAGAGAAATTGCAAATCACTTCCAGCGATTTTGAACGCCAGCCGAATTTTATCGAGCGGTGGTTCATGACTGTCCGCTTCCAAGCCGCCACCGTCTCCGTAGAAAAAGCGTTCTTCTTCGTCCTCTCGACGCCGTTTCGAATGGTATTCTGGACGTTCGCGTACGCGATGCGTTTGCTCTTCTGGATCGTCACCGGAAGATTCTCCAACTTGCTCTTCAGCTTGAACAAAGGTAAACGAAGAGCCTCGAAGCAGTTAGCGGCGAACTATTCGCAAATGGAAATCGAAAAGCAAAGGAAGGAAAAGATGGAACGAGAGAGAGCGTTTGTCGAGGGGAGCGCGAAAGTCGCCAGGGAGCGGTTGCAGCTGTGACCACGAAAGGCTGACAATTATTACGGGTTTGGTGAAAACTCTGCTTATTTTTAATCGAAAAAGAAGACGCGCGTTTGTAATCTCATCATCTTCGCTATACTAATACTGTATTTGCGTTGATCGCTTTCATCTCAAGCTCTTTCGCTCGCCTTCTTCTCCTCACAACGAGTTCGTTATTTTTCCTCAGAAGAACATTCTTCCATTCATTCATCAGCGCGATACTTTTAAAATACAAAGAAGAACCATTCGTATCGCGCGATAAAAACGGAAGAGTTTACGATGAATTCGCAAACGAAGCCGGAAATTGGTCGCAAGAAGCCGCAAAAGCCGAAGAAAGCGACGTTTACGAAAGGATGCGCAGTTTCCTCAGGAGGAGGAGGAGGCACCATCGAAATCATGAATAAAGCGGTAAAGATGATGATGAATGAGGGTTTGAACGAGGACGAGATGAAGAAGACAAAGAATAAATCGAGTAAAACGAACAACGATGAAAACGACGAGACGATTGCGTTGCGCGGGTGGCGAGGAGATGAGAAAGAGGATGATGATTTCGAGACGGATGGATTAGGTATAATTCCATCTTCTTCTTCGAGGAGAACAACAACGCCTTCTTTGGCGAAGACGATAAACGACGCGGTGTCGGACGTGGCGACTTTAGACGCGGACGAGACGGTGCAAGAGAGAATGGCGAAGCAGGTGAGAGATATGCGAGAGAAAAAGAAGAAGAAAGCAAAGGAGACGACGACGACGAGCGGTCGTGATGATCGAATGAAGGCGGAAGAGGACGAGCGGAACGCGGCGGACTTGTCCAAGGCGAGCGTACACGCCGTGCCGAGAGGTTTGATGAGTAGCAGTAGTAACAAGAGTGGCGATGTGAGCAGGGGTAGTTCGAGCGTGGACGCGGTTGAGTTGATTAAGAAACACGAGAAACACGCGAAGAAGGCCTTTCGGCAGGCGGAAAGAGAACGCGAGCAGGCGCAGAAACGCTTGAAGAAGGTGAGGGAGAAGAAAAATCGAGAGAGGCGAGTATTCGATCGAGCGGTGGAGAAGGGGTTTTCGGAGAAGTGGGTGCAGAAAGCGATGGAGGCGCATCCCGAAGAGCTGAGCGACGATGAACAGGAAGAGGAAGATGAAGAGGACGAGGAGGACGAGAAAGCGAAGAAAATGAGACAAGCTTTACGCGCGCAAAAAATTAAGGTGTCGCAAACGAAGCGGTTTGCGCACGTGTTGGATTTTTTGTGTCTCAGCGTACCTCGAGAGGAAATGCCAGCTGCGTTTGCCGCATTACTCGATGCGAAATCCGAGAGACAACACAGCAAGATTATTCCGACGCCTTTACACGTGAACGCGAGAAATTTAAACAACGTCGTCGATCGATCAAACGAATACAACGGGGAAGTCATGGTGGATGATCCCACCGTGAAATTATTCCAAAGAGCCATGGCAAAACGGTGCGAAAACTCTGGATTTGGCACCGCGGAGTCCATGTTAGCCTTAGAAAAAAGCGGATGGATAGAGGAAGACGCGTTTTTAGATTTATTGAGGTCTTTACAGCCTCCGCACGAGAGCACAGCTGTAATCAAAGAAGAACTCGAAAGCGTGCAAGATTTACGAAGCGAAGAGAAAGCTGCGTTGGAATCCATCGAAGGCGAGGAGAACTTCAAAATTAGTAACGATAGACCGCACGACGTCCACGTGGAAACGTGGACAATAGCGATAGCGATAGAAAATGACGACGAGAAAAACAGCGAGGAACTTGTGGAAGAGAGCGAGAGGATCAAAATCCCAAACGCCGAGCTTGACGTTTACTTTCCGGAGAACAGTCGATACCCGTTCGAACCGGCTATTTGCGAGTGTCGCCATTCATATTTACCGAACGAGGCCAAGAGAGCGATCAATTCTGCTCTCGCGTCGATTGCGACGGCAAAAGTTATCGAAAACAGAGGTGAACCGGTGATTTACGACTTATGCTCGTGGTTGAGAGAACACCTATTTGCGATTTTGAAAGCAAAATGTCCGGGTAAGTTTAAACGAGCGAAACGAGGTTCAAGATTGATAGTCGCGTCCAAGAGTACTAATGGCAATAATGGAGAGAGTGAGGATGTTCCTTTTCGATTGACCGGTCGTGGTGCGCACATACAACGCACGTACGCTCGATTAGAAAATACCGAGAGGGAAGAGGAGGAAAAAGAAAAGGAACGATTACAACGCATCGCCTATTGCGCGGAGCTCATGAAGAAGGAAAAAATGAAAGAGGAGGAGGAAGAAGAGAAAAAACTTTGTGTTCCTGCGATAGCTTCAACTGTTCCACAAACCATGGACGAGAGATTAGAACGGTGGGAGCGAGAACATGAGAAGAGAAAAATACTCGCTAAAGACGCGGTTCGAGTCGATTTGTCATCCGCGTCCGATTTGAACGCCGTATCGATGTTGAAGAAGAAGAAAAAGAAGAAAATCGTCCCGAACGCGGCAAAGAAAGCTGAAGAAGCGGCCGCTGCAGAAGAAGCGGCTTTAGCTGCCGCCGCGAAAGAAAGAGCGAAACGCGAAGAAATGTTGAGGAAACAAAAGGAACGAGAAGAGGAAGAAGAAGAAGAAGAACAGCAACAAAAGGCGACGAAACCAATAATAAAGAAAACGTCGTGGCTTGCCAAGAAAATTAAGCAAACGCAACACGACGCTCGCGAGGCCGCTTCAGACGACGTGATGGAAAACGAGGAAAATGAAGAAGATATGGACGAAATCGCTTCGGCTATTGTCGATAAAGTCTCCCTCGCCGCGAAGAAAGACTCGGCTCAAGAAAAAGCCGAAAGAGAGAAACGGGATAGGGAAATATCCAACGCGCTTCACGAAAAAGAGCTCGCGAAGAGATCGTCCATGAAGTGGAAACAGATGCAAAAGATTCGCGAAAACCTACCGGCGAGAAAAGCTCGATCGGAAGTTATTTCAGCCGTGAAACGGTCGCGCGCGTGCGTCATTTCGGGCGCAACCGGGTGTGGTAAAACTACGCAAGTGCCGCAGTTCATCTACGAAAACGCCACACTTGACGAAAGAAACGGTGCAAACACATCAATCATCATCACGCAGCCGCGGAGAATCAGCGCCATCGCCGTCGCGGAACGCGTTGCGGACGAACGTGACGAACAGATTGGTGATACCGTGGGCTATTCAATTCGTCTGGAGTCTCGACAGAGCGCCAAGACGCGAATGTTATTTTGCACGACGGGTGTTCTGTTGAGGCGTTTACAACAAGATCCAAACTTGACCGGCATCTCGCACGTCGTCGTCGATGAAGTCCACGAGAGAGATGCACTTTCGGATTTCCTTCTCGTTATTTTACGAGACGTGGCATCTCGACGAGACGATTTTCATCTAGTCGCGATGTCCGCGACTGTCGACGCGGATTTGTTTGGGAATTACTTCAGACAAGTCGTCCCTGGTGAAATTCCAAGCGTCGCGATGCAAGGCAAAACGTTCCCAGTGGAAGAGTATCGATTGGAAGATGCCATCGAAGCGTGCGGGTACGTATGCGAACCAAACTCTGAATTTTCAATTTCAGGACAACAAGCGAAGAAGAAAGGCGCTTCGGGAGGAGGTAATCGCAGGTCAAAGCAAATGGCGGCACTCGCCGACGCCGCGGGAAGTTTCGTCGATGAATCAATAATAACAGATGAAACGAGGAAATATTACTGCGAATACGACGAAAGCACGATGCGTCAGTTGCAGATTGTCGACGAGAATTGCGTGAACTTGGATTTAATCGAACAGCTCGTCACGCACATCGCCGAAGATTACGAGGAAGGCGCTATTCTAGTCTTTCTACCAGGGATGGGCGAGATTAAAGCGTTGCACGATCGCTTGCGCGCGTCGCTATATGAAAGCGAGCACCGCGCTCCAAGCTCGGTTCGAACCGAGGACGACGACGACGACGATAAAAAGAAGAATCCGCCACCAAGGTATTTACTCGTACCTTTGCATTCCACGCTGACCGCGGAGGAGCAAAAAAGAGCTTTTTCGAAACCGGCGCCGGGTGTTCGAAAAGTTGTCATGTCCACGAACATCGCCGAAACGTCAATTACAATCGACGATTGCGTGTACGTCATCGACGCCGGTAAAGTGCGAGAGACTCGATTCAACGCGAAGACGCGCACGTCGTCGTTGGAAACCGCGTGGGTTTCCAGAGCTTCGGCGAAGCAGAGAAGGGGTCGAGCCGGAAGAGTCAAACCCGGCTATTGTTTCCACTTGTATTCCTCGAAAACAGAAGCGGAAGTTTTGGAGGATTTCGCAATCCCGGAAATTTCCCGCGCGCCTTTGGACGCGTTGGTTTTGCAGATTTACTCCTTGGGATTTACCGACCCGAGAGCTTTCCTATCGAAATGCATAGAACCGCCGTCTAAAATGGCCATCAGCTCTGCGATGACAGCTCTGAAAGAAATCGACGTCATCGACGATCGCGAAAATGTCACGCCATTAGGAGTCCATCTCGGCGGGTTACCCGTGGACGCGAGACTCGGTAAAATGCTCGTCTATGCGTGCGCGTTCGGCGTATTAGATCCCATTCTTACCATTGCCGCGTGCGTAGGATTCAAATCGCCGTTTATTTCACCGATGGATAAACGAGACGAAGCCGACGCGGCGAAGAAAAAAATGAGTCTCCCGGACGGTTCGAGCGATCACTTGACGTTGGTGAAAGCCTTCGCCGGTTGGCTCGAGGCGAAGAAAAAGTTTGGCGCTTCAGGGGAGAGAAAGTATTGCGGCACGCACTTCTTATCGGCGGTAAGTTTGCGGCAGATTGCGGACGTGCGGAAACAGTATTGCGAATTACTCGACGAAATGGGTTTCTTACACCAGGCGGCGCAAACGGACGTAACTACCACCAACCGTCGTCAACGCACCGAAGCCGCGCTCCGCGAAGCCTCGTGCAACGCCTCCAACGAAACGCTCGTTCGTGCGGTCGTCTGCGGCGGCTTATACCCTAACGTCGCCATCTCCGACGACTTACACGCGGCCAAATCCGTCCAACTTCCATATCAAACTGTCAAAGTCCGAACGAAACGAGACGCGTCCGACGACGTCTACATGCACCCGTCCTCCGTCTGCGCCGGCTACGCGTCTTCCTCAAAACCATACCTCCTCTACCACGAAATCATGAAAACCGGCAAAACTTACATCCGCGACGCCACCGCCATCGGTGCGTTCCCGTTGCTCCTCTTCGGAGGTAAAATCAAAGTCGAGCACGAAAAGTTCCGCGCGAGCTGCGACAACTGGATTAAGTTCCGCGCGGCGCCGAGAGTCGCCGTTTTGTTCAAATCCTTGCGAGAAGAGTTGGAAGACGTCTTGCTGCGGAAGATTGCCGATCCAGGTTTGAACGTCGTTCGCGAATCCGAAGGGTTGGTCGATACCATCGTGGAAGTTTTAGAGAGCGAACATGCTACGAATACGAGTAATACTACTACCGCGGAAGACGAGGACGTCGACGAGAACGCCGAGAGAAAGCGAGAGTATTAATATAGTGCGCTCAATCGAAAAGTATAAGCAAAGCAACATCCGCACAACACAGAGCGTCATCATCCGTTAGAGATAAAATAGAATAGGTGAATTTAGAATCAGAACTCGAACGAGAACTCGAGCAGAACTCGAAAAGTACGCAAAGCAACATCCGCACAAAACAGAGCATCAGTTGTTATAGATAATACATAGGTGAATGTAGAGGAAAGAACAATGCTCTCTTCTCTCCTTCGTCGTAATACTACTAATCGAGCATCAGTTCTTTTGCACAGAGCGTTGCTGGTGTCGTCTTCTCCGACGATGATGATTTTTCCCCCGCTTTCTTTACCTAATGCATCAGCTTTGTCCTCGCCGTTTTCACGCGGCAGAAGGTCGATATCCACCACCAAAGACGAAGACAATAAAGAAAGACGAAGAAAAGCGGAAGAAATCGCGGAACGAGACGTTAAAAAATGGTCCTCGCCGCTCTTCGCACACGTGGAAGTGGACGTGGAAACACACAAAAATCGAACGTTTTCGAGAGCGGAAAATGGTATTTTCGTCCTTTGCGTCTTCTGTCTCTTCGCGTATTTCGGCAACTTTGCAATGCAAAGCGCGAAAAAGAAAGAGGAGAAGAAAAGAGTAGTAAAGGAAAAGAGAGAAAAGAGAGCGCTGGAAGCGTTCAGGCAAGAGAAGAATGGTTTAGGTGGTGCCTTGAGGAAAAATGGTGGCGGCGGCGACGCCCCCGGCGCTTCGTCCTCGCGGCTTCTTCGTCCTCCGAGCGAGGACGAAGACGACGACGACGACGATCCGTTCGAAGGTTTAACCCCGGATGAAATCGTCCAGTTGAAAGAATCAGTCGAAAGAGAATAGAGTTAGTTTTGAATAATAGCAATAGGAGTTAGAAGAGAGGATGATGTGATGTCGGATCACGACGCGTTTTAGAGTATCTTTAGTTGCACCAAAATCCACACAGATAACACACGCACGAATCAATATGTTTGCCAAAACGTCCTCCTTTGTCACTCCTATCACGAATATCGAGAGGCGACATGCGTCAAAAACAGCATCACCGCGGAGTCATCGTCATCGTCATCGAATACTCACCGAGAGTTTGGCGAGCATCGTCATCGAACCTCAAACCAAAATCCAATTTCCGGAGACGTCGAACGCTCTGAAACTCCTCGGCGTGGGTGTTCGAGAAAAGAAAATCGCGATATTGAATGTCAAAGTGTACGCGGTTGGAATGTACGCGGACGAGACGAAAATGAATAGCATTAAGAAGGACGCAATAAACGACGACGAGGGGTTGTTACTCTTGAACGGAAACTTCGAGAAGGAGATTGTAATCAAACTGAACATGAGCGTAAACGAGAAAGATTTCTTCAAGGCTTTGGAGGAGGCTTTGGTGCCGAGAATATCGCGGATCGCGACGGACATGGCGACGAGAGAAGACGACGAAGGAAACTTCATGACAACAACCGCGGAGTATTCAGAAGAGTGCGAGGAGCGAGCTTTGGAAGAAATGGAGATGATTCGCGATGGTTTGGGCAAAGGAGGCAAACTCGAGAAGGGCGCTCAAATTTCGTTTACGTTTCTCGAAACCGGCGGGGAGGTGGCGATGGTCATGAAGAGTTCTTTGTCCTCCGGGACAGAGATCGCGTTTAAGAGTTACGAGTTAGCCAAGGCTTTGTTGGACGTGTACGTGGGGGACGATCCAATTTCGGTGGAGGCAAAGAAAGCATTCGAGGCTGGCTGTTGAAGAAGCGTTCTATCTACGAGGAAATATATCATCTGTGCTAAAAGAGTTTTAAATTATGATAGTATACAATTCTAATAGGGGTAGCTACTTCATTAATATTCGTCTAACAGTTTTCTAAGCGTCGCGGAGACTTGTTTTGGGTCGGCTCTGCCTCGCGTGCGTTTCATGACTTCGCCGACGAAAGCGCCAAAGACTTTCGGATTTTTCTTTATCGCTTCGCGTTCTTCCGCGAGGTCTCGGACGACGCTTTGGCACGTCGCGTCTAAATTTTGCTCGCCTTCTTCGTCTGCGCTTCCGATGGATTTTTCTTTCGTTGGATTCTCTTTCCCGCTATCGTTGTTGTTCTGTATGAGCGATCCGCCGAGCTCTTGCTCGAGGATTTCATCGATCGAACGCGAATCGTTTCGAGCTAATAATTTAATCACGTCCTTCGCCATGCGACCCGAAATAGTTTTATGCACTCTCAGCGACTTCAACACGTCGCGCACGCGCTCGGGGTGTAAATTCGTTTTCGATTCAATGCCTAAAAACGGTGGTTTCCCTTTGGTACCCACCCCGGCGTCTCGCAACGCGCCGACAATTTCAACGCACACAAAATTTGCGACGCTCTTCGCGTCCTCTTTTGATAGAGAAGGAAAGACGGAGGCATCAATGACGCACAGAGATACGATATCGTCGAAATATTTCACCGAGGACGGATGCAAAGAGAGAAACTTCGCGTGCTCTTCGGAAACGCCGAGGTTTTTCAACCTCTCCAGCGCCGCTTTCGGCATTTCTCGAACCGAATTTCTCGCGAGCTCAATTTCCTCGTCCGTTAATACGATGGGCAAAACGTCTGGTTCTCTCATGAATCGATAATCCAACAGAGATTCTTTCGATCGCAAAACGATCGTTTTGTTCAACTTTTCGTCCCACGACCGCGTTTCTCGCTCAACTTTCTCCGCGCCGACGACGCCGTCTAAATACCTACCGTGTCTCTCCTTTTCGTACTTGATTGCGTTTCGAATCGACCGTAAACTGTTCAGATTTTTAATTTCCGTGCGTTCCGATGATACACTAGTACTTTTAGTAGTAGCATCATCATCGTTACTGTCGGGGTCGTTTCTTCTTCTTCTCACCGACACGTTCACGTCAACCCGAATCGATCCGTCTTCCATGTTTGCGTCTGAAATTTCTAAATATCTCGCCATCTGAATAACATCAGAAACCGTTTCTACCGCGTGCTCTTCGCTTCTGATATCCGGTTTGGTCACTATTTCCAACAACGTCGCTCCAGCTCTGGATAAATCGACGACATTCGAAGACTTTTCGGAAGAAGAAGAAGAAGACAAAGAAGACAAAGTCTTCCCAGTATCCATCTCCAGTTGCACCCGCTCCACCCTCACGTTTTCGTTAATCCTCCCACCGGTCAAAATCGGTTTCCGGTGTTGCGTGATCTGATACCCGTGCGGTAAATCTCCGTAAAAATAGTGTTTCCTATCAAACTCGGAGACTTTCTCGCACGTCGCGTGTAACGCCGTCGCGAGTTTCAACGCGCATTGCACCGCAGCTTCGTTCACCGGAGACGGTAACGTGCCAGGTTCCGCTCTGTCGAACGCGTGGACGACAGGAGAACCACTTGCAGAACCACCAGCTCCTACTCTTAAAACAGAACCAGGGGAGAATAGCTTTGTTTTCAACGAGGTCAGTTGGAGGTGTATTTCCAATCCAACCACCACGCCCTCCTCCTCGTGTGCTCCTCTTCTTCTCAGGGGATTTTTTACATCATCATCATCATCATCATCATCATCATCGCGAGCGTTTGATGTTGTTCTTAACGAACGACTCAAAAACCCTTTAAAGGGCGTCGTTTGCCGACGAAAGAATACGAACGATGATGATCCCAAACTTCCTCCTCCTACTGCTTTGTCTTCTTTACCACCACCGAGACTTTTGAGAAGACGAAGACGAGAAGCGCTCCTCATGCGTCGTAATAGTAATGCAAAGTAGACACAGAAAGAAAGGAAAACTTCATTTATTTTAAGGTTTTGTATTGTGTATGTAAACTTGCTATTAAGCTATTAATGATGTTGAGTACGCTTGTGCGTTTTCAAAACATCAGATCGACGAAAAGCTTTATCACAGACATCACACTCGTACGGTCTCTCGTTCGTGTGAATA
>ERZ651776.715-NODE-715-length-44515-cov-8.530177_pt1 | contig 44515 bp, 43 predicted proteins | sample MGYA00514761_ERZ651776 | MGnify/ENA metagenome assembly ERZ651776
TGCTGAAGCACTACGAGGTGCCGGTGAAGGGCAAACATGTCGTCATCGTTGGCCGTGGCCTCACGATCGGTCGCCCGTTGGCCAACCTGATGGCGCTCAAGCGGGACATGGCCAATGCTGCGGTGACCGTGGTGCACACCGGTGTCGAAGACATCGGCCACTACACCCGTCAGGCCGACATCTTGATCGCTGCCGCGGGTGCCCCCCGGATGATTACCGCCGACATGGTCAAACCCGGTGCTGCTGTTGTTGCCGCTGGTGTGAGTTTCGAGGGTCCCAAGCTGGTGAGCGATGTTCATGAATCTGTCGAGGAGATCGCTGGCTGGTTGTCACCTCGCATTGGCGGCGTGGGACCGATGACCCGCACGCTGCTTATGGCGAACACCGTTGCCGCCGCAGAACGCAGTGCAAGTTAGCTGCTAGTCGAAATCCAACCGCACCATTGGCGCATGGGCGAGCAATGAGTCGAAGCTGTCGCCCTGGTTGAGGTACCACGCTGCACTGGGTGCGTGAAAGACGCTCGCTCGTTCGTCGCGCTGGTCGACAATGGTCGCAGTGGCGGGTAGGTCGGCGACCACCGACTCTTTGAGATGGAAGATCAACGACGGGTCCGCTGCCAGATTCGCAAACCAATCGCGGGGTCCCGGAGTACCGGTGATGTAGATCACGCCGTCGACGTTCAGGAACCAGATCTCAATGCGGCGGGACTCACCGCTGCGTCGACCGATCGTGGTTATGTCGATCGTCATGTCGGTCGCGAGTGCCGCTTGAACCTCGGTGGGAAGCTGGTCAAAAGAAGACATGTGGCAACCCTAAAACCCCATCGTTACGTGCGGTCAAGGGGTTAGTCATCTGCAAAGTTACGTCCCCTGGGGAGGTAACTTTTCGCGGCGTTGTTGCTTGCGCAACATGTTCTCGGCCAGACGGGGCGCCGCACCCGGTGTTGACCATGGGCACACGGCGATACAGATGCCACAGCCGTAGCTTTGGGCGAAGTACGGCAAGCATCGATCAAAGTCGACTGCCCACTTGGTCACGCCCCGCACGAGTCGCATGTCAGGGGCGATGGCATCGGGCGGACAGGCGTCGGTGCAGATACGGCAGCCAGTGCAGAAGTCATCGACACCGAACGAGTCAGGAGCGCTGGCCCTGAGTGGCGCGTCGGTTAACACCGCCGCGAGTCGAAATGATGAACCCAGTTCCCGGTTGATTAGTGACCCGTGTTTGCCGAGTTCACCCAGCCCAGCTTCAATGGCTGCGGGGACCATCTGGATCGGCCCCGCACCGGGCCCGCCATGGCCGTCGGCTCGGAAACCCTGGCCACGGAACCAGTCGGCGAGTGCTCGGGCCGCCGATGTGCCTCGGTTGTATTGGCGGTGGACCTCGATAGCGGATGTGTGTTCTGGAGCGGTTGCCAGTTGGTCATGATCCATGGCGACCGCGAGCAGCACGATCCAGGGGAGATCACTGGAGCGTCCTTCGAAGAACCATTCAGCCCTGGGTTGTGTAACACCAACGAGCTCTACATGATGTCCCTGTGGACTTGCGGCAAAGGCGGTCAGCGCAGCGACCCAATCGTCGGGCGAACGTTCTGTCTTTTGGACGGCGATGGTGGCCGGTTCATGACGGTCGTTCATGCGCAATACGCCTTGGAGTTCGGGATGGGCCACGAACTCTTCGGTCATACGAACCTGCACCGCACCATGGGCCAGTTTGGCTGGATTGGCCCACATGACCAGCGTGGGCTGTCGAACGTCGGGCTCATCCCAGCCGTTCAGCTCGTTGCCGGAAACGTCGCCCATGAGCTCGAGGACATCGGCTGGCGCATCCCACACCGGCGTGCGTCGTTCCATGCGGCGTCGAGGTTCTTCTTCTGTCGCCATTGCGTCTGACTATAAACTCACCCGGTGAGTCGTGTCGATTGCGCCCAGCGCGCCGTGCAGCCATGAGCCTGGTCGATTGGATCCGGCCATGGGCGGAGACGGATCGGCTGGCGTTCCACTTCGAGGATCAGGCCGTCTCGTATGCCGAGTTCGTCGGCCGGATCGAGGTCGTGGCCCGTTCGCTGGTCGAAGCTGGTATCGAACTGGGTGATCGTGTCGGCTACTGCGGCTTAAACCGGCTCGAACTATTCGAGTTGCTGTTTGCGTCGTCGCACGTCGGTGCCATCTTCGTGCCGTTTAACAACCGGTTAACAGCCAACGAGCTTGCGATCCAGATCGCCGATTGCACACCCGCGATCCTGATGGTCACCGATGGTTTCGAGGGACTGCTCACCGAGGCATCACCCGGGTCTATCGTCCACAATCTCGACGTCGATCCGTTGGTGGCGACGAACAATGATCCGCTTGCCTCAGCAACGATTGGCCCAGAGACGACCGTCCTCATGGTCTACACCTCGGGTACGACCGGACAGGCCAAGGGTGCCATGTTGAGCCACGACGCAATGCAGTACACCGTGCTGAACAGCATCGATCATCAAGGCATCACCGGCGACGATTGCATCATCGCGCCGCTGCCCACGTTCCACGTAGGTGGCCTGAATATCCAGACGTTGCCGACGCTGTATGCCGGTGGCCAGGTTGTGCTCCAACGACGATTCGACCCCGCCGCAGTGTTGTCCCAAATCGAGAAGTACAGCGTCACCCAAACCCTGCTTGTGCCTGCCATGCTCAGCGCGGTTGCCGCCCAGCCGAACTTCGATGACACCGACTTGTCGTCCCTTCGGGGCATCAACACGGGTTCGTCGATTGTCTCGGCCGCAGTGATGCAGCCATTCTTCGACCGAGGCGTACCCGTGGGTCAGGTCTATGGCACCACCGAGACCGGTCCGACGGCGGTCGTTCTTGGTTACGACGAGGCCGCAGCCAACATCGGATCATGCGGGAAAGCCGCTGCCCACACCGAGCTGCGGTTGGTCGGGCCCGGTGGCGTCGATGTTGTCGACGGCGAGCCGGGGGAGTTGTGGCTGCGTGGTCCGAACATCTTCACCGGCTATTGGGGTAACAGCCAGGCGACGGAAGATGCGTTTGCACCTGGCGGCTGGTTTCGAACCGGTGACGTCGGCTACCGAGACGACCGCGGGTATATCTACATCTCGGATCGCATCAAAGATGTCGTGATTTCCGGTGGCGAAAACATCTATCCCGCCGAGCTCGAACCGGTGTTGGCACAACACCCGGCAATCGCCGAAGTGGCGGTCGTCGGTGAGGGCGACGGTCAATGGGGCGAAGTGCCAGTCGCCGTTGTCGTTCTTGCCCCCGGCGCAGCGCTCGAACTCTCTGATCTCCGCGAGTGGTGCGACCAGCGTCTGGCTCGTTTCAAGCAGCCCCGCAGACTCCGGGTGGTCGATGCCTTGCCTCGCACCGCGCTTGGGAAGGTGAAGAAACACGAACTCCGCGCGTCGCCCTTCTAAGGGTCAGCTTGTAGTGCTCAACCTCCGGCGTACTTCCAGTACGTGTCTTTCTTGGCGATGAGATTGTCGTCAGTTATCGCGTAGAGGTCGACGGCTGCGTTTTCGAACGGAGTGCCTCGATCAACACCGGAGATCGTGAATGTCTGGGTGACGAGGCCGGGAGCGAACTGCTCGCGAAGACCAACGAAGCGCACGTTGCTCCAGTTTTCCTTCCGCCACAACAGCTCGATCATCATCTCGTCGATGCCATGCAACACCCGACCAGTTGGCCGAGGGTCCGAGGGTAGAAAGTAATGGTTGTGCCACTGGAAGCCGGGCGCCAGAACGGTGCGCAGCTTGTCCGGCTCGCCCGATATATAGGCGGCCCGGAATCGGTCCATGAGTTCGGAGTAGTCAGCCATAGGTGTACCTCTGCAGTGGTTCGATGAGTGGTTATCGGCGGTTATTGGCCGGTGCCCCAGGTGTCGGTGACTCGATAGCCGAGCGGCCACGGGTCCGAAGGGTCGAGCTCGAAGGTGAACCGGCCGGTTCGCCACGCGGTGCCAGAGATCAGTGGCACGATCGCTGGCAGATCACCCACGGTCGTGACCGACTCGATGTGGCCGACGAACTGGCTATCGATGACCGATTGCATCCGAAGCGTGTCCCCCACGTGCATGACCCCTTGTGCGTGAAGGAGTGCCATACGAGCCGAGACGCCGGTACCGGTTGGTGACCGATCGAGTTTGCCGGGTTCGATGACCACCGTATTGCGCATTGTGTGGGTGCCGTCGTCGAGCTGCCCGAGTGGCCCTGCAATTTGACTGAATGAGAAGTGCCGCCAGTCAGTGGTCGGGTGTGAGAACACCAGTTGCTCATTTGCAGCCCGGATCAGTTCGGTGCCAAGGCTTGCAAGCTCGCGACCGTTTTCAGGAATGATCGCGAGGTCGACGTCAGCGGCATCAACCATCACGAAGCTGTCTCCTCCGAACGCGGTGTCGACACGCAAGGTACCGAATCCAGGGACCTCAAGCTGTGCGTCACGCTGGGCGACAAACGCGGGCACATTACGCACCGTCACCTTCTCGACCTTGCCATTGGCGCACGTTGCCGTGACCTCGACCAGGCCGCCTGGAGCTTCAAGCACGAGCGTGGTCGTGGGTTCGATCATCGGCACGATGCCGGTCTCCAGCACCACGGTCGCGACACAGATGCTGTTCGAGCCGGACATCGGCGGCGTGTGCGCTGGCTCCATGATGATGAAGCCGATGTCGGCTCGAGGGTCGATGGCCGGCACCAACAGGTTCACATGTTTGAAGACACCCCCACGAGGTTCGTTCAGGACGTGCTGGCGTAGTCGCTGGTCCGCGTCAATCCAGCTGCGTTGTTCCCACAGTGTCTCGCCAGGAGGTGGGTCGATGCCGGAAACGATGACATCGCCGACTTCGCCTTCGGCATGACAACCGATGATCTCGATGGGGCCATTCACGAATGGCAAGGAAGTGCTCACCGCTCAACGCTACGTGACATGGCGAAGCCAGAAGAACCGGCGGCTCAGACGCCTGTCGTTCAGCTAGGGCCGAGCGAGTTCCGCACCGCCACACATCGGCTGCCAATTCTTAGTCATGACGAGGAGTAGTGACGAGTAGTTGTGACTGGGCCGTCTGAAGGTAGTCAAATGTTCCTAAGCGGAGTTCATGCTCGCAACAGCTCGGCGATTTCGCCGGCTGCTTGAACCGCTGCGTCGGCGGTTGTGTCGTTGCCGGTCACAACCTTGAGGTTGAGCATGGAGCAGCCAGCCTCGACATAGGGGCGCAGGGCATCGGCGATCTGAGCGGGCGTGCCGTATGGCGTGTACTTCTCGAACGCAGCGAACGGCACCTTGTAGAACGATTCCATGGCCTCTGCCACCGAGGCTTTGGCCTGCTCTGTGGTATCTCCCACACCAACCCATGGCTGATAGCCATGTTGCCAGTCGACCGAGTCTCGGCCGAGCGCGTCGGCTTCGGTGGCGACGATTTCGATCGCCTCTGCAAAACGCCGTGCCGAGCACCATGTGCCGACCCAACCGTCGCCATACCGGGCTGTTCGGGTGAGTGCTGCGTTTGATCGCCCGCCGACGATGATTGGTACAGCAGGGGTAACAGCAGGCTTAATTCGTGCTTGTTCCAGCTCAAAGAACTCGCCCGAGAAGTCGATGGGGTTGCCGGTCATCAGCCCTTGGATGATTTCGAGGCACTCATTCGTGCGTCGGCCGCGAGTGCGGGGGTCGACGCCGCATACTTCGATCTCATGGCGGTCCTCGCCTCCGACGCCGACACCAAGGATGACCCGGTCGGGCGCGATCGTGGACATGGTCGCGAGTTGGCGAGCGACGGGAAGCGGATGGCGCAACGCCAACAGATAGATGCTGATCATGACTTTCAGCGATGGGTGAAGCTGTGAGAGCGCAGCAATTTCAACGAAACCATCAGTGCCGGACCCATCTCGAAACGACACATGATCGGCCATATACACCTGGTCGATCCCGGCATCCTCGATGTGCTGAAGGATCCGTTGTTTCTCGTCGAATGACTCGTTCCAGAGGTTGGTCGGCGTGGCGAAACCGATCGTGAGAGTCATCGGAGCTGTTCTAAGGTTTGGGGCACGTAATACGGTACTGAGTTATGACCACCCTGGACCTATTCGTGCAGCGGGCAGTCGCCGCGCACCCCGACACCGAAGCACTGATCGACGCACCCAACAGGGCGTCGTTCTTTAGTGGCGAACCGCAGCGGTTGAGCTGGGGTGACGTGGATAATGCGGTGAACGGCGTGGCGTCTGCGTTGCAGGCCGCCGGCGTGGCAGCGGGAGACGCGGTTGCTATCCAATTGCCTAACGCGGTTGAGCTACCGATCTCGCTGCTCGCGTGTTTCCGTATTGGTGCGGTGGCAACACCGTTCCCGATCCAACATCGGGAGCACGAACTACGTCATGGTCTCGCGACCTCGGGGGCACGTCATCTGATCACGGCTGGCCGACCTGACCGCGACGACATCCTGGAAACATCGATGGGTGTGCTGGCCGAGTTCGACGCTGCGATGTTTACGTTTGGTCCTGCGAGCATCGAAGGAGCAACGCCGTTGTCTCTTCCTGAAGGTCCGGCTCCGGTGCCCGAACCGCATGTGGCAGACCCGAGCGATGTTGCCACGATCTGCTGGACGTCGGGCACAACCGGCACACCCAAAGGTGTGCCTCGGGCTCACAACATGTGGTTGGCAAGTTCGGATGTGCAAGTGACCGAGCTCGATCTCACCGCCGACGAACGCATCCTGTGTCCTTTTCCTGTCGTGAACATGGCGGGCATAGGTGGCATGTTGGTGCCGTGGTTACAGACTGGCAGCACTCTGCTGTTGCATCACCCGATCGATCTGCCGGTGTTCCTGGGCCAGATCGGTTCCGAGGCGATTAGCTACACGGTCGCCCCACCACCGTTACTGAACATGTTGCTGGGCAACGAGGCCATGCTCGATTCGATCGACATGTCCCACATTCGCAAGATCAGTTCAGGTTCGGCACCACTCGCACCATGGATGGTCGAGGGTTGGCAGGATCGCGGCATCGAGATTGTGAACGTCTTCGGCTCGAACGAAGGCGCCGCCATGCTGTCGACCATGGCCAGCGTTCCTGATCCGAACGAGCGGGCTAGGTACTTCCCAGCACCATCCAGGCTCGGTATCGAGGCCCGGCTCGTGGATCTCGAGACCGGCGAGGAGATCACTGAACCCGGCCAGCAGGGTGAGCTTCGTTTTGCCGGGCCCACCATCTTCAGCGGTTACCTGGAGTCCGACGGATCCGAGTTCGACGACGCTGGTTTTTACCGCACCGGTGACATCTTCGAGATTGCCGACAGCGATGGACCTCGCACGCTGTACCGGTTCGTGGATCGAGCGAAAGACATCATCATCCGTGGTGGTATGAACGTGTCGGCTGCCGAGATCGAAACGCTGGTGTCATCACACGACGCTGTCGCCGAGTGTGCAGTCGTTGCATACCCCGACGATGACTTGGGCGAACGTGTCGGCGTCTTCGTGGTCGCCGCTGCAGAGAGTGAGCCCGACCTCGATGCCGTCGTCGAACATTTGCGGGCGCAGAAAATCGCCAGCTACAAGCTGCCCGAGCGCTTAGAGACCATCGACGCACTTCCTCGCAACCCCGTAGGGAAGGTCGTCAAAGCCGACCTCCGCGCTCGCTGGCAGTAGTACCGCTCGCCTCGGGCTCTTCCAGAAACCTGAAGGGTCGCACATGCCCGAGGTCCTGGATCGCGTCGTCTGGGGTCTGACCCGCCGTGACGTGGGGTCTGACCCCGCGTGACGCGATGATGGGTGAGGGTGGCTACTGGACGATGGCTTCGGCTTCGGCGATCAGGCTGGCCATGACCTCGGCTACGGGACGGATTTCAGTGGCATAGCCGATGCCCTGGCCGGCAGGGGAATGCAGCAAGGGCATGACCTGGTGCTCATCGATTGCTCCCAGTAGATCGCCGACGAGCACATCTTGGTACGGCATCTTCAGCGGGGCGGGTGCATCGGCGGCGTCCCACTCGTCGCTCCACGATGAGCGGATCTGACGCATTGTCTTGCCGGATTCGCTGCGGGTGATGATCGTGTCGGCAGACGACGCGGCAAGCAACTTGTCGACGAGTCCCGGCGCCATGTGCGCTGTGTGTTCGGTTGTGGTCAGCCAGATCGTGCCGGCCCAAACGGCCTGAGCGCCAAGGGCAAGCGATGCGGCGACATGACGACCGGTGGCCACGCCACCTGCTGCCAGCACGGGGAGGCCGGCGCACGCATCGACGATCTGGGGCACCAGTGTGAACGTGCCAATCGTGCCAGTGTGAGCGCCAGCCTCGGCGCCTTGGGCGACGATCATGTCGACACCTGAAGCCAACGCTTTGCGCACATGGCGGGGACTTCCAATCAAGGCGGCCGTGGTCTTGCCAAGCTCCTTGGCCTTGTCGACGGCAGGTCGAGGAGCGCCAATACCGCAGGCGAAGAGGTCGACGCTGGATGCCATTACGGCTTCGAGTTGTTGTTCCTCGATCTCCGTTGACCGGATGAAACGGGTGCGCATGCCAGGCCCGCTTGGCTCAGGTACCGCGTACTTGTCGACGATGCCCTTGACAAACGAGCGGTGTTCGTCGGGGATGTGTGCTTCGATCGCATCGCGGCTGTTGTGTTCAGGCATGCCTTCGGGCAGAACCAGATCGACACCGAATGGTTTGTCGCCAACCAGGCGTCGGATCTCGGCCAACTCGTCGTCGATCTCGTGAGGGAACCGACGGGTTGCCCCGTAGACGCCCAAGCCGCCAGCGTTCGTGATCGCCGCAACGGTGGCGATGTCGTGGGCGAACCCAAAAATCGGATGTTCGATGCCGAAGTGTCGGCACAGGTCGGTTGTAAGAATCCCCATACACAATGTTTAGCCGACCTGTGGCGCGGATCGAATTGTTGCCCCAGGTTGTTACCCGAGGGTTAGTGCAGCAATTTGGCTTGCGGCTATCGGCCGAACGACAGCAAGCGGCCGCCGCCCACGCCGGTATGAGTGCCATCGCGGAGTGCGATCTGGCCATTGACCATGACCATGTCGATACCGGTGGCTTCTTGTTTGGGATCGTCGTAGGTTGCGGTATCGATGATTGTGTCCGGATCGAACAACACAAGATCGGCGAACTGGCCTTCGGCGATTCGCCCCCGATCCACGAAGCCGAAGCGATCACAGGACAGGCTCGTCATACGGCGAATCGCCTCCGGCAGGGCGAGCACACCCTGCTCACGTACGTAGTGGCCAAGCACTTTGGGGAAGGTGCCGAACAGGCGCGGGTGCGGCTGGCCTCGGAGATCGGGGATGCCGTCGGAGCCAACCATCATCAGCGGATGTCGCAGGTTCTCTTCGATATCAGCGTTGTCGATGATGAACTGGATGCACAACGTGCGGTCACCCTCGGGTGCGCTGATCACGTCATGGATCAACTGGGTGACTGGAATGCCGAGATCGGCCGCGACCTCGACCGCCATGCGGCCCTCGTATTCGCGAAACGCGGGGCAGCTCGCGAACCGGATGACCTCGGCTAGCTCAGGATCGATCTTCTCTAGGTTGAAGTACTGCGCCATCGGCCCGCTGCCAGCGGTGTAGGGATACACGTCGAGCGTTACATCGGCGCCGCCAGCATTGGCTTCGTCGACCTTGGCCAGCGACAGGCCGATCTTGCCCCAGTTTCGGCGACCAGCTGATTTGTGGTGCGAGATCTGCACCGGCAGGTTGGCGGTCATGCCGATATGGATTGCCTCGTCGACCGCATCGAGCAGACGGTCACCCTCGTTGCGCATGTGAGTGGCGTAGATGCCGCCCGCCTCAGCTGACTGTTTGGCTAGGTCTACGATTTCGTCGGTTTCGCAGTAACGGCCAGGTTCATAGATCAAGCCGGTCGAGAAGCCGCACGCACCTTCGGCCATCGCGCTGCGAACATGGTTGCGCATCGCCTCGAGTTCGTTATCGGTGGGCGGTCGGCGTTCGAGCCCCATGACAAGCGACCGGGTGGTGTTGTGGCCAACGAGCGCCATCGCATTCACTGCGGGATTTGCTGCGGCAACCGCGGCACGGAAACCAGCCAGTTCGGTCCACGTGGGAGTCACACCGATCAGTCCACTTTTTTCGTTCTCGCCAACCACTGCTGGCACCGCGCTGAAGCCACAGTTGCCTATCACCAGGCTGGTGCAGCCCTGGCTGAGTTTGAACTCCATGCCAGGGTGGCGAAGCAGCGCACCATCGTCGTGGGTGTGCACATCGACGAAGCCGGGCGCAAGGGTGCGACCAGCCGCATCGATCTCGTTGCTAGCGGACTCGCCGACCGACCCCACCGTAGTGATGCGTTGTCCAGTGATGGCAACGTCGGCCTCGACGGCAGCGGCACCGGTCCCGTCGAGCAAGGACGCATTACGAATGATGAGATCAGCCATAGCCGAACACTAGTGGTCAGAGATCATGAGCTTTCTGGCGCAGAACGGACGACGCGGCGACAATGGTTCGGTGAGCAGCACAGATGGTCAGACGTGGGACATTGTCGTAGTTGGTGCGGGAGCAGCCGGAGCGGTCATCGCCGCTCGAGCTAGCGAGGATCCACATCGTTCCGTGTTGCTGCTGGATGCCGGCCCGGACTATCCGCTGGCAGGGGATCTACCCGACGATCTTTACAACGGCCATGACAACAGCTACACCGACCACGACTGGGGCCTGTCGTATAACCCGCTCGCCGGACGCACCGATCGGTTCCCCCGGGGTCGAGTCACCGGTGGCTCGACCGCGGTGAACACGACGATTGCGCTTCGAGGGATCCCCGCTGACTACGACGGGTGGGCTGAGCTCGGTAATCCCGCGTGGGCATGGGACCAGGTCCTGCCAGCGTTCAACCGACTCGAACGCGATCTCGACTACGGGGATCAGCCGCATCATGGCGACGCCGGTCCCATCTCGATCCGCCGCTGGACCGAAGACGAACTCGTGCCGACCCAAGCCGCCTTCATCCAAGCCGCGCTCGAACATGGCTTCCCGGCAAGTAATGATGTCAACGCGCCTGATGCCGTGGGCGTAGGACCGATGGCTATGAACAAACTTGGGCGCCTTCGGATCTCGACCGCGGTCGGGTATCTCGCTTCCGCTCGGTATCGGGACAATCTCACGGTCCAAGCGGACACGGTGGTGAACCGGGTCCTCGTCGAAGGTGGACGAGCCGTGGGCGTGGAAACCAACGACGGTGCCCGGATATCTGCTCGGCTGATTGTGGTTTCCTCTGGGGCGATTCATACCCCCGGGGTCCTGGTGCGTTCAGGTATTGGCGATGCAGATGAACTGGCATCGCTCGCGGTGGAGCCGGTGGCAGTAGCACCAGGGGTGGGAGCGAACCTGTCCGATCACCCTGCGCTGGCGATTGTGATGACCCCCAAATTTCCCGAGTTCTGCGCTCCAGAGTTGCCGCTGGTGCAGACGATCTGTCGGTACACCAGCGAGGGAAGCAACTCGCCGCTCGATGTCAACATCGAACTGATCACCCGCACGGGTGGGCGCGGCGACCCGATGTTCATGCTTGCGCCAAGTCTGGAACAGGTCGACGGCCGTGGTGAAGTGCGCCAGACCTCACGTGCTGCAGATTCGATGCCCTCCATCAACGCCCACTTTGGTGAGAACGACCGCGATGTCGCGCGACATGTACGAGCGCTTGAAGATGCGTTCGCGTTAACGAAGCGAGCACCGCTGCGTGACTTCATCGAACAGGTGAACTTTCCCGATCCGGCCCGCAGCAGCAGCGCCGACCTAGTGCAGGTTGCGCGTCGAGTCTCGGCGTCTGGATACCACCCGTGTGGCACGGCCAAGATGGGGCCAGCCGAAGACCCAATGGCGGTGGTGGACCAGTTCGGCCGATGCCATGCCGTTGATCAGTTGGTTGTGGCCGACGCATCGATCATGCCGACGGTCCCACGGGCCAACATCAATCTGAGCACGATCATGATCGGTGAGATGGTGGGCGAGTGGATCCGCACCACTCCAACGCGCTACGGCCTGTAAACACTGGTGAAAGCTCTGATTCATCTTGTGTGAGATGAATCAGAGCCAACGACCTGGGGCGAGGCCACCCCTGTATTGGTTTCAGTAGTCTTCTAGACGCGTTCGATGATGATCGCGGGTGCCATGCCACCGCCAGCGCACATGGTGATCAGCCCGAACTGTCCGTCGGTGCGTTCGAGTTCGTCAAGTGCGGTGCCGATCAGAATGGCGCCGGTCGCCCCGATGGGATGGCCGAGCGCCATGGCGCCACCGTTCACATTGACCTTGTCACGATCGAGGTTCAAGTCACGCTGGAACTTCTCGGACACGACGGCGAAGGCCTCGTTGATCTCGAAGATGTCGATGTCGTCGATGGTCAGGCCAGCCCGCTCGAGCACCTTGCGGGCAGCGGGCACCGGTGCGTTCAGCATGAGTGTTGGATCGTCGCCCATGTTGGCGGTGGCAACGATGCGAGCCCGAGGCTTCAGGCCATGGGCCTTGGCATAGTCGGCGCTCGCCATAAGGATTGCTGCGGCACCGTCGACTACACCGGAGCTATTTCCTGCATGGTGCACGTGTTCGATCTCGAGGTCGGGGAACTTCATGGCCATGAGTTCGCGGAACGTGGGGTTGTCTTCGTGGCGGTAGTCGGCCACGGCAGGGAAACTCGGCTTGAGTGCGGCGAGTGACTCGGCAGTGGTACCGGGACGAGGGAACTCTTCACGATCAAGTGCCACGCTGCCATCTTCGTTGTAGACGGTGATCAGGCTCTTGTCGAAGCGGCCCTCGGCGATGGCGCGGGCAGCTCGGACCTGGGACTCAGCGGCGTGGGCATCGAGCGCTTCACGAGAGATGCCTTCGAGTGTGGCAATAGCGTCGGCACAAACGCCCTGGTGCGGCTGGGGGTGGATCTCGCGAAGGTGCAGATTGTTTGCACCCATGGGCAGTAGACCCTTCTTGGGCAGCGACATCATCTCGGTGCCACCACCGATCGAGAGGTCTTCCATACCTGCCATGATCCCGTGGCCAGCCAGAGTGGTTGCCGTAATGCCCGAGCCACAGAACCGGTCAAGCGTGACACCACTTGCCTTGACGTCGTAGCCGGCGTCGAGCGCAGCCATACGGCCAAGGTCGCCGGACTGTTCGCTTACCTGTGAGCTGGTGCCCCACACGATGTCATCGACCTCGGAGGTCTCGAAGCCGTTGCGGTCGACCAGCGCCTTAAGAACGGTGGCACCCAAGTGCTGGGGGTGAAGATGAGATAGTGCGCCCTTGCCCTGCTTACCAATGCCTCGGGGGGTGCGTACTGCGTCGATGATGAATGCGTCGGCCATGAGAATCCTCGATGTGTGGGGTCTGGTGAAACGATAGAGCGCCGTCGGAACCACACGCGAACTGACGTCGTGGCCCGGACCTGCGAGCTACCGTGTCCTATGGCATCAATCGACGCACCGCGACCTGCCACCCGGCGTCGTACCGTCGTGTTTGTTGCCGTGGCTCTATGGATCGTGGTCGTCGTGGCCGGAGCTGGTTCCGACGCCGGTGATTCCTTGTTGGGCGTCGACAACCTCGATGTTGTCTGGATCATCATGTTCTCGACAGCGGTGTTGTTGTCGATCGCATTCTTCATCTGGCTGAAGCCGTTTGGGGGCGAGTGGGTCGAACCGGAGAGGAACAAACGCGGCCTCGGGTTCTGGCTGCTCGCAGCGATTGTTGTTGCATTGATTATGTGGCGGCCCGACCTGCTCGACAGCCTCGGCAATGAGGAATCCGCTGAAGAATCAGTCGAAGTAGTCGAGGCCGAGCTGGAACCTCGGGCCGAAGAACCTGTGGCAGAAACGGTGGCCCAGGCCTCGGACATCCTCCTACTCGTGGTTGGCGCTGGGTTGATCGGTGGCGTGTGGTTCCTGATGCGACGTCGAACAGCCGACGGTGATGATGACGGTGACCAAACAGCTCGGGTGTTCGAGGTTGATTTGGCGCAAGCCCTCGATCAGGCGGCTAGCGAACTCGGCGCAAGCATCGATCCCCGAACCGCAGTCCTTCGTTCCTACGCGGTGCTTGAGACGACGCTCGCATCGCATGGTCTTTCACGAGCCAAGGCCGAGACCGCTACCGAACATCTGCGGCGTGCACTGCGAAATGTACAGATCGATACTGCGCCAGTGGCGCAACTTGGCGGGTTGTACGAGGTCGCCCGATTCTCGGCCCGTCCGATCTCGAAGACTCAACAGGACGATGCCGCCGATGCACTCCGCCGAGCCCAGGCGTCTTTGGCGAGCCGTGCATGAGTCGTCGGTCGGTTCTGAACGTGCTCTTCTGGGCGGTGTCCGTTGGTGGTCTGATGGCCGTCTTGAACGGTGACCAGCGAGCGGTCTCACTTCGGTTGTGGCTCGCCTGTCTCGTCATCTGGTTTGCGGCCGCCAGCGTGCGTCGTCTGCTCGAGGGAGTGCCACTAGTACCGGCACGTTTCAACCCGCTGTTTATCTTGCGTCGACGCAAGCCGGTTGTTGCTGACTCGCGTCTTCGCGAGTTGCGGGCCGTTGAGGGTTTGCTACTTCGGGCACGTGAGAATGACCGTGCCTTTACCCAGCAACTCCAGCCGCGAATTGTTGCATTGGCCGATCACTTCCTGCCGGTGACCCATGGCATTGACCGGCACACCCAGCCAGAACGTGCTCGGCAAGTGCTCGGTGATCTTGGCTGGATGATCGACCTATCGACCAAACATCGAACACCAACACTCCAAGAACTCGACGATCTCATCGAGCTGCTCACTCATCCTTCGGGTGCTCGAACAGAAGAGGCTGTATGACCACCAACAACTCGGCGTCCACAACAACAGTGCAAGATGCCGCCACGACTTGCGCCACAATCCTCGACGCGATCGAGACCATGGTGGTTGGCAAAAGGCCGCAGCTCCAGCTTGTGCTCAGTGGCCTCCTGGCAGGTGGCCATGTGTTGCTCGAAGATTTGCCTGGGCTGGGGAAGACGTTGATTGCTCGTTCACTTGCACAAGTGACGGGCCTAACCATTGGGCGGGTGCAATTCACGCCCGACCTCATGCCAGCCGATGTGACTGGCAGCTTGCTGTACAACCAGCAGAGTCACGAGTTCACCTTCCGGCAGGGACCTGTCTTCCACAATGTGATCATCGCCGACGAGATCAACCGGGCACCGCCGAAAACTCAGGCGTCATTGCTCGAAGCAATGCAAGAACGACAAGTCACCGTCGACGGTGTGTCACACCCACTGCCCCGACCTTTCCTCGTCTTGGCGACCCAGAATCCGATCGAGTTCGAAGGCACCTATCCGCTGCCCGAGGCCCAGATCGATCGGTTCCTGTTACGAACCTCGATCGGGTATCCGGACGATGCCGACGCGGCTGAGATCATCCGTCGGCGACTTGCACGTCGAACCGACGATGTCACGCTCGATGCCGTAGTCGACGAGGCACAGGTGTTGGGGCTGCAAGCAGCGATGGAAGATGTCGCGGTGTCCGACTCGATCATCGATTACTGCGTTGCCTTGGTGCATGCCACCCGTTCCGGCGGCCAAGTACACGCAGGTGCGAGCCCGCGCGGCGTTGAGGCGTTGGTGAAGCTCGGTCGGGCGACCGCAGTGATCGATGGACGCGACTACGTCACTCCCGACGATGTGAAAGCCATTGCCATTCCCGCGTTGGCCCATCGGATCGTCCTTCGTCCTGAGCTGTGGGTGCGCGGTGTCGAAGCATCCGAAGTCGTGCGCGAGATCCTGGCGTCAGTTCCCACACCAACAACACTGCCCACTGCAACACACCAACCTTCCGCCACTGAATGAGACGCTCCGCAACCGACCGGCTGATTGTGTCGGTGCTGCTCAGCCTGGCCGGCGCGGTGATCGCGGTGTTGGTGGGTATGCCCGAAGTTGCACTGTTTGTGGCGCCGTGGCTTGTTTTGTGTGCGCTCGGAATCATGCATGAACGCGACCCAAACGTGCAGGTCCAGATTGCGGTTGTCCAGGACCGACTGATGGTGGGCGACGTCGTCGAGGTCCAGGTCACGGTCACCGCCGAGTCCAACGCAGTCGTCGCCGTTGCCCCGCAGCCAAGCAAGAGTTTTGTGACAAGCACAGAAGCGATTCGCCCGGTGGTTGATCTGGTGTCGGCAAGGCGCCCCACAGACATCACGTTTGAGATGCCTGCGCAGGAGTGGGGAACCCATGATCTGGGGGCTATGGACGTCGAGTCATCCCACGCGTACGGCTTGTTCCGAAGCCTGGCGGTGATGCGCCAACGCGGGGCGATTCGTGTGCATCCGACTCCTCGTCAGCTGAAGGAACTGATTGCACCATGGCTGGTGCGGCGCGTGTCGGGAACACACCGGTCGCGCGAGTCGGCCCAAGGCATCGAGTACGCAGACATTCGACAGTTCGCTGCCGGCGACTCGGTACGTGATATCAACTGGCGAGCAAGCGCTCGCACCGGCGACCTATGGGTGTCACAACGGCATCCTGATCGGGCCACCGATGTGATTTTGCTTGTCGACTCGTTCGTTGAGAGCGGTCATGATGTGCGGCAGATTTTTGGTCTGATCGTTGATGCATCGATCGCGATCGCAGAGAGCCACCTTGCGGTCACTGACCGGGTCGGGCTCGTCGAGTTTGGTGGTGTTGTGCGGTGGGTAAGCCCAGCCACCGGCCGAGTGCAGCTGCAGCGTTTGACCGATGCGATCCTGGCCACGGGGCTGTATGCGAATGCTGCTGATAAGGAACTCCCCATCTTGCCGGCGCGGGCACTTCCGCCGCGGTCATTCATCATCGCGTTCACCCCGTTGCTCGATGACCGGTTTGTCGAGGCCATATTTACCGCGCGTGGTCGAGGCCATGACGTGGCGGTTATCGAATGTGTGCCAACCGATGACCAGTCTGTTGATGCGCCGTATGCCCAGTCGGTGGCTCGTAGCTTCTGGGATGCCGAGCGGTCAATGCTTCGTGATCGTATGGCCGAACAAGGGGTGGCGGTTGCTGGTTGGGACGGCGATGAAAACCTCGACGTTGTGCTCGGTCAGTTGATGCGGCGCCGCCATGGTGGTCGAGTCAGGGGCCGCTCATGAGGCGCGACGGTATGTGGGTCACGGTGCTGGCAGCAGCGATGGGGATGGGCGCTGTGGCAGCGATGGTGGCCACAGCCTCGGAAGCGATGACCGCTGTCGTACCGCTCATGGCCGTTGCGATGCTTTTGCATCTCACGTTCCTCATCCTGGGATCAGCCCGGTGGGTCGCTTCGGCTTCGTTGCCGATGGTCGGTGGCATCGTGCTCGAGTCTGGTTTCGCCGAGGAGTCGTCCTGGATGCGGTCGATCACTGTTGGCTGCTGGTGGTACGTGACCATGGAAGTGTCGTGGGAGGCCATTGAACGACGTCGTGGTGCCCGTAACACAGCTGAAGCAACCGCTCACCGAGTGCAGGAGGTGGCAACGGTGGTTGGTGTGGCGTTGCTGATTGGAGTCGGCGCGTCGGCCCTGGCTTCGATTGCACCGGCCCGCTCTGTTGCATTGCAGGCGGTTGTCCTTGGTGGGCTGCTCACCGCTTTCGTCGCGATGATCCGCCAGGTCACTGCCAACTGAAGCACGTGATCCTCACTCCGCCCCCTGCTTGGGAGGCCGCTACACGAGCGCTTCAAGAATGACTGCGACGCCAAAGTCGGTGTTGGTTGCCGTGATCTCGTCTGCGGCTGCTTTTGCGTCGGGTGTTGCGTTGTCCATAGCAATACCTCGACCTGCCCACCCCAACATGGACACGTCGTTGTTGTTGTCGCCAAAGGCAACAACATCGGCAGCATCGATCCCGAGTTTGGCGCACAGGCGGGCTAAACCCATTGCCTTGTCGCCGCCTGGCGGGGTGAGCTCCACGAACGACGTGCCCGAGGTCGTGACGTGCGTGCCTGCAGGAACAAGTTGGGTGGAGACGTCGATCAATTCCTCAGGCGTGAGCGTGGGGTGACTGACGAAGATCTTGCCAATGTCGTGTGACGCCCACACAGCTGTGTCCTGGCGGGGGCCACCGTCGAACGCAGTGGGGAAAACCGCACGGAACCCAGCGTCGTAACTGAAGCCGCTGTCATGTTCGAAGCCGAACCCGATGCCTGCAAGGTCTCGCGGTACCTCGTTCACCATCGAGCGCACATCGTGCTCAGTGAACAACAAACGTTCTTCGAGTATCCGGGTTGCCAGGTGCATGCGGTGGCCTCCGTTGGAGCCAATGAACCAATGGGCGTTCGCCCCGCTATTGGTCACCCGGTCTGCACCGCCGAAATAGCTGCGACCGGTGATGGCCACGAAGATGTACCCGGCATCGACGACTGCGTTTACGGCGGCGACAGTGCGTGGCTCGGGAACACTGTCGGGACCAAACAGGGTGCCGTCGAGATCCGAAGCGATCAGTTGTTGTCCCACCCACTGGTGTCTAGCAGAGCGAGGCGGTTACGCCGCGGCGAGATCTGGTGGTGCCGGTCTTGGATCGACAGCCAGTGCACGTTCGACGCCCGCCCACTTCACGAACCCGATCATCGATGGCAGATCTCCGCGCAGCCGGGGGCGTTGGGGGTGTCCCGTTCCTCCGACTGTGCAGGCATAGGATCACAGCGATGACTGCCCCAGAGACACAGGCCTCGATCGGATATGCCGATTTCGGAACCTGGTACGACGAGTACCGGACGCGGGTGCTCGATCCGGCGTTGGCTGCGGCAATGACCTCGTTGCAAGCAACCCTCGACGAGGCCCTGTCAGATCGCGACCGAACTCGGATTCGTCGCATCTCCGGTCGGGTGAAATCCAAGCGCCGGGCGTGGCGCAAACTGAAACGGCTGCTCCGCGAGGGCACGATCACAACGGTTGACGACGTACCGACGGCGATCCGGGATCTGGTCGGCCTGCGGATCACCTGCACGAACCTGCGAGATATTGAGATGGTCCAGGCCGCTCTCGATGGGTTGCCGCTGCCGGGGAAGTCACCGATGGGGTTGTGCTTCGATCCAACGTCAGAGCGTGACTATGTCCTTGAACCAAAGGAGTCCGGTTATCGGGGTTGGCACGTGAACCTGCAAGTCGGCATCGATATCGAGGACAAGGCCACTCCGGTGACCATTGAGCTACAGGTCCGAACCTTGCTCCAAGACAGCTGGGGTGAACTCACCCATGAAGACAGCTATAGCAAGGACGGCGAACTGCCGCCGTTGGTCGAGGTATTGAGTAAACGAATGGCTGACCTGTTCGCCACGCTCGACGACATCGCCGAGGACCTCCGTAGCGAGCTCGACCGACTCGACCAGGCAGCCGTCGCAGAACCGGGTTCCTCTGACACGTCTGCGCTCGATCTCCAGAGTGAACAAGCGGCAGATGCTGCATCGGTCCTGGTGGCTCGGTGGTCAGAGCTCGACCGGCCGGTGGATCTGGCCTCGCTGGCCTGGAGGCTGCAGGCTGAGTTTGGCGCGGAGATCAGTGATGGGTGGTTCGGCGCTGGGAGTTTCAAACAGTTCTTGTTGCAGTCAATCCCTGAAGCGGTTTTGAGTACGGGACGACAGGCGTACCTGCTGCCGGCACGACTCGAGACCGAACCCTCGCCCGCGCCCGAGACCGCTACGCTCACGAACGATGTTCCCGGTGGGGCCCGTGCACTGCGCCGGGTCGACGCCGGCTTCCCGCTGCTCGAAGCGCCACGGTGGGAGACGCTCTTTGTCCAGCTTGCCGAGGCGTGGCGTCGGATCGGAAAACTTGAGTCCAACGCTCGGTCGGTCAATCGGTTGACCCGTTCGGCCCGTGACCGCTCGCGTTCGACAGGCGACACTTTGTCACGTCGACACCTCGACTACGTCGCAAAGTCGCTCCTAGCGGCCGAAGGTGATGGCAGCCCGCTGGACGCTGAAGCTATTGCTCGCACCTTTTCTGACCTCACGCTGCAACGTATGACCGATCTGCGGATCATTGGTGAACGTGACCACAAACAACGTGCTCAGATCCGACGGTGGTTAGGAACGGATCCCGACGGCGCCTGAGCCGCTCGTCGTCGCACAACTCGGCCACCGCTCGGGCACTAGCGTGCGGTCATGGCACGTATTGCAGTTGTTGGCCCCGGTTCAGTTGGTGTGTTCTTTGCAGGTCATCTCGCAGCTGCAGGACATGAGGTAATTGCGTGTGCCCGGCGGCCGTTCGACCGATACGTGATCGAGTCGCCACAGTTCCCGTTGGACATCGAAGCCACCGTCGTGACCGATCCCGCTGCGATCACATCGACGGTCGAATGGGTTCTGTTGAGCGTGAAGGCTCACCAAACTCCTGGTGCCGCCGAGTGGCTCAGCAGGCTGTGTGGAGCCGATACCAAGGTGTTGGTGGTGCAGAACGGCATCGAACATGACCTGGCCGATGCGTATACGAACGGAGCCCCCACGATCCCGACCGTTGTCTACTGCGGCGCCGAACTTCTTGAACCGGGCCATATCAAACACAGCTCGGCTGGTCACCTCTTCGTCCCAGATCAGCCCTATGGCGACGCGCTGTTGGAGTTGTTCGCCGAGTCGCAGGCCGAGGTCCGGCCGACAAGCGCATTCGCTACCGAGAAGTGGCGGAAGCTGAGCTTTAACGTGTTGTTGAACGGACTCACCGCACTCACCGGTCGCACATTGTCGGTTGTAGGTGACCCGGCGATCCGTCCGATCGCCATCGAGACAGTCCGAGAGTGCTGGCAGATCGCCCGTGCCGATGGAGCCGACCTCGATCCCGATGGTGCCGAAGCGATTATCGACCGGCTCATCAACAGTGGCAACGATGGCGGCACGTCCATGCTGTACGACACCCGTGCTGGCCGTCCGACCGAACACGACGCCATCCACGGCTCAGCCCTTCGCCGGGCCGAAGCCTTGGGCATTGACACCCCGACCATCCGCTTCATCCACGGCATCCTCGACGCTCGTTCCCGGGCCTAACACTGGTCGTTCGCCGTTCGACTTGTTCCCCGTCGAGATGTTGTCCCAGCTGCACCGGTCGTTAGTCCCGGGGCATGTGTTCTCCAGGCATAACCGACACTTCGTTCGTGTTCGTTGACGTGCCAAGATGGCTACATGCTCGAACTGGTTGGATTCGGAAGCGATAGCGCGGCAACCCACGAGGTGGCCACACGACTCGGGGGAATGGCCTATGCCAACCATCCGACCGAACGCGACGAGCGGCCCTATTCGGCCATGATCCGGGTGGCGACCGACAATGTCGAAGCCGTGCGGTCCGTGAGCGATGTTGGAATGTACGTGTGTTTCAGCCGAGTCATCAAAGCGCCCGTGACAGAACCCACTGCTGAGCGTTCGATCGCCACGTTTGGTTTGGTGCGCAACCCAGCGATGACCCATCGCCAATGTGACGACCATTGGCGAGACACCCACGGACCGCTGGCCTTGCGGATGCATCTCGCTATGTGTGACTACTCCCAACTTGCAGTGGTCGACACAATCCACGGCCAAGTACTGGATGGCATCGCTATGTGTGCGTTTAGTACCCGCAGTGATCTGAGCGAGAAGTTCTTCAACGACGACGATGCGAAACGGGCGATTATTAAAGATGTCAATACGTTTAGTGATGCGGCCGGGTCTCCGCCCCGGGTCGTCTTGCAACAGCTGATTTGAGACCGACATCGGGTCGTGACCAATTGTCCTAGCAACGCGACGTTTGGCGAGACGCAGGACGGTGCCACGGTGTACGGTTCGACCCTCAAACAGGGGGACGGCTTCGTGAGAAAACACAAGACGAAACAACATTTGCCGCGGCCTCGACTGACCACGCCGATGGTCCGGGTCGACGGCGAACTCGTGCCTGCAACATGGGACGAAGCACTCGATCGTATTGCCGAAGGTTTCCTTGCTGCTCGGGAAGACGTTGCTGCCGGCGTGCACAGCTTCGGCATGTTCAGTTGCTCGAAGTCAACCAACGAAATGAACTATGCCGCCCAAAAGTTTTCTCGGGTGGTGATGGGGTCGAATGACATCGACTCCTGCAACCGCACTTGACACGCTCCTTCGGTGGTCGGTCTGGCCACAGTTCTCGGAGCGGGCGGCGGCACGTCGTCGTACAGAGAAATCGAAGAGACCGACGTCATCTTGTTGTGGGGTTCGAATGCTCGTGAAGCACACCCGATCTTCTTTCATCATTTGCTGAAGGGCATAGACAACGGCGCAACCATGTTCGCCGTCGATCCTCGTCGTACCTCGTCAGCCAAGTTCGCCGATGTGTGGCTCGGGCTCGAAGTCGGCAGCGATGTCGCCATGGCGAACACCGTTGCCCGCGAGATCATCGCTGCTGACCTGCACAACAAGGACTTCGTTGCGCACTCGACCCAAGGCTTCGAGGAACTCAAGGCCGCCGTCGAGCCGTACACACTTGAGCGCGGCGCAGAACTGACCGGCGTCCCTGCTGAGGCGATCAGGGAGATGGCGCATGCGTATGCCACCGCTGATTCCGCACAGATTCTATGGACGCTCGGAATTACCGAACATCACAACGCCGTCGACAATGTGCTGGCGTTGTGCAACCTGGCACTCCTGACCGGCCATGTCGGACGATGGGGTAGCGGCCTGGTGCCGTTGCGTGGCCAGAACAACGTGCAGGGCGGCGGCGACATGGGTTCGCTTCCTGACAAACTGCCTGGTTTCCAGAACGTCAACGACGATGTGGCTCGGGGCAAGTTCGAAGCTGTCTACGGCGTTGACCTGAACCCTGAACCTGGCATCCACCTCACGCTCATGTTCGAAGCGATGGAACGGGGTGAGATGAAGACCGTCTTCGTCATTGGCGAAAATCCGGCCGACAGCGAGGCCGATATCCATCACGCTCGCAAGATGCTCGAAGGCCTCGATCTGCTTGTTGTGCAAGACATCTTCATGACCCGCACTGCCGAGATGGCCGACGTCGTGTTGCCGGCATCAGTCGGCTGGGCCGAGTCCGATGGCACCGTGACTTCGTCGGAACGCCGGGTGCAACGGGTCCGCGCCGCGGTCACCCCTCCGGGCGAAGCCCGCCACGACATTGACATCATCTTCGATATCGCTGCCCGTATGGGTATGGATATGGGCGACCGCGATCCCGAGGTGCTCTGGGACGAGCTGCGATTGCTCTCGCCCATGCATGCCGGTATGAGTTGGGAACGGCTCGAGTCCGAGGGCGGCCTGCAATGGCCATGCCCGTCGCTCGATCACCCGGGTTCGCCGTTCCTGCACAGCTGGTTGTGGGCCGACGATCTCGACGGACGCGATCCAGCACCGTTCAGTGCAGTTGTGCATCAGGGTCCTAAGGAAGAACTCAGCGAACAGTTCCCGCTGCGCCTCACCACTGGTCGTGCCCTCGATTCGTACAACACCGGTGTGCAGTCCGGCGGCTTCAACTCGCCGATCCGTTATGGCGATGCCCTTGATATGAACCCTGCCGATGCCATAGGTATGGGTATCGAAGACGGCGAGAAGGTTCAAGTGTCATCGGCCCGCGGTTCCGTCGAGATGGCAGTGCGGTTCCAGCCCGACATCCCCAAAGGCCTGACCTTCACCACGTTCCATTTCCCCGAGCTGGTCGACGTCAACGTCATGACCAGCGATGCGTGGGACAAACGCTCTGGAACCGCCGAATTCAAAGCCGCAAGTATTCGCGTCGAGAAGTTGCAGGCTGCCTCGGCATGACCGCCTCGTCCCTCGGCTCCGCCCGCTCCTCCGTCGCTCCTACCTGTGTTGCTCCGCTCCGCTCGGGGCGACGTTCGTCGCATATGGTTTTCGTGGATCTGGTCGCCTCGTCCCTCGGCTCCGCCCGCTCCTCCGTCGCTCCTACCTCTTTTCTTAGCGAGACTTTCCTTGGCTGATTTGAAGTTCACTGATGCTTCGGCGTCTGATGGCGAGATCGCTGCGGTCGATGCGGTGCTCGGTGATGAGCGTGGTATCGAGCATGTACACGAACGGCTAGTCCGCGGGGGCACCAGACGTCGCCACCGGCTGCGGCATATGTTGTTGCCGGCGTTACATGCGTTGCAGAACGAGTCGGGCTGGATCAGCCGTGGCGGCCTGAACTATGTCGCAGAAGAGCTGCAAGTGCCGCCGGCCGAGGCGTATGGCGTGGCCAGTTTCTATGAGATGTTCCGGGTCGACGAGGCCCCGGACCACGACGGCCCGGTAACCCACGTCTGTATCGACGGTCCATGTCGTGCGGTGTCAGCTGACGCGATCGCTGCGGTGAAAGCCGCCGGTGGTCATGTGCATGAGAGCCCATGTCTGGGTCAATGCGAGCGGCCGCCGGCCCTGTTCATTCAGGGACGGCGTGCACCCGACGTGGTTCAGGCTGATGCCGATCCCTACGTTCGTCCTCAGCCGGATAGCGATGGTCTACGGCTGCTACATCGTCTTGGGGTTGTCGACCCGAACAGCCTGGCGAGTTACCGCGAACACGGCGGTTACGAAGCGCTGACCAAGGCAATCGAGATGGGTGCCGACGACATACTCACCGCGCTCAGTGATTCGGGCCTGTCGGGCCGCGGCGGTGCTGCCTTCCCGACCGGGTTCAAGTGGAGCGCAGTGCGCGACGCCGCAGGCGACACCAAACACATCGTGGCAAATGCCGACGAGAGCGAACCCGGCACGTTCAAGGATCGCACGGTCATGGAGAACGACCCGTTTGCGCTGGTCGAAGCCATGACCATCGCCGCAGTCGCAACTGGGGCCGAAAACGGTTGGATCTATATTCGTGGCGAGTACCCACTGGCCACAGCCCGTATCCAGAACGCGATCAACGAATGCCGAGCCGCAGGTCTGCTCAGTGCCGACGTTGCCGGATCCGGCATGGCGTTCGATATCGAAGTCCGACGTGGCGCCGGTGCCTATATCTGTGGTGAAGAAACGGCGTTGTTCAACAGCATCGAAGGCTTTCGAGGAGAACCTCGCAACAAGCCACCGTTCCCGACAACCCACGGGTTGTTCAATCAGCCAACGGCAATTAACAATCCGGAGACCTTGCTGAACGTCCTTCCGATCGTGCTCGAAGGTGCCGACGCCTATCGGGCAATCGGCACTGAAGGATCACCGGGCACGCGATTGTTCTGCTTGTCGGGCGCGATTGCGCGTCCTGGTACCTACGAGATGCCCTTCGGCACCACGCTCGGGGAGCTCCTCGATTTGGCGGGGGGTGTTGTGGGAGACCTGCAAGCGGTGCTGCTCGGCGGAGCCGCAGGTTCGTTTGTTACCCCGGAGTCTCTCGACTTACCGCTGACGCTCGAGGACACCAGAGCAGCGGGTACAACACTCGGTTCCGGTGTGGTGATGGTCTTCAACACCACCATCAACCTGACCGACATGTGCACTCGCATCGCCGAGTTCTTCAAGAACGAATCGTGCGGCCAGTGTGTGCCGTGTCGGGTCGGTGCTGTTCGTCAGCACGAGATGATGGTCGAACTCAAGTCCAAGAACGGCATCGGCCTGGCGCCCGACAAACGCCAGCTTCACGACGACATGGCACGGGCCATGGCCGACGCCTCCATCTGCGGACTCGGCCACACCGCGGCATCTGCGGTCGCCTCAGCACTGGCCCTTGGCCTCATCGGAGAATCATCATGACCGGAACCATGAACCCATCCGAGGTCGGCGTCAGCATCCGGACGGTGACCATCAGCATCGATGGTGTCGACGTGAAGGTGCCCGAGGGCGGCACCGTCCTCGACGGCTGCAAGTCGGCCGGCATCGATACACCGACGTTGTGTTACTCCGACAACCTGGCACCAGTGAACGTGTGCCGCGTTTGTGTTGTGGAGCTCGAAGGCAGCCGCACGCTGATTCCATCGTGTTCACGTCCTGCCGAAGAAGGCATGGTGGTACATACGGACTCAGACCGGGTGCGCCACAGCCGCAAGATGGTCCTTGAGTTCCTCGGCTCCGGCGTTGACCTGAGCCAGGCCGACGACCTGAATTCGTGGGGCGAACATTACGGCGCCGACCCGGACCGTTATGGCCCGTTGGCCGAGAAGATCAACGAAGAGGTCAAGGTCCAAGACGACCTGTACATCCGTGATTACGACAAGTGCGTGTTGTGTTACAAGTGCGTCTCGGCATGTGGCGACGACGCCCAGCACACGTTTGCCATATCGATTGCAGGCCGCGGGTTCGGCGCTCGCATCAGCACCGAGTTCGATATCTCCTTGCCTGACTCAGCGTGTGTCTATTGCGGTAACTGCGTCGATGTGTGCCCAACGAATGCGTTGCAGTTCAAGACCGAATGGGATCTGCGTCAGGTCGATCAGTGGAAACCCGAGGAGCAGACGGTCACCACCACGGTGTGTTCGTACTGCGGTGTCGGCTGCAACCTGGAAATGCATGTCCAAGACGACACGATCGTCAAGGTCACGTCACCCCACGATCACGACGTAACCAACGGCCATCTGTGTATCAAGGGCCGTTTTGGCTGGCAGTACGTCCAACCGACCATCACCACCAAGTAACACCCAGGGGTACACGTAACACCTCGGGGTAGCAGCATCACTGGGTGTGCTCGGGCCGGTTCGTCTATCGAATGGGCCTCATGTCATCGTGCTGACGTACCAGAACTCCAGCTGTACATCGGCGGTTCCTGGAGATCTACCCAGACGCACCTGCCGGTGATCAACCCCGCGACCGAAGAAGAGATCGGTCGGGTGCCGATCGCTCAACCGTAGGATCTTGATGATGTGCTCCAGGCAGCACACGACGGGTTCGCCGTATGGAGTCACACTGCGCCCAAACAACGAGTCGACCTGGTCCGTCAGGCCGCAGCGCTGATGCGCTGATGCGCGACCGACAGGACGAGATAGCGCATTCAATCACTCTGGAGCACGGCAAGCCGTTTCCGCAGGCCAAGCTCGAAGTCATTCGAGGATGTGAGTTCTTCGAGCGGGATGCTGGCGAGGCAACACGCACGTACGGCCGGGTGATCCCGAGCGGGCAGGGCGTGAAATACATCGTGCACCATCAACCCATTGGTCCAGTGGCTGCCTTCCATCACTCGAGAAGCCTTTGCACAATGCGGGCTACAGGTGTGGCGTCGCGTTAGGCCGGGACGGCGGGTAGCAGCAGTCCTATGGCCCAGGCCTCAGCCCAGAACGGGCGCTTCTGGGTCCACGATGGAGACGCTCGCCCCGGTGCGCTTACGCAGCACGGCGACAAGGTCTTCGACGGGAGTGCCGCTGGCGGTCGCGAGTGGTGCACCGAGCACAATGGAGTTCGCACCGGTCTGGTGGGCGAGTTCGATGACCTCGTCGTCGACCTCGCCGGTGCGCACGATGACCCGGGTCGTTTCGACTTGTTTGTAGCTGGCTGCGGCGACAGTGCGCATGTGTGCATTCAGAAGCCATTCCAGCTCATCGACCACAAGCTTCATGAGGTTGAGGTCGAGGTCAGCAAAATGCGGCGGGTCGAGTATGGCCAGATAGGTAAGTGTCTGATCGGCGTCGGCGGCCTGGTCATAGGCGGCACGTAATGCTGCGCCTCGGCCCGTGCCACCCCAGCTGACATAGATGAGTTCACCGAATGCGTCAGAGCTCATCAGTGGTCCAGTTCTCCATACGGAGGGGCGTTAGTTTCCCAGCGCTCTTCGATCAGCTCAAGTGCTGCCATGCGATTGTTCAATTCGACCGCCATGTGGTGGCCAACGTCGGTGCTGATGAATCCGCTGCGCTCCATTTCGCCGATCGCCGACTGTTCCGCAACCAGTGCATCGCGGCGTGCCTGTAGCAACATGGCGACTTCGAGCTCAGGGTGGCTGTCGAAGTGGTCGCTGAGTTCTCGGCGAGCGTCGCCGACCTCTTCGTCGTAGGTGGTTTGCATGGCGCTTGCCATTGAGGAGAACAGCACACCTTCGGTTCCGAGGCGTTTGATCTCGGCCGATCCTGCCCGGAGGGAATAGATCCTGGCTTGAATTTCTTGCTGATGGCGTTGGTTCGCTTCTTGGCCCGACAGGCCGAGACGAGCGATCAGTCCGCTGATTGTGGTGCCTTGTATCAGCAGGGTGAAGAGCACAACCCCAAACGTCATGACCAGCAGCGTGTCGACGACCTCAGGAGAGAAGTCGCTTTCTTCGAGCAACAGCGCGAGGGCAAGCGAGATCGCGCCTCGCAACCCGCCCCAATACATGATGTGGCGGAACGGGATTGGTACCCGTCGACTTGGCTGAATCTTGGCGTGCAGAGCCCCAAAGCCGTAGACGATGATCAATCGGGTTGTCAGAATCGCGCCGATTGCGATGAGTACGTTCAGGATGTTCTCGCCGATATCGATCTCACGCAGATTGATCTTGAGCCCAATGACCAGGAACACCAGCGAGTTGACCAAGAACGCCAGGACTTCCCAGAAGTATTCGAGCGTGATGCGAGTGGTGGGCGAGGTGTTGCGCAGCCCGATGTTGCCGACCATGAGGCCGGCGGCGACCACGGCGAGGATGCCGCTGAAGTGCAGATCTTCGATGTTGAAGATGAGCCCAAATTCCTCGGCGACCAAGAACGACCCATAGGCCAAAGCCAGGCTGGTCGTTGTTTCGATCAGGGCGTCGTCTACCCGAGCAAGCACCACCGAGGCCACAAACCAACCAAGCACCAGACCAACGGCCAGGCCGCCACCGCCGACAATGAGGAAGTCGCCGATTGCGTTGCCGATACCGAAACTTTGGTCGGGTGCCGCAGCATCGACGGCCAGTGTGAAGGCCACGAACGCGACGGCGTCGTTAAACAGGCTTTCGCCTTCGACCAGAACCGATAGTCGTTTGGTGACACCGAGAGATTTGAAGAACGCGATGACCGCAACCGGGTCGGTGGCCGATATCAGCGCACCGAAGGCAACCGCGGCGAGCCATGGCACACCAACAAGTGCCCACACGATCCAGCCGACGGCGAACGTGCCCAGCATGGTTCCGCCGATGGCAAAGATCAGGATCGGGACAAGGTCAGCCTTGAGTTTGGCCCATGGCAAATGCAGGGTGGCTTCGAAAAGCAGTGGCGGAATCAGCAGCCCTAGGATGAGTTCTGGTGAGAAGTCCAGGTCAACGAAACTGGGGAAGAACGCGAAGGCCAAGCCGACGAGTACAAGAGCGACGGTGTACGGCATCTTGATCCGCTTGACCATGATCGCCATCGCAGCCGCAACCGTGAGCAGCACAACGACACTCAACTCTTGTTCGAGGAAGTTGTTTCCTTCTTCAGCAGCGAGAAGTGAGATGCCCAGCACGCAGCGAGTGTAGGACGTGGTTGGACCCGGGATCCGGCCTGGTGTTGGTCACTGCCATACCGCTGTCACCAACGCGCCCCACCAAGAAGCAAATAAGGAGCGTGATGTACCAAATAGGTACCTGACGCTCCTCAAAAGCGTTGGTTCCATCATGGCCTCGCTCGAGCGAAAGATTCGCCAGTCTCTTGCTTGGTGGTTAGCGGAGACCTGGATCGGGTGCTGACCACGGATTGGCGGCAAGGAAGTCGGTCAGGTCAATGACCTCGTCGGTGCGGAATCCGGCTGGTAACCAGACGTCGCCCGCTTCGGTGTAGAAGTAGATCTCCCAGTTGTAGATAGCGGCGTATGCGGCAGGGTCTTGGCGCAGCAGCGCGGCATAGGCCTGCACCGCGCTCACATAGTCATCGGAGTTGTTGTACCCCCAGATTGCACCCGACATATCGCCAGGTCCGCCCCGGCGGACGAGGTACCGGGCTGCGCCGTTGATGGCGTCCTGAGGGTTGTTGATGTCGCCTTGGCCAATGCCTGCCTCGTCCCATGTGGTTGGCAGGAATTGCATGGGGCCCTGCGCACCTGCGCTGCTCAGGCCGCGGATCCGGCCCATACCGGTCTCGATGAGATTGATTGCGGCCAGGTATTCCCATTCGATGCCGGTGGCAGCTTCGGCTTGTTGGTAATAGCTCAGGAGCGCATCGGCGGGCTCAGGGTCGATGATCTGCCATGCGGGAATGAAGTCGGCGGCGTCGTATCCGCTGCTGAGATCGATCAAGGAACGGCGTGCGGACACGTGCAACAGCGTGCGAGCCTGGAACTCCGATGGCAGCGCTTCGAAGAACTCGATGTCCCAGTCGGGTTCGTAGCCGAGTTTGCGGATCGCAACCTGATGTTGGTGGCCCCACACAGCCAGTTCCGCTGGCGTTGCTCCATCGGCAAGAAGGCCACGCTCGGCCTGCGCGATCTGTTGAGCGAGCCCGGTCGCTGTCGCTGCGACCTGGGGGGTGATCCGCCCGTTCGGTGCCGCTATCTGAGCGGGAACCGAGGGTGTTGGGCTCGCGGCGCTCGGTGTGGGCCCGGCTTCTTGAGTCGGCTGATCAGTCGGCGGTCCGGCTGACGGCTGGGCCGCAGCCACCGGCAGCTCGGTGACTGAGGATTCGGTGAGGGGGGTGGTGGTTGCTGGTTCATCGGCGCGTTCGGATAGACCTGATGGCGAAGCGCTCGGCCCGGCACTACATGAGGTCACCATCAACACGAACGCGCCGAGGACGAGCCTGACCGCCTGCATCCGTGATCGTTCGAGAGCCATCTAGCCCGATCGTACGATCCGCAGCGCTTGCGGTCGGGGGACCCCGGCCCGAGCGGTAACCTCGACCGCGGTGAGCTCGCTTTCGTCGTTGATTGTCTTCGTCAAATCCGACCTAGCGAAGCTCATTCGTTTTGCTGCGGTGTCGGTCCTCACAGTGCCGCTCGGATTGGCCCTGTTGTGGATCCTGCTTGAGGTGGCCAACATGCGACCTGTTGTGGCCAACATCCTGGCGGTTTCGGTCCTCGCCATACCGAACTACATCCTGAATCGCCGTTGGGTGTGGAACAAACGCGGGGCAAATAGTGTCCGCCGCGAGATCGCACCGTTCTGGGCAATGTCATTTCTTGGAGCGTTGTTGTCGACCGCGTTTGTAGCGATCGCTGATCGATTTACTGATGCATCGTTGGTGTTTCTCGCGGCGAACCTGTGCGCCTTCGGCATCGTGTGGGTACTGAAGTTCTTCGTGCTCGAAAAGTATCTGTTCGGGCCTGCAGCAATCGAGGCCATGTCATGACCGACACCACATCATCAGAATCGCCATCCAACATGCCTGCGGATCAGCGGATACTTGCCGAAGCGGCTCGTGGTTTCATGCCGGTCGACGAAGGCCAGGCGTTGTATGCATCGGCATTTCAGGCGCCGGTCGACGGGCCGTGGCTCGAGGTCGGCAGCTACTGCGGCAAGTCAGCGTTGTACTTCGGGTTTGCCGCCCAGGCCCGAGGCACCGTCCTTTTCGCGCTCGACCACCATCGAGGCAGCGAAGAGAACCAGGCTGGCTGGGAACATCACGAGTCCGACCTGGTCGACCCAGCTATCGACAAGATGGACACGCTGCCGATCTTTCGCCGCACGGTGTACGAGGCCGGTCTCGAAGGCACCGTCGTTGCCCTCGTTGGCGACTCGACCACGGTCGCATCACACTGGAATACGCCACTCTCGCTGCTGTTCATCGACGGTGGTCATGGCCACGAACCGGCTCATGCAGACTACGAAAACTGGGTACCGAAGATCGCGGTTGGCGGCTTGCTCCTTATTCACGACGTGTTCCCCAACCCTGCCGATGGTGGCCGGCCACCGTTCGAGATTTGGACCAGAGCTATAGAGTCCGGTGCGTTCGACGAGATCGGTCACACCGGATCGTTGCGTACGCTTCGTCGAGTCACCGAGGGCATCTGATGGATAACGAAACTCAAGCAGTAACCCGGGTCGACATCGAGGTCGCCGCATCATTGATTGCGGGCGCTGTTCGGCGCACACCAATGCTTGACGGTGGCGCGGAGTTCTTCGGAACAAGCGGACGGGTCGTCAACAAGCTTGAGCTACTGCAGCACACCGGTTCGTTTAAACCTCGAGGTGCGCTTCATCGCGCCCTGACCTCTGACGTTCCCGATAGCGGGCTCATCGCAGCATCGGGAGGCAATCATGGACTTGCGGTGGCGTGGGTTGCTCAGCGACTTGGTGTGCCGGGTGAGATCTTCGTTCCCGAAGTTTCACCGCCAGCAAAGGTCGACAAGATTCGCAAACTCGGAGCCACGGTCCATGTGACTGGTGCTCTGTACGACGATGCCCTAGCTGCTTGTCGGACTCGGCAACTCGAAACCGGTGCGCTCGATATCCATGCCTATGACCACGATGGCACCATCGCAGGTGCTGGCACCATCGGGCTCGAAATCGAAGAAGATCTTCCCGACGTTGACACGGTTCTGGTGTCGCTTGGCGGCGGGGGACTGTCGTCGGGGATTGCCGCATGGTTCGACGGCACCGGGACCAAGGTCGTTGTGGTCGAGCCCGAAACGTCGTGTTGTTTCTCGGCCGCGATGCAGGCCGGTGAACCAGTCGACGTGACCGTCGCCGGTGTTGCTGCCGACTCACTTGGGGCGCGCCGTATCGGCGAGACCAACTGGGCCGCGCTTCGTCATGCCAACGCTTCGTCTGTGACCGTTGCCGACGATGCCATCCGCGACGCACAACGCCGGTTCTGGTCATCGATGCAACTAGTTGTTGAGCCGGGTGGAGCGACAGCAGCAGCCGCGTTGTGGAGCGGCGTGTATGTTCCGGCAGCTAACGAGACGGTCGCGGTGATCGTGTGCGGCGCAAACTGTGATCCCGCTTCGGTGACCACATAGGCGCCACAGTGATTCTCAGCGACTCGGCTTCGCGGCTGAAGGTCCGCACTTTTTGAGCTTCGGCTCAGAAGCCGGCGTCGGAGCAAGCGGTAGTTTCGTCACCGGCAGCTAGCTCAGACGCTGGGCCTGCGAACGGCCCCACTAGGGTCACGGGATGATCACCGAGACGCTTACCGTCAGCCGGGCCGACTTCGAGACCCGGACAGGTTGGCAGCTGAAACCCGAAGGTGCCTGCAAGGGAGATATCTGTGTGCCGCTGGCCGACAATCCCCAGGGCGACACCATCAACCTGGCAACGCTGGCGCCGCAACTGAACATGCCGTTGGTGCATGACGAAGCACACGGCGTGTGGGCGTTGGGCCCTGAATCGATGGGTTCCCGGGTGCTGGCCACCGTCGAAGCGCCGAACCTCACGCTTCCCACGCTCGATGGTGAGACGTTCGAGTTGGCGTCGCTTCGAGGCAAGAAGGTCGTTCTCGTCGCCTGGTCGCCATATTGAGGTTGTTCAGCTGACCTGCCCGTGTGGCAGGCATTTCGTGAAGACGTCAAGGCCCAAGGTGTCGAGGTTGTCACCGTCGGTATCGACACGGCAGGCCCTGAAGCTTGCCGTTCATTCATAGAAGCAGCAGATCCGCAACACCCATCGCTGATCGACGAGCACCATCGAGTGGCCGAGTTGTTTGGTGTTGTCAATATTCCGAACGCTGTGTGGATCGACGAAGACGGCATGATCGTGCGCCCGGCCGAAACATCGCCGGCCCCGCCGTCGGTGGGTGTGGAACGCACTCCGAACCAACGAGCGATGGAAGATCCGCCTGCCAGAGTCGTCGAGATGATGACCCATGCATCGCAGATCACCTACGACGCGCCGACCTACGAGGCGGCCATGCGCGACTGGATCGCGAACGGCGCCGACAGTGAGTTCGCACTCGCCCCGGACCAGGTCATTGACCGTTCTGGCACTCGAAACGAAGACACCGCTCGGGGCGTCGCCCACTTTGAACTCGCGACCCATTTCGAGCTCGCGGGTGCACACGAGGCCGCGATCGGCCACTTCCGCCAGGCGCACGAGCTGGTGCCCGACAATTTTGCCTACCGCCGCCAAGCATGGTCGCTGGAGCCAAGCGTCGAAGGCCCACTCGCTCGTTTCTGGCAGGGGCCGCTCGAAGGCCAAGAAGCCGACTGGCCCTATGAGAGCGATTGGAACACCGACGTCAGGGAAATGGGTGCTCCTAACTACTACGCCGAGTGGAAGCCATAGGGCCCAACCCGCTGACCTGCGCTGTCGGTCGAACGAGGACCAGTAGTCTTCGCTTTCACCATGGATGAGGCAACCAGCGGGAACCGAAGCGCGGTTCTCACCACGATCACGACGAATGCCCACGGCTGGTTTCAGGCTGTCTCGCCACAGTTTCTTGAGCTGATCGGGCAGCCTGTCGAAGCACTGGCTGGTGTCAACTTGCTTGACTTGGTGCACCCGCTCCAAACGGCAGCCGTTAGGAGCATGCTCGCTCGCTGCGAGCCAGGGAGTGCCGACCGGTGGCCGACAGCGAACCAGCCGGTGAGAACCCGACTCTTCGCCGCTGACGATCGATGGATCGCAGTGGTCGTGGCCATCGACCAGGTAGTCGATGGTGGTGTGACTCTGAGTCTGAGCGCGGTAACCGAACCAGAAGCTGAGACCAGTGTTCGGCCTGGATCTGGTGGTTCCGCTGCAGCTCACTTTGAACCAGCCATCTCGAATGTCGCACCGGCCGTAACATCAGCAATGGCCGTTGACAGAGGTGAGCACATAGCGGCAGCGCCAGTTGTAGCTGCACCTGTCCTATCGGCTGCTACCACCGCAACATCTCTGCCAGCTACGCCTGCTGGCGTCGATGAGGACTTTCCCTACGACGATTCCGACGCGCATACGGCCTACGTCGCGATGATGCCGGCCGACACGATTCCTGAGTTGCGCGATGCCGTACGCGAGAGCATTGGTGATCGCACCACGCCCATGTTGGAGATCGATATCGACGGTCGCACAACGTTCGTCCAAGGAGCGTGGTCCGAACTGAGCGCCGACGGTGCAGGTGGCGCCGATGTCTTCGAGGACCTGTTGGCCCAGAGCGAGCGAGCCGACGAGATCCTTGGTGGCCTCGCCACCGTTTTCGAGACCGGACAGCCTTGTGACTTCGAGCTTGGTGTCGCAGGATTGGCGCCCAGATGGGTACGACTCCTGCCCATCCCCAGCCCACATCTCGCTGGTGTCGTACATGTCCTTGCAGCAGTGGTGACCGATTCCCAACTCACCGATGCCACCACTGTGCCGGTAGATCCGCCGTCACCAAAGTAGGTGCACACGGATACGCGTGATGGCGAAGACTCCTCGTCATCGGGGGTCAGACCCTCCGTGCACGTCATCGGGGGTCAGACCCTCCGTGCACAACGCCGGATCGTCGTTGCGGCCACCTGGCGCAGCGACGGGAAGCGACCAGCGAGTCAGGTACTCGCAGCTTCGATGGCAGGAGGGGTTGGGTTCGTGCCGGATCCAAGTTGGACATCGTTGCCAGGCTTGTCTCCGGCCGGGATGGTGAGACCAGTGGCTAACGAGTCTGCGGTCATGCAGTCAGCCAACATGTTGTGGAACCGGTGAAGGGGTTCTTCAAACCTTGGGGCGAGCGGTCCGGGAGGAACAGCGCCTCTGGTCAGGCCTCGTTGGCCTCGTTGGACAATGTCGATGTCTTCGTCGTTTACCTCGAACCAGAAGGAACGAGTTGCTTCGAAGGCCCCGTCGTCGACGGTTCCCGCATTTGGTGGCAACAAGAACGTGCAGTGTTCTTTGGTCAAGCCAGGCGCAACTGGGTTGAGTTGCATGACGAAGACATGGTTCGGAAGCACAGAAAGCAGCACGTTGGGAAACAGGGCCACAAACCGGCCCGAGGTTGCATCGGACTCGTCCAGTCCGTCGGCTGGCGGAAGCACCAGCCAGTCATTGCGGTCACCACCTGAAACAGGGGTCGTGGTCTGACCGCAGTACATGCCGTTGCCTTGGTAGCGATAGTGGTCCTGCACGCGAGACACCTTGGAGAGTTCTGGGTGAACCCAGGTCAGGTGGTAGTACTCCTGGAAGTTCTCGCTGATCAGCTTCCAGTTGGCGTTGATGTCGATGTCTCTGGTCTCTTGGACGACCCAGTCATCGAGGTTGTACCCAGCGAGACGTTCGTCCAAGTCGCCTAGCCAGACATCGAGGGCAGGTGTCTCAGGGTCGAGGCAGGCGAACAACAAGACGCCCCAGGTGGCTACTCGGACTTCGGCGAGGCCATAGTCTTTCTTGTCGAAGTCGGTCCGAGGGACCTCGTCGAACCTGGGCGTTGAAATCAGTTGGCCGTCTAGGGCGTAGCCCCATCGGTGATACGGGCATCTGATGGTGCCAGCGATCTCGCAATCGGCTTCGGCCAACTCGGTGCCTCGGTGGCGACACGAGTTGAAGAATCCGTGGAGCTCGCCACCGTCGTCTCGGGTGATGATGATGGAACGCGTCCCGACGTTTCGAACCAGGAGTTTGCCGGTTTCGGCGACTTCAGGCGCGGTGCCAACAACCACCCACGCCCGTTCGAAGACTCGTTTCTGTTCGAGTGCGAAGAAGTCGGGGTCGGAATACGCGTCGGGGTGCAGGCCGGTGGCTTCTGTCAGAGCTGTCCGAGTACCAACCCAGGCCGATTCAGTAGTCCAGCCGGTGGATGCACGATCGGAACGAGTCACGAAGTCAGCCGTTGTGTTGTGTTCCGTGGTAGATCGCTTCTGGTCACTGTCGACAACGAACTCCCCATTCTCCGGCAACGCATCATTCCATTGCGTGTGAATCGACGCAAGCACTTCGCCAGACGACGTGAATAGTGTGCACTCCCCTAAGGAATGCACACTCCTGAGTGGTTAGCCGACGGCAATTGGTTCAACGTCAGGGAGTGCATCGTGGGCCCACAACAGCCGGGACGCCGGGGATGCTCCGCTGAGCGCGTCGGCGGCGAGCACGATGGCGGCAGCGGTGTAGGCAGAACGTTCGCCGCCAGGGAAGTTCACTCGTTGAGGGAAGACCATGCCGGTGAAGTACGCGCCATCGGCATCACGATTGCACTGTGACCAATCGAACAACTCGAGGGCTCGGTCGGTCTCGTCGACCGCGAGATACGCCAACACGGCCTCGCAGGTTTCGGCCGACGTGACCCAGTCCTGGTCCGCAACACAGCGCACGCCAGCGCCTTCGATGATGAACTTGTCTTCGCCCGCCTGAAGCCGATCGATGCCGGCCTGACCGCGGACCACCCCAGTCATCACCGGGTAGTACCAGTCCATAGCCCAACGTTTTTTGGGCGCGAACGCAGCCTCGTTGTCGCGAATACATGCACAAAGCGCAGCGGTTGCCGGGCGCCAGGTTGGTCGATCGTGGCCGAGTTCGTCGGCGATCGCGATCGCTGCTTTCAGGCTGTGGCTGATCGAAGATGAACCAGTAAGTAATGAGAACGAGAACGCGGTGCCATCGGAGTGACGAGCCCACACGATGTCGCCAGCAGGCCGTTGTAGTTCCAGCACCCAACTGATGGCAGTGTCGACGACTGGCCAGTACTCGGTGAGGAAGGCCCGGTCGCCGGTGAGCAGCCAGTGATGCCAGACACCGACGGCGATGTAGGCGATCGTGTTGGCATCGAACTTCTCTTGTTCGACATCGTTGCCCAGGTAGTACTGATACCAACTGCCGTCGGGGAGTTGCATGTCGCGCAACCAGCCATAGGCAGCAGCGGCTTCGGTATGCAGACCGACAACGTCGAGCGCCATCGCAGTCTCGACATGGTTCCACGGATCACAGTGACCGCCGGGAAACCACGGCACCTGTCCGGTTGGAAGTTGGAGGTCGGCGATGGTCTTGCCGGTGGAGCGGACCTGATCGGCAGTGATGATGCCGTCGATCGCCGGGAGAGTGAACTCAGGCTGCATGTGCTTCATTCAAGTTGGGGGCCTGTGCGGCCGCCGGAGCGACGACGATCTTTTCGGCGTACACGATGGTGCTCTTGCCAATCAGCGGGTCAAGGACCTTGCCAGCCCATTGCAGAACCTTGGGTTGATCCGTGATTTCCCACACCAGCAGGTCGTGATACTTCTTCACCAGTGGGTGATCGTTGTTCTCGATACCGACTGCGCACTTGAGCCACCAGTACGGGCTGTGTAACCCGTGGGTCTGGTGTGCATCGATCGGGTTGAGGCCGACACCGGTCATCTTGGCTCGCATCTCACCCCGGGTGTAGATGCGAACATGGCCACCGACGCTGGCGGGTGCGTGGTAGTCGCTGTTGATCGCCCAGCAGATGCGCTCGGGAAGAAATGTCGGCACGGTGGCCGCGATGATGCCTCCAGGTTTGAGCACTCGAGTGAGTTCGGTGAGCGCATCGATGTCACTGGGTATGTGCTCCAGGACTTCGCTGGCGATGATCCGGTCAAACGTGTCGTCTTCGAAGGGGAGCCGGGTGGCGTCGCCGGCGACCTGGTTGCATCGAACCGAGTCATCGAGTTCACCGGCTTCGTGCATTGCTCCGAAGGTGTTGCGCACGTCGATCAGTTCGGGCACAGCCATGTCACATGCAGTCACGTGAGCGCCGCGCCGGGCAGCCTCGAAGGCATGACGGCCAAAGCCGCAGCCAAGATCAAGCAGTTCGTGCCCAGCCTTCAGGCCAAGCCGGTCGTAGTCAACGGTCAGCATCGGTTACACCTGTTGTTCTGCCGCGGCGCGGGCGCGGGCTTCGGCGGCGAGTTTCTGGGCCTTCACGGCACCTTCGGGAAGTTCGCCGCCTCGTGCGAAGGGACGAGCGAACTTGGATCGTGGTGTTGCGTAGTACTCGTCGAGCAGCAGCTCGTACTGTTCGATCGTGCGGAGTGCGGTGTGGTGCCAGCTCCAGTTTTCGAGCACCCGTGCCCGGGCATTGGCGCCAAGCTGGGCGGCGTATTCGGGGTCATCGAGCATGCGACCAAGGGCGGCTGCAAGTGCATCCGGGTTGCCGGTTTCGACGACGAGGGCGCCCACGCCGTCTTCGCCGACGACCTCGGGCAGTGCACCACCGTTGGTGACCACGAGTGGGGCAGCCGACGACATTGCTTCGATCGCAGGAAGCGAGAAACCTTCGTACAGCGAAGGAACACACGCCACAGAACACTCGGCGTACAGCTCAACGATGCGCTGATCGGGGACGCCGCTGATCCACTCGACATGATCTTCGAGGCCAAGGCGAGCCAGGGTGTCCATGGCCTTGCCGCCATCTTTGGGTTTGCCAATGATCACCAGGTGAGCGTCTTCGCGTTCGGTGCGGAGTTTGGCCAACGCTTCGAGCAGATAATGCAGGCCCTTGAGGACAACGTCGGCGCTTGCCGTGGTCACGATACGGCCGGGTACTCGGGCGATGTCAGGTAGTGGCTTGAACAGATCAGGGTCGACGCCGACAGGCACGACATGAATACGGTCAGGGCTTACCTTGTGGTCGTTGCAGATGTCGCCAAGCGAAGACTCGCTCACCGTCATGACTCGCAACATGCGACGGGCGACCCGGGTCTGCATCTTGGTGAAGGCATACCAACGGCGTTTCCCGAACTCTTCGATCTTTGAACGGCTGTGTTCGATCTCGAGCTTGCGGTCAACCGTGATTGGGTGATGGATGGTCTCGAGCACGGGAAGCCCAGCTTGTTGGAGCGCCAAAATGCCCCAACCAAGTGTCTGGTTGTCGTGGATGAGGTCGAAGTCGTCGAGTCGGTCCTTCAGCAGGTCATGCACCCGCCAGCTGAACGACATGGGTTCGCTGAATGTGCCGATGCAATGTCCCATGGTCTCCGCGAAATCGGGAAGGCTCTTGACCTCCCAGAAGGCAGGCATGCGGCCTGGGTAGGTGTCGTTCCAGATATCCAAGCTGGGGAGTTTGTGCAGCTGGATGTCATCGTCAATCTCGGGATATGGGTTACCACTGAAGACCTCGACGTGATGGCCAAGGTCGGTGAGCGCACGAGCGATGTACCGGGTGTAGACACCTTGGCCGCCGCAATGTTCCTTGCCTCGGTAGGTGAGCAGTGCGATCCGTAGTGGCCCATTGGGCGTGGGGCGGCTCTTCGTTGACCTTGGTGACTTGCTCATTGCTCCCGATCTGGCTTGCGGTTACGGCCGACAAAACAGTCGCGAAACCAATAACAGATGTTACTGGCGTCTTGTCCCGTTCGTCTCCCGGGCCGACGTACCTATCATGCGGTTGTGTTCTGGCCACGTCGTGAGATTGTCGAAGCGAGAGCCTGTCGCACGGGCCGCTAGCCTTCGACGGTGACTGAGGCTGACGGCGAAGGATCGGGGCTTGGTCTCGGAGCGGTAGGCGCAGCGGTGACCCTGATGGGCATCGGCAGTGTCGTCGCCAAGGCGGCGGAGATCGAGGGACCCGTGTTGGGTTTTCACCGAGCGTGGGGCGCTGCGGTTGTGTATTGCTTGGTGCTGGTGGCGACCCGTGGGCACATCACGGTCGAGAAGTTGCGACTCGCCGCGCCGGGAGGTTTGGTGTTTGGCACGCAATTGGGATTCTTCTTCTCGGCGGTGCAACTCACCACGGTGGCAAACGCCACCATGTTGCTCGCGTTGCAACCGGTGGTCGTTCTGTTCTTCTTCTCTCGGCGGTTCGGTGAGACGGTCACCAGACGTGACTGGTTGTTATCTGCTCTGGCGATTGCCGGCGTTGGACTCGTCGTGTTCGGGTCGGTCGATTCACCGTCGTGGAGCCCAGGCGGAGATGCCTTGGCCGTGTGCGCGTTGGTCTCGTGGACCCTGTACTTCGTGTTGTCGAAGCGGGCTCGAGAACACCTTGGCGCGGTTGAGTACCAGAGCATGTCGTTGTTGTTCAGCGGGCTCATACTGCTTCCGGTTGCGGTGATCTTCAGCGGAACACTCGATCCAGGCCCCGGCAAATGGTGGTGGATTCCGGCAATGGTGGCCATCCCCGGCACCGGCCACCTGCTGCTGAACTGGGCGCACTCTCGTGTGCCGCTCGGCCTTGTTTCCCAGCTCACATTGGTGAGCCCGGTCGTGTCGGTCGCCCTGGCCGCTGTTGTCCTCGACGGTGAAACGGTCAATGCCGTTCAGATCGCAGGGATGGCACTGGTGTTGGGCGCCTTGATAGCGATTGTCAAGGCCCGCAACTAGCGGAGCGACTGCAATGTTCGTACCCACAGCATGTGGGGTGCGTGTGGCACGGATCGACACGCCAGTAGGTTGCTCGGATGCCGAGGACGAAGCAGCTTCCGCCGAAGACGGGTACCGGATGGGCAGGGGTAGGCGTCCGCATTCTGTCAGCGTTGGTAGTCGGCTGTGTTCTGCTGGCCTCGTGTGGCAGCGACCCATCCGGCAGTGAGGCTTCCGATAGTGATCGAGTGTCGTTGTCCTATGCCGAGTCGCCAATCAATGATCTACTTGGCATCGACATAGCGCTTCGAGTCGGTGACCTGGTTGAGCTTGAACGTTCAGCTGAACAGGGCGTTGTCGAATGTATGAAGGCGGTCGGTTTCGGATACGTGGCCGTCGACTTTGCCTCGCAGTTCGAACCAGAAGCAGGAGCCGAAGATCCCGAAAGCCGGGAGTATGCCGAGCTGAATGGTTACGGCATATCGATTCGCCCCGTCATCGACCTGCCGAAGCCCGAAGACTTCGTGGACCCAAATGACGACATACGGAGCCAACTTTCTGAGGCTGAACTCGAGGCCTACAGCCTGGCGCTGAATGGCCCGACGCCGCCCGATGGCGAACCGCTCGCTCCCGAAGACCGGTCGGGCTGTGTCGCCGAGGAGTACGACGCGGTGTATGCAGCCCGGGCTGAGTACAGCGCGGTCGAAGAGTTCTTTGGCGAATTCGGCGCCGAGTTAGCTGAACTCGAGCAGCGGTTCCAGAGTGATCCACGATTCATCGAACTCGAAGCCGAATGGTCGAGCTGTATGGCCGAACAGGGTTTCACCGTGGCTTTCCGGGAGGAGATCTTCGTCCAGCTGAACCTTCGGATGAGTGAGGTTGCGCCATTGCTCGTTGGAGGCGAGGAACCACCGCCCGAAGTCGAACAGATGATGGACGACGTGCGCGACTGGGAACGCCAAGTTGCGGTAGCTGACTGGGATTGCACCCAAGACGTGCAGGACGAGATGCAGACGTTGCGATATGGCTACGAGGCGCTATTCCTCGAGGAACAACAAGGTCGCATCGATTCCGGCAGCTGACCGGGCGCCCTTTGGTGCCTGTGACCGATCGCTCGTCGTCGATCAACGCCGTTCTCGGTTACGAGCGGCTGTAAGAGCGGGCTAGTCGCCGAAGCCGTCGAACGCCGCGTCCATGACCTCGGCCGAGTAGGAACGGAACGCAATCATCGTGCTCGTGTTCCGAATTCCATCGAGTTTGGCGATGTGTTCGGTGATAACCCGGGCGATTGACTCGTGATCGGTCACCTTCACGATCACGACCAGGTCGGTGTCGCCACCGGCCACTGAATGTGCTTCGGCAACACCATCAATCTCGGTCAGGCGCGGGCCAAGATCGGCGATGGCATCGGGTTCGGCTTCGATCAGAACGATGGCAGTAATTCCCATGGATGAGTTCTATCACCGACAGGAACCGAGCGACACCCTGGGGTCAGGCGCCAAGAATTGGTTGCGCGCCGGAACGACTCAGAAACCTCGGGACACCTTGAACGATCGCGACACGTCGGTCCCACCCTGGAGATGCACGACGAGGTTGCCGTGGTTAATACCGTCGGTTGCTGTGGGACAGGTCTCGAGCCTGGGCAGTGTCCACACCCCCGTGGCAAGAGCGGTCTCACCAGGCTCAAGCGTGGGATAGGCCGTCGTGGCTGCACCGGCACTGCGGCGATCGAGCACGGTTCACATGTGCACGACATGCACCGTGGTATCGGAGTTATTGCCGAAGAACCCGGCGACGGCAAGTAGGGCCACCGAAACTGCGGCGGCGACCTTGCCGAAGAGTTTCGTGCTTACACAACGTGGAGCGGTAACAGTGGAGCGGTAACAACATCGGGAGCGGCGGCTCGTAACGAGAAACAATGTTCTTCCGTTCGTTCGTGACCTCGTCACGCAGCCGGTCGAGCTTGACTCGTTCCTCGACGATCTCGTCGAAGTTCTCCCGGACCATAGGTAAAGCTATCGCTCGGCCGTGGAGCGGTCGTGCGGTCGTGTCGTGCATCTGCTCGACCGCACTGTTCAGGGCATCTCGTGAGCGTCGCTATCCGCGACGGTTGATTGTTTGGTTGCAATAGTGGCGCGATGGAGCAGCACTTACAGTCGCGAAATTGGGTTCCCGCCGCAGTCGAGTCGCTCGTTCACCGGGTTGCATCAGAGACGGCCGAGGCTGAACTCGCATCGATTGATGCTCGGATCCACGAGCTGGTTGCCGAGAACCGTCGCATACACGAGGTCGAATGCGTCAACCTGAACCCAGCAACCAATGTGATGAATCCCCGGGCAGAGGCAGTCCTCGCAGCTGGGCTTGGCTCTCGGCCTTCGCTTGGATATCCGGGTGAGAAGTACGAGATGGGCCTCGAAGCGATTGAGCAGATCGAGATCATCGCAGCCGAGCTCGCGGCCGAGGTGTTCCGATCGACTTATGCCGAGATCCGGGTGCCGTCCGGGGCCATGGCCAATCTCTACGCATTCATGACGTTTGCGCAACCTGGCGATGCCGTGATCGTCCCTCCACCAACGATCGGTGGTCATATCACGCATAATCGTGCAGGCGCAGCCGGTCTGTATGGACTCGATATCCACGAGGCGCCGATCGATGCAGATCGGTACACCATTGACGTCGAACAGTTGGCGGCCATGGCGCGTTCGGTGCGGCCGAAGGTGATCAGCGTCGGAGCCAGCCTGAACCTGCATCACCATCCGGTAGCGGAGATCCGAGCGATTGCCGACGAGGTTGGCGCGAAGCTGTTGTTCGACGCCGCCCATCTTGGTGGCCCAATCGCCGGTGGTGCATGGCCCGACCCCTTGGCTCAGGGCGCACATGTGATGACGATGAGCACCTACAAGAGCCTGGGCGGACCTCCGTCGGGCCTTGTGCTCACGAACGATGCCGATGTGGCCGAGCGCCTCGATGCAATTGCATACCCTGGACTCACCGCAAACTTTGATGCCGCCAAGTCGGCATCGCTGGCGATCACCCTGCTCGATTGGCGTGCCCATGGGCCGGCGTATGCGGCTGAGATGACGGCGAGCGCTTCGGCTCTGGCAGAGGCCCTCATCGCTGAAGGTGTAGCGGTCTTCGGAGGCGGCACGGAGTCTCACGCGTTCGCTGTCGATGCGACCGAATGGGGTGGTGGTCACGCAGCTGCACTTCGCTTGCGTGAAGCAAACCTATTGACCTGCGCCATTGGCCTACCTGCTGACCTTGATGCTGGCCTTCGTATCGGCACAAACGAGATCGTGCGGTGGGGAATGACGACATCGGACATGCCCGAACTCGCCGGCCTCATCGCTCGGGGCCTACACGACCCCGAGGCCACTGCACCCGCAGTCACTGCGCTGCGTTCGCGTTTCACCGACCTTCACTTCCTGCAATCTTGAGTCGGGTTGTGGCTGCATAACAACCACAACCCGACACCAGAAACCTGCGTTAGCCGAGGGTTGCGGTGCCGGTTGGTGCCGCGGGGCCGGTTCCCAGGGTCTGGACTTGGTGGTCGCCGATGCCGTCGGCGACTTCGGACACGAGCGGCTTCAGCGCAAACGGCGCTGGGCTGTCGTCGACTTCTGGTTCCACGCTGATCACGATGGTTGCGTTGGTCAGATCGGTGGGGAAATCGACGCCGTCAGGGGCGTTATGGA